>Ga0136636_10002047_pt1 | contig 11964 bp, 10 predicted proteins | sample AntDrymUQ8522106_2_FD_104653 | JGI IMG/M metagenome (GOLD analysis project Ga0136636, IMG submission 104653) | Polar desert sand microbial communities from Dry Valleys, Antarctica - metaG UQ852 (21.06) | ecosystem: Environmental > Terrestrial > Soil > Desert | place: Antarctica: Dry Valley... | reverse complement strand
TGTTGCGGGCTCTCTGCAGAAGAAGCACCTGCTTCAATCAATTCATTTTCTTTGATCGGGTTCGGTTATACACCATTAATTCAAAGCCTGCCTTTAACAGGTTTTTTGCCATCAGATTGCCCATATTGCCAAGGCCGATCCAGCCTAATTTTAATTGATTCATCGTTTTGTTTCGTGATTGTTTATTACTATTTATAATTGTATTTGCGCCGAGTGTTTAACAAGGTTTGTTTTACTTGGAACAAGTTGGTTTATCCGTCGGTCTACTAAATTAAGGGATTGCGGCAATCAAAACAAAAGCACATTTTTTGGTAACATATTGCTAATACACCAGCTTATTCAACACAGAATTTTAGTATTGCTTTAAGGTTGTCGGCATGGTTGAAATTGCTGTTGTGTGCTTTAATAAAAGCGAATCTATTCTTGTCTTCAAAAATCAGGTAAAACATTTGCCTGTAGCTTTTAAAAATGGGTTGGATGCGCTGACAATTCAAAAGGAATGTGGTTCTTGAAACGTTGCGACTTTTTACCATCAATTGATAAATCTGGCTATTGTTGTTGATGGAGCCATAGGTTTTGATAGAAGATGCACCCAAAGCTGCATCGTAAGTACCCCAGGTCATATCGGCAATTTGCACCATTTGCTGCCGGATAGCAAGTTTGTATTTGCCGGCAGAAAAAATCTCCCTTACACACATCTTATCATAATAAAAAGAAAAGGGTATCTATGGTAACTGATTTTAGCAATACCTGATCCCAAATGGGTAGTGTGTTGTTGGCATTACCGATAAACTGCAACTGATGTAGAATTCATTGCATCACCGGTGCCTGACTATCTGGTAAACCAGCGTTTATTTACTCCTCCAGCAACTTGTAAAGATTGTCTTTCAGATGTACCCTTTTCATTCTTAGTTCGTTTAGATGTTCATCGGTGGTAGGTTCTATGCCTTCTTCAATGCGGTGAATGTAAGTGTCGGCTTCCTGGTATTCTTCCGCCATTTTTTTAAAGCGGTTGCTTTGCTTTTGCAGCGCCAGTATCTTCTCCCGGTGTTCAGGAAATTCGTGTATCAAATCGTGCTTTTCCATATAGCTTATTTTTATACGAATCTATTTATTCCCTAAAATCAAGAGATGAGCAACCGCAGCTAAAAATATGATTATTGTCAGATAATGGCATTCGATCGGGATGATTTAAATTATAAGACCTGCCTTCCTGGTTTAAAAGATTTATGAAATTTCCACTTTCGGTTTCCTTTTCCTTGTTGAAAGATTTTGAACCTTACATCCTGGTCAATTATAAGTCAATGCTCTTTTAAATAAACCATACCAAGCAAAGCAATTGCCCAAGTTCGGAAAATTTGTTTCAATTCGAGGATCGCTTTTTGCACAATGCAGTTTGTATCTAATCCATAGGTTAATAAACCGTAAAAATGACAATTATTAAACCGCAGGGCTGTAATAAACGAGTAACTTTGCCCGCATTTAATTGGTAAGTTGGATATAAATGCAGCACCCGTACAATGATTGTAACAGGATGTTTTATCCTTTTCTAAGCTGAACTCCTTTTCACTTTTGCCCTCAAAAAAATCATGATCGTTGCGGCTAATAAGCGGCCTGGAAGATGAAGGCAACCGGGGCAAACTTTTATTTTCAGCATTATTGAGTAAAAATTTATTATTAAACAGGCTTATATGATGAAGGGCAAAACAATTTGGTAAACAGGTTGTAAGTGTATCAATCATTCAAAGGTAGCCATGCCAAAAATTATGTATGGTGGGCCTTTTAAAAATTAGCGCATGAAGCATCTTTTATTGTACTTTTTTTGTATCGTTTCATTTCTTGGAGCCACTGCACAGGGCAGTCCCGAGCCACCCTCAGGAAATGGAAATGTTTCCGGACTGGCCCGCAATGGAGGGGATAAAAAAACCATCTACGGAAAATTGATTAATAAAAGTACTGGCAAACCCATTGAAGCAGCCTCAGTGCAGTTATTTTTCAAAACAAATGGTCAAAAAGATAGCCTGGCAGATGGGATGCTTAGCAAACCAAATGGGGAGTTTCGTTTTGAAAGGTTGCCGGCAGCCAATGGCTACTGGTTAGAAATATCGGCGCTTGGATTTAAAACCATTGAACAAATGATTCGGTTTGATGCAGGTATTAAAACGCTGGGTAGTAACAGAGATCTTGGTAATATTGCGCTAGAAAATGATATTCAACAGTTGAGTGAAGTAGTGGTAACTTCTGCAAAGCCGGCACTTCAAATGGGCATCGACCGTAAAGTGTTTGATGTAAGTAAAAGCCTGCTGGCCACCGGTGGAACAGCCGTTGATATTATGAAAAACATCCCCTCTGTTTCGGTAGATATTGAAGGGAATGTAGAATTGCGGAATAGTGCGCCACAAATTTTTATAGACGGACGGCCAACAATATTAACCCTTGATCAGATTCCTGCCGATCACATTGATAAAATTGAACTGATTACCAACCCATCTGCCAAATTTGATGCGGCTAGTTCGGGTGGTATCATCAATATTGTTTTAAAGAAAAATAAACGCATTGGGTTAAATGGAATGGCAGCTTTAAGTGGCGGCACTCCAGGCATATTTAGTGGTAATCTTAACCTGAATTTGCGCCAGGGTAAGTTTAACTTTTTTGCCAGTGGCGGTCACAACCAGTCGGGCGGTATCGCCAGAGGGCAAACGCTGCGGCAAAATAAAAAGGGGGGTATTATTACGGATTACTTTAATCAGTTTTCGGCCAATGAGCGTTCCCGCAATTTTAATTCAGTTCGGTATGGTGTCGATTTTTTTATGGATAACCGAAATACCATTTCCATTTCGCAGGATTTTGTATCCGGCAAGTTTGGCAATGTTGAAAACCAGGACCAGGAATATCTGGATGCCAATTCAATCCTGCAATACAAAGGTGATCGGGTTTCTGATGGAACGTCACAATTTAACAGGAGTGGCACCCGCCTAAACTTTAAACATGTTTTTCCAAAGGAAGGAAAGGAGTTAACTGCCGATGTAAATTATAATAGTGGCGGACGAAGCAGCGATGCAACGATACTAAATACCTATACGAAACCGGATGGCAGCCAGTACCGTATTCCATCCAATGTGTGGAACGATGGAACCAGCAGCGAAAAACAGTTGACCATACAAACAGATTATACCAATCCTGTTACGGAAAATAGCAAAATTGAAATGGGTTTGCGGAGTTATCATAACAGGTATGTAAGTGAGTTTAATGCGTATACAAGTTTTCTCGGTCAGGTAGTAAAGTTACCGTTGAGCAATAAGTACGCTTATACTGAAATGGTGAATGCAGCTTACTTCACCTATTCTTACAAGAAAAAAGATTTCTCCTATCAGGCAGGTTTAAGAACCGAGTATTCAAAATTTGATGGTGAGCTGGTAGATAGCGCTTACAAATTTGGTTATGAATATCCCAGCAAAATCACCAGCATCTGGGATGCGCTGTTTCCGAGCTTTTTTGTAACGCAAAAATTAAGTGAAAAAGATGAGCTGCAATTCAATTATTCCCGCAGAATCAGGCGCCCGGATTTTTGGCAGATGAATCCATTTATTGACATTAATGACCCTGCTAATTTACGGCAGGGAAATCCACAGTTAAAGCCTGAATTCATCAATTCGTTTGAAGTTAACTACAACCGAACCTATAGCCATGGAAGTTTGTTGGCTGTGCTGTATTTTAAAAATAATCCCAACGATATTACCCAATATAGCGATACAATAACTGATGCTCAGTACCAGCAGTTGAGCAATGCAGCCATTGATCCAAATGCCATACTCAATACATTTATCAATGCGAGTACTACCAATCGATATGGGGCAGAGTTAACGCTCCAGCATAAGGTGGGTAAAAACTTTGATATCACGCCGACAGTAAACCTGCAATATCGTACAGTAAAGGCCAACGTAAATAAGCTGGACCTTAGTAATAAAGGGTTTAACTGGGAAGCAAAATTAATCACCAATTATAAAATTGAGAAGCCTGAAAAACCATTCCTCAACAATTTAGGTTTTCAAATGATACTTGATTATGAATCACCAAGCGTGATACCGCAGGGGCGAAATATCGCAGAATTTGATGTAGATATGGCCATTCGTAAGGATTTTTTAAAAAACAAAAAAGCCTCGCTCACTTTTGCAGTAAACGATGTGTTCAATAGCCGCAGATGGGGAGCCGTGTACGACACCGACCAGTTTTACCAGGATTCATACCGTCGCTGGAATGTTCGGAGCTTCCGGGTTACTTTCAGTTACAAATTTGGCGATAGTAATTTCTCACTTTTTAACGGCGGAAATAAAGGCAACGGGTCCGATACTGATTAAAGGATATTAGCTTTCCCTCCCGGTGAGTCAGCCTTTGGGGGTGACTCACCGGGAGGGAAAATCAAAGTTGACACATCACCAGGCGTTTTTTTTATGATGGATTTAAATTTATTCCACAACGCTATTCTCAAAAATTATTATCATTCGGGCATTGTTCTGAATATTTATTTAAACGGTTACCGAAGGCCTTCCCTCCTTCGATAATCGTTTTTATTATTCCAGAATTGTGAGAGATTCTATTTTATTCTCTACCAATATTTTGGTAACGCCTGCTCTTTTAATCATCACCTGTTTTCCTAATTCCTGTAAACCTTTGCTTTCATACACTTTCATGGCGGTGGATACATCAATGGCTTGCCGGGTTTGTTCATCTAAATAAAAAGTGAGGGTAATAAAATTCAGGTGTACTCCAATTGGTTCAAGTATTTTATTGGTTTCTGTCAATAGTTTATTCTCAATCTCTGCCTGGCCCATGTCTACAATGTCTTCCAGTAAAAACAAGGATTTAACCACATCCCTGATTCGCTTATCAATCACAATATTTTCAGCACCTTCAAATGCGGCATTGCTTAAAGCGGCTTCGCAATCAGCAACTGTTAAGTGATGCTTACCCGCTGGCGCTGCCCGCCGGTTGAAGAATAAAAATACCCTGCAGTGGGTATAAAAACATTTTTTTATTAAACTAATATTTGCTTTATAAAAATTTAACTACATGAAAAAATTACTTACATGCTTATTAACCATGCTAATGGTTAGTAGTTTATTTGCACAACAAGCTGCAAAAGAATGGGTGAAAAAATTTCCGGGTAATGTAAAATGGTACCAGATATCTGATGCAGGAATATTGGTAGTTTGCACCGGCGATGCATTGTACGGCCTTAATCCTGAAACGGGCGATGAGGCATGGAAACTGGATAAACTGGATGATATAAAAGAAGAAAACTACGATCCAATTGAAGGAACACCGTATGCAGCATTAATTAAAAGTAAAATGATGACCGGCGCACAGCATACTATTATTGATGTGGTAACCGGGAAATTATTGGCCAATACCAAAGATCTGGATATAACATTTGTAACTAAAAGAATTCATATACCTGAGTTGAACAGTATGATGTTTTATGGGATGGCAAAAAATAATGGTAAGCCTTTAATGATGATGATTTCTTTGGTGGATGGTCATAAAGTGTGGGAACAGCAAAAATTATTTGATAAAAAAACAGAGGAGGTAACTTCAAATGGTATAGCCACCAATGATGGAATTTATATTGCTACCACAAAAAATATTTACAAGCTTAACCAGCAAACCGGCGAAATACTTTGGAGTGTGGATATGAAAACCGAAAAGCCTGTAGTAGCTGTGGCAGAAAATAAAAAAGGAGGATTTGGGAAATTAATGGGCGGTGGCAATAAAACACATATTGATGCAAGCGCCAACGCCACATCAACCAGTGCACAGTTTTTTTTACGCAATAATAACAAAGACAAAGTCTATTTCTGGAACCAGGATGTATTGCTTGCCTATAATAATGCAGATGGCAAGCCGGTTACCAAGGAAGTGGAATTACAATCTCCGGTAGCCTATATTTTATACGATACGCATGGCATGTTGGTTACCACTACAGAAAAAACGCAGAAAGATCAAACTACCCAGGGCGGTGGTGGCGGCGGTTTAATTGGAAAGATAAAACGCAAATCGGCTTCCGGAAAAAACAGGGCATCGCTATTGTGTATTGATCCTGAAACGGGCGATAGTAAATGGGGCGATGAAATAGATTTACAGGGTGACGTGAGTGCCTATAAGCTGGTAGGTAATAAATTAATTTTGGCAACAGAAAGAGACAATGGCGATAATTACATTAGCATCATCGACCTGGACGCCGGAAAGTCAATTACCAAAAAGCCATTGGGCATAAATGGGGAAATACGGGATTTGCAGGTAGTGCCACAGGGCTTGTATTACAGAACAGCCGACGAAATAAACATCCTCGATTTGGCAACCGGTGATAAAACTTACAAAAAAGGATTTAAAGTAAAAAGTTGCGTAGGGGATAATCTGAGCAACGAAATGGGATATGTGTATGCGAACGATATTATTTACAAAGTTGATTTTACCAAAGGCGAAGTGAATGAATGGGTTAAAGGAATTGATTTTAATGGTAAAGAAGATCCTTCTTCACTTCAGGTAAGAGAAAATGGCATTTTACTTACTTCAGATCAAAATGCCAGCCTTTTTGGAGCGGATGGAAAAGTGATTTGGCATTCCTACAACAAAGCGCCCGGAAAAACAGGCATGGGCAAGGTATTAAGTGGTTTGAGTGGTTTGGCTTCTTCTATGATGGCCGCAGGCGAAATGAGTAGAAATGCGCAATTAAGTTATGCCAAAGGTTATTATGGCAGTACCAGTCCGGCTTTAGACAGAGATATTAAAAACAGCGCAGCCAATGCCGCTGCCTTTGCAGGCGCAGCAGCAAGTAGCTTTGCCTCTATCAGCAAACGCTTTAAAGCTACCATACAGGCCAACGATTTTATGACTGTTCTTACAGCCTTGGGTGGTAACAACGAAGCTAAAAGTTCAGGAGCAGTGATCGTAAGTAAAGTAGATGGAAAAAATATATCCAGTATTTTGTTAGGCGATAAAACGCCGGATTATAAATTGGATGAGTTGGGCAGAATGATATTTCAAAAAAGTGAAAACGATGAGTTGAAAGGATTTAAGTTTTAAACCAGCATTGTAAATATAAAATGGGTTGCAAAAAAGCAACCCATTTTTTTTGCACACTGATAGGCTTAATTAAAAAAATGAGCAAGCAAATGTCCCGGAATTGTTGAGTAAGAAATTTAATATAGTAAAAGCAATTTTAAATGTTAGTGCAAATATTAAAGATAAATGCTGTTAGTGTTTTTAAATTTTTGATTTGGCACGAAGTAGAAAAATTGGCTGAAAAAAGTCCCTTCCTTTACAATGGCAAAAGAAGGGTACTTATTGTTACAACAACTACAAACAGGCCTTTATTTCTTCCACCGTTTCTATAAAAGCCTTTTCTTTTTTGATGCCCTTTTTCCAGGCAAGATCTCTTTCAATCAGGTCGATTTCCTGTTTGATGGTAGCACCTGCTTTGCCGGCTTCATTGCCTAAAATGATGACCGTATCTGAAATGGCCACGGAGGTGCTAATATCATGCGATACAATGATGAGCGTTTTTCTTTCATCAGATACTGATACCTGCAACAGCAGTTCGGTTACTTTTTCCAGCACATACACATCCAATCCTGAGAAGGGCTCATCCAGCAGTAAAAAATTAGAGCCTTTTAGTAATTGTTGAATGATGCTTACCCGCTGGCGTTGCCCGCCTGATAATTGTTGTGGATACTTTTTTAATTCTTCTGTTAAATGAAAGTCGGCAGCATACTGGTGGATGGTTTCATCTTCTTTGCCTTTTAAGTCATAGTTCTTTTTTACTGCCAGTAACAGCGACTGATAAACAGTTCTCCATTCAAACAAATAATAGTTTTGAAAGATGACACCCATATCACCGGCCTGCACATTTTTATCACCATGGATCGTGACATTTCCGGTACTGGCTTGTTGCAAGCCAGACAGTATTTTAAACAATTGCGTTTTACCAATACCACTTCTGCCAATCAGCGAAACTACCTGCCCCTGCTTCATTTCCGGACGAATGATGTCTTTGATGCAGAAATTAATATCTCTCAAAATTATTTTTTTGTTGTAGGAAAGTCCTACGTTTTTTGCTTCCAGCAATACCTGCGATTTGATATGTGTTGTCATGCGGTAGCTTGTTTTAATTTGCTGTGTGGAAATAGCCAATGCCGGGTAGTGCCCAATAAGAAATCGAAACACAACCCAATTAAAAAGATGACGAGCTGCAATGCGATTACATTGGTTAGATCGTTGTACTTGTTGTATTTTATCAGCAACGATCCAATACCACCTTCGCTCATACTCAACCCTTCCACCATGGTAATCATCAGCCAGGAGATGGCAAAGTTTTGCCGCAGAATTTCAAATACCTGGTCGGCTTTGCCCACGATGATTACTTCGTACAACGTTTGCCAATTATTATAACCGAGGGTCTTGCACAATTCATATTCCTGCTTGTCGATATTAAGAATCACCGCTAAGAAGGATGTTGTAAAAAAGGGCACAATACCAAAAACCAGTAACGATAATTTCAACTCGCTGCCATCTTTGGTAAGCAGGGTAAAAATGAATATCAAACCGGTTAGGGTGAGATATCTGCATTTTACAATAAACTGTGCAATGGTTTTAAAGAATGGTATTACTGAAGTATATGCGAAAAACAAGGTAATGATGATAGAGTACAACATGGCCTTTAAAGTAAGTACCAGGCTTACCAGCATATTATCCAACAGTAATTTGGTGGTGAGTAATTTGCCAAACGCCATGGCAACAGTGCCTGGTTTTGGAATGAGCCCATTGGAAGTGGTATGCCATATTAGCAAGGTCGCCATCACCTGCAGCGCAATCATTGCGATGATTGTTTGCTTGCTAATTTTACCAAATGGTTTAAAAATATTTTTCATGTTGATGTTTTTATATTTTTGATCCGATTGCTCCCTCATTTTACCTCTGGTGGGTCACCCCTTAAAGGGTGGCTCACCATGAGGTAAAATGGAAACGAGTGCCAGATTGAAATGTAGGTGTATTTGGCCAGGCCAACTTTCAGTCGTTTCAGTTCGTGATTAGCCACGGTGACCCAGCAGAAGCTTCCGCTAATTCATTTCGTGGTGAGCCACCCTTTCAAGGACCACCCAGCAGAAGCTTCCGCTGATTCAATTCGTGGTGAGCCACCCTTTCAAGGATCACCCAGCAGAAGCTTCCGCTAATTCATTTCGTGGTGAGCCACCCTTTCAAGTACCACCCACCAGAAGCTTCCGCTGATTCAATTCGTGGTGAGCCACCCTTTTTGGGGTGACCCAGCAGAAGCTTCCGCTAATTCATTTCGTGGTGAGCCACCCTTTAGGGGGTGACCCACCAGAAGCTTCCGGCTGATTCAATTCGTGGTGAGCCACCCTTTAAGGGGTGACCCACCAGAAGCTTCCGCAGATTCAGTTCGTGGTGAGCCACCCTTTTTGGGGTGAGCCACCAGAAGCTTCCGCTGATTCAATTCGTGGTGAGCCACCTTTTAAGGGGCGACCCACCAGAATTGAAAGCTTTTTTTTAGTGGATGGGGTTACTCTCCCAGAACAATTTCCACCCTGCGGTTCTTGCTTTTGCCGGCTTCCGAATCATTGTTTGCAATTGGTTTGGCGCTGCCAAATCCTTTTGCTTCTATCCTGTTTGTTTGTAAGCCTTTTTGTTGCAGATAAGCTTTTACTGCATTGGCCCTTTTTTCTGAAAGTGGCGTATTCACTGCATCTGAACCACTATTATCGGTGTATCCAAATACGCCAATCTTTAATCCTTCGGCCACTACGGCTGATTCAAAAATTTCATTTAGCAGTTTGTAAGATGCCTTTTTAATATTGGCAGATCCGGTTTCAAATTCGATGCTGTAGCTTTTTGAAGAAACAGCAGACGTCATCTCATCGGCATAAGTGGTTTGAATGGCCTTGCCTTGCAACAGCTCCGGATGATTGGAAATTACACTCAGCAAATAGCTTTTATCCACAGCCTTCTCATAAGGCAAAAAAGTGGGCATCAGCGATGGATACATTTTCACCATCAGGTTGCCAAATGTGTTGTACACCGCTTTGTAACGGTCAACTTTGTCCTCACCCAAACCAAAAGTATTGGCCATATCTGCCAGGTTAAAAACGGTTGATCCGCCGAGGCTTACGGGTTGTCCCTGCACATCTTTTTCAACCACACCGTTGTAGTATTTCAACCAGTAAGCGGCATCTTTTTCCTGGTATACTTCGGCACTTACCTGTGCAGCAAATGTTTTAGCTTCATTAAAAGAACGGACCTGGTCGCCTGCCTGTGCAAGCGCAATGATCATGTTCTCAATATCCGTGCGGTGATCGTTGGCCCATTTACGAATGGCAATGGTTTGGTTAGGCATCTGCGATGCATATTGCTTTGTATTGGCAATGGTAACCAGTCCGCCTTTTTTAGTAGCAATGTTTACATCACCGGGTGTCCAGGTTGCTACACCATCCACACCTACTGTGGTATCTCTTCCGGTTGTTTTGCCATTTTCCACGATCTTTCTTTTCTCACTATAACCGGCGATGTATTTATTGGGTGCATCCAAAAAATCGTTGGCCGCAATGATGTTGATAGCCGTTGCATCGTAGGTGGTTTCATCTGGGTTTACTTTCAACCCGTTATCACCGGCCCATTTCAGCAGAATGTTAATATCGCCATCCCGCAGTACGCCGGCTACACATTTACCCATTGCATTTTTAGGATCCTGTTTCCAGCTCGCCGGTGCCATCACCTGGTCTTCACCAAATGATTTACCATGCGATACCGGAATAATCACCGGCTGGTATTCTGCACCCAATGGCTCCAGTTCTTTTGCCAGTGATGTCATAAAGGCCGGCATGCCATCACCCATAAACGTGATTAAAACACCGGGTGTATTTGGATTGCTTTTAAAGTCGCTGGCAAATTTTACGAGCTCAGCCATTTGCCGGTTGCAATCATCCTGGCGAACATAAGTAACGTCTAATTGTGCCTTATCAAATAACGAATTTTTTGTAGTGTGTACACCCCCGTTGGCATACATACCCGAGAACTGGCTGTTCCATGCCATGCGTTGCCAAATGATTTTTGTGCCGCCATTTACCGCCTTTTCTTCAGACGGAATCGACAGTAACACAGCGTTCTTACTCAACGAAGCTTCGGGTGCATCTGGTAAGGTTACCTTACCCAACTCTACCGATTGGCCTACTTCTTTCGGTCGGCTTTGATACCATCTTACACTAAAAATACCTGCTGCTACAATTGCAGCGATGATGAATAATTTTCCTGCGGGTTTTAATTTGATTGCCATAGTTGTATGTTTTATAGTTGTTTTAAAATGTTTTTTTTATCAGGATAATAATTTGGTAGCCAACTGTTGAATCCCGGATCAACTGCAGTGGCGTTGCAGCCGATAGCTATCGGCTCTTGTACAGTAGATTTTCAATTGAACCTGTTTACATAACAGGCGTTTTTTATTTTGCTTTGCTCCTTTGCGTCTTTGCGTGAAAGGCCTTTACATTTTGCTCCTTAGCGCCTTTGCATGAAATCCTAATCAAGCAATCCTCTGTACCTATCAGTAATGGATATACCTTTTAGTTTTCCTGCATCCTTGTTGCTATCCAGTGCATTGTTGGTATAGTTGAAATCGGTATCCATTTTAAAGCGTCCGATGAGCTCAATGGCCTGCGCCGATTTTGCTTTATCTTCCAGTACTTTGTCATCCATAAACCTGGAGGTAACGTCGATGGCCGATTTGATGTGCCCGATCTTTTCGCCGATCTGCTGTTTCAATATTGACAGTGCTTTTTCCGCATCCTGGTTCAATTCGTCATCACCTTTAAATGCCTTCATCGCACTGGTTACAGCCGATAAACCGGTGGTAACAGAATAGTACAAATCCTTCTTAGCTTCCAGGTCAAGTTTTGCATC
>Ga0136636_10002046_pt1 | contig 11966 bp, 10 predicted proteins | sample AntDrymUQ8522106_2_FD_104653 | JGI IMG/M metagenome (GOLD analysis project Ga0136636, IMG submission 104653) | Polar desert sand microbial communities from Dry Valleys, Antarctica - metaG UQ852 (21.06) | ecosystem: Environmental > Terrestrial > Soil > Desert | place: Antarctica: Dry Valley... | reverse complement strand
TAAAACAATCATCCGCACCCAGTCCCCAGAACCAATGGGAACAGTAGATTTATTGACAATCACGCGGTAACCTTCGGTGAGACTCTCACCAATGCTGCGAGCTACGGCTTCCACATAGCGCATATCGCTACGTCCATCAGGTAAAGATGGAGTTCCTACAGCGATGAATAGAATCTCGCCGTGTTTTACGCCAGCAGCGATATCGGTCGTAAACTCAATTTTGCCCTTACTGATGGATTCGGCTAACACTTCAGGCAGCCCTGGCTCATGGATTGGCGACTGTCCCGACTTCATGAGTTTGACTTTTTCCTCGTTGTTATCAACGCAAATCACATCATGCCCAATGTAAGCTAGACAAGCTCCAGTCACTAAGCCCACGTAACCCGTGCCAATTACACAAACGCGCATTATGGTTTTACCTATATATTTTGTTTGTCTACATCTGAGTCGAAACCTAAAAACAAAGATATGCGGCGCTTTGCTCCACATATCTTTAGTTTTTAAGAAATTGCTAAGCGATCGCGGAAATAGGCGATCGTCTTCGATAAACCCTCTTCCAAAGGTACAGATGGCTCCCATCCCAAATGCAACTTAGCGCGAGAAATATCTGGCTGACGACGCTGGGGATCATCTTCAGGTAAAGGTTTAAACACAATTTCCGCAGTTGGATCGATTAAACGCTGAATCGTTTGGGCTAGCTGCAAAATTGTATATTCTCCAGGATTGCCCAAATTTACAGGACCAATAAAATCGCCATTCATCAATCGGATTAGCCCTTCCACCAAGTCAGAGACATAGCAAAAACTCCGAGTTTGAGAGCCATCTCCATAGATTGTCAGCGGAATTCCTTTTAAAGCTTGAACCACAAAATTACTGACTACACGCCCATCATTTTCTAGCATCCTAGTGCCGTGGGTGTTAAAGATTCTTGCCACCCGCACATCCACCGCAAACTGGCGATGGTAATCAAAGGAGATCGTCTCAGCGATGCGCTTACCTTCGTCATAGCAGCTACGGATACCCGTACAGTTAACATTGCCCCAATAGTCTTCAGTTTGAGGATGAATCAAGGGATCGCCATAAACTTCAGAAGTTGATGCTAATAGCAGCCTTGCCTGCCATTTTTTGGCAAGATCCAACATATTTAGGGTTCCTAAAAAGTTGGTTTTAGCTGTCTTAACCGCATCAAATTGATAATGCACAGGTGACGCAGGACAGGCTAAATGATAAATCTGATCAACCTGATCAATTTCAAGGGGAGTCACAATATCATGTTTAATAAATCGAAAGTTCGGATTTTCGCTCCACTGGGAATTATTGGACGTTTGACCTGTATAAAGATTGTCGAGGCAAATTACTTCATGCCCAGCTTCCATCATCCGATCCACAAGATGCGACCCAATAAACCCTGCACCGCCAGTAATAAGAATTTTCATGATTACCTGTGTTATCTCCTGATTAAATTATTGATGAAGGAAAACGGGGTGACGATGTTACCGAGGAATCTAGTGGCTGAACTAAGAATACTTGCACCAAATGAGGGACGGACAACAATTACATCGCGATCGCGTAGTCCTGGATTAGATTCTTCGTTTAAAGGTAAATTCAAGTCAGCAATTAAATTGCGGCGCATAATTGAACCGTCAGGATTAACGCGATAAAGTTCAACGGCTCGCCAGTCGGCATCATTAGTCAGTCCGCCCGCAAAGGAAATCGCTTCTGTAAAAGAGCTATTTGGTCTTAGCTGAAGTGCGCCTGGACGCACAGCTTCACCCACAACTTGCACCGTGATTATGGTAGGCGAAAAGGTTGCCTTGGCAATTTGCAGGTAATCACTGGGATTGGGGTTTTGTAATCGTGGCACTCTAATCAAATCGCCATCGCTTAGGATAATGTCCTGACTGAGATCAGCTTTGGTAATCAAATCTAGAAGATTAGCCTTGACGATCGTGCGCTTACCCTTGTCATCCAAACGGGACACTTCAATATTTTTAATATCGGCAACTTCGGTCACGCCATTGGCAGTTTGTAAAGCCCGACTGAGGGTAACAGGCCCGCCACCAGACGAAATTCCAGCAGCTCTGGTATCACCAGTCAGTCCTGTTGGCACAACGCCATTGCGCGAGTAAACTAGGGTTTGTGGACCAATACGGTTGACCTCACCGACGATCGCTACTTGAATCGTATAGCCGTCTGGGGAAAAAGTAGAGTTGCTAACCGTGCGGGTTTGGGATGCGCTAGCTTGATTTAAAGGTGGTACGAGAATGGAATCGCCATCAAGGATTCGCACATCTTGGCTGATATCACCTTTCTCTAGTAACTCCTGTAGATTTACGGTGATCACGCGGCGACCGAGAGCGCCATCACGACGAGAGATCTGAATATTACTAATGTCAGCCCTTGATGTAATGCCTGAGGCTGACTCTAGCGCTCTAGTGAGAGTTGCGGCATTGCTGGCTCCACCACCGGCACCAACATAGCTCAAAAATCTGGGGCCAGGGCGGTTGACTTCACCGACGATCGCGATATTTAGAGGACGCGGAGAAATTAGAGAAATGTTGACAATATTTCTAACTAGAAAAGGATTTAATCGTTCGCGCAGTAGAGCGTTTGCTTCATCTAGCCCTAAGCCTTCGAGCTTAACCGCACCAATGAGGGCAATGTTAACGGTTCCATCGGGAGCAATTGTTTGCGTGCCTGACAGTTCTGGCACATTGAAAATATCGATTTTGATGGTGTCCCCAGCGCCTAGGGTGTAGCGAAAGGTGTCTTGAGACTCTTTGACACTAATGGTGGGACCAGCAAATCCAGATCCAGTCAGCGGACGCAAATTACCATTAGTAGGCTCAGATGTTGCTGGCGACGGGGCAGGTTTTTCAATTGTTGTTGTTTGTGCCAAGCTAGGCAGAGGCAGGCTAGTGATCAATACCAGTAAAATTGTTTTGCCAAATTGAGATATACGCATGAAGAACACTCCTTAACCCAAGCACCTAATTGTTAGAAACTGAATACCTGTCATAATAAGCAGGGTACAGCCTGTTGAGGCTTTGAAAGGTACAGAGAAATTTTTGAAAGTGCCACGAAGCGGCACTTTCAAAAATTTCTCTGGGTTTTACAAAAGCGCAAAGCGCCGTAACCTAACTGAATTAATTTAATTACAAGCTTTGGCAGTCATTGTATCAGTACACCCCATAATTTACACTCCATAATTTACACCAGTATTTTCTCTGCAAATTAATGCGATCGCCTTACAATATTTACTCTAAAACTATTTGCCCCCAGACTATCTATCTTGATGCCGTTGGAACTTTGTTCGGCGTGAAAGGTAGTGTGGGATTGCAGTATGCCCAAGTTGCTCAAAGTTTTAATGTTGTTCTCGATCCTGATCTAGTTAATCGAGCCTTTTACCAGAGATTTCAGTCAGCCCCTAAAATTGCTTTTCCAGATTTAGCACCTGCGGATATTCCCCATGCAGAGTATCTATGGTGGCGATCGCTTGCTGAAGATACATTTAGACTCACAGGTGATCTCAATAAATTTGCCAATTTTGAAAGCTTTTTCAAAGGTATTTATGATTATTTCGCCACTACTTCTGCTTGGTTTGTTTATGAAGAAACTCGATTAGCCCTTGAGCAATGGCGCAGTCGAGGGATTAGATTGGGGGTGCTATCCAATTTTGACAGCCGCATTTATCCCGTGATCGAGGCTTTGGATCTCAAGCAATATTTTGATTCGATTACTATTTCCACTGAGGTCGGGGCGGCTAAGCCTGATGCAGGGATTTTTATGAAGGCTTTGACCAAGCATGGGCTTGAGGAGTCACCAAATTTGGCTTGGCACATTGGGGATAGTTTTGAGGAAGATTATCTGGGAGCCGAAGCTGTGGGCATCAAAGCTGTTTGGCTAAATCGCGATCGCCGCCCATCATCAAACCCCGCTAAGCAATCAGCCTTTACGATTGACAAGCTTACTTCCATCTAGCTAGTTGCGGCGCGAAACAGGACATAAAACCCAGAAACTAAGTTGCGGCGCTTCGCGCCGTAACTTAGTTTCCTTGGGTTTTGGCTTGTCTTAACACAAGTGGCGACAGCTATATAATCAGAATTACGGCACTATAAAATTGGATTTAAAAATTACAAAATAACTATGTTTACAGGACTTGTCCAAACCATCGGCATGATCGAGCATCGCGATCGCGATCGCCTTGTAATTCATTGTCCCGATTTGGTTGCCAATATTGCGATCGGTGACAGTGTAGCGGTCAACGGCGTATGTCTGACCGCTACCTATATTTCTGATACTAATTTCACGGCTGATGTGTCCCCTGAGACTTTGGGGCGTACTAACTTTGGCGATCGCCAATTGAAATATGTCAATCTGGAAACGGCTTTGGCAGTGGGTGACAAAATTGGTGGTCACTTTGTCTCAGGACATATTGATGGTATGGGCAAATTAAGCGATCGCGATCTGATTGGTAACTCATGGGAGCTTGGTTTTGACGCGATTCCTGAAGTGGCTCGCTACATAGTTTTTAAGGGCAGCGTTGCAATTAATGGGATTAGCTTAACTATTTCTTACTGCAACGACTCTGGCTCAAGTTTTCGAGTCGCCGTTATTCCTCATACCTATGACAACACGACTTTAAAAGACTTAGATATTGGTGATTCGGTGCATTTAGAAGGCGATCTGCTTGGTAAATATGTGGAGAAATTTCTAAGAACAGGTCATCATAATTTGGCAAATTTATCCAAGCCAGCGATTACACCATCTTTTTTAGCCGAACATGGCTGGGCCTAGGTGATGATAATTGCGGCGCACAGCGCCGCAATTATCGCTGCCATCCTCTTTTGCATAATTGGCGACAGCTAGATCATTTAGGATCGCAGACGAAATAACTTATGCATTTCAAAACCCCAATATGATTCGGTGGGCTTCGCCCACCGAATCATATTGGGGTTCTATTTAATTTGCGATCCTTAGTACAGCGCTTTGCGCTGCTATAAAACCTAGGGAAATTTTTGAAAGTGCCGCTTCGCGGCACTTTCAAAAATTTCTCTGTACCCTTTAAAGCCTCAATAGGCTGTAAGCAGCTAGATGGATAAAAAATGAGTAAGACTGAAGACTGTCCAGATAAAGCACCCGATAAAATGCTCGTAATCGGTTTGATCAGTGGCACTTCTATAGATGGAATTGATGCAGCGCTAGTGGAGATTGGCGATCGCGGAGGTGATCTATCAGCCAACCTGATTGCAGGATTTACCTATGCCTATGCAGATGATCTTAGAGCTGAAATATTTGCAGTTTGTGCAGGTGAGCCGCGATCGCTACAGCAGTTATGTGAACTTGATGATCGAATTGCCGAGAGCTTTGCTAGTGCCGCGATCGCAATTAATGAGAAAGGTGGAGAACAAGCTGAGTTGATTGGTTCTCACGGTCAAACTGTTTTTCATCGCCCGCCCACCGTCGCTCAGGATGCAAAAACAGGGCTAGGATATTCGGTGCAATTAGGGCGCGGAGCCGTAATTGCGGAATTGACAGGGCTTAAGACAGTTAGTGACTTTCGAGTCGCGGATATTGAGGCTTGCGGTCAAGCCGCGCCCCTTGTGCCAATGGCGGATATATTGCTGCTATCGCATCCGAGTAAATGCCGTGTCTGCCAAAATATTGGTGGCATCAGCAATCTCACATATCTACCACCTAATGCGATCGCCCATCAAGATCAAGTATTTGGTTTTGATAATGGTGCTGGCAATGTACTGCTCGATATGGCAACCCAAAAATTATTTGGTTATGGTTTTGATCGCAATGGCGATCTAGCAAGACAGGGTTTCGCCAATCTTGAACTAGTCAATCAATGGCTCAACCAAGAATTTTTTCGCACCCCGCCACCAAAATCCACAGGACGCGAGTTATTTAGCCCTGAGTATTTAGAAGTTCGCTTAGGCGAATGTGAAGGTTCAAATAATTACGACATTCTGGCTACGCTCACCGAGTTTACGGCTCAGGCGATCGCCCAAAGTTATCGTCAGTTTTTACCAATCTTGCCCGATGAGGTCTTAGTCGGCGGCGGCGGCGGTCGCAATGGCTATCTGATGGAGCGTTTACAGGATTTACTCAAACCTGCGATCGTCAAGCGGAGCGATGATTTTGGCATGAATGGTGATTTTAAAGAGGCGATCGCCTTCGCACTTTTGGCATATTTACGAATCAAAGAGAGAGTTGGCAATTTGCCCAGCGTTACTGGCGCAAAGCGGTCGGTTTTATTGGGCAAAATCTATCCATCCCCTCTTTAAAACCAAAAACCCAATAAGTTGATGTGGCGGCGCTTCGCGCCGCCACATCAACTTATTGGGTTTTAATCTTTTGCCTTTGGCTTGTCCTGCTCCTTGCACCGAAATCTTTCGGCGGCAGATGTGGCGGCGTGCTTGGTTTTGCGTCCACTTACACGTTCTCTCCACATCAAAAAAGAAGAACGCTTCATCGACTTCCTCATGATCTTGATTACCTGAGCTTCAGAAATACCAAACTGATCATAAATCGTGTCAAAGGTGGTGCGATCTTCCCACGCCATTTCCACAATGCGATCAATGTCAATGGCAGTCAGAGACTTGAGAGCTTCTTTGTTCATAGCAGTAAGTTTATAAAATTGATTAGCCCTGCTTCCAATGACGAGCTAGTTGCTTTGCTTTTAACCCTGACTCGATGACTTCGAGCAGTCTGGTCATGCCTGTAGTATTCACAATTTCGTAGGTTTTATTGGCTCGCCGACAAGCCTCGATCGCTCTTTCTGTGAGTGAATGACTTGCATAACCCGTCACAATAATAATTAAATCACCACCAGAGATTTGACCTTCACCTTGGGCGGCGAGCTGCAATCCATCCTGCTCGGTGTACCACATTAAGTTGATTGCCGAATCGCGCAATCGATTTTTTACAGCCGTTTGTAAGCGATCGTGTCCACCAAACACCAACACCTTGCCACTGAGGTCGGTATATAGGGCAGGGCGCTTTTCGGACTTACGATGTCTTGCCGTCGGCTGCACATCAGGGGCGCGATCCACACGGGAGCGATTTTCTAGAGCCTTATTGTAAATAAAAGTCAGGGTTTGTTCATGGCTACCACGCAAACGAGCGACTGGTCCCTCTTCGCTGTGGGAGTTTATTTGATTGATCAAGGCTTCAACTGCTTCTTCGAGACAGCCGATCGCCTTTAAGTCATTGGCAAATCCTCTCACGGCGATCGAAGCATCGGTGGCACTAAAGAAGTCGTTTTGCTCCTCAATCATTTCCAAGAGGTCAGCCTTTAGCTCCTGTCGCCACTGCGCGGTTTGTTCAGTTATCCGTTCATCTAATAGTCTTTCTTCGCTCAAGATTAGTTGGCGATCGGCAAGCTGTGCCGCGAGATTGGGCGCTTCGGCTATTTCCTGCCGAATGTCGGCTGCCTTTTTTTCTAGTCGTTGCCTCGTCTCACTGTTGGGGTTGCCGCCCTCACGGTCGTATTCCTTCACCATCTGCTCAACTTTGGCAAGCAATGGCTTTAATCGTCCTTCGATTTGAGATACTGCTTCTTGAATTTGGCGATCGCGTTGTTGTTGTAGTCGATTTTGTTCTAGCTCTACCTTCGCGATCATTAGCAAATCGCTAACTGAGGCTTCTAGTTCATCTAGCTCGGAAATATGCATATTTAAATTATGTTTAATTTGTATTTGTTTGTATTTAACTTAATATTTAGCTGATATAGCCGTAGTCAGTCTGGTTAGGACACAAAACCAGAAGGTAAGTTGCGGCGCGAAGAGTCGCAATTCGTTTCTTGGTTTTTAATTTGTCCTAGTACATTTGGCGACAGCTATAACTTATGGGCTAAGACCGTAAAGAAATATCTTAGTGATTATTCTTAGTCATTATGTCGCGGGTGCAGAGCGCCCTTAACTAGCTTATTGCTAGAAAGTTTTTTCTCGGCAATAAGCTGAGAAGAATTTGTGAGAAAAGACCTCGAATAAGTAATTATAAGAAGTTATCGTCACTAATCTCCAATGTAACCTCTTGCTAGTCCAAGTGTGTATAGTTTTATGCTGCAAACTGATATCAATCCTGTCACCTATATCGATTACGCCCTATTAGACCCTGCTGCTAGTGACGAACAGGTAGATCGAGTCTGTGATGAAGCCGATCGCTTGGGATTTGCGAGTGTTTGCTTATACCCTTGCAACGTCAGGCGAGCAAGGGAAAGGCTATTAAAAAGTAGGGTGGAAATTTGCACGGTGATTGGGTTTCCTAGTGGGGCAACCACATCGGCTGTTAAGCTTTATGAAGCAATGGAAGCAGTGGAAAATGGTGCAACCGAATTAGATGTGGTAATTAATCTCGGCTGGCTCAAAACTGGACAGACCAATTTACTACATCAAGACATCGCTCAAATCTGTGAGGAGTCGGGTAAACCTGTCAAAGCAATCTTAGAGCTAAGTATGCTTACGCCTGACGAGCAGGAGCTTGCCGTCGAGGTGTGCATGGATGCAGGAGTTGCTTTTTTAAAGACTGGCACGGGCTGGGCAGGTAGTGCAACGGTGGAGATGGTCAAGTTTTTGAAGGAGATCTCTAACGGCAAGGTGGGAGTTAAGGCTTCAGGCGGAATCAGAACGAGGGAACAGGCGATCGCAATGATCAATGCAGGGGCAAATCGGATCGGCACATCTCACGGTGTGGCGATCGCTCGCCATGAGTAAATAACCTAGAGACTAAGTTGCGGCGCGAAGTGGCGACAGCTATATAATGGCGGCGCTTTGCGCCGCCATTATATAGCTGGGTTTTATTTGGTGTAGACCAGAGGGAAATCTTGGACATATTCGCCATCGCACTCATACTTAGCCCGAAACTCCTGTAACACTAAGCGATCGCCATCTAGCTTATAGAGAGCCGATGAGCCACAGTCACCTAAGCCACGAAACTTAGTGAAGTTGGTAATTGTTTGCGATCGCACATTGACTCTGGGGATTCCTGCGATCGCGCGATTAGTAATTTTTTTGGGCTTTTGACCATCGCTTGGTTCTTGAAAGCTATCAAACTGTAACGGAATTACCTTGGGCTGAGGTGAATCATCGAGCCATAGGACATATTCAAATGCTCCTTGATAAGCCGCTAAAAAACATTGAATCTGCACTATATATTTTTTATCAGAGATCTTAAATGCTCTTGATCCCATCCCTTTAGTAGTGTCATTTGGGCGGAACTCATCTTGACAAATGCCTAATTCCTGTCGTCTTTGCAATACATAATCCAAAGGAGCCGTGGATGATTTATCTGGGCTGTTAGCAGAACTATTGCCTGTGGACAAATATCGCAATAGAGGTTCTTCAGTTAATTTGCCATCAGGAAAAGTGACTCGCAGCGCAGGCTCAGGATTTTGGCTAGTTGGTGCTTCGAGCGTATAAAGATAACCACTATTGTTAAATTCGATCGCCCCATCTTTTTGAGGATTGTAGTTAATTGCTTCTAGGTTTAAGCCTCCACTGCCATCTTTGTTGCGACTGATGTAGTACTTAGGCAAATTAGCCTCACTAGCATCGGCACAGATATAAACCTGATAGTTCGGGGTTTCTCCATAGGCATAGGCGATTTTATTATCGCCACATATACTATTGGGGATTTCTTTGATATCGCCTTGAGTAACTTTTTGAGCGTTGGGTGCGACATTAACTGATGGCTCTGATGGTGGAGTTTTCTCTATGGTTTTATTAACATTTGTTTCTTTAATCGTCACGGTTTCTGAACTTGAAGTTGAGGGTGGGGTGACGATGGGAGGATTTTGATCAGAACATCCACTAATTACATAGCTCAAACAGGCGATCGCTGATATTAAAGATAAGTGGGGTAATCGGTAAGTTGGCAACATAGATTTGTCTCCTTGGGACAAGGCTCAGTACTGGTAGGCAGGGTAAGCCGAAAAAGCTCTGGCGTGCGCCACGGCTTTTTCGGTTTATACCCACTTATCAAACCATAATCCTTATTATCTAAGACCGAAGATTTTCAAAAGAGTTGCGATAGTCACCGCCCGAACCGTAGCGCCATTTGGCGATCAGATTTTGCCATTGATATTGTTGTTCTGGCAAAAGGTTCGCGATCGCTGATGCAAAAACAGGGGCAATCTGGTTTAGTCCGCTATAAGCCCCCAGTCCCAAGTAATGCTTTAGCCAATCTAGCAGAGTCACAACTCCCACCTGTTTCATGATTTTGACTACCAGTACAGGATCGGCAACTGACATCGCAAGCATAGTTTGCGCTAGGGGAATGAACTGCACAACATCCTGTAAAAAAGGATAGAGGACGCGATCGCCAAGTTTCTCCATTTCCGAAAACGTGACATTCAGTAAATAATTAATGCGGTCAGCTTCTATCTGCTGATCGATAGAGACACTCATCGACTTCTGAAAGAGCCAAGTAACTGAAAGATTGGGTTGATAGGGTTGTAGCGATCGCAAATCTGACTTGGTTAACCAGTCGCCTGTTAAAGCGTTATTGATGCTATCCGTAAGGCGCGGCAAGTGCCGCAACATCGCCCCAAACCCACCAAAACTGAGGGGTGACTGCATTCCTGAACTGTCCCCCACTTGTAAAATTCGATCCCAAGGTGTTTTCAATGGATTTTGCTTATAGGAAGGAAAAAATCCTAATAAAAAACGCTCAAACTGAAGTTGGGCTAATTCAACTTCTTGGTATTTTGGCAACCAAAACAGATAATCTTCCATTAGCTGAGCAAAGCTGGGGCGCATTGGGTCAGCATCAACATAGGTAAACATATAGGTGGTGCGCCCATCCCTTGCAGGAAAAGCTTCCCAAAAATATTGACATTGATTTTGAATGGGCGTGAAGCTATAAATCAAATCACCATAGGATTTAGATGGCATTCCCTTCGCACAACTTCCTACCACCATACAGACTCCATCGGGCTTAATATTTCCATTAACTTGCGATCGCGCTTGTTTAGCGATCGCTGAAAAATGTCCCATCACATCTAGTAATAATCGCCCATGGATCAACTTAGTTACTACGGAATTATCTGATCGCTTAGGGCTCACTTCCACGGATACGCCATTGTCATAGACTGTCACTTGCTTAAAGCCAGTTTGTTCAAACAGAATGCCACCAGCATTTAAGAACTTCTGCTTGAGTAATTCCAATAGATAAATTGGATCAATGCCAATATTTAGAATATCCTTAACCCATAGCTCTTTCCCGCCTTGGAAGCCAACTCTAGCAGGGTTATAAACCGTAGCGATCGCCATTTCTAGTTCTGTTTCAGTTAGTAAATCTAATTCGATAAATACATCTAATTCTTGTTTGGAGATATTCCATTCTTGGGCGCGACCGCGCAATAGCCCTTGTTCGATTACTGACACACGCCATCCTCTCTGCTGCAACGCACAGGCGATAAATATGCCTAACGTGCCGCCGCAAACAATAACGTCAAACTCATGGTCTACTAATTTACTTGGCTGGATGCTTACGACCTGTGCGATCGCTTGATTTTGTTGGCGGTAGCTTTTCCAAAATGCATCCATACGCTCCAGTTGACTTGGAGCCTCGTCAGGCATCTGCGATCGCAAACTTGCAAATAAAGACATAAATTTTTAAAGTTGATACCGAGGATCGCAATAGTCGCGGAGCCATGTGTTAGTTGCAGTAGCGATCGCGGCATCACTAACATCCACCACTGGAGCTTGCCCATCACGCATGAATGCCATCGCTAGCCGCCAGCCCCTAGATGTTGGCACAATCAATAGCCAGTAAGCTCGCTGAGAAGTTCTAGCCTTGCCAGTTTCCCGCTCTAAGACTGACAAAAAAACTTGGTTGGGCAAGCGATCGCGATTTTGATCTAGAGCAAGCGGCAATGGCTCAAGTTCAGGCTCGCTGACCGTCATAATCTCACGCTTGATGCGAAGGCGTTGGTACACACGATTTAGATAGTCGGG
>Ga0136636_10002045_pt1 | contig 11967 bp, 8 predicted proteins | sample AntDrymUQ8522106_2_FD_104653 | JGI IMG/M metagenome (GOLD analysis project Ga0136636, IMG submission 104653) | Polar desert sand microbial communities from Dry Valleys, Antarctica - metaG UQ852 (21.06) | ecosystem: Environmental > Terrestrial > Soil > Desert | place: Antarctica: Dry Valley... | reverse complement strand
TGGTCGATCTTCTTCGGGAAAGCTGTTCAATCCAACTATTGGTGCATCAAAATCTTGATGAACTAGAAAGGACAAACCTCCTGGAATTCCAAGTCCCGTTACTTCTTGTTTTTCTTTATCGACCCAACCAAAAAGATATAAATCTGCGGGAGCATTTTTCTCAAAATGACCTTCCAATGCGGCCAATTTTGCTGGCTGATTGACTGCCACGCCATCTGCAGAACTGTGTCCCGAAACCAATTGTCCGAGTGAAAAAACGGTAGCTACGACCAAGGCAATTTTAAAAGCTTTTTTTGAAATTTCCACATACCGTCCTTTTCGTAAATAATAGGCATGAACGCTCAACACTAAAAAGGCTCCCGCCAATAAAGCGCCTTGCCAAGTATGTACCAATCGATCCATGCTTGACGGATTGAAAACCATTTCCCAAAAGTCAGTCACTTCGGCACGAGCAGCTAAGCCTTCGCCTACAATGTGATAACCGGCTGGCGTTTGTTGCCAAGAATTAGCTACCACAATCCAAACGGCTGAAAACATAGAACCCAAGAATACACCAATTGTCGAAACCAAATGCACCCACGGCTTTACGCGGTGCCATCCAAAAAGGAGTACACCTAAAAAAGCACTTTCTAAACCAAAAGCGAATAATCCTTCGGCAGCCAAAGCACTTCCGAAAATATCGCCGACATATCTAGAATAAACGGCCCAGTTGGTACCGAATTCAAATTCCATAATGATCCCTGTTGCAACGCCAATTCCAAAAGTCAGGGCAAATATTTTTATCCAGAAACGAGTTAAAATTTCATATTCTTTTTTACCTGTTTTTATGTAAAGGCTTTCCATAATTACCATAATCAGTCCGATACCAATACTCAAAGGGGGATAAATATAATGGAAAGCAATAGTGAAGGCAAATTGGATTCGAGCAAGAATTTCTACATCCATTGTGTTGTAATTTTAAAATTAATTGTGTTGAAGTTTGTCGTTTACACGAAAGAAAAGTGTTAACCAAATCACACGCGACAATCGCATGAACCACGGTTGCAAGAGAATTAGAGCAGTAACATTTAGGGGAACCACCACAAGATTTCTATGTTGTTAAAACTGTATACAGTGGATAATTTCAAAATAATAAATGTGATGATAGAAAAAGCAATAGTAAGTCCATAACTCACATAACCAGTTCGTTGGTAAAAACCAAGTTCGATTTCCGTTCGCTGTTTGCAAACGTAAAATTTGTCAACTATCTTTGTGTTTTTGCTTAAATTATACCATTTGTATTTGAAAAGTTCGCCTTTGTGGCATCGGGGAGATCTAAAAGAAACTAGGTTTTTAAGAAAGAAAAACATTGACTATATTTTTATCAAAGGTATTTCTTCAGAAGGAAATTTTATGTGATAAAAGTTACTTAACAGGCCTAAAAACAGCTTTCTTAAACAATTTCCGATTAATTTTTAAGAAACATTTTCTTAAATCCATCAGGAGTATTATTTTCATATTTCTTAAAGAACCGTCCAAAATAGGAATTATCAGTGAATCCTAATTCATAAGCGATCTCCGATGCTGTTTTTTTCTCATGGATTAATAATCGTTTTGCTTCTAGAATGATTCTATTCCGAATTAAATCCCCTGCTGAACTCTTCGTTACTTCATTGCAAACGGCATTAAGATAGTTAGGACGTACATGCAATATTGAAGCATAATCTTTTACAAAATGTTTCTCTCTAAAATACTTATCAATAAGTTCTTCAAAATGATAAATGAGCTGAAGTGATTGACTAAACTCAGTGTTTTTGTTGTTTGGCTCGAATAAGCGGTCCAATTCTAGCAACATTAAATTAAGTAGTGAATATAAATGTTTATCAAAATTATTTCCCTTTCCACTAAACTCCTTTAACATCCATAACGCAATCGATTTCACATTTTCAAATTGTTCCTTTGAAACTTTAGCATAAGGTATTTTGTGCCTATACGTTAAAAATGAAAACTCACTAAGTTCATAATTTTGATGGCGTAGTGCAAAGAAATCATTTTCAAATACAATTATATATCCTTCAATTTTATCGTAATCAAGCCATTGATGAATTTGCCCATAATGCAAACATGTAATAGAAAAAGGTTCTATAATACATTCTTCAAAATCAACTAGTTGCTTACCTGAATTGCGTTCGTTTAACAAAATCATATTATAATTATGACGGTGCGGAACATCTAATTCTTTCATGTAAGGGAGAAAATCAATCGTTTTATAAATAGAAAATTTCAACTTATTTTGGGTAATAGCGGTAGAGTTGATATTTTTTATTTCACACATAATTTTATCCTAAAGAAGTAATTGTATAGTAAATAGCCCAAGCAACAAAAGCGATAATTCCAGCAATAACCCAGGAGGGAACACTTTTTGGCGTTTCAGAACCGTCGATTAAAAACTGTTTTTGATTTCCTTTGCCATAAGCATTAATCATTAAAGGCAAAATGCCGTCAACTTCATCATTAGGATCTAAACCATCAATGGTAATTGAAGGCCCGTTTCTGACCATGAATGGAATAATTTTAATCCCTTCTTTGCCAATTGGGTCTTTACTTACTATTTTTAAATGGTGTAATCCATCAATTAGTTTTCTGGTATCCAAATCGAAATTTACAGGCGTTATGAATTCGCCGATCGGCAAAACCTCCTCATCAACAAATATAATCACTTTTGTTTTACTGTCCATATTAGTCAAATTTTAAGATGGTTCGTTTAATGTGATTGCTGTTCGTTTCTTTGGGTTGAACAATGTATTTCACTGAATAAAAAAGTGTTATCAAAACTATGATACTCATTCCAATCACGATTGCATAATCCACGTTACCGTCTGGGCCTGCCCCATGAGCGATACCTTGTAAAATTTTAGGTTGCTGTTTGTCACATACAGGACAAGCAAATAGACCTATTGAAAAAAGGCTAAAAAGCGTTATAAAGATTGATTTTTTCATACTATTTATTGTACTGGTGCAGTTGCTTTTGCAAGCTCCATTAATTTTTTTACTTGTTCTACTGTCACTTTCTTGGCATTATTGCCCCAACTCGTTTTCTCGTGATTCATAATGGCGGCTACTTCTTCAGCAGATAGACCGGCATTTGTCCCAACAGCAGGCATAACGCCGTATTGTTCTTGAGCGTTGTAGCCATTCATGATAATGGCAACCATAATTTCAGAGTCATCATTAAGCACAACCTTACTTCCTTTTAAAGGTGGAAATGCGCCCGCAAGTCCTTCCCCATTTTGCTGGTGACACGCCATACAATTTGCTGCGTATAAGTCACTTCCGTTCAATTCTGGCTCAACGCCAGCTGCTGAAGCCATTGCTTCTTTTTTCTCCTTTTTATATAGAAATTTTGGATCAGGCGTACCGTCTGGTAATTTGACTTGTTTCAAACTTTGCAAATAGGCAACTAAATTTAACCCATCTTGTGTAGCCACTACAATTCCTTTTTGGCCTTTCATAAAAGCTTCAGGAACTGCAACTTTGATATCGCCTTTTGCTGCTTTGTCTTTGACTTCAAATAGCCACGGATAAGGCGCCATAATGGATTGCGGCGTAACAATTCTTGGATTGTATAGGTGAACCAAATGCCAATCTTGACTTGGCTGGCGTTCGCCAATATTCGTCAAATCGGGACCTGTTCGCTCGGTACCCATTAAAGTTCCGGCGTTTTGCCAAATACTTTTCCGAGTGCTTAACGCATAATCGGCAGCAATTCCGGGACGTTTTCCCCATGTTTTATCCATATCCACATTTCGGACTTGCTGAGTATGACAGCCTACACATCCATTACTGATATAAATTTGTCTTCCCGCTTCTTGAGCTTCCGTTAGCGGAATAGCACCATACAATGGAACGCTGTTTTTTTGATTGTACAAACTTGGAATTACAGCAACGAAAAGCGTGAGTGTGCCAAATAAAAGTGAGGCCGCCGTAAATAGTTTTTTATGATCGTGAAATATACTCATCTTAATTAAATTTTAGGTTCAGCCAAATTTGTTTCCAAATTTTGATTGATAATTTCAAATGCTTTTTGCTTAACATCAACATCCACGGTGGGTTGCATCATTTTATACATATTATAAACCAATACAATATGCGAAAGCCACATTAAAGTTCCTCCGATAGCCCTCCACAACCAATACGGACCCATCATAACCACACTATCAATAAATGGAGCGCCTTCAGCCCACATTAATCCTTTTAAAGTTCCACCAATCATCAATGGGATTGTGTAAAATTGCAATCCAATCAATGCCAACCAGAAATGCGCTCCAACACCCAATTGAGGCGGTTCTTTTCCTGTAAGTCGAGGGACAATGGCGTAAATTCCTCCAAAAAGTAAGAACGTTATAATTCCGTACATCGTAATGTGCGAGTGTGCAATGGTAAAATCAGTAAAATGCCAAATTAAATTAGTAGAACGAAAGGCTTCGGCCGTTCCTTGAAAAGATCCCGTAAAATAATAAATAATCCCCACAAAAAAGAAAGGTAATGAATAACTGTTACTCACTTTGCTCCAAGAACCTCTCAACGTCATTAGATAATTGGTTGTTCCTGCGACAACCGGAATTAACATTCCCACACTTCCTACAATCGCAACCGTTTGCAACCACCAAGGCAAAGCACTAAAGACGAAATGATGTGTACCAATAACCGTATAAAACAAAATTTGCGACCAAAAAGCTAAAACTCCTAAACTGTAGGAATAAATGGGTTTGTTCAATTGTTGCGGCAATAAATAATACAGTACACCCAACATAGAAAACATAAACCACATTCCTACTGCTTGATGCATATAATAACCTTGCACAATAGTTTCACCAATTCCATCTTGTCCCATTGGGATATAAGCAATAAAGGCAACTATTAAAATAAATATATACGAAGCAACGATGAACCAATTGGAAATATAAATTTCGGTCGTAGTTCGTTTGGCAATTGTTTTTATAAAATTAATCACAGTAAGAAGTAATCCAACAGCCCAGATTGCCATAATAGGCCAGATGATTTCGCGGTATTCGCCACCGCCGTTATTGATTCCTGCCATAATGGTAATAGCTCCTACAAACATCGCAAAATTTACACAAATAAGTGCTGTCCAACCATTTTTAATACTATTCAAAGGGGCGTTACTGACCATAGGAACTATATAATAACCCAATCCCATAATCCCTATAGTTGCCCAAGCCCAAAAAACTAAATTAGTATGAACGGCTCGAAGTCGTCCAATACTTAACCAACTATAGGTATCAGCATCGGGGACTATAAATTTAATTCCCACGTATTCTCCAACAGAACTACCTACAAAAAGCCAGAAAACAGCCGTTCCTAAAAACCATAAAACCAGCTTTGTCAATGCAGGGTCAATTTTCGGCCTTTTTATAGGAGGTCTTTTTGTAGCAAAAAATCGGTAATTAGTTTCAGAAGTAATATTTTTCAGTAAACCTTTAGAATCATGAGATGCTTTTCCAGCAGAAATTTCGTTTGGAACTACTTCATAAGCTGATTTTTGTTTGATTTCTTCTAATTCTGAATCACTAGGCATATTTTCATCATCAGAAATAAATGCAGCAAATGCTTCTGCTTCTTTCAGTTTTTGAAAATTGTTGTAGTTTCTAAAGCTAGTAGTCACTTTTGAAACTAAATAAATCAAAGCAAAAAATAGCGGAATAAAAATCAATACCAAAGTAATTACAATTCCGGGTTCAGAGAAGATATCTTCTCTTTTTGCAGGCCCAGTTTGAGCAAAAATAATTTGTGGTACTAAATAAAGCAATCCTAAAATAGCAAGAGAAAGCCCATTATTACTTTTGATTCTTTTTCTTTTTATAACCTCAATTTCGCTAGCATTAAGATTACTAATATATTCTTTGAACTTGCTTTTTTTATGTTCAGTTTGGTCGTTTGCGGTCTTATTAGTGTTGGAAATAAGCTTTAACAACAAAACAACAATAGAAGCAACAGTGATTAAAACGACTGTGACAAGCAAGTCTATGAATTCTATGGATTTGTTAGGAAAAAAACTAATATCGGTGTCGTTTTGAGCGACAGCGAAAAAAGGCTGTAAAAATAGAAGAAGAGTTAAAATAAGAAGCTTCAGCTTAGATTTGGATAAACGGTTTATCATTTGGAATATCATATTATACTGTTTTAAAACATGAAGTAAAAATAAAAATAGAAGCTCATCGATCTATGGTAATAAAAGCTGTATTGATGGTACTATTTACTGTAAGTGATATTTAACTCTTGTTCAAGACAAAAAAACCCCAGCCCTGAAAATTTTCAGAACTGGGATTTCCTATTTTTAAAAAAATCTAAAATCTACCTCAATCCAGCTAAACTTTGCTCGATTGTTGCAATTTTTGATAACGAATCAGCTTCTTTTTGTCTTTCATTTGCCAAAACTTTCTCTGGAGCACCAGCCACAAATTTCTCATTTGCCAGTTTATTTTGAACAGACTTTAAGAAACCTTGTGTGTAAACAAGCTCCGCAGTCAATTTAGCAACCTCTTCTTCCACGTCAATATTTCCGGTAATTGGAATAAAATATTCATTCGATCTTACCCTGAAAGACAAGGCACCATCTACTTTATCCGATACATAATGTAAGGAAGTGATATTCCCTAATTTGGTCACAACCGAATCAAAATAAGTAGAAGCGGCATCGTTATTAATCGCTTTCAATTCAATCGCATCTTTAAAAGGAATGTTCTTGTCTTTACGAATGGTTCTGATTCCAGAAATCACTTCAATTGTATTTTCAAAATCTGTAATTAATCCCGCATTATAAGGTTTTATTTCTGGCCAAGTCGAAACAATTAAGGCTTCCTCTGTTGTTCTTTCTGCCAAAATCTGCCAAATTTCCTCTGTTAAAAAAGGCATAAATGGATGCAATAATTTCATGTTATTTTCGAGCATTTCTATAGCTTTCGCCAAAGTAACGCTGTCAATTGGCTGCTGATAAGCCGGTTTTATCATTTCGAGAAACCAGGAACAGAAATCGTCCCAAACCAATTTGTAGATTGCCATTAAGGCATCAGAAATTCTATATTTTTCGAAATTGTCTTCAATTTCTAAAAGTGTTTGTTGCAGCTTAGCTTCGTACCATTCTATCGCCACTTTTGATGCTTCCGGTTGTGAAATAGCATCTGAAACTTCCCATCCTTTTATTAGTTTAAACGCATTCCAGATTTTAGTAGTAAATCCTTTTCCTTGGTTGCATAATTCTTCGTCAAACATAATATCATTTCCTGCAGAAGCGCTCAATAGCAACCCTACACGAACACCATCGGCACCAAATTTTTCAATCAAATCCAACGGATCAGGAGAATTTCCTAGTGATTTAGACATTTTACGTCGCTGTTTGTCACGAACCAAACCAGTCAAATATACATTTGTAAATGGTTTTTTACCCGTGTACTCATAACCCGCAATTATCATTCTAGCTACCCAAAAAAACAAAATATCCGGACCTGTAACCAAATCATTCGTAGGATAATAATATTTAAAATCCTCACTTTCTGGATCCATAATTCCACCAAAAACAGACATCGGCCACAGCCAAGAAGAAAACCAAGTGTCAAGAGCATCCACATCTTGCTTAAGATCAGAAATTTGAAGTCCGAGGTTAGAAGTCTTTTCTTTGGCTAAAGCTAACGCCTCATTTATGTTTTCGGCAACTACAAAATCTTCTTTTCCATCACCATAGAAATAAGCTGGAATTTGTTGTCCCCACCACAATTGACGCGAAATATTCCAGTCGCGAATATTGTTTAACCAGTGTGCGTATGTATTATTGAATCGTGCTGGATGCAATTTAATGTCGCCATCAACTAAAACAGATTGAATGGCTGGCTTTACCAAATCTTCCATTTTCAAAAACCATTGATCTGATAATCGGGGTTCGATTACGGCTTTTGTTCTTTCTGAAGTTCCTACTTTATTCAGGTGAATTTCTGTTTTTGCCAAAGCACCAATAGTTTCTAATTCTTTGGCAATCGCCTCCCGTACTACAAAACGATCTTTTCCTTGGTAGTGCAATCCGAAGCTATTTAAAGTGGCATCTTCATTGAAAATATCAATGATTTCTAAATTATGTTTTTCACCTAAAGCCTTATCATTTATATCATGAGCGGGAGTCACTTTTAAACAGCCCGTTCCAAATTCAACGTCGACATAGTCATCTGCAATAATAGGAATCACACGACCGCATATAGGAACAATGGCGCTCTTTCCTTTCAAGTGATCAAAACGTGCATCATTTGGATTGATACAAATCGCACTATCTCCAAAAATTGTTTCCGGACGCGTTGTAGCGATGGTTAAAAAGTCTTCACTTCCCTCCAATTTATATTTGATGAAATACAATTTCCCTTGTTGTTCTTCATAAATAACTTCTTCGTCAGACAAAGTTGTTTTCGCTTCAGGATCCCAATTTACCATTCGGTATCCGCGATAAATCAACCCTTTATTGTATAAATCCACAAAAGATTTAATTACAGATGCCGACATATCTGGATCCATTGTAAATTTGGTTCTTTCCCAATCGCAGGAAGCGCCTAGTTTTTTTAATTGGTCCAGAATTACACCACCATATTTATCCGTCCACTCCCAAGCATGAGCTAAGAACTCTTCGCGGGTCAAATCATTTTTATTAATTCCTTCGGCTTTTAATTTGGCTACCACTTTAGCTTCAGTGGCAATCGAAGCATGATCGGTTCCTGGAACCCAACAAGCGTTAAATCCTTTCAATCGCGCTCTTCTTATTAAGACATCCTGAATGGTGTTATTCAGCATGTGCCCCATGTGCAAAACTCCTGTCACGTTAGGTGGCGGAATTACAATGGTGTAGGGTATTCTTTGGTCTGGTTCTGAATGAAAATAATTATTCTTCATCCAGTAGTCATACCACTTATTTTCAATAGTTTTAGCGTCAAACTGTGCAGGAATTGTCATAAAAAGCAACTGTTAAAACCAAAATTAATCTTTGGTCTGATATTTGTAATTGATATTGAGAACAAAAGTAAATAATTAAGTACACTATAAAAAGAGAAATAAATATTTGTGCGTTAATTAAAACGAAGTATATTTACTTTAATGATTAAAAAATAAAAATGAAAATGAAAAAAACTATAATTCTATTCGCATTTGCATTGATCAGTAGTGTCGGTTTTGCTCAAAACGGACCTAAAATCGTATTTTCTGCTAAGGACAATACCATCGATTATGGACGGGTTACGAAGAATGAAGATGGCAGTCGCGATTTCACCTTTACCAATACAGGTAATGCGCCACTAATTATCACTAATGTACTATCAACTTGCGGATGTACTGTTCCTACAAAACCAAATGAACCAATCATGCCTGGAAAAACAGGAAAAATTACAGTGAAATACAACATGGCTCCAGGACCTATCCGAAAAACAATAACTGTGGAATCGAATGCAGTAAATTATGAAGGCGGAAGAGTCGCTCTGAAAATTAAAGGAGAAGTAATTTCCAATTAATACATTATTTATCAAACTAAAATGCTTCTGAAATAGTTTCCAGAAGCATTTTTTTTTACAAAATATCATCAAGTTGAAAACTGAATTTCAAAATTTGTTTTTGCCGTTCTACTACTAAAGTAATCCACTTCTGGTCTATCGATTTAAAAAGGGAATTAATGTCTTGCAACGAATACTTGTAAGGAACAATATTATTAATCATAATAATAATATCCCCTTTTTGTAATCCTACTTTAGCGGCTGGGGAGTTCTTCCTAACATTAGCAATTTCAAAAATAGGTTTTAATTTAAATTTATATTTAAAATCCGTCTTTGGACCTATTCCTCCAGTCTCACTATACTTACTGGTTATTGGAACCGTTTCCATGCGGACTGTTTCTTGAATCCATTGCAATCCATTATGTTGAATTTCCACACCACTTTTATTATAACTAAAAGGAGTTGAAAATTCACTATTCTTCTTCAAATGCAATCGTTGGTTTTGATAATCAAAAACCACATCAAATCTTTTCATGATTTCACCACCTACAGATCCCATTCGGTCGGGCACCATCGTAACATTTCTAATCGAAACAGAGTCTGGAAAGGCTGCCACAGGATTACTAAATTCAAAATCAGCCATCTTAAATTTTTGAAGTCGGCCTCTTTTACCCTCAATATCACCACTAAATCCCCTTCCTAAAAAATCATCAAAATTTTTCACGGGAACTTTTATAAAAGCGGAACGATCTTGAAACAACCAAACAGCATCACTGTTACCAATGTCGATCAACAACTTTACCGCAACTTCATGATTATCTAAGGTGACGGTGCTATTTACGTACGGCTTGAATTTTTCGATAGTGATGGGAATCGTGATGAATTTCTTTTCAAATTTAGTGCGGTTTCTTTCATTGTCCTTGAAAACAACAATCCTTTTTTTGCGGTAATTCACTTCGACTAAATTATTTCGGAAAAATTGATAACCAATAATCCCGTTTACAGGAATCCCAATATGAGAAGATAAATTGAACTCAGGATCCAAAACAATATAAAGCATGTGATTCCTAATCATTAGATTACTAAATTCTAACGTATTATTAGTAGATTTTAGTCCTTCAACAGCCGCTTGATTTCCTAGTCCTTTAAGTAATACTTTTTCAGCATTAAAAAAACGAACTTCTTTTTTTTCCTCTAAACTAAACAATATAGTCTCAGCAACTCCTGTATCTAACAAAAAATTTAGTTCTATCCCATTGACCTTGATGGGTACAAAAACCAAATTATTAATCAATTTAAAAGGTACGCTGGTTTTATTTACATCTATTTCGAACTGAAATCCTTCTTGTGCAAAAACAGACACAACATACAGATAGGTCCATAGTAAAAACAGTACTTTTTTCATTTCAATAATTTACATAAAAATACTAAATTAATTCGTTCAAAAATGCAGATTTAACACTATATACGTCTAATGATTGTAATAAATTCGGAAAAAAAATCGCAAATTTGCAATTCAATAATTAAGACTATGCCAAAAATATCAAACAAAGGCAAACAAATGCCTGAATCACCAATACGAAAATTGGTTCCCTACTCTGAAATAGCTAAGAAAAAAGGACATAAAGTATATCATTTGAACATTGGTCAACCCGATATAAAAACACCTGAAGTTGCTATGAACGCGGTTAAAAATATTGATTTAACTATTCTAGAATACAGCCATTCTGCAGGAAACGAAAGCTATAGAAAAAAACTCGCGAACTACTATACAAATCAAGGGATTTCCGTAAATACTGAAGACATCATTATTACAACAGGAGGATCTGAAGCATTAATGTTTGCCATGGGAAGCACGATGGATCAAGGTGATGAAATTATTATCCCAGAACCATTTTACGCGAATTATAACGGATTTTCAACGGCATCTGGCGTGAACGTCATTCCTGTTATCTCAACGATCGAAACTGGTTTTGCACTTCCAGCTGTTGCCGATTTTGAAAAACTGATTACGCCAAAAACAAAAGCCATTCTTATTTGTAATCCAGGAAATCCAACTGGATATTTATATTCCAAAGAAGAAATCATGCAACTGGCAGCCCTAGTTAAAAAACATGATTTATTTTTGATATCTGATGAAGTGTATCGCGAATTCACTTATGATGGTGACATACACTATTCCGTGATGAGTGTTCCTGGACTTGAAGAACACGCCATTATGATTGATTCGGTTTCAAAAAGATACAGCATGTGTGGTGCGAGAATAGGGTGTATTGTTTCTAAAAATAAGGAAGTAATGACGACAGCGATGAAATTTGCGCAAGCAAGACTGAGTCCTCCTACTATTGAACAAATTGCAAGTGAAGCAGCACTGGACACTCCTCAAAGTTATTTTGACGAAGTTATTTCAGAATATAGAGAACGCAGAGATACTTTAATTGAAGAATTA
>Ga0136636_10002044_pt1 | contig 11970 bp, 10 predicted proteins | sample AntDrymUQ8522106_2_FD_104653 | JGI IMG/M metagenome (GOLD analysis project Ga0136636, IMG submission 104653) | Polar desert sand microbial communities from Dry Valleys, Antarctica - metaG UQ852 (21.06) | ecosystem: Environmental > Terrestrial > Soil > Desert | place: Antarctica: Dry Valley... | reverse complement strand
CCGCCGTGAAAGATGTACACGCCAAAGACGCACACCATAACGATCAGCCAACCAACAAGGACAAACATAGTCGAATTGCGTAATGAGAAGCGGGTGCTTCAGGGGTTCAACGGCCCAAACTTCTTGGGTGTGTGTCTATCATATCGTCGACTTGTGGCTGGGAGAGGTATTTAGTGCAAAACTGATCTCTGTACCTTATGAATACTTGGTTTTATGCTACTAAATATGCATCAAACTTCGGGTTTAATGCAGCAAAATGCCGCCAGCCACGGCACCTTTGCCGGCGCGTGCAGGGGGTGTGCACAAGCCGCACTCAAAGTGACGCGAGTTCTCATAGGCTTCACTCACGAACTGCCCCCCGCATTTGCAGCATTTGGTCCTGGCCAACATGTTGTTGTCCACGAACTTGACCAAGCGCCAGGCGCGCGTGATGGTGAGCAGGGGTTCCATACCGCAAGCGGTAATCTGTTCTGCGTACAGTTTGTACGCTTTCATGATGGCATCGATGCCGTCAAGTGCGCTTACTTTGTTCAAGTATTCGTAGGTATTCAAGAACAATGAGGAATGGATGTTGGGTTGCCAGGTGAGAAACCATTCTGTGGAAAACGGCAGTTGCCCTTTCGAGGGAGAACGTCCGGCAACTTCCTTATACAGTCGCAACAAGCGTTCGTAAGACAGGTTGGTTTCACTTTCCAGAACCTGCAGGCGCGCGCCAAGTTTGATCAGCGCCACAGCGCGTTCGACTTGCTTGGAATCATTTAATACGCTTTTGGTGGTGCTTGTTGCCATGATAAAACCCCTTAGAGTGCTTCGGAGAAACGACCCGCCATGAGAATGCTGGCGTGTAGTTTGGTGGTGGCGTCGTTGTCCACTTTGCTGGGCGTGTGGTTGGTTAACAGGCCCCACACCACGTCGTCGTCAATGCGAAAACGGCACAACAACATGGGGCTGGCGGCAATCTTCAGAATCTGGGCGGGCGACAGCATGGCGATCAAGTTAGCGGACTCTTCCGAGATGCCCAGCCGAAACAGGGCTTCGGCTTTGTCTTTGCGAATCACGTTTTGCGCCAGCATCAGGTAGGTAAGGTTGGCTTCGCGGATTTCGGTGGAGAGTTGGTCGTCGTTCATGGTGGGCTCCGTGGGTTGGCGAAACATCATGTTTTGCATGGGGTTGATTCTGAATTGCGACCCCAAAAACTTGAATCGGTAAGTGGCTGATACGCATGTCAGGGATATTGCGATGGGCTTGTAGGAAGAAGCCTTACACACACCATTTTTTCCGTGCTTGTTTGTGGCTTAGGGCGCGTCTTTTGAATGGAATCACTAAAGTTTTGATAGCCATGCCCGATAAAGAACTCAACGGGCTTCAGAGAAGGTTCGTTGTTGGACCCACATGGGGTGAGCCCGACACCGGTAGGTACCGGCTTTTTCAAACTTTAGGAGCTTTATCATGGGTTTTTCGATCAACACCAACGTTCAGTCGCTCAATGCGCAGCGCAACGCCTCTACAAGCCAGATGTCGCTGTCTACGTCGTTGCAGCGCTTGTCTTCAGGTTTGCGGGTCAACAGTGCCAAGGATGATGCTGCTGGCTTGGCGATTGCTGAACGCATGAATACACAGGTTCGTGGCATGAACGTGGCGATTCGCAACGCAAACGACGGGGTGTCTATGGCGCAAACTGCTGAAGGCGGTTTGCAAACCTTGTCGGATATGGTTCAGCGCATGCGTGAGTTGGCCGTGCAATCCATCAATTCGACCAACACGTCTGGTGATATTGATGCGCTCAACCAGGAGTACACACAGCTGAATACTGAGTTGCAGCGTGCCATCAGTGCGGTGCAGTTCAATGGACAGAACCTCTTGACAACCACGGCTGATTATTCGTTCCAGGTCGGAGCCAACTCAGGCCAGGTCATCACGGTTTCTGCCTCGGCACTGAACATCAGCACGGCTGCCAACATTCAGGCTCTGACCACCGGTGTGGGTAGTGCTTTGGTAACGTCGGCAAACGCTGATAATTCCGCCAATATTGGTGCTTTGGACGACGCGCTCGCCACCATTAATTCGACACGTGCAACCTTGGGCGCTGTGCAAAGCCGCTTTGAAAACACGGTGAACTTCCTGCGCACCGCTGTCGAAAATCAGTCCGCAGCACGTGGGCGCATCATGGATGCGGACTTTGCGTCGGAAACTGCCAACCTGAGCCGCGCTCAGATTTTGCAACAGGCTGGAACAGCCATGATCGCTCAGGCCAACCAGTTGCCTCAAGGCGTTTTGGCTCTGCTGCGTTAATTTTCAAGCCTTGTGGCCATGCCAAAGGGTCCGGCCTGTGCCTGGACCCTTTCTGCTTTTGGGCTGAAATTGCAGCGTACTTTGGGTATTCAAATTGGGGAATCGGCGGTATAAACGTCAGAGCAGCAGACTGCATCGTTTTGTTGCCTACCAAAGGAGTTCATCATGCCAATATCGTCCCCTGGAATAGGCAGTGGTTTGGACGTCAACTCAATCGTGACCAAGTTGGTCGCGCTTGAAAAGAGGCCCCTCGGTTTGATGCAAACCAAGGGCAACGTGTTGCAATCGAAGTTGTCCGCTTGGGGGCAAATCAAGTCTGCGCTGGCCACGTTGGATGACGCGGGTACGGCATTGGCCACCGCCTCGACGTGGAATGGCAGAACCTTCACGTCTAACAACACCTCTGTGACCGGATCGGCGACCGCGACCGCCTTGGCGAGTTCTTTTTCCTTGGAAGTCACAAACCTTGCCAAGACGCAGTCCGTCAAGTCGGGCCAACTTCCGACGGGCAGTGCCATTGGTTCATCAGGGACGCTGAGTATCCAGGTCGGACAGTGGACGGGAGTCGGCGCGGGAACGAATTTTGCCGGTGGCGCTGCCCCTGCGGTGGACATCAGCGTGGCCAGCACCGACACGTTGTCGGACCTGGCGTCAAAAATCAACAACGCAGGCGCTGGTGTGACGGCACTTGTGGTCACTAATGCAGGGCAGGATCAACTGCTGATTCGCGGCAATGCGACCGGTGATGCCTCGGGGTTCAGAATTCAGGCGGCTGACGGTGGGGGGGTGCCAATCACCAATGGGTCAGGCGTTGGAGGTTTCGCGTTTGCGCACGATGGTGCGTCCTTTTATGGCGCGACGCGAACCCAAGAAGCGCTCAATGCCAACCTCAAGATCGACGGCATTGATGTGACGTCGGCAACCAACACGGTGAGCAATGCAGTTCCGGGTGTCACGCTGAACTTAACGGCCAATACCGCCGCACCGGTGCAGATCACGGTTGGTGTTGATAAAGAGGCCACCAAATCGAAGATCGAAGCTTTTCGTGTGGCGTACAACAGTGCTAGGACACTGATTAACAATTTGACCAATTACGACGAGGGCACTAAAAATGGTGGCCCCTTGCTAGGAGACGGCACAGCGATGGGTGTGGATAGCATGCTGCGTAACCTGGCCGGTTCGAACGGCCCGTCCGCCAATGTCGGTGGTATTAAGCGGCTCAGTGACATGGGCTTGCAGATGCAGCGCGACGGCACCTTGACCACCAACACGTCAAAACTTGATGCTGCGATGAATAACCTTGGTGCGCTGCAGACGTTTTTAACCAACAGTTCATCGGCGCCAACGCCGGGCGATGGCATCGCACGGCGCATACGCGATTTTGCCCGCGGGGCCAATAGCTCCGACGGAAATGTCAGCGGACGCAGTGCGGCATTGAAGAAAGCGATTTCAAACAATACCAAAGACATGGATGCGTTCTCGGTGCGGGTGGCGCGAACCGAAACCCGCCTGTATGCCCAGTTCAGCCGTCTGGATGCCAACGTCGGGACCATCAACAGCTTGGGTAATTTTGTGTCTCAGCAAATTGCCCAGTGGAATAAATCTGGCTGACCACTTCGGATTCGGCTCGGCAGAACGAGCCAATAACGCATATTAAGCCCCGTTTATCGGGGCTTTGGTTTTTTCAGCAGGTTCAACAATTGTCTCCATGCCGGAAAGAAGCGGTCAACCTGTGACTTCGTTTTGGACCGTGACCGTTGATTAACCAATTTTGATCCTCTAAGGAGTACGACCATGGCCATGACGATTAACACCAACATCATGTCGCTGAATGCCCAGCGCAACGCGTCAGTATCGCAAGGATCCATGGCGACCTCCTTGCAGCGTTTGTCATCAGGTTTGCGTGTCAACAGCGCAAAAGATGACGCTGCTGGCTTGGCTATTGCCGAGCGCATGAATACGCAAGTTCGTGGCATGAATGTGGCCATTCGCAATGCCAACGACGGTATCTCGTTGGCTCAGGTGGCTGAAGGCGGCTTGGCCACGATGGCAGACATTTTGCAGCGTATGCGTGAACTGGCGGTGCAGTCGATCAACTCAACCAACCAGGCGGGCGACGTGTCGGCGTTGGATCAGGAGTATGGGCAGCTGCGCGATGAGGTGGCGCGCACCCTGAGTTCAGTGGAGTTCAATGGCACGTCACTGTTCACGGCCACGGCAGACTTCGATTTTCAAGTGGGCGCAAACAGCGGGCAAACCATTTCCATTGCTGGCTCGGCCATGAGCATTGCCACCGCGACGACGCTGACAGATGTCACAACGGGCGCAGCCAGTGGTTTGTCGACCACGAATTCGGCTAATGCCTTGGCGCTAACCGCCATTGATGCCGCCTTGGCCACCATCAATACGACCCGTGCGACATTGGGTGCGGTGCAGAGTCGTTTTGACAACACCATCTCTTTCCTCAAGACCGCTGTCGAGAACCAAGCTGCTGCCCGCGGCCGGATCATGGACGCTGATTTTGCGACGGAAACTTCTAACTTGAGTCGCACACAAATCTTGCAACAGGCTGGAACCGCCATGATTGCGCAGGCCAATCAGTTGCCTCAAAATGTCTTGAAGTTGTTGCAAGGCTAAGGTTCGTCAAGGTTTGCAGCGTCTCCTGGGGTTTGATAATCTGAGAATGTTTTATGACATCCAACATCGGCGGCCCGGAAATTGCCCTTTCACCCGTTGCATTGACCAAATACTCGCGCCAACCTTATTACATTCATGCGCCAGCTTATGAGGCCAAGAGCTTGGAGTCGCGCGTCTTGCACGAGTTGTGCAATGCACTGAACCAGCGGGGGTACGAGGCCTACATTGATTCGCCCGTGCTGTGTGGTGATTTGTGGACGCCCATGCTGGCGGCCTGCGTGAAGGCGGCCCATTTCAAGGCGAAGAAGAAGCCTATCTTTGTTTCATCGCGCAAGCGCAAGGGTACAGGCGACGATGTGGGTGTGCAAGTTCAGTTGCGCTTAGATGTTTTGGACTCGCCTGAGAAGAAAGACGGGTTGGACCATGAGGTGCTGGTGTTCGATGGCCTGTACCGTGACGCTCAGGTGTCCCCGCCGTTGTGGTGGCCTGTTGCGAATGGGGATGTTTTTGCCGTGCCGCCTGATGCGCCAGCGCGCGACCTGCAACTTCTCTACATCGATCGGTATGCCGGTCCGGTCACTGGGTTGCCCGAAGCGGCCACCAAGATCACGCCGGGTGATGAGCGCCCACTGTCTGAACTGGCCGACATGTACGCGCGTGCCAAGGTGCTCTACACCTATGAGTGGTCTGTTGCGGTCATTGAAGCGCGTCTTTGTGGCTGCCTCGTGGTGTTGATTCCCAATGCGCAGTGTTTGCCAAGTCGACCAGCTGCTGTGGATTTTTATGGCAGCGCCGGAGTTGTGTGGGGATTGGATGACGAAGCATGCCAGTTGGCGGCCAAAGAGGTGTCGGGCTTTGAGGCGCAGTACCGCCGTTCGGTGTCGAACTGGCCTCAACAACTCCAAGCCTTTGTTCGCACAACCCAGGCGGCTGCACAAGCGCTCAGTGTTGAGGCTGCGTGGCCACAGACGGCTGTCGATGCCTTGCCGGGAATTTACAGCCAGCCAACCGATCTGGCGGCCAGGGCAGACCGTCGCAAGTGGCAAAAAGTCAATGACCAATACAAAAAATGGGTCGAGCGCAGTTCCCTGCGGGAAATTGACGCCGACATCTACGCCGAGATGGCTATGTCAGGGCAACTGGCCCCGCTGGCAGTGCTCATTGACCAACGGTTTCAAAATTCAGATGCATTGGCGGACACGGTTGACAGCCTTATGGCATGTTTGGGGCAAGCGTCTGAGGTGATGATCGTGTCTGATGACGCCGCACCCCTGGACTTTGCTGAATCCGACACTGTTCGCTGGGTTCACCTTGATGGGCGTCCATTGAGAGCCAACGACGTGCATTTGCCGCGTGATAGGTGGCTACTGGTGTTGGAGGCGGGCGTGACTTTGGCGCCGAACGCCTTGGTTGAATGGGCTTGGGCGGCGAAAGCCAGCACCACCGCCTGCCTGATCTATGCCGACGAAGACGTGAGTCAGCCCGATGGGTCGAGGGTCTATCCCCATTTCAAGCCCGACGCCAATCTGGAGTTGCTGCGTTGCTCAAACTACCTGGGGAGCGCCGTGGCGGTCAAACTGGCTAATTGGCTTGATGGCGGCACGCCACTTTTTCAAGGCGCTTTGTATGGCTACGCCTTGGCGCTGGCAGATGCGTTGGGCAAAAACGCCTTTGCGCATGTGGACACTGTGCTGTTTCATTCCAGCAACCCCATGTCCGCAGCTTTGGAAAACAGTGAGTTTGAAATGGCCAGGACTGTTTTGGCGCGCCAACCGTGGACAAAATGTTTGCGGCCACTGAGTCGGTGGGGTACTTGGTTGGTTGAATACGCAGAACCGACGTCAGCGCGTGTCAGTTTGGTTGTGCCCACGGGTTTGCAGACGGGTTACCTGCGCAGCTTGTTAGAGGCCGTGGCTCAGTACCCAGAGTCGTCATTGGTTGAAGTCATTCTGGTGTGCAAGCCCTCCCAAGTTGAGGAAGTCAGCTTGGCCATTGCCGGTTTGCTTCCCGACATGGTTCGTGTGGTGGCATTTGCGCAAGAGGTTTACAACCACTCAGCCGCATTGAACGAAGGTGTGCGCATTGCATCGGGTGATTTCATCGTGATTGCCGATGATGACACCGAACCGATGCACCCGAAGTGGCTGTCCTTGCTGTTGGGTGTGATGCAACAACCCGATGTGGCTTGCGTGGCGCCACGCCTGCTTGCCGCTCGGGACGCTGACGCGCGCGTGGTCGGTGGGCCAACCGTCTTGGGGATTGGCGGCGCGAGCGGTTCGTTTACCGGGGAAGAGCAGCGCGTGGACGAGGTGGGCCCCTACTCCCGGTTGCAGCTGACTCAGGATACCAGCGCGGTTGACGGCCACTTTTTCGTAACGCGCAAAGCTGACTGGATCAAGGTGGGTGGTTTTGATGCCGAGAAGTTTGGGCTGTATTGTTCGGTGTTGGACTACTGCCTGCGCCTGTCGGCGCTGGGCAAGCGCCATGTGTGGACGCCCCTGGTCGGTGTGATGCACCATGGTGGGAAAACACTGGGTTTGTTGAAGCGTGACATTCGACAACGCATTGTTTTGGCGGAGGTTGAAGTCACAGAACGTGAGAATCTGCTCAAAAACTGGTCGCACCAGCTCGCCAACGACCCCAACTACAACCGGCATTTGTCTTTGGCAAAGGCGTTTGATGTGGAGGCCGACATTGTGATTGATTGGCTGCCCAAGCGGCGCAATCGCCCGCGCGCGCTGGCCGTGCCCATCCACAGCGGGGCCGGGCAGTACCGTGTGGTGGAGCCTTTGAATGCATTGCAAGATGCTGGTTTGGCGCAGACTTGTGTGGTTCAGCCGCTGGCGCGTGGACACCATCGGGTGTTGCAACCTTTGGAGTTGGTTCGGGCAGCGCCGGATTGTTTGATTCTTCAGCACTCTGTCGACGACGGCCAGCTGCGCCAAATTGAGTATTACAAATGTGCTGCGCCGCAGGTCAAGATTGTCCAAATGGTGGATGACCTGTTTGGCGATGTCCCCGAAAAGCATCCCGGGCGGCATTTCCAGTCAAGGGAAGGGCACCAGCGCATGATGGACGCGCTGTTGCAGTCCGACAGAATGGTGGTGACGACACAACCGCTGGTGGACTACTACAAACGCTATGTTGCGGACGTGCGCATCGTGCCCAACGCGTTGGGCTCGCAATGGCTGGGTTTGCGCAAGACACCAGTTGCGCGCGAGCGGCTGAGAGTCGGCTGGGTCGGCGCCGGCCAGCACCACGGTGACTTAGCGCTCGTGACCGAAGTGGTCAGGCAACTCGCGCCAGATGTTGACTGGGTGTTTATGGGGATGTGCACGGACGATCTCAAGCCTTTGCTGAAAGAATTTCATTCCTTTGTCAGCATTGCGGATTACCCCAAGAAGATGGCCGAACTGTGCCTGGATGTGGCGATTGCACCCCTGGAAGACAACCTGTTCAACCGCTGCAAGAGCAACTTGCGGTTGCTGGAATACGGTGCCATGGGTTGGCCCGTGGTGTGCTCTGATGTTTATCCCTTCCGTACGAACGATCCGCCGGTGATTCGGGTGAATAATACCTGCGAGGAATGGGTCAGCGCCATTCGGCAGATGTTTGATGAACGTACCCGGTTGCGTTATGCAAACGGATTGCACCAATGGGTCCAGGATAAGTACATGCTGAGCCAACACGAGGCAGCTTGGGCCTCTGCCATCTTCAGTGAGTGATCTTTATGAAAATCATATTTGTGGTTGCGACCCGGTTGACCTATGAGGCGTTCACAAAGGACGCTGCATTGGCAAAGTCCTTGGCGATGTACGATTCAGAAAACATCGAGATCGTGCTGTACCCCGAAAACACCCATGGCCTACCTCGGGTGTACAACCATGCCATGGGTAACTTGGGTGCTCAGGACGATATTGTCATTTTTTGCCATGACGACATTTACCTGCTCGATTTTTATTGGATTGACAACCTGATTGTGGGTTTGGAACGGTTTGACATTGTTGGCCTAGCGGGCAACAGGACTCGGGTGAAAAATCAACCGTCATGGCTCTTCAAGGATGCGGCACTGAAAGACATTGATTTTGCGTCCCTGAGCGGCATGGTTGCGCATGGCAAATCCCTACCGCCAACATCCTTAAGCATTTATGGACCGCCGCTTCAAGAGGTCGAGCTGTTGGATGGTGTGTTTTTGGCCTGCCGAGCCGGCTTATTGGCAAAACACCAACTGCGGTTTGATGAACTGTTTGAATTCGATTTTTATGACCTTGATTTTTGTCGCACAGCACGACAAAAAGGGCTGCGGTTGGGCACGTTAATGACCTCGGTGATGCATGAAAGTGCAGGCAATTTTGGCATATCTGCCTGGCAAAAAGCCATGGCCAACTACCTTCTGAAATGGGGTGACTGACGTGAAGATTACTGTAGCCAGTGTGGATGACTCCGTATCAGGCCCTGCTGAGCGCGCGGGAGTTGAGGTGGGTCAGGGGGGGTATTACGGCAACGTCAATTCCACCTTGCTTGATTTGATTCCGCCCGACATCCAGAAGGTATGTGAGTTTGGCTGTGGCGCCGGTGCTTTGGCTCGGGCCATTCGTCAAAAACTGAACACTCCGATGCACTATGTGGGCGTGGAGTTAATGCCCGATGCATTGCTCAAAGCGAAATCTGTGCTCGACGTTTCGGTGTTGTGCGATCTGGACGCAGTTCGGGATTGGAGCGCGGACCCTGAGCTAAACCTCGCACTGCCCATGTCCAGCTTTGATTTGGCAATTTTTGGGGATGTTCTGGAGCATTTGTATGACCCGCTGCAGGTTTTGCGGCAGGCTGTCCAAAGACTGCGGCTTGGCGGAGCTGTGCTGGGGTGTATTCCCAATGTGCAACATTGGAGCGTGTTCGCACAATTGGCAATCGGGCGATGGCCTCAGTCTGACGAAGGCTTGTTTGACCGAACCCACGTGAGGTGGTTCACGCTGACCGACATGGTTGCCTTGTTCAATGAGGCTGGCTTGGTGGTTGAGAAAGTGGTGCCTAGGGTGTTTGAGGCGGACCGGGGTGCGGCGGTCATGTCGCATTTGCGGCCACTGGCGCAGTACTTGGGCATTGATTCCCAAGACCTAGTAGACCGCGGCTTGCCCCTGCAATACGTGTTGGTGGGGCGCAAAGAATCGTTTTGACACTGCTTTGAGAACAGGCTGACAAAAGTACCGCAATTCAATTTCAAGTTTCATGCCCATGCGCCGATAAATTTGGTATCAGGATTAACTTAAGGCGGTGCTGAAAATGTTCTCTTCTAAATCAAGTGCGGCAGCATATCAATCTGTGGGAATTGAGTCACGTGTGGCGGGCAGCAATGCACACGAGCTGGTGACTTTGCTGTTTGACGGCTTCCTGGAGCGAGTTCAACTTGCCAAGTTGGCGATAGCGCAAGGCGATCTGGGTTTAAAGGTGAGGCACATCAACAAGGCGATTGAAATTCTTTCCGAGGGTCTGCGAGCCCATCTCGACACAGAGGCGGGTGGCGAACTGGCTCAAAACTTGGACGCTCTGTATCACTACTGTTCTTTCCGGTTGATTGACGCCAATGTTCGCAATGACACTGGGCCGTTGACCGAAGTGCAAGGTTTGATTGAGCCCGTGGCCTCTGCATGGAAGCAAAACTGGGTGGGTACGGGGGGCGGACGCCAGTTTCTTCCCGGTTCTGTTGCGGGCGGGTCGAGTAAAGTGCAAAAAAAGATGTTTGCAGGTTTGACCGCCTATGGATCTGGCGCAGCGCTAGCGGGAGCATGAACCATGTCACAACAACTCATTGACTTTTACAAAGCTATTGAAAACAGCAGTCAGCAGATGCTGGCGGCGGCCAAGGTTGAAGATTGGGACCAGGTTGCCCGTTACGAAGGTGTGTGCGCGGTGTTGATCGAGCAACTTCGGTTGCGGGCGCAAACCGAAGAGCTGGCGCCTGCGGTGCGCCGTGAGAAAGGTCAGATCATGCAGCGGATTTTGAGCATCGACGCTGAAATTCGTTGTTTGACCGAACCAGTGTTGGATCAGGTTGAGCACCACCTTGGCCGTACGTCCCAATACCTCCACTGACCGCGTTTGTGCCCCAACTGCACCACAGGTGCATCCCCCAATTGGACCAGCTTGGGTTAACTGTAGGGTACGCAGTAAGGGTCCAAATGGGGCGGTAGTCAGCGCTTATTCACGCTTTTGTTTTGCGCCACGTCACTAGACTGGAGCCTATGAATCTCAAGCAAGTGAGTGGCTATTGGCGCAGGGTTGGCGGATGCATTGCATGTTGTCTGCTGTGCGCCTGTGGGCAGCGTTCGGCATTTGTTCGTCCTGAACTGCCGGTGCCCTCGGCCTGGACGCAGGCCGGTCCTGCAGGGGGTGTTGTCGCCTCAGATGTGCATTGGACGCGTTACTTCCTAGACCCGCAGTTGCACCGGTTGATTGCAGTGGCGCTTGAAAACAACCGGGATTTGCGCATTGCGGCGGGACGAGTGCAGGAGGCGCGGGCGCAGTTCGGTATTGCCAAAGCCGACCTGGGACCTACCGTGAATTTGATGGGCGCGCAGGCCATGACGTTTGCGCCATCAGAAGTCAGCGGCGTAGGTAGTGCCGTGACCAACCAGCGCTTCGATCTTTCCCTGTCGTCGGTATCATTTGAAATCGATTTTTGGGGCAGGGTTGCAAGCCTGACCGAATCGGCCAGAAGGACCTACTTGGCAACCGAAGAGTCGAAGAAGTCTGTCTACTTGTCGTTGGTCGCAGACGTTGCCTTGTCCTATCTGACGGTGTTGCAGATGCGCGAACTGATTGATCTTGAGCGCACGACGCTTGCGGCCCATCAGGAGTCGTTGGGTGTAATCAGCCAGGCGATGGCTATTGGGGGTGCAAACGACTTTGAGTACCAGCAAGCCTTGGGCCAGTCGGAGTCTGCGAAGTCGGTTCTGGCGGGATTTGAACATCAGGAGACGGTGGCGTTCAATCGACTGAGGTACTTACTGGGCAGCATATCGGTGCAAGTGCAACCGGGGG
>Ga0136636_10002043_pt1 | contig 11972 bp, 11 predicted proteins | sample AntDrymUQ8522106_2_FD_104653 | JGI IMG/M metagenome (GOLD analysis project Ga0136636, IMG submission 104653) | Polar desert sand microbial communities from Dry Valleys, Antarctica - metaG UQ852 (21.06) | ecosystem: Environmental > Terrestrial > Soil > Desert | place: Antarctica: Dry Valley... | reverse complement strand
GCGCCCGGCCAATACACAGGCTGCATCGGGTTTTGAGCGAACAGATGCAGTATATCGGTTAGCAACAGTTCCTGATGCTGTTGTTCATGCTGGATGCCAAGTTCAATCAGCTCAAGCGCCGCCGCGGGAAGCGTGCCCCAATGCGAAGCAATCGCACTTTCCACATGTGCGCGATATTCCAGAATTTGCGACAAGGATGGCCGTGTAAGCAGACCGCGCGCATTGCGTGCGTGGCGCTGGCCTTCAGCTTCGTAATAGCTGTTGAACAGAAACGCGAAGCTGGCGTCGAAGGCCCGGTAGCCTGGCACATGGTCGCGCAGGATGAAGCTTTCCAAAAACCATGTGACATGCGCCAGATGCCATTTCGCTGGTGATGCGTCGGACATCGATTGCACAGTAGCATCGGCATCAGACAATGGCGCCGCGAGGTCCGCCGTAAGCTTCCGGGCGGCAAAAAACCTGCCCTGAAGGTCGACCGTCACCGCGATGCGCCCGGCACCCACAATATATCACCACCGCGCGAGGCATTAATCAAACGACACAGCACAAACAGATAGTCCGACAGGCGGTTGATGAAATTCAGCGCCTGGGGATTTATCGCCACATCAAGCGAAGCCGCCACCAACGCGCGTTCCGCACGGCGCGTAATCACGCGGGCCATGTGCATGTGCGCTGCGGCAAGGCTTCCGCCGGGCAGAATAAAACTGGTCAGCGGCGCGAGCTGGGCATTGGCGTGGTCAATCGCCGCTTCAAGCCATTCGACCTGGGACGCAACGATTCGCAATTCCATAGGCGAGGGTTCAAAACTTTCACCGGGTGTCGCAATATCGGCGCCAAGGTCAAACAGGTCATTTTGTATCCGTCGTAGTTCATTGACCAAAGGCGTATTGCCTTCGTCAGTAGCTAGCGCTTGAATCGCGACGCCCAAGGCGCTGTTAGTTTCATCCACCTCGCCAATGGCGTGCAGCCGCGACGCAGTTTTGGAGACACGCGAGCCGTCAACTAACCCCGTCGTGCCATCGTCCCCGGTGCGTGTGTAAATCTTGTTAAGCTTAACCATATGCGCTTTTCTTATTGCGATCCGGCGACGAGCACCAAAATAGCTAACAGCGCAATCGTGATCGCCTGCCATTTGACCCGCGCAAACATCATCTTGTTTTGTACCGTCAGCGATTTCGGCAGACCCGTTTCGTCAACGTCCGCAGGACGCAGATTGGCAAAAGCATGCAAACCACGGACCAGCGCAAAGGCCACGGCACCAGCAGCGCCAATGATGAGGAGAACCAACAATATAGTCATCGGGAGAAATCCTTGTCCGGGGCCAATACCCCGTAGCGCCTATCTAGGCATCAGATAACGAAATTCCAAGCGGAAGCGTTCCGTGACGCAAATTTTCAATAAGTTCGGTTCCACTGTCGCCGGCCAAACGCCGGATGGACAGCGCAGGCGATGACTTGCTTTTCGCCAGCTTGTCCCCACTGGCATCAAGCAACAGCGGGTGGTGCCAATAAACAGGCTCTGGCAAATCCAGCAACTGCTGCAACAGCCGGTGGATGGCGGTATAAGCAAACAAATCCTTCCCGCGCACAACACGACTAATGCCTTCTGCTGCATCGTCACATGTTGCCGCAAGATGGTAAGATGCAGGTGCGTCCTTGCGCCACAACACCACGTCGCCAAAAGCCATAGGATCGGCGAACTGTTTTCCGGCGGCCAAATCCGTCCACATCAGCGGCCCCGTCACAGCTAGCGCCTTTTCCATGTCCAGCCGCCAGCAGAATGGCGTATCCGCGTCAAATGGCCGCGTACGGCATGTTCCGGGATATAGCGGACCATCGGGCCCATGCGGTACAGCCCTATGCTTTAAAGATTCGGCGATATCGCTTCGCGTGCAGCCGCAACGATATAGCAAACCGGCGGAAATCAACCGCTCACGTGCCGCCTCATACCGAGCGATATGATGTGATTGAAACTGGACATCGCCATCATGCGTTAGCCCAAGCCACTGCATGTCCTCCAGGATAACTTCTATATGCTCCGGGCGGCTTCGGGTGCCGTCAATATTATCGATGCGCAGTTGGAAAACGCCATTAAAAGCCTTAGCAAAATCATGCGCACACAATGCAGAAAAGGCATGTCCAATATGCAGCTGGCCGTTGGGACTCGGCGCGAATCTTGTCACAACCCCTCTTTTGGGCTCGGTCAGGTTAGGCAAATATTGCTTTACGAAGTCCAACGGCGTCAAAAAATTATCCCCAATTATACTACATTCGGTATCTTTACCCCCTTGACGTCACAATATGTGCAAATAGGTTGGCAACTGTCAGAATGCTGTAACGCTGATACGTTTAAAGCATGTATGACAAAAGGGGAGTAGGGTTCGACTTATGTTGCATACCGGAACTTTCGAGGCTGCTGGCCGGGCAAGGCACCCGGAAAATTGCCCTGCTTTAGTGCTGAATGCTGATTACACACCATTAAGCTATTATCCGTTGAGCCTGTGGCCATGGCAAACAGCGATTAAGGCTGTGTTCCTGGACAAAGTCGACATCGTTTCCAACTATGACCGGCATGTGCATAGTCCAAGTCTGGACATGAAAATCCCCTCTGTGATTGCACTGCGCCAATATGTGAAGCCATCGGAATATCCTGCCTTCACGCGATTTAACCTTTTTTTGCGTGATAAGTTCGAATGCCAATATTGCGGATCAGGTGACAATCTGACTTTTGATCATATCGTCCCGCGTCGCTTGGGCGGGGTCACCAGCTGGGAAAATGTTACCACCGCTTGCTTGCACTGTAACCTGAAAAAGGGTGGCCGCACACCCAAGCAAGCGCATATGCAACTAAATATGGCGGCTATCCGGCCGACAAGCTGGCAATTGCAGGACAGAGGCCGCGCCTTCCCGCCAAACCATCTGCACGAAACATGGCATGACTGGCTGTACTGGGATATCGAACTGGAGGGCTAAGTCCTTACTCTGTTACAGTTAATGCAGGCACCGCACGCGCAGCATCTTCAGGGGTTATTCCCGGTGGCGGGGCGGCAGCGATTCGCTCTTCACCACGCATAACCCGGCCAGCGCGCTTTATGGCGCCCCGCAAGCGCGGATAAATTCCGCAGCGGCACAAGTTTGTTATGGCGGCGTCAATTTCAGCATCGGTTGGGTTGCTGCTTTTCTTCAAAAGAACTGATCCCGCCATGATAACGCCCGGAATGCAGAATCCGCATTGCGGGACATTGCTGGCCACGAACGCTTGCTGCAGCGGATGACTGCGGTCCCGGCTGAGACCTTCGATCGTTGTTACGAAGCGCCCCTCGGCCTCGGATATCGTAACAAGGCAGGATCGGATCGCCTCACCGTCAATCTCGACCATGCATGCACCGCAATCGCCACTACCACAGCCATATTTGGTTCCCGTCAGGTTAGACGCATCTCGCAACGCCCACAACAGGGGCGTTTGCGGGTCCATTTTAAATTGAACCGGGCGGTCGTTGACAGTGAATTTGGTCATGCTGCCTCTACATTGTCTTGGCGATAATCAAGACCCTGAAACAAGTTCAGGGTGACGGATTGATGTTAATCACAACGCAAAGTCACCCGTCGTGCCGAACATGTTTGAGCGTCTTCATTCCCGCCCATTGACGGCCATAAGATGAAATTATTCCCGCCAGCTTTTGTCGATCCGGTCGGCCTTGCGCACCATCGCGTCAAATTCGACGCGGCCTGAACCACCGGGAGGTGACGCCATATACAAATCCCGCTGATGCACGGCAATCACCTCTGGCGAAACGGTGATCGGCTTGCCCATTTGCAGCGTCGCCATCTGATTTTCGCAAGCGCGCTGAAGCGCCCAGTATTTGATAAACGCATCGGGAAGCGTCTTTCCCATCACAACAGGACCATGGTTGCGCAGCATCAAAATCCGCTTGTCGCCCAGATGTTCAACAAGCCGAACACCCTCTTCCTCGCGCACCGTAACGCCCTCAAAATCATGATAGGCCAGTTGCCCCATGAAATTGCAGGCGTAGAAATTAACTGGCTGCAATCCGCCCTCAAGACTGCATACCGCAACGGTCGCCGTGGTATGGGTGTGGATAATCGCATGCGCGTCAGGCAATGTGCGGTGGAACAGGCTATGCTGCACAAAGCCAGCCTTGTTAACATGCCATGGGTTGTCGGCGTCGATCTTGTTGCCGTCAATGTCAATTTTAATCAGGCTCGACGCAGTGATCTCGCCGAAATGCATCCCATAAGGATTGATCAAAAAAGCGCCGTCTTCGTCTGGCACTTTGACCGTGATGTGGTTGAACACCAGTTCATCCCAGCCGAACATTGAAAAGATCCGGTAACAAGCCGCAAGCTCCTGGCGCGCAGTCCATTCAGCTTCGCTATATTTGCTGTTCGATTTTAACTGTGTCGCCATGCGCTCTCTCCTGCTCATTCGTTACGTTGCATTATGAAACGAACATTGCGCGAGGGCAAGTCTTAGGCGAATACAGAAAGGCCGACGAATTGCTCCGCCGGCCCCATTGTTAATTGTGAAGCAGATTAAAAGCCGAGCTTATCAAGCCCAACCTTCACACCAGCAAAATAATAACGGCCAATGATGCTGACGGGATAATCCAGTGACGATACTGCGGGCTTTTCGTCGAACAAATTGTTGACGCCCGCATTTAACGTGAAGCGGTTGTCATCGGTCGTAAACTGAAGGCGCAAATCATGCTCCCACTTTTCCTTGAAGAAGAAATAGCGTGGGTCGGAAATGTCCGGATTAGCCGCAAGCTGTTCTGTCGTGAAACGGCGGGTTTTGCTAAAATAGCTAATCCCGTAGTTCACGGCAAAATTGTCCAGCGACCAAGTAAGGTCGGCGCTGCCGATCCATTTTGGAGCAAAAGCTTCACCACGGTCGTTGTCGAGTTCCGCGCCCGGTGTCGGAGTGAATTCCAGACGATCAAGATAACCACCATTTAACCGAACATTTAACCGGCCAGCGCTTGGGCTGATCGCAAAATTATAGTTCATGGTGAAGTCGGCACCGGCTGTGCTGAATTGTGCAACGTTTGCTGGTCCGACCAGATAGTCGCTGACATATCCAGTTGAAGGATCGCGGCTGATGTCTGCACAGAAGCTGTTGTCGAGCGAAGGCTGGTCAACGCACAGATCAACCAGGTCCTGCGCCGATGCCGTGCTGATCGCATTACGCAGCTTGATATCATACCAATCGAAGGTTGCAGAAAAGCCTGGCAAGAAGCTTGGGCGGAAAACAACGCCAGCGGTCCACGTGCGGGCCTCTTCCTCTGCAAGCAATGGGTTACCACCGCTTCGACCTGGAAGGCTGACCGTTGCAGTAGGGTCGCTTGTCGGGCTGAAGGTACCGGGGTTGATACCCAATGCCGTGAGGACTGCGGCACAGTTTGCCTGACGGAAACTTGTGCCTTCTGGAATATTCACAGGGTCACATGGATCATCGATAAAGGCGAAGGTTCCGTTTTGCGGGGCAAAAAGCTCGGACACATTCGGCGCGCGGACGGCTTCTGAATATGTCGCACGGAACGACAAATCACGCACCGGCGCATAAGTGCCGTCTACTTTCCAAGTGGTCGTGTTGCCGATGGTCGAATAATCCGAAAAGCGGATAGCTGCGCCAAATTGCAGCAAATGCGCAAATGGCACTTCACGCAGCAACGGCACGTTCAACTCGGCGAATGCTTCTTTGACATCGAATGACCCACGCTCAGGCAGTATCTGCGCGATATCGGCCAACGCACCAGCCTGAAGCAATGGATCAGAAACGAAATTGCTCTTTTCCTTGCGATATTCACCGCCCAAGGCAAAGCCGACTGGGCCACCGGGAAGTTCGAAAATCTGCCCAAAATCGCCGGAAAGCGCGCCCGACAATACGTGATGGCTGACCTTGGAGAAGTTGGCGAGATCGGCATTCACGAAACCAAGCGCGCCTGCACTTGCAACATTCTCGCCAAAGACGTTCAAAGGCACACATCCACTGCCAACACCTGGCGTAAAGGTCGAGGCGGCGTCACCAAAATTCGGGTCGTTGAAGGTTGCGTTGGGATCGAGCGATGAACGGCAGACGATATTGCCATTGGCTACGCCATTCTGGAACGCGCCTTGGTCAACCGCATCCAGCGCCGCAAAATAACGATCGGTGATACGGTAATTTGTGCTCAGGAAATCGGTTTCGGTTTCACCGTAGACATATGACACTTCGTATCGTGCATTGTCGGTGATTTGGCCGTCAACACCAAGCACACCGCGCAAGGTCTGACGTTTGGCAAATTCGCCGCGGACGCCCAGGTCGAAATTGTCACGTGAAACCAACACGCCATCTGGCAAAGTGCCAGATGGCAGGCCAAATGCACCATTGATTGCGTCCGGCACAATGGCCGAGCGGACATTGGCCGGAATGAACGGATTGTCGGCAGCCACATAAGTATAAAAGTCAAACGAGGGCTGCGCGATCGAGAAAGCCTCGATCCGGGTGTATTTTCCTTCAGCAAAAATCCGAAGTGCATCGCTGAATTTATAGCTGCCGAGGAAGTTCACATTGTGCTTTTCCGTGCGGCCCTGAATGTCACCTTGGTAAGCTGCGATTGGTGTGCTGCTGCCGCCTTGGACGAGGCCTCCCGATTGGCGGAGAAACCGTCCGAGGTCGTAAGAAGTGCCTGTGCCTGTGAAATCTGGAGTCAGATCACCGTCGACGTCAATAGCACCATCCCGCGAGCTGTCGGCATAACGCAGGTCGTTAAGCAGAATGCGGTCAAATACATTTGGATCGTCCGGGAAGTCAGCGGGATTACGCACGAGGCTGAAGGTGCTGAATGGGTCACCGCCACGTTTGCGGGCAAAGCCCGTCACACGATCATTCGCATCATATTCATAAGACACCGCAACGTTGCCACGATCATCGGCAAAGTTTGTACCTGCCGTAATTGAGCCATAACGGTTTGCGGCATCGCCATATTCCGAAATGCCCATTTGGCCGCGTGCGCTGATGCCTTCAAAGTCGCGTTTCAATACGAAGTTTACCACGCCGGACACGCCGTCAGCACCATAAATGGCGGACACGCCGCCTGTGAGAATATCGATCCGGTCAATCAGGTCGCTCGGGATAGTGCTGATGTCGACAGAGGCCGAACCCGAAACACCTGCAATATGGCGCCGTCCATTAACCAGCACCAATGTGCGGTCCGTACCAAGGTTGCGCAGGTTTAGAAGGTTGATGCCAACGGCACCAAATCCCGCATTCGAACCAGATGAGTCGCGGCTTGTTGTCGAACCGACCAGTGCGGCGCTCTGAACCAAAAGGTCAGTCAGGTTTGTACGCCCGGATTGTTCGATATTTTCTGAGCTGAACGAGGTCACAGGGTTCGGCGAGTCTGCCTCCGGACGCGCAATGCGCGATCCGGTGACAACAATTGCCTCCCCTTCTTCAACAGCAGTGCCATCGGCAGACACTGTCTCGTCTGCCGGGTTTTCGGGCGTTTCTTGCGCCCATGCCATGGCTGGCATTGCAGCAACCAGCAACGCGGCGACGGATACCGAACGGCCAGAATTACGCCGAAGCGTAGATGTTTTCTTCATGCAAATTCCCCAAGAACTATAGTTATGCGACTTGATGCCGGCTCTATGTGCCGCGCCAGACGCCCAGATTCGCGCAATGGAACTGGAGCCAACGCGTCAAATCAGCCTAATTGGTAATTGTTCCTCAAATGTAAAAACATTTTACATCTGTTACATATGGGCATCGATAAACAGCAACTCAGCCTATAAAAAGCGCCATTTCCGCTTGATATTTCGGGGCGACCTAGTTAGGGGGCACATCAACACGCCGCCTGTGAACGCGGCGATTTTCGTTTTTAGCCTTTCAAAGTGGCCTTTTTAAGCCATTTTGCCGATTCGATGCGGAGTTGAGTTTTTTATGCAAATCATGGTTCGCGACAATAATGTTGATCAGGCCCTACGCGCGCTGAAGAAGAAGCTGCAGCGTGAGGGCGTGTATCGCGAAATGAAGCTGCGTCGTCATTTTGAAAAGCCATCGGAAAAGCGTGCCCGTGAAAAGGCTGCTGCTGTCCGTCGCGCTCGCAAGATGGAGCGTAAGCAGCAGGAACGTGACGGCGCGAAATAAGCGTCTGCACACTGCAACAAGGAAGGCGCCTTTAACCGGCGCTTTTTTTGTGTCTGGAATCCGCGCCGCTTTCTGCTAGTTAGCGCGCAACTTAGCCAACAGGAATTTTCTATGTCCGTCACTGCCGTTCCGATTCAGCCAATCAAGAAAGGTTCGCTCACCAAATATTGGGCCGCGATTGCCTTGGTTCTCGCCGCTGGCGGTGGCCTCGCTTATTGGGGTACGAGCGACGTCCGGCAGGAATTTGGTGATGTCACGACAACGCCCTCGGGCCTGCGCTACAAGATTATCGAAGCCGGCGAAGGCCCAAAGCCCACCGACAATGACGTAGTGCTCGTAAGCTACAAGGGCATGTTGAAGGACGGCACCATCTTTGACCAAAATCCGCAGGCTGGTTTTCCTGTGACCGGCGTTGTCCCCGGCTTTTCCGAAGGCCTGAAGATCATGCAGCGTGGCGGCAAATATCGCCTCTGGATTCCTGCCGAGCTTGGCTATGGTCCAGAAGATCAACGCAACCCGCAAACAGGCGAAGTCGCCATTCCCGGCGGAAGCGAACTCACCTTCGATGTTGAATTGCTTGAGTTCAAATCACGCGCCGAAATCGAAGCGATGCAAAAGCAGATGCAGGAAATGCAACAGCAAGGACCCGGTGGACCCAGTGGACCCGGTGGTGGACAAGCAGGTAATGCATCGCAAGGCCTGCCGCCCGAAATTCAGGCGCAAATAGACGCCCAGATGCGCGGCCAGTAATTGCCGGGGGCTTATGCCCCCTGCAACAACCCCTCATCCTTGATGCGCCTCTGCCAATAGGCAGGGGCCAACTGGTGGACATTATTACCGTCGCTGTCGACCGCAACGGTGACCGGGAAATCCTGCACTTCAAATTCGTAGATGGCTTCCATGCCCAAATCTTCGAACCCGACAATTTTGCTGCCTTTGATCGCGCGCGAGACCAGATAGGCGGCGCCGCCAACGGCCATAAGATATGCGCTCTTGTGCTTGGCGATGGCTTGCGTCGCTGCTGGACCACGCTCGGCTTTGCCAACGCACGCGATGAGACCCTGCTCCAGCATCATATCCATGAATTTGTCCATACGTGTAGCTGTGGTTGGTCCTGCGGGTCCGACGATCTCGTCACCAACGGGATCGACTGGTCCGACATAATAGATCATCCGGCCCTTGAAGCTGACGGGCAATTCTTCACCCTTGGCCAGCATATCGGCGATGCGCTTGTGCGCTGCGTCACGCCCGGTCAGCATTTTGCCATTCAACAGTAAACGGTCGCCCTGTTTCCAGTTGGCAACAACGTCGGGCGTCAAGGTATTAAGGTCCACGCGAATCGCCGCAGCATCCGGTTTCCAATCAACTTTGGGCCATTCATCCAACTTGGGAGCCTCAAGAAAAGCAGGGCCAGCGCCATCAAGCGTAAAATGCGCGTGGCGTGTGGCGGCGCAGTTGGGGATCATCGCTACTGGCTTACCCGCGGCATGACATGGTGCGTCCATGATCTTCACATCCAAGATGGTCGACAGCCCGCCAAGCCCTTGCGCGCCAATGCCCAGCGCATTGACCCTGTCAAAAATCTCGATGCGCATCGCCTCGATATCATTTTGCGGCCCACGCGCCTTGAGCGGTCCCATGTCAATCGGTTCCATCAGCGCTTGTTTCGCCAGTAGCACGCAATGTTCGGCTGTTCCGCCAATGCCAATGCCCAACATACCTGGCGGGCACCAGCCAGCGCCCATTTGCGGCAACATTTCGACGACCCAGTCGACGATGTTGTCCGAAGGGTTCATCATCTTGAACTTCGACTTATTCTCGCTGCCGCCGCCCTTTGCAGCCACGTCGACCGAAACTTTGGAGCCTGGCACCAGGTCGACATGCAACACACAAGGTGTGTTGTCCTTGGTATTGCGGCGGGTGAATGCGGGGTCCGCGAGTACCGATGCGCGTAGCTTGTTTTCCGGGTGGAGATAGGCCCGCCGGACGCCTTCGTCGATCACCTCTTGCAAGGAAGCGGAAGTATCTTCCAATCGGCAATCCATGCCCCATTTGACAAAGACGTTCACAATGCCTGTGTCCTGACAGATGGGTCGATGCCCTTCGGCGCACATCCGGCTGTTCGTCAGAATTTGCGCAATTGCGTCTTTGGCGGCGGGCGATTGCTCAGTCTTATAGGCATCACCCAGCGCGCGGATATAATCCATGGGGTGGAAATAGCTTATATATTGCAGCGCGTCGGCGACGCTTTCGATCAGATCGGTATTGCGGATAACAACTGTCATAACGGCCCCTAAGCATCAAGTTGCCTCAGCCCATAACGCTCCCGGACGGTCATTCAAGCAACATCTGGGATTACGTAAAGCAAGATGAAAAACACGTTCTGTTCATCTGCCGTTAAAGTAAAGATGAGAGCACATCTGCAGAAGCTCTATCTCAGCACAATCATTACGTCCCAAATAACAGTCATGGGAACGGTGAAAAGAACATTCATAAAAGCCCAACCGACTTAGGTCGCAAAATATCGATTTTATACGGCAACAATTCCCCCGTATAACAGATTATCGATATTGTGGGATCACCCCATACTTAAAGATTTACCGATTCTGTTTTCGGATTTGCAAACCTTAGACTGAAATTATTATGGAGAATATCATGTTACGTATGTTAACCGCGACCAGCCTTTTGGCATTAGCCGCCATCCCCGCGCTTGCGCAGACCGGGACGCAGCCGACAACTCCGCCGGCCGATCACAGCCAGCATGGCAGCGCGCATTCGGCGACGCCAGCAACGTCCGCTGTTCCAGCGCAGCCGCGCACGGGGGATATGGACACTGTTCAAGCAACGCCTGCCATGCCGGCCCAGCCGAACTCTGCCTCCGCCGATTCCAGCCCACCAACCACTTCGGCAGAGCCGCGTGAAGTAACGGTGCAAAAACTGGTGGATGCAGAATTCCCGATTTATGATGTAAACAAGAACGGAAATCTTGAATCCGCAGAATTTAGCAACTGGGTCCTAGCCTTGTACGATGCATCTGGTGATGCCAACGCCCCCAAGGACGCAGCCTCAAAGGCAAAATGGTCCAAGGCTGCGTTTGCCACCGCTGATGCGGATACAAACAAGACAATCAGCAAGACCGAGATGAATCGCTTTCTTGTTGGCGCATAATTTTCTCCCCTGAACCGGCTTGCCGGTTTCCTCTCGCGGGTCCGGAGAAATCCGGACCCGTTTTTGTATCTAAAATAGCGCACTCAATATCTCTTTCGTTCACGCGCCAGAAAAATTTTCACAGGCCCATTTTCCATCTTGCGCGGTGAATATCACTTAGAAACTCCGCGCGTCGCTGCACTGCAACAGCGCATTACGTGCGACGAATTGAATCACATAAGCGACGAGCCGAGGCATTAATTAACGATTTACCCTCTTGCGTCTGAAAATGAATGAGGCACTATAGGTAGCGGTTGGCCACAGGGGGCGTTACCACAATTTGTGCTTTGGGCTGCAGAAGTTGATTCTGTCGGTGGGGGCTTTTTTCCCGTCGATAAGCTGGGGACAAGTAAAAATACTCCCCCTGACAAGGCCAAAAAATGCTAACAGGGAGTTTCGCGCCCTGAGTCGAACAATATGGGAACATTGGTTCCCGGAAAATATACAGCTGGTCGCTGGATGTCGGATCAACCGGCAACCAGTTTCGGGTCGCCGCAAGGAATGGAGCTACAGGTTAAGATGGATTTCAGGGATACAGGCCAGGGGGCCGACGACATGACCGCAATGATGACAGATGTGCTTGAGAAAGTAGCTGACGCTGCAAAAGCGGAGGT
>Ga0136636_10002041_pt1 | contig 11981 bp, 8 predicted proteins | sample AntDrymUQ8522106_2_FD_104653 | JGI IMG/M metagenome (GOLD analysis project Ga0136636, IMG submission 104653) | Polar desert sand microbial communities from Dry Valleys, Antarctica - metaG UQ852 (21.06) | ecosystem: Environmental > Terrestrial > Soil > Desert | place: Antarctica: Dry Valley... | reverse complement strand
TCTTATTAATTGTTCCCGAAAGATGAGTGTTCCAGGTATTGAAATTTCCATAAGTAGTATTCGCACCGATTTCACTTACCGATTTCGAAGGAGTGTAAATGTTTATAGCACCTCCCAATCCGGAACCATAAATTGCGGATGCAGGTCCTTTTATCACTTCCAATCGGCCGATACTCTGAATATCAATATCTTCGGGCGACGAAACACCATCGGAAGAAGTAAGAGGCATATCGTTCAGGTAGAATCGGATGCGGTTGGTATTGTAAGGAGTGCGGCTGCCCATTCCACGAATTACAATGCGGTTGGTCGCAAAAGTTCCGCTTTGCATGGTAATGCCGGGCACCGAATTAAGTGCTTCTGTCAGGGTAGTGCCATCAGAAAGATTTATTCCATTTGGAGTTAAAACAGAAATACTGCCAGGAATATGGTGGAAATCAGCGGTAAACTGGTATGATTCTATCTTTACTTCACCGAGTAAAATAACCGAATCAGGCTCCCTGTCAGCTGCAGACGGATTGCCTGTTTCCTGAGCATTTCCTTTTACTGCGGTTATGATAAATAGCAGACTGATAATATACAACCGCAGGAATTTGATCATACTCGATGCTCTGATTGTTTAAACTGATTTTTTTATACCCAATAAGTTAAAAATTTCGGGGTTCAGAATTCAAAGACCGAATTCCACGGAAATTTAAACTTCTGAATTACTGCTTGCTCACTTTACCTTCAACGGGCATTAAACGTACAATTTTTCCCGGACTTTCGATGGCAACATAAATCAATCCTTCGGGGCTGACTACCACATTTCTAACACGGCCAATTCCGGTTAAAAGTTTTTCGGTATGCATGACTGAATGCTCGTTTACAACAACTCTTTCAATATATTTAAAACGTAATGACCCAACAAACAGGTTGTTGTGCCAGTTTTTGTAGCGGTCGCCGGTAAGGAAAGTCATGCCACAGGGAGCAATTGAAGGATTCCAGTAAAAAACTGGTTGCTCCATTCCTTCTTTTTCGGTTAGCTCAGTTATAACACTTCCATCGTAATCGATACCATAACTGATAACAGGCCAGCCATAGTTTTTTCCGGGTTCGATGAGGTTAATTTCGTCACCTCCGCGTGGACCATGCTCACTAACCCAAAGTTCGTTGGTAAGCGGATTTATACACGTTCCCTGCGGATTGCGGTGCCCATAACTGTATATGGAAGGCAAAGCACCTTTAGTGTTTACAAACGGATTATCTTTTGGAATGGAGCCATCATCGTTAATACGGTGTATTTTACCGTTTGCATTGTCGAGTTTCTGAGGAAAATCGAAATGCTGTCCGCGGTCGCCGATACCGAAAAACAAGTGCCCGTTTTTATCAAAAGCAAGTTTGCTACCGAAATGATGTTGCTTGTAAGTATTCGGATTACCTTTAAATATCACTTGCTGATCAACCAGTTTGTTCCCTTCAAGCCTTGCACGCATAATTGCTGTATTACCAAATGATTTGATTACTTTAGAGTCCAAAGCACTGTACGACATGTAAATCCATCCGTTCTTTTTGTAATCAGGATGCAGGCATACATCAAGTAAACCTCCCTGTCCGACTGCCATAATATCGGGTAAACCTTCGATAGGAGCTGAAAGTTTTCCGTTTGCAAACCGGTATAATATGCCGGAGCGCTCTGTAATAAGCAGATCGCCATTGGGCAAAAATGCAAGTCCCCAGGGTATATCTAATCCTGTAACAACGGTATCCACAATAAATTGCTGTACTTCGCTTTCAATAAGCCCGGCTACAGTAACTGCTGGCTTCAACAGACTTTTATCCGCAGGAATACCTTTTTTTACATATGTGGCAAGGGCTTCAAGCTGGTCATCCGAAAATGTTTTAGCGAACGAAGGCATTCCCATATTCTCAATGCCATCCTTAATACTTTTTACAGCGGATGAGTTGTCTTTTTCATCCATCCATTTTTTGGCTGCAAATTTTTCGAGATTTTCGCCATGGCAACCGGCACAATAGGTCTGGTAATTTCGGGCAGCATCATTACTAACAACTGCTTTTGGCACATCAGGCTTATGCTTTATGCATGTAGAGCCTATAAGTCCTAAGGAAACCAGCACTAATGTAAATGCTGCTAAAATATAAATCCGTTTCATGCTATTTCAGATTAAAATTTTAATACCGAGTGAATTAAACGTAAATATAATCATGTTTGTTCTGAAATGAAATAAAGTAAGAGAATAATTTGATACTATCAGAACTTAAAACAGTGACTGACAAATTAAGCCAGATAATAACCAAATCATTTACAATATGTTAGACTAAAAATCAAAATTCCTTTAACACATATTAAGTACAGGAGTTTAAACCTTTAGCTGCAATTGATTGTTAGACACAACATCATCGCCAAACTTATTACAATGCGGGTAATTACTCTTTTTCTGTTTTCTGTTTTACTTTTCTGTCAAAATGTGTTTGCACAGGCAGGGAAGGAAAAGCCCGTTCAGGTCGTAAATTTCGACCAGCTTGAGCCGCATCTGCATCATAATAATGATACTGTTTATCTTATAAATTTCTGGGCCACGTGGTGTGCGCCTTGTATAAAAGAATTACCCGCCATAAAAGCAGTGGAAGAAAAGTATGCGAACGAAAAATTTAAAGTATTGCTCGTTAGCCTCGATTTGCCCAATGAACTTTCGAGCAGGCTGCAGCCTTTTATAAAATCAAAAAATATAACTTCCGATGTTATATTGCTCAACGACCCGAACCAGAACCGATGGATCAATAAAGTTGATCCTGACTGGTTGGGAGAAATACCTTTTACTTTAATCTATGGGAAACATTTCAGAGAATCGTATTCGCGCACATTCACTTTCGAAGAACTTGATTCAATTATTAACCTAAAACTAAATTTACCATGAAAATTGTCATAACAATCATCTTCATTTCGCTGTTCTCACTTTCATCTGCATTTTCGCAAGGATACAATGTAGGCGATAAAGCAACCGGGTTTAAACTTAAAAACATCGATGGAAAACTGGTTTCTCTCAGCGATTACCCTGATGCGAAGGGATTTACAGTAATATTTACATGCAATCATTGTCCATATGCCATTGCCTACCAGGATCGGATAATTGAAATTGACAAAAAGTACAAACCGAAAGGCTATCCTGTGATTGCAATCAGTTCAAACGATCCAGAATTTAATGCAGAGGATTCGTATGAAAATATGATTGTACGTGCAAAGGAAAAGGGTTACACTTTTCCATATTTGTTCGACGAAACACAGGCCGTTTGTTTAAATTATGGAGCAAAACGCACTCCACAAGTATTCTTACTGCAAAAAACAGGAAATGACCTGATAGTGCAATATACAGGAGCTATTGATGATAATTACCAGGATGCTGCCGCTGTTACTTCACCTTTCCTTGCTAACGCTATTGATGCATTACTTGCAGGCAAAAAGCCTGAACCCTCAGCAACCAAGGCTATTGGCTGCTCAATTAAGATGAAACAAGCTAAGTAATTGATGAATTATTAACGTAAAAGAGGCTCTCAGACTGAGGCCTCTTTTTTTTGTGCTAAAAACTATTAACGAGGAGATATGAAGTTCTTTTGGAATCATTTTAATCTGTTGATTTGAGTAACTTTATGCATTTGAAAGTTTTCTGAAATCATTTTTGGTCATTCTATTAAGAAGCAATATCTTTAACAAAATTTTTCTAAAGTCTCTCCCAATGAAAATAAATATTCTAAACCATATTGCAATGAAATCCATCCAAACATTACTGTTCATCAGTTTAGCGCTACTGATGTCATCCGGCACTTTTGCCCAATCGAAAATCAACGCTAACGATATAAAAGATAAAATGCAATGGTTTGCCGATGCCAAACTGGGCATTTTTATCCATGCAGGTATTTATGCGGTTGATGGAGTTGACGAATCATGGAGTTTTCATAATAAGAAGATCAGTCATGCCGATTACATGAAACAGCTTAACGGCTTTACGCTTAAAAAATACGATCCGGCCATGTGGGCTGATCTGATAAAGGAAAGTGGTGCCCGCTATGCGGTTATAACAACCAAACATCACGACGGTGTAGCCATGTACGATACTAAAATGAATAACCTGAGCAGTGTGAAGGCAACCCCTTCAAAAAAGGACATGATTACACCTTTCTTCGCTGAGTTGCGTAAACGCGATATAAAATGCGGTGCTTATTACTCGTTAATAGACTGGTCGTATGCAGATTATCCAGGCTTTTTGAAAGATAGTTCGAGGTACAAAATTGAAAATGATTACGATCGCTGGAACCGCTTCCGGCAGTTCTTTCAGGGACAGATAAGGGAAATCAGTACACAATTTAAACCCGATCTCTGGTGGTTTGATGGCGATTGGGAACACAGCGCAGAACAATGGGAATCAGAAAAAGTGCGCAATATAATCCTGGCAAACAACCCTAAAGCAATCATTAACAGTCGTTTGCAAGGGTATGGCGATTACGAAACACCGGAACAGAATTTCCCTGTATCGCGCCCGAAATTCAACTGGTGGGAACTTTGCATGACAACTAATGATAACTGGGGTTTTCACAACGACAACAACTGGAAAACGCCTTACGAAGTAATTACTATTTTTGTGGATGCAGTTGCTAACGGTGGAAACCTCTTGCTGGATATGGGACCGAGAGAAGATGGCACCATTCCTGAAGAGCAGATTCATGTACTGAAAGAACTCGGTGCATGGAACAAAAAGAACGGCGAAGCTATTTTCAACACCATCGGAGGCATCCCTCAGGGTCATTTTTATGGCCCGACAACCATGTCGAAAGACTCAACCACGCTGTATCTTTTTCTTCACGGACAAACCAGCGGGCAAATTATGCTGAAAGGCCTCGATAATAAAATTCAGGAGATTACAGTAGTTGGAAATGAAACGAAACTTACTCATAAAATTGTCGGGAAAATTTCGTGGAGCCATGTTCCTGGTCTTGTATATATTGATGTACCTTCGTTTGTGCTCGATAAATATGTTACAGTTTTGAAATTAAAGCTGGACAAACCAGTGAAACTTTACCGGGGACAGGGTGGCTTTAACTGAGAGCGAAACCCGTGACAAAATTATCCTACCCGATAGTATGCTGAATATCAAAACCAATTAACGGAATGAGAAGGATCGTTTCTACCTTTATCAATCGCAGTGGAGACCAGATTTTCCGATGGCACACATTCTGCCACACTGGAACTGGCCGGAACGCATTGATTCAGTTACCCCGGTTCATGTGTATACTTCGGGTGATGAAGCCGAATTATTCCAGAATGGAAAAAGCCTCGGCAGGAAATCGAAAACTCCGGGAAAGGATTTCCGATTGGTGTGGGATGATGTAATTTATCAACCCGGAGAGCTGAAAGTGATAACCTATAAAAACGGAAAGCAATGGGCTACCGATGCAATGAAAACAACCGCAGAAGCATCAAAACTAACACTTTCAGCTGATAAAAATAAAATTGCAGATAACGGTACTGACTTTGTATTTATAACTTTGAAAGTTCAGGATAACGATGGACTTACAGTTCCCCGCTCCCACCCTCTTATTAAATTTGAGATTGAAGGCCCGGGCGAAATAGTAGTTACCGATAATGGAGATGCAACCAGTTTTGTACCTTTCCGAAGTCATGAGCGTGAGGCATTTAACGGAATGGCACTCGTGATCGTTAAAGCTAAAACAGGCGCCAAAGGCAACTTTAAAGTAAAAGCGGTAAGTGAAGGATTAATTTCGGATGAAGTAACTGTGTTTGCTGAGTAAAGGGATATAATTTGAACTACATAAAAAAGGATATTAGCATAAACTGATTATGAACAGAAGGAAATTTATTCAAAACAGTATTACCGCTGCCGGAGCATTTACCATTGTTCCGGCTCATGTATTAGGCGGCAGTAATCACATTGCGCCCAGCGATCAGCTTACAAAAGCCATTATTGGTGTTGGCGGCATGGGGCAAGGTCACATTAATTACCCCGGTTCGCGGCTCACAGCCATTTGTGATGTGGATAAAAACCATCTGAAATCAGCCCTTGAAAAATGCCCTCCGGGAACCAAAACCTATCACGATTACCGCGAGTTACTGCTCGACCCTTCGATAGATATTATTCACATTGCAACGCCTCCGCACTGGCACGGCATCATGAGTGTGGATGCAGCCAAAGCAGGTAAAGACGTATGGTGCGAAAAACCAATGACGCGCACAATCGGCGAAGGCCTGCGGGTTCGTGAAGCTATGGCTCAGCATGGCAGAATATTCCGCCTTAACACATGGTTCAGGTTTGCTGATAACTTTTACGGAATGGGTACAACGGTTGAACCAATTAAAAAACTGGTTCAAAGCGGTTTGTTAGGCTGGCCTTTAAAAGTTACCGTAAATGCGGCTACAGGTTTTAACTGGAAATTCTACTGGGTTGGAAATACTGGTCTTGATATCCAGCCGGTTCCTGAAGAGCTTGATTACAATATGTGGTTGGGTCCGGCTCCTTTTAAACCGTATAACCCACATCGGGTTCACAGCACTTTCCGTGGATATTGGGATTACGACGGTGGTGGCCTTGGCGATATGGGGCAACACTATCTCGACCCGGTTCAATACATCCTTGGTAAGGACAATACCAATCCTGTAAGTGTTGATGTAGATGCTCCCCAGCAGCACCCCGATGCGGCAGGAACATGGAAAAGAATAGAGCTTACCTATGCCGATGGTTGCAAAATTATACTCGATGGCGAAAACAGAGACACCGATGTACCCTATATTGAAGGTCCTGACGGGAAATTGTTCCCCGGATTTCATTCTGATATTCCTTATCTGGAGAAAAAACTCGCATCATTCCCTGATCCTGAGCCTCAGATCACCGATTTCGCTGAATCGGTGCGAACACGACAAAAATTTGCTTTGAACGAAGATAACGGTTTCAGGTCGTGTACGCTCGTAAATATGGCTATTATTGCCGTAAGGCTTGGCCGTTCGCTGCAATTCGATCCGGATAAATGTGAATTCATCAACGATTCTGCTGCAAACCAAATGGTTAACCAGCCTATGCGAGCTCCCTGGAATATCTGATAAAATCTAAAAAGCATTAAAATGAAAAAAAATATAGTAATTCTACTGGTTGCCCTCACATTTTCAACGGGTTCATTTGCCCAGGTCCAAAAAACCGATCAACGCACCATCGAAACAAAAATTGCGGATTTCTTAATGAAACTTCCGGCACAGAATTCCGCTGATCATGATAAACTTATGACTGAGCTTTCCGCGATGGGCGAACCAGCTTTTACAGGCATTGCAACTAATCTATTACCACCGGGACAAGGCAACGATCTTGCATCGCGTTATGCCATAAGCGGACTGGTAAAATACCTGGCTAAAGGCAATGATAAAGAAAAAATGAAAGCTTGCGCAGATGCACTATGCAAATCCATCGAAAGCTCAAAATACAACGAGGTAAGGGATTTCCTGCTTCAGGAGCTTCAGTATGTTGCCGGAAATGAATCAGTTGCCACTGTCAGCAGCTTATTGTTAAACGAAAGACTTTGCGATCCGGCTGCACGAGTTCTTGTCAGAATCAATACCGATCAGTCAAATAAAGTTTTGATGGATGCTCTGCCAACAGCCCCTTTTAAACAACAACTTATTATGGTTGAAGCTCTTGGCCAGACAAAATTTGTTCCGGCAACTGAAAAAATAAGGGAGCTGGCGACTTCAGAAAATACTGAAATGAAAAAGGTTGCATACAGGGCGCTGGCTGAGTCCGGTGATTTTACTTCAACAGCAATGCTTGCCGCTGAATCGCGGAAGGCAGGTTATACTTACGAACCTACTGATGCTCTCGGATCTTATATTTTATTGTTACAGAGGCTTTCTGAAACAGATCAGAGAAAAATTGCCGAAACGAGCTGCAAACAGCTGATTGAAGATAAAACTGTTCCCACTCCAGCCCGCTCTGCATTTTTGAAATTATATGCTGATATAGCTGGTGAAAATGCTTTCCCTTCATTAATGAAAGCACTCGATTCGCCTGATAAACAATATCGCATGGCGGCTGCGATAATCTTAAAAAAATTCAATTCTCCGAAACTTATCTCTCAGGTCCTGAAAAAGGCTAAGAAGACCAAAAATCCTGAATTAAAAGCCGAATTAATGCCGGTACTTGCCGGTTACAACGATGAAAACTGCACTGATTTTATATTGGCATCGCTGAATGATAAAAACAAACTTGTTCAGTTGGCAGCAATTCCGGTTGCATCTAAATCAGCTAAATCAATGGCCGCTGCTCCGCTTATTCAACTTATAAATTCCGGTGACGAAACAATTATCCTTGCCGCAAAAACCGCATTACTTACTATCGAAGGACCAGCTGTTACTGACGAAGTTGCCAGGGTTTTGCCCCAATCGCCGGTTAATTCCCGGATAGCATTTATCGAAATACTTGCTAAAAGGAATGCGGCTAAGCATTCATCATTGGTTTTTAATGAAGCTTCGGATGCCGATGCCAATGTGCGCCTTGCTGCAGCTAACGCATTGCAACAACTTTGCACTGCGGAAGATGCAGAAAAAATTACGAAACTGCTTAACAAAGCATCCTTACAAAATGAAATCACCGCTTTGCAGGAAACTTTGTTTGCATCTGTAAAACAATCAGGAAATCAGGAGAATCAGGTTGCACTCATTGAAGGTTTGATGAATGAATCCGTTGGCAAACAACTCCTTTATTATCAGGTGCTTGCTAAATCAGGCGGAATAAAATCGCTTTCCATCGTTGAAAATGCGTTCGAAAATGGACTATCTGAGCAGAAAGAAGCTGCTTTAAAAGCACTTACAAATTGGAGTGATTATTCAGTTCTTGAAGCGCTTTTCAGTATCAGCAAAAACAATCCAGATAAAAACTTCCAGACAATGGCTCTGGAAAGCTATATTTCAGGTATAAACCAATCGAAAAACACAACAGATCAGAAAGTCCTTATGTTCCGTAAAGCAATGAAACTTGCCAGTTCGAATAAACACAAAAAACTGGTTCTACAGGAAATTCCGAAAAACAGCACATTACTTTCGCTGGTTTTCGTTTCGCAATTTCTTGATAATAGCGAACTGCAACAAACTGCTGTTCAGGCAGTAAATGCAATTGTGTTGGCTAATCCCGGTTTATATGGATCTGTTGTCGAAGAAATTGCACTTAAAGCAATCAATCTTAATAAGGATGCTGAGGCAAATTACCAGAAGCAAAATATGCTCAATCACCTGGCTGCCCTTCCAAAAGCGAATGGGTTCGTAAGCATGTTTAACGGCAAAGATCTTACTGGGTGGAAAGGGTTGGTTGAAAACCCGGTAGCACGGGCTAAAATGAACCCTCAAACCCTGGCCGAAAAGCAAAAGCAGGCAGACGAACGAATGCGGGGATCATGGAAAGCTATCGACGGGGTTTTAGTGTTTGAAGGAAATGGCGACAATCTCTGTTCTGAAAAATTGTACGGTGATTTTGAACTAATTCTCGACTGGCGCATGGAAGCCAAAGGCGACGGCGGAATTTATCTACGCGGTTCACCACAGGTACAGACCTGGGATACATCCAGGATTGAAGTGGGTGCACAGGTGGGTTCCGGCGGTTTGTACAACAACCAGAAAAACGAAAGCAAGCCGCTTGTAGTAGCCGATAATCCTGTTAACGAATGGAATACATTCCGGATTTTAATGACAGGCGAAAAAGTTATCGTTTACCTGAATGGAAATTTGGTTGTCGACAATGTGACCCTCGAAAATTACTGGGATCGCAATATCCCTATTTTCCCGACAGAATCTATTGAATTACAAGCACATGGAACAAAACTCGAATTCAGGGATATTTATATACGTGAAATTCTCCGTCCTGAACCATACCGTGTCAGTAAAGAAGAAGAGCAGGCTGAATTTGTTCCTGTTTTTAATGGAATTGATATGACAGGCTGGTCGGGAAACCTAACCGATTATACAGCTATTGATGGAATGATTGTTTGCGATCCTTCGAACCAGGGATCAGGAAACCTTTATACGGCTAATGAATACAGCGATTTTATTCTGCGATTTGAATTTCAGCTTACTCCCGGTGCCAACAACGGCCTGGGAATACGAACTCCCCGCGAAGGCGATGCTGCTTACGTGGGAATGGAATTGCAAATTCTGGATAACGAAGACGATATTTATAAAAACCTTCAACCCTATCAGTACCACGGTTCCGTGTATGGAGTTATTCCAGCCAAACGGGGATTTCAAAAACCTGTTGGCGAGTGGAATTATCAGGAAGTGCAGGCTATAGGAAATAAAATTAAAGTGATGCTTAACGGGGAAGTGATCCTGGAAGGTGATATAGCCAAAGCCAGTAAAAACGGAACAAAGACAATGGATAAAAACCCACATCCCGGATTACTGAACAAATCAGGATACATTGGATTCCTTGGGCATGGCTCCCCGCTGAAATTCAGAAACCTGCGTATAAAAGACCTTGAAAAACAGAAGAGGTAAGCCAATCAGACACTATATATCAAATGACAGATTTACAAAGTGTTACACCGAATAATATTTTATATGCAAACTGTAACTAAGTTGAACAGAATATCACATTAAAGAATTTCAATGCTATAAATGATGGTATATGATCACTTAGCATACTTGCCTAAGATTACGAGAAAAAAACCTTTGGCTGAATTAAAAATTAGTTTTAAATTTTAATTGCTGATTCAAGCGATATACGGACATTTGTTCCTGAACAAATGTCAGAAGCAAGTATTGGATAAATAAATGTATATTTAACAATATATCAATTAGTTAAATCCATATTCATAAAATCCTGACCGATAATTAACATAAAAACAGAATAATAGTATTAAGATTTTGACAAAAACATTAAACAAAATTTAGAATCAGATGTTAATTACAACACAAAGACCATAGGAACACCCATGATTAAGTATTCAATAAAAGATCTAGAAAAGATAACGGGTATCAAAGCTCACACAATACGTATCTGGGAAAAAAGATATGGTATAGTGAAACCTTCGCGTACAGAAACAAATATCCGGTTTTATTCTGACGAAGATCTCCGTCATCTGATGAATGTAGCTATTCTGAACAAATTTGGATATAAAATTTCCAATATTCAGAGCATGTCAGTAGCTGAAGTTGCTCAAAGTGTGGTTGAATTATCAAACCAGGATATTGACAATGACCATCAGATAGATAATCTTGTTATGGCCATGATAGAATTAGATGAACAGAGATTCGATAAAATCACTTCTTCTGCTATTATTAAAAATGGATTTGATGATACTTTTGAGCGTTTACTCAAACAATTTCTTGAAAAAATTGGCGTACTCTGGCAAACCGGAAGCGTAAATCCAGCCCAGGAACACTTTATATCACAACTTATAAGGCAGAAACTTATACTGGCAATTGACGGGCAAAATGAAATTAAGACTACTCACAAAATATTTCTGCTGTTTCTGCCCGAAAACGAATACCACGAACTGGCTCTGCTCTATATGTATTACCTTATTAGAAAAGCGGGACATCAGGTTATTTATCTGGGACAAAATGTTCCGCTCAGCAATTTAAAAGATATTTTCGAAATACACAAAATTGACTATTTACTTAGTTCAATTGCATCGAAGCTTTCAGCAGAGGCAATTGCCGAATTTTTCGAAGAGTTCAACCTTCTTTACAGCCAAAAACAACTTTTACTTGGAGGAAGCAGCCTGCAACATAATACTGACTTGTTACCTTCAAATACTACTTTCTTCAATTCCATAGATGAATTTACTGAATTTCTTGCAAAAGTATAAAAACAAGATTTTCCCCTATTAAAATCACATTTTTCTATTCAGCTCATTTACTGTCTGTTATATTCAATTATTCAATTATAACATTTCGTTAACACACATATCTAACCTTTGTTCACTTTTTTGCCGTA
>Ga0136636_10002040_pt1 | contig 11981 bp, 10 predicted proteins | sample AntDrymUQ8522106_2_FD_104653 | JGI IMG/M metagenome (GOLD analysis project Ga0136636, IMG submission 104653) | Polar desert sand microbial communities from Dry Valleys, Antarctica - metaG UQ852 (21.06) | ecosystem: Environmental > Terrestrial > Soil > Desert | place: Antarctica: Dry Valley... | reverse complement strand
ATCCCAGAATCTTTGAGTTCTGCCAATTTGCCCAGAACACGAACATATCCTTTCGGAATCACATGATTCCATTCATGCCAGAAATCAAACAGATCGCCCATTAAAAATAAAACCTGCGCATCAGCTTTTATTTCGTCCAGCCAACGGATAAATTTTTCCTCCCGAACTTTACTTTCTTTCGGCGTGGGTGCACCAAAATGCTGATCGGAAGCGAAGTAAATTTTTTTATTTGGTTCTAAGTAAATCTTCATATTATTTGCAAATTACAAGAATTAGCACATTTTCAAATCATCGAATTATCACATTAATCCTGATCTTCTGCAAACCATTCTCCATAAGAATTTTCAGTTTCGTGAAGTTTTAGATAGGCTAAAGTTACAGTTTCTGGAAGTTGACTTTTTATTTTATGTGCAATGTCGTACAGCATATTTTCGCAAGTGGGTTGGTAATCGCAATAAATCACTTTATGACCTTTTTCTTCCAAATCTTCGCCGAGTTGTTTGTGAGGGGAAAGTCCGTTCAACATCACCGCATGATCCCAAACATCGATGATTTCTGATTTTACGATTTTTTTAATGTCGCCAAAATCGATTACCATTCCATTTTTCGGATGGTCTAAATCATTGATGGGATTTCCTTTTACGGTGACAAATAATTTGTAGGAATGTCCGTGCATATTTTTGCATTTGCCGTCGTAATTGTAGAGAACGTGCGCGGTTTCGAAAGTAAAAATCTTGGTGATGCGTATCATGCGGCAAAGATAAAGAAAGTTTAATCTTTTTTAATGGATAATGAAAATGCATTTTAACGCAAAGACGCAAAGATAATCACTTCATACTTTATAAAATTACGAGCGAAAAGGCCTTCGCTTAGCAAAGGGCGATAAAGATTTCTTTATTTTTCAAGTTAGGTAAGTTTGCAAATTCTTGCGTGAGCGATTGCAGTGGAAATCCTTTTTTTGGCAGGGAAAAGCAAAGGCTGAAAAAAGATTAGAACGGAAAGCGCGGTCTTTTGCGAAGGGAAATGCGGCGGCGAAAGACACGCCCAAAAAAAATCCTCCCCACAAATGGAAAGGACTTCTTAACAATTAAAAAAATACGGAATTTATTGATCAATGAAACTGTTCTGCTTCTGTAGAACCCGCCAAAGCAATCGTGGAAGATAATCCCGCAGTTACTACGGTTTGAACCTCATCGAAATAAGATGTTCCGACGAAATTTTGGTGTTTCACTGCACGGAAGCCTTCTTTCTGTAAAGCAAATTCTCTTTCCTGAAGTTCGCTGTAACCAGCCATTCCGCGTTTTTTGTAAGCTAAAGCCAGCTCGAACATGGAAGTATTTAAAGCGTGGAAACCGGCTAAAGTGATGAACTGGAATTTGTATCCCATCGCGGCTAATTCTTCGCGGAAGGTTTCCATTTCCGGAACTGATAATTTTGCTGCCCAGTTGAAAGAGGGTGAACAGTTGTAAGCCAACATTTTTCCGGGGAATTTTGCGTGAATTCCTTCCGCGAATTTTCTTGCGTAATCCAAATCAGGGTTTGAAGTTTCCATCCATATTAAATCGGCGTAAGGTGCATAAGCCAAACCTCTGTCGATTCCCTGCTCTACTCCATTTTTAACCTGGTAAAATCCTTCGGAAGTTCTTTTTCCCGTCACAAATTTATGATCTCTTTCGTCGATATCTGAAGTTAATAAATCTGCGGCATCTGCATCTGTTCTTGCAACCAAAACGGTTGGAACGCCGCAAACATCCGCTGCTAAACGTGCCGCAACTAATTTATTGATGGCTTCTTGCGTTGGAACTAAAACTTTTCCACCTAAATGTCCACATTTTTTTGCGGAAGATAATTGATCTTCGAAATGAACTCCGGCTGCACCGGCTTCTATCATTTGTTTCATGAGTTCAAAGGCATTTAAATTTCCACCGAAACCTGCTTCTGCATCTGCAACGATGGGAACTAAATAATTTCTGCGATTTACTTCATCGACTTCATTTACGGTTTGAATTTGATCAGCGCGCAACAAAGCATTGTTGATTCTTTTCACCACAGAAGGAACGGAATTCGCCGGATACAGACTTTGGTCAGGATACATTTCGCCGCTCAAATTGGCATCGGCTGCAACTTGCCATCCGGAAAGATAGATCGCTTCCAAACCCGCGTCAACTTCCTGTACAGCTTGGTTTCCGGTGAGAGCACCCAAACCTGCCACAAAATCCTGGGTGTTTAATTTATGCCATAATTTCTCGGACATTAATTTGGCGATGGTGTAATCGAGTTTATAAGTACCCCGAAGTTTCAACACTTTTTCGGCGGAATAGGGTCTTTTGATGCCATTCCATCTTGGACTTTCTAACCATTCTTTTTCCAGTTGCTGGATCTGTTCCTGCTTTTTCATATCGATTTTGTTTTTGGTTTGTTGTTTTTTATGTGGAATACTTTGAACGCAAGGGACGCAAAGATTTTTTAACTATTATTCTTCTAAAATTAAAATCACAAAGAAGTTCCAATAAGCAAGGGGAAAATTTCACAATGTTTTTTTGCACATTTGATTTACTTCTCCATAAACCCGTTTGTGACTTTTGCGGTTACATTTTTTCTAAATGAAAAACACTTTAAAAAATTCACCATTGACCATTCACACTACTCGGCTCTTTTTCCTTTGCTCTTAAATGAAATGGTACGCTTCTAAAGTCAGGAATTCTTCAAAATTATCATTGAGGATCAGATCATCGAAAAGTTCTGTGGCCAATTGAAATTTTCCATTTTTAAAACGTTCTTCGCCGACATAATTTCTGATTTTTTCCAGTTCTTCTTCTTGCCAATGCAAAACCATTTCGGGCATCAAAGTTCTTCCGTCTTCTAATTTTGCTTCATTTTTCAGCCATTGCCAAATTTGCGTTCTGGAGATTTCTGCGGTTGCAGCGTCTTCCATTAAATTGTATAAAGCTGCAGCGCCAATTCCCATTAACCAGGATTCTAGGTAAAGAATTCCAACGTTGATATTTTTTCTCACGCCATTTTCGGTGATGGTTCCTGTTGGAATTTCGAGCAGATTTTCCTCTGAAATTTGATATTCTTTGAATTTTTTATCAATTTGATTTGGAGTCGGCATGAATTCATCGAAGATTTTTTTTGCTACAGAAACCAGTCCTGGATGTGCAACCCAAGTTCCATCGTGACCGTTTTTAACTTCCCGTTCTTTGTCGGCACGAACTTTAGCATAAGCAATTTCATTTTCTGCTTCGTTATTTTTAATGGGAATTTGCGCCGCCATTCCACCCATTGCATGGACATTTCTTTTATGACAAACCTGAATGACTCTTTTCGAATACGCACTCATAAAAGGAGAAGTCATCGTTACCTGATCTCGGTCTGGAACTAAAAATTCGGGAAGATTTCTGAATTTTTTAATGTAGGAGAAAATATAATCCCAACGTCCGCAATTCAATCCAGCGCTGTGTTCTTTTAATTCATATAAAATTTCATCGAGTTGAAAAGCGGCCGTAATCGTTTCAATAAGAACGGTGGCTTTAATGGTTCCCTGAGGAATTCCAAGATAATCTTGAGAAAATACAAAAACATCATTCCACCATTTTGCTTCATGATAATGCTCTAATTTTGGTAAATAAAAATAAGGTCCACTTCCATTTTCAATTAATTTTTTAGCATTTCTAAAAAAGTAAATACCGAAGTCAATTAGAGAGGCAGCCGCTTTTTCACCGTTAATTTCAATGTCTTTTTCTGCCAAATGCAAACCTCTCGGACGAACTAAAAGGGTTGCTAGATTTTCGCCCAATTCATATTTTTTCCCTTCTTCATTTTCAAAACTGATGGTTTTGTTGACGGCGTCGGAAAGATTTATTTGCCCGTTCATACAATTTGCCCAAGTTGGCGAATTGCTGTCTTCAAAATCTGCCATAAAAGTAGAAGCGCCAGAATTTAACGCATTGATGACCATTTTGCGTTCCACTGGACCCGTAATTTCTACACGACGATCCAATAAATCTTTAGGCAAAGGATTACAAACCCAGTTGCCATTTCTGACTTCTTCAGTTTCGGCCAAAAATTTTGGAAATTGACGGTGATCAAATTCCACTTGTTTCATCTTGCGGGAATGGAGAAGTGTAATTCTATCATTATTAAATTTCACATGAAGTTCCGTGAGGAAACCCATCAATTCTGGAGTGAAAACATCGCTAAATTGTTCTTTTGGAATAATCTGAAATTGAGTTGCCGTTTCCATTTGTATGCTTTTTAATAATTTGATATTGCAAACATAGATAAAAATATTCACTAATAGCGAACGTTCGCTAAATATCAGGAAAAATAATTATGCGAATAATCGCTCATTTTTTATTTATCTTTGTATCCATGGGAAGTTCCAATCTATTTAGAAATATTATAAATTAAAGAATCAGCAATGGCAAACGACAGCGATTTTATAAAAACGGTTTTCGGCTTGAAAATGAAGCAGTTTCGCCAGAAAAAAAGCTATTCTCTGCAGGATCTTGCGAATGAAACGGGTGTTTCTAAATCCTATTTAAATGAGATTGAAAACGGGAAGAAATACCCAAAACATGATAAAATAGCCCAACTTGCAGAAGCCTTAAACTGCACTTATGACGATTTGGTCTCCACAAAACTGGATAAAAGTTTAGCTCCCATCACAGAGATTTTGCAATCTGATTTTTTCAAAGAAATTCCCCTGGATCTTTTTGGGATCAATAAAAACAATTTGATCAGTATTATAAGCGATGCTCCCAAGAAAGTCACGGCCTTCATCACAACTATTATCAAAATTTCCAAGAATTATAATCTGAGCAAAGAGCGTTTTTATTTTGCGGTGATGCGGAGTTTCCAGGAATTGCATGACAATTATTTTCCAGAAATAGAAGCGAAAGCGCAAAATTATATTCTGGAGAACAACCTTTCCACCAAACCTCATTCTAAGGAATTTGAACTCATTTTAAAAGAGCAATTCAATTACGAAATACAGTTCCTGAACTTGGAACTATATGGAGCTTCGGGAAAATTACGCTCCCTTTATATTCCAGAAAAAAAGTTGCTTTTACTCAATGAACTTCTTGATGAAGACCAAAAAACCTTCATTTTTGCAAAAGAAATGGGTTTTAATATTTTGAATTTAAATCCACGACCAAATACGTATTCCTGGTTAGATTTTACCAATTTTGAAGAACTTTTAAATAATTATTACGCTTCGTATTTCGCAGGTTGTCTTCTCATTAGGGAAGAAATTCTGGCTTTGAAAGTGAATCAGTTTTTCCAAAATCCTTTTTGGGATCCGACACTTTTTGAAAACCTCATCCAAGAATTTACCAATTCTCCAGAAACTTTTTATTACCGTTTAACGAATATTTTACCACAGGAATCAGGCATTAAAGATCTTTTCTACCTCTGTTTTACCAAAAAGAAAAATACAGATAAAATACAGATTATTAAGGAATTACACCTGAATCAACAACAAGCGCCGCACGCAAATTCTACCAGCGAACATTATTGCAGAAGATGGATCGCCATAAAAAACCTCATTAGTTTAAAAGAAAATGAAACCGTAACAGATGCACAAATTTCTCATTACAAAGACACAGGTTTATCTTATTTGGTGATTTCTACTTCCCAAAAAAATCCTTTTTCCGATGGAACGAACAGAAGTTACTGTCTCGGGATTTTGCTCAACACAGCAACACTTAAGAAAATAAAATTTGCAAAAAGCGACGATATTAAAACCATCAATGTAGGAGTAACGTGCGAAACTTGCAGCATTTTGAATTGTGAAGTCCGACAAGCACCGCCGATTCGCTTGGAAAAAGAAATGTTCAACAGTGACATGAAAAAAAGCATTGAGAAAATAAGAAAAGATCTGATTTGAAAATTTTGAGCTTACAAAATTTTGTGAGAATCGGTAATTGAAATATTTTTATCTTTATTCTTCATGATATATTGGTCAAAAGATGATTTTAGATTTGCTCTTTCCCAATCGCTGTCTGCACTGCAACCGAATTATTGGCGGCCAGGAATTAGTTTGCGTTTTATGCTACGATCAAATTGACTTTACACATCATTTTTTCGGGGAAGAAAATGTGCTAAAAGAGAGATGCAAAGTATTATTTCCGATTGAAAATGCGTTTGCTTTAATGCAATTTGCAGAAGAGAATTTAAGTCGCAAAATTGTACATCAGCTAAAATATTCGAATCGGGAAAAAGTGGGGAAAATATTGGCAAATTGGGTTTTAGACAGAATCGATTTTGGAGATTCTCCGCCCGATTTATTCGTAACAGTACCACTTCATCCCAAAAAATTAAAAGAGCGAGGTTATAATCAACTTCATCTTTTTGCGAATATTTTAAGCGAAAATCTCAAAATTCCCTGCGATCACGAACTTATTAAGAGAAATTTTTACAAAAAAGCGCAAGCTAAGAAAAACAAAGAAGAGCGTTCCTCCACAGAACATCTATTTTCGGTCACCAAAAATATTTCTGGCCAACATATTTTGTTGATAGACGATGTCTTCACCACAGGAAATACGATGAGTTCTGTGGCATGGGAAATCTTAAAAAACCCAGATAATAAAGTTTCGGTTTTAATTATTGCGGTGGACGATTGATTCTATCGCTGTAACTTTTCTCCGTAGCTTAAATCTCCCGCATCGCCTAATCCTGGAGTGATGTAGCCTTTGGAAGTTAGGTTTTCATCAATCACACCGACCCAGATTTTCGCTTCTGGATAGGCTTTTTGAATCGTATCCACTCCCTGTTGAGAAGCGATTGCCGCAACGATATGAAGTTGCGTTGGTTTTCCGTGATTCAGTAGATCTTTGATGGCTTCAATTAGACTTGCACCCGTTGCTAACATGGGATCTGCAACGATTAAAGGTCTTCCATCAATACTCGGACAGGTTAAATAATCCTGTTTGATGGAAAAATAATCGTTTGCATCGTGTTTACGATAAGCGGCAACAAAACCACAATCTGCTTTATCCAAATAATTTAAAATCCCCTGAAACAGTGGAACTCCAGCTCTTAAAATTGTGGTAATTACAGGTTGAACCGCAATTTCTTTCACTTTAATTTGATCCAAAGGCGTGGTGATTTCCACTTCTTTGGTTTCCAAATCTTTGCTGATTTCAAAGGCAGCGATTTCTCCAATACGCTCCATATTTCTGCGAAAGCGAAGGCGATCCTGTTGAACCTCAACATTTCGAAGTTCATTGATCCAAGTATTGATGAGGGAAAATTGATCAGATAAAACGGTAATCATAATATAAATTTGAAAATTTGATAATGTGATGATGTGGCGATTTTAAATCATCCTTTTTTTGAAGTTGAGATTATTTTTGACAATATTTTCTGTATACTAATCAGTTTGACTTTTAAATCTTCGTTGAACGGATAGCTCGGAGATTTCTCGCAGAGTAAAAGCCAGTATTGTGATTCTTTTGCTTCCTTATCTGCAATTTTCAATTTATGAATAAAATCTGCTCTGCTTTCTGCACTTTGGGATTCAAAAACATTAGCTCCAATAGAAGTTCCACATTTCAATAATTGATTGGCAATGACGAATTTTCTTTTACTTTCAAGAATCTCTGTAAATTCTATAATATCGAGCGCAAACTGAATGCTTAATTCTAAAATTTCATTTCGCTTTTCCATAAGTATTTTGTTTAACAATAATTAAATCATCACATTAACAAATTACCACATCATCAAATCAACTTATTTTTGTCTAAAATAAACTTCAATAGGAACACCGGTGAAACCGAAATGTTTTCGAAGCTGATTTTCTGCAAATCTTTTGTAAGGTTCTTTCACGTATTGCGGAAGGTTACAGAAAAATACAAATTGCGGACTTGGAGTTGGCAACTGCACGCAATATTTAATTTTTACAAATTTCCCTTTATTCGCTGGAGGACGTGTTTGTTCAAAAATAGGCAACATCACTTCATTTAATTTAGAAGTTTTGATTTTTTTTGCGCGTTCATGAAAAACGACCATCGCCATTTCTACGGCTTTTAAAATTCTTTGTTTCGTTAAAGCAGAGATAAATAAGATGGGAATGTCTGTAAACTGACCGATTTTATCTTTGATCGCGTTCTCGAAATCACGCGTGGTATTGGTTTCTTTCTCCACCAGATCCCATTTGTTCACTACGATTACAATCCCTTTTCTGTTTTTCTGAGCTAATCCAAAAATATTCATATCCTGAGATTCCCAACCTAAAGTAGCATCGACCATGATGATGACCACATCTGAATATTCAATGGAACGAATAGAACGCATCACGGAATAAAATTCCAGATCTTCTTTTACTTTGGCTTTTCTTCGCATTCCGGCGGTATCAACCAAGACAAATTCATGACCGAATTTATTATACAAAGTCTGGATAGAATCTCTGGTTGTTCCTGCAATATCTGTCACGATGTTTCTTTCAACATCCAACAAAGCATTTGTTAAAGTTGATTTTCCAACATTTGGACGACCTGCAATGGTGATTTTCGGTAAACCTTCGAAAGGATCTTTATAATCTGTAGTGGGGAAATCTTTTACAATATCATCTAACAATTCTCCTGTTCCGGAGCCGGTTGCAGAAGACATGGTGTAATATTTACTAATTCCGAACTGATAAAATTCTGTAGCGGCCAATTCTTCTTTGGCAGAATCTGCTTTGTTTACGGTAACATATACCGGTTTTCCAGATTTTCTCAGCAATTCAAAAATATCCTGGTCTGTATCTGTTAAACCTTCTACCACATTAACCATAAAGATAATAGACGTGGCTTCGTCTACCGCTAACTGAACCTGTTTTGCAATTTCTTCTTGAAAAACATCACCGGTGTTAATTTCATAACCTCCGGTATCAATCACGGTGAATTCTACTCCATTCCAGTCAGATTTTCCGTGGTGGCGGTCTCTGGTAACTCCGGCGGTGGAATCTACGATGGCTTCTCTTCTTTCGAGCAAACGGTTAAAAAGGGTGGATTTCCCAACATTGGGACGACCTACTATGGCGACGATATTCGACATAAAATTTTGTTTAATAATGACATTATTAATGGGTTACTCGAACTTTTCGAGCCCAAAAATTTTTGCAAAGATAGGTTTTTCTAAAAGATTTATTATTCTGCGGAATAATTGTAACTTTTCCTCTCGTTTTTAGACCTATTATATTAGACTTTAGAACTCATTAAACCTTAAAAAAATTAATATTATGATTGCTATTTTAATTATTGTTGCGCTTGTAGTTGTTTTCCTACTCTACGCAGTTTCCATTTATAACCGATTGGTAAAATTACGAACCATGGTTGAGGAAGCTTGGAGCAGTATTGATGTAATGCTCAAAAAACGCCACGATCTAATTCCCAATTTGGTAGAAACGGTAAAAGGATATGCAACGCATGAAAGAGAAACTTTCGAAAGTGTGACGCGTGCAAGAACTGCGGCTATGAATGCAAATGGAGTTCAAGAAAAAGAAGCTGCAGAAAAAAATCTGAATCAGGCGATGATGAATTTGAATGCGGTTGCAGAACAATATCCAGATTTAAAAGCAAACACAAACTTTTTGCAACTTCAGGGTGAACTTTCTAATCTAGAAGGTGATATTGAAAAATCCAGAAGGTATTACAATGGAACTGTTCGGGAAAACAATATTTTGGTCGAGACATTCCCAAGTAATATCGTTGCGAATATGTTTAAATTTACAAAATCTGTATTTTTCGAACTGGAGAATATTGCAGAACGCGCTGTTCCTTCCATCAAATTCTAAGTCCATGAAACGCTTTTCCCTTCTATTTTTCCTGCTGATTTTCGGCGTTGGAACTGCACAAGACATTAGTGTAGATTCCGCGATGCCCGATAATTATGAGCACATTCTGTCTTTTGATTCAGACATTCAAATTTCGAAGGATGCAGAAGTTACGGTGACGGAAAAAATCAAAGTTTATGCGGAAGGTTTAAACATGAAACGCGGTATTTTTCGGTCGCTTCCACTCTGGAGAAATATTAATGGGAAGAAAGAAAGAATCGGCTACGACATTATTTCCGTGCAAAAAGATGGAAAAAAAGAAGAGTACCACACAGAAAACACGTCCTCTGATTATGCCATTTATTTTGGAAGCAAAGACGTGATCCTAACTCCCGGAGTTTATGAATATGAACTGAAATATAAAACCACAAATCAAATTGGATTTTTTAAAGATTACGATGAATTTTATTGGAATGTGAACGGTAATCTTTGGGATTATAAAGTGGATCAAGTTTCTGCAAAAGTAACTTTACCAGAAGGCACAGAAATGATTCAAACTTCTTGCTATTCGGGGAAATATGGAGAAAACAATTCGAATTGCGTAGAAAATAAAATTTCTGCCAATAGTATCGCATGGTCCGCAAAAGATCTACAGGAAAATGAAGGTTTAACAATTGCTGTAGGATTTAAGAAAGGAGTTTTCACACCACCGCCGCCGCCAGGATTTTTGGAAAAGTATGGAATATTAGCGGTTTTAGGTTTTGCAGGTCTAAGTTTATTGGGTTATTTCTTCACAACCTGGAAAAAGTATGGCATTGATCCGCAAAAACCGATTGTTTATCCGCAGTTCAATTCGCCCCAGAATTTGTCTCCCGCTTCTTTGGGGTATTTAGAAAAAGGCTATTATTCCGGACAGATGATCACGGGAGCTATCGTTAATTTAGCGGTGAAAGGTTATATTAAAATCATTGAGGATGACAAGAGAATTCTTGGAATTTTTGGCGGTAAGGAATACCAACTGGAAAAAATTAAAGAGCAAGATCAAACATTAGCAAAAGAGGAAATTAATTTGATGAATAAATTTTTTCCGGGCGAAGAAAAAATCATTGCATTTGATGGTCAGTATAATTCTAAAATTGAAGGTGCGGTCACTGATTTCACGGCAAGTCTGCAATATCAGCACGACCCATTTTTGAAAAAAGGGAATAATTCCACCAAATTAATTGTGCCAATTTTGACCGTTTTGCTTTTATATATTGGCGGCCTTTATATTAGTTACAAATTGACTTACAATGATTCTTATCTAATCATTGGACTGGTTTTACTTGTCGTAATGGGCGTTTTATCACTATTATTTGCAGCGGCATTTGCTTACTATTCCTGGATTAAATGGATTTTCGGTTTGTTTTCCATAGGTTTGGTATTGGCGTGGTTAACAGCAATTTCTTTAGATCCTTTTAAGTTGGAAAACGTGAATTTTTATGCATGTTACGGCTTCTTGATTTTAGGCTGCGTTGGGATCGTATTTTACCAACATCTTATTAAACAACCTACTCCAGAAAAATTGGAAACGCTCTCTTTAATAGATGGATTCAAAATGTATTTAGGAACAGCGGAGGAAAAAACGTTGCAGTTTCATAATCCACCAACTTTGACACCACAAGTTTTTGAAAAAATGTTGCCTTTTGCCATGGTTCTCGGTGTGGATAAAATTTGGGGCGAAAAATTTCAGAATATGCTAAAAAATTCTGCAGTGGCCGGAAATCAACAATACCATTCCAATTGGTTCATTGGCGCGTCTTTGATGAATATGAATTTCGCCAGTTCTTTAAACTCCTCTTTGTCACAATCAATCGCAAGTTCTTCTACCCAACCTTCAAGTGCCGGAAGCGTAAGTGGTGGCGGTGGTTTTTCTGGTGTTGGGTGCGGGTGCGGTGGTGGCGGGGGCTGGTATAAATAAAAAAATGTTCAGAATTTTCTGGACATTTTTTTTGGAAATTAATTGCAAAAAAAAGCAATAATTCTAAAAAACTGCTATTATATTCTAAAATCGATAACTCCATAAGGTTACCAACTTTGGAGGAAAGCTCCTGGAGGTGGAGTTTATCCTGAGCGCCGCCGAAGGGCTCAACGGGCTTTCATTTCGAGTCTTTCAAACAAAACGAAAGCTTAGTTATTATCTGTAGTCTCTACTTTATTATTTTCACAGAATTTGATT
>Ga0136636_10002038_pt1 | contig 11991 bp, 8 predicted proteins | sample AntDrymUQ8522106_2_FD_104653 | JGI IMG/M metagenome (GOLD analysis project Ga0136636, IMG submission 104653) | Polar desert sand microbial communities from Dry Valleys, Antarctica - metaG UQ852 (21.06) | ecosystem: Environmental > Terrestrial > Soil > Desert | place: Antarctica: Dry Valley... | reverse complement strand
CTGTTGGCGTTGCTAAAACCCATTACACCAAGTAGCAGGGCGGCAATCACCACAAAGTAGGTTAAGATTTTGTACTCAGCCTTTAAAAAAGCCATGGCACCATCCGCTATGTAGGTGCTTATTTCTTTCATACGTTCGTTACCGGCATCCTGGCTGCTCACCCATTTGTATTTTATGAGCGTATAAATGAGCCCAATAATACCCATTGCCGGTACGGCATAGATCAAACTTGTCATAATTGTCAGTTAAAAAAAGACTTATTTTTTAGGTCGGCAAAGATAGGGGGTTGAGCCTCAACAATAAAAAGCTTTTACCCGCAGAACCCGATGGCATTGATAGAGAAACTATGATGGTTGAGCCTCAACAATAAAAAGCATTTACCCGCAGACCCATAAGGCTGCACAATAAAGAGCGTAGTTGAATCTCAACAGTAAAAAGCTTTTACCACTCCTTGCGGTCGCACCTTATTTGGTCTTTCCATAACTCTAAATAAAAACATCCAGGGTATTGCTGAGGCATCATAGGGAACCTATGAACACCCTTATTTAGGACAGTTGGGGGAATTGCCGTGCCAATGGTTTCTCCTGCCTCATTGGTCACTATCAAGCTGTAAGTACCTTCTTCTGGAATAATTATTTCTGAATGCAAATCCTTTTTTACAGGCATTTTCATAATGGCTCCATAAGGATAATTGGTCGTTAAATCATCTTTAATGGATTCAGTTCCTCCTGCGTTGTTGGGGGTGGGTAGGCCATTGCCACAAGGACCAATGTAGGCCTTTACTATTTCATTGCCTGCAAGCGCTGCAAAACCAGGCAACAAATCAATCCGGTTGCCACTTTTTAAATAGGCTTCAGTAGCTACTCCCCCAAAAATAGTTCCATTTGCCGTAAGGCTGGTGCCAGCTTCAAAAAGTTTATAACCAGAAATATTCCCTACGGCGGTATTAGCAGGGCAGGTGGAATAAACCGGAGATTGCCAGATACCTTGACCAAAGGTTACTGCTTTGATTACACCGGCTGTTTCGTTTAATATAAGAGATGTTACCGGAACCCTTGGAAGGAAATTAAAAAAGGGAATCCAATCACTCATAGTGCTTGAACGGTAATAGACACCTATATCGGTGCCTAAATAAGCATCGTTGTTTGCAGTAACTGCAACACAATTTATGGGTACATTTGGCAAACTTCCCGTAACATTGGCCCATATGGGCGGATTGCTCGAGCCATTGAAAGTTCGAAAAACTTTATTGGCGGCACTGAATCCCCCAATAGTAGCCCAAACATTGCTTGAATTATTGGGACGTATGCCTATACTGGTGACTTTCAGGTTGGTAGGCGCAAAAGTCGAACCATTGATGGTTGTCCAGTTGTCACCCTGATCGTCACTTCTACGGATAGCTCCTGTACCTGCCCAAGGTGAACTTCCACCCGCGCCATATAAGCGATTTACGTTGCTGTTACTACTGGTAAGTGCCCATCCCATGCTTACATTACTTTGTCTTTCATAATTGGCGCCGGCATCTATACTCCTATGAAAACTGTCTGCACCAACATATAATATAGCACCGTTACTTGGGTGGGTCGCTAAATTAGAAAACCATTTGTCACCTTCGCTTGGACTAATATCTGAGGCACCGCCATTCAGGTTATTGAATCGAAATACACTGGTATTCATACTGGTATATCCTCTTGTAGCATCATCTGGTCGATAAATAGCATCAAAGCCATCGCAACATAAAATAAACCGAAAAGTAGCGGAAATGCCTGTTTTTAATAAGACCCCATTATCTTGAGTTCCCCCAATTACCAAATTAGAATTACCCTCAAAGCCACTTGCCCTGTAATATTGGGTAGTATTAATCCCCGGGCTTATATCTGTCCAGGTAATACCATTATCATTACTTCGATACATACCGCCATCAGTAGCGGCATATAACCAGCCACTGGAAGGATGATATTTAATATCATGTACATCTGGATGAATGTAGGGAAAGGAACCACTTTCGCGGAAACTTGTTATTTTCACCATGGTTGTACCCGAATTGGTACTACCCCATAAGGTTAACCCTGCGGTTATTATTTGTGTCGAATTGGTAGGTTGTACAGCAATGCCCAAATCGTAGGAAGATTGATCCCGGCTATCACCACCATCATCATCGCCTCCTAAAATATTGGGGGTGGTAGATTGTCTGGTAAAAGTGCCACCCCCATCTACCGATTTGTAAAGTCCTCGAAAATTTCCGGCACTGGGCACGCCACCCCAAAGCACATAGACAACAGCCGTAGCACTAACACCTACTGAAATTTGTCCTCTGCCAGTATTGGATGGAGATTCAGAAACAGGGCTATAAGTTATGGTACTGCTCCAGTTTACGCCACCATCCGTGCTGCGAATAAAACGATCGCCCCCATCTCCTGTTGCATAAACGGTTACGTTGCTGTTATGACGAAAAACTACATCCCAAAAACGACCTGTCCTCACCCTTGTCCAGTTAAAACCACCATTCGTCGTGTGGTACAAACCATCGTTGGTTGCGGCTATTAAAATATTTGCATTGGTAGGATTTTGCACTAATTTATATCCAACAGTCTGAGCATTACTGCCCGGTAGTTCGCCCATCTGCTGCCAGGTATTGCCCCCATCTGTGCTGCGTAGTACCCCCACGCTTCGGCGTACATACCCCATCAGGTTTACTAATCCACTTCCCAAATTGGAGTCTCCATCTCCGGTTAAAATATAAATAATATTGGCATTGGCGGTGCTTACCACTATTCCGGAAATACCTGGAGAGGGAAGGTATTTTGTCAACAGGCTCCAGCTTGTTCCATTATTGGTAGTACGCCAAAGACCACCGGCAGGAGTGCCTACATAAATCGTATTGGCATCGGTTGGGTGAAAAGTAATCCGGTCTACTCGTCCTAGGCCTCTAAAGTTTTGTGGAGAGGTTCCATAAATGGTATTATTGGGGCCAATAAAATTCCATGATCCGGTATTGCTGTTTTGTGTAATGGGTACTTCTGTGCCAACCGTTTGGTTCAAGGCCATGGCCACCTGAAAATTTCTTGCTTCGTAATCAGTCAAATGACCCTTATCATCCAAACGATTAGATTGAACCATGGCCCATCGCAACCATTTGTTTAGTGGGTTGCCTTTTTGCGATTCGGCATTGGAAGCAGTTTGGTTGAACAATTGAGGTTTTGACTGTTTATAATATCCCAAAACCGTATTCATTATATCTTCAAGTCGGTTCTTATTTTGTAGTTGACTGGCCAACTCAGGATCAATCTGATTGGGTTGAGCAAATGATATTATACTAAAGATCGCACCTGCAAGGGTTGACCAAATTTTACCTTTCACCATACAAAGGAGTTTATGGCAATGCTATTCAACCGAAAACATTACCTAGTGCTTTAAAAAATTTTGAGAGAAAACAATCAATTTCCAGGGATAAACTGTTTTTTAAGCAGGTCTATTTCCTTTTGTTGTTGAATTATATACAGGGTAAGCTCTTCAATTTTCTCCATCATTCTTTTTTGCATGTCTCCCATATCTAAGCCCTCTTTTTCTATGTGGGCTGCCGCAGGAATACCCGGGAGATGCTTATTGGTGCGAATATAGTTTTCTACTATTTGCAACGAGGGTAATTGGTATTGATCCTGAAAAACATAATCGGGCCAGGCTGTACTTAGTTGCACCCGCAATTCTTCACAAATAATTCTTCCATCTACGCTCAATGCATATCCGGTTGCAGGATTAGTGGTAAGAATTCCAACTCTTCCATCTCCTCTAAATGACATAATATCTCCGCGACTGCTGTTCCAAATATTCAATATATCATTAGCGCGGTTTGTACTACCTGCACCTGCTACGGTTTGGCCTGCAATATGCCAAACCCTTTCAGCGGCGTTATTGGCAAACTCAAGGCGGGCATAATCCCCAAGTGCACTTTCTTTTACAGTAAGATGTGGATTGCCTGTACTGCTATTGTAATTTACAAGTATTTTTCCATCTGCAGAACCCGGAATAGCACCTATTCCGAGCTTTTCATTTTCCACATCAAAATAAAATTTGGAAGATTGAATTCCGCCTGAATTTTTTGCAATCGAAATTATATTATCATTTAGATGACCAATGCTGCCCATGTCATCTGTACCAGCATTATTTCTAAAAACTATTCTTTTTTCTAAAACTCCTGAGCCTCTTAAACGCACAGTTCCATCTACCTCAAGCGCTAAACTTGGGTCGGGTAGGCCAATGCCAACAAATCCATTTTCAGTAATACGAATTCTCTCTATGTTGTTGGTGCCAATTATCAATCTATTATTTTCCTTCACCATCAGGTAGCCATAACGATTACCCGGAGCATCTGCCTGGTATTGAATACCTAATACGAGTCCATCTGATGAAGTTGCACCCGTGCCGTCATTTGTAAAAAGAATGGAGGGAAACACGAAATTATTACTATGGACATGCAATGGGCGCACAGGTGAAGAGGTACCGATACCTACATTTTGAGCACGAACTTGTATTTGACAAACCGAATACAAGCCCAAAAAAATAAAAAATACTTTTTTCATGGGGAATTTTTTTAAATAAAAAGTCTAAATCTGAGGTTTACTATAAAGCCTTAAAGGCACTGTTTTAAAAGACAGCACCAAAGTAATACAATAAATTGTTAAATCAAAGCATTTATGTTCAAAACTTTTCTTTAAGTAAAAAAATATACCCTGTAAATCTACCGATAGCGTTGATTTACAATGTGTTGGTGATGGAGTACATGTCCGGCAAGGATATATCCTAATGCATTGACGGTTATATGACCCGAGGAGGCTGTGCCGCTTCGGTCGAGGGTATTCAATGTTTTCAGGTCTTGAAAAAGAAAAATGGAAGACTGACGAACACAAAGTAGTTCAGCAGAAAGGGTTTTAAGAGATTTATGGCTCGTAGTACCTTCCCGGGCATAATCATTTTCATCAAATCCGGGAAGTTCCTGTTTTTCGCCACGGCCAAAGCAAAGTGCCCTGATAGAAAAGATCCTCTCCGTATCAATGGTATGTTGCAATACCTGGCCAAGTGTCCATTTATCAGGGGCATAGGCAAAACCAATTTTTTCTTGCGGAAGTTTATCCAGCCATTTCATTAAAGGGGTCATACTTTCCTCCAAAATGGTAACAATCTCGGAATCGCTTGTAAGGTTAATATAAGTTTGGTAAAAACTTCCGTAATCACCGGGTAGGGGACGTGCCATATTGAATTTTAATGTACATTTAATTTGGCTTTTTGCTCCCACTTTTCTCCGGCGAGTTTAAGGGCGCTATAAGCGTTTACAATTCCTCCACTTACGCATAATCCATCCATGGAAATGGTTTCTTCAGGATTTCCGGGTAGTGGAAATACCTCATTTTGCATGGAAGAATCTACCGATTCCATGAGAACTGCTTTTACCTCCGTGGCGGTTAATCCAGGATAGTAACCTCTAATAAGCGTTGCAATACCACTTACAACCGGAGAGGCCATACTGGTACCATCTAAAAAGCCATATTTATTGGTGGTGGGAATGGTAGAATATATTTTTACACCGGGAGCAAATACATCTACCATAGTTTTTCCATAGTTGGTGAAGCTTGCAATCAACCCTCCTTTTATTTGCGGATCACCGCTTGCCCCTACCGTAATCATATTAGCAGCAAGGCTACTATCTTTCATTCTTGCGGTGGGGAAGTTGTAAGCAGAATCAATATTTTTGCTGTCGTTGCCGGCAGCATGCACCAGCAACACGTCTTTGGATGCTGCATAAAGAATAGCATCTTCCACCCAATCCTGATTAGGACTCACATCTTTACCAAAACTCATATTAATTACTTTGGCTCCATGATCCACTGCGTAACGGATACCTAAGGCAATATCTTTATCATATTCATCCCCATCTGGTACTACCCGTAAGGTCATCAGCAATGCATTGGAAGCTACACCATCCATGCCTGCTGTATTACCACTTGCTGCGCCAATAATACCGGCAACATGCGTGCCATGTTTGGCATCGGAGCCCATTACATCACTGTTGCCATATAATTTATACTTAAAATCAGATGGGTTGTCGCCAACGATCGTCCGATAATTTATAAAAGGAATTTCCTTAGCATTTATCAGAGATTCCTGTTTACTCAGGTATTCATCCAAATCTTTAAAAATTTCCGTATTAGTCATTTGTTGCTCCATTTCAAACATTTGAGTGGTGCGCACAAAACTGAACTTAGCTCTTTTGGCTTCATTGCTATTAGGTTGCAATGTAACCAGTTCAGCCAGCGAAAAGTCAGGTTTATTCATGGCTTTCTGTAAAACGGTATCCATTTGCGCCATGCTTTGCCGGGTGGCTACAATCATTCTGAAATTAAATTTGTCCTCGGGGCTTACTTCTAATTGACTCATAGCCTGTTTCCAAACTTCGTATTGCCTGCGCTCGTTATCATGGAGCGTTTTTTCTTCAATGTTTTTCCCTTCAAACTTTCCCTTCAACTGATGGTACATCCTTACCGCCTCCAGGTTTTCTTTGCTTATATTCATACCATCCGAATTGCCTAGATAGTTCCATCCATAAACATCGTCCACCAGCCCATTGCCGTCATCATCTTTCAGGTTACCTGCTAGTTCCCGGTTGTTTTTCCACATCATTGATCTAAGATCTTCATGGGTGGTATCAATACCTCCATCAAGTACAGCTACAATTACGGGTTGAAGCGTTTTCCCTTTCATAAGCTCCTGAGCTTTTTTAAGAGAAATTCCTGAAAAACCGTCTGCTGTTTTATCCAGCAAATGCCAACCTTTTAAGATTGTATTGTCTGTTTGACTCCAACCAGACAGGGGAATTAAATACAATGCCATCAAGGCAATTAGCAACCGAAAAGTATTTTTATTCATAGAGAGCAAAATTGAATCTTCCAAATGTTTATATTGGTTTTAATTCTGTTAAATTAAAATATTAAGTAGAGTTGTTTAATTATCCAGGTTAAATGTAATACCCTGTGCCAATGGCAGTGTATGACCATAGTTTATGGTGTTTGTTTGCCTGCGCATATAAGCTTTCCAGGCATCACTGCCACTTTCACGACCCCCACCAGTTTCTTTTTCTCCGCCAAATGCACCCCCGATTTCAGCACCGCTAGTACCAATATTAACATTGGCAATACCGCAATCGCTACCTGCTGCACTTAAAAATAGCTCTGCCTCCCGCAAATTAAGGGTCATAATAGCGGAAGATAATCCCTGAGGTACCTCATTCTGAATACGTATAGCTTCCTCCATATCTTTGTATTTCATTACATACAAAATGGGGGCGAAGGTTTCGGTTTGAACTACTTGCATGCCCGGGGTAACAGCGGCTATACAAGGCTTTACATAACACCCGGATTCGTAGGCAGATCCCTCTGCCACGCCGCCTTCAACAAGCATGGTTCCGCCTTCATTTTTGCAGGTTTCTATAGCTCTTAAATAGGCGTTTACCGCATCTTTATCAATTAGCGGACCTACATGATTTTTCTCATCCAGCGGATTGCCAATTTTTAATTGCCCGTAAGCCGATATCATTTTGGCTATAAAGGCTTCATAAACATCTTCGTGGATAATTAGTCTTCTTGTACTTGTACAACGCTGTCCGGCAGTACCCACAGCTCCAAACAAACATCCAATCAAGGACATGCCAAGGTCAGCATCTTTGCTTATAATGACTGCATTATTGCCTCCAAGTTCAAGCAGGCTGCGTCCCAAACGCCGGGCAACCGCAGCGGCTACTGCCTTCCCCATACGGGTACTTCCTGTAGCACTTACCAATGCAATCCTTTCGTCATCAGCAAGCCATTCCCCTGCATCCCTGCCACCTTGTATAAGGCAGCTTACGCCTTCGGGCACATTGTTTTTGGCAAATACTTTTTGAATTATTTTTTGACAGGCGATGCCACAAAGCGGAGCCTTTTCTGATGGTTTCCATATACAGGCGTTCCCACAAACCCAGGCCAGCATGCTATTCCAGCTCCAAACCGCTACCGGAAAATTAAAAGCACTTATAATGCCCACGATACCTAACGGATGCCATTGTTCGTACATGCGATGAAGGGGTCTTTCGCTGTGCATGGTTAAACCATACAATTGTCTGCTCAATCCTACAGCAAAATCACAGATATCTATCATTTCCTGCACTTCGCCATATCCTTCCTGAAGGCTTTTACCCATTTCATAACTTACCAGTTTCCCAAGGTCATCTTTATTTTCCCTAAGCGCGTCTCCCACCTGCCGTATAACCTCTCCTCTGTGGGGAGCCGTCCATTGCCGCCACTTTTCTGCGGCTTCCTGTGCTGTAATTACCAAAATATCATAATTTGTGCGATCTGTGGAGGTGACCGCACCAATAAGGGCTGCATCTACCGGAGAATAACTTTCTATAGGCATCCCCTGGGTTTTCATCCAGTTGCTTCCGGTTGAAGTGCCCCTATTCAAAGGTTCTACTCCTAACTTTATCAATACTTCTTCAATCATATTCGTTATTTTATCATGTTCCCCTAAGAAAATGCCTATTTGCATATCTTGGAATCGGGTAAAAGTAAACTATCCCGGATATTTATTTTCCCAAATGAATAGATAGCCCACCCATCAGCCAGCGCCCCGGCATGGCACTCCCCAATAAATCACTGTAAGTAATATCTGCTACATTATCTATCTGGATAAATGCACTAAAAGCCTCGCTTAATTGGTAATCGGCCTTTAGGTTAAATACCATATAAGATTTGGATAGTGCTGCCTCAATAGCGGAAATACGGGGTTGCTCTTCACGCAGTTTAAACAATCCGGTGCTGGAAAAGCGCCACTTTTTCATTTGATAAGTAACATGAAAATTAGCAATAAAACGAGCTTGTGCACTCAGGTATAAGCTCGGCGTACCCTCATTGCCTGAATTTTTCAGCCAAATCAGCCCCAACTGTCCGGTAATAGATTCTGCCAATCCCAATGGAAACGTATATTGTACATCCGCCTCCAAACCTACTGTGTTTACTGCCCATATATTTTTCGACAGAGCGTACATACCAGTGGGAACGAGATTTTCCTGACGGGGCATTTGAGTATAAGGAGTATTAACCCAATCAATCAGCCCTTTTTGCCGCCTTGCAAAAAGGGTGCTGGATATTTTTATTTTGTCAAGAAAATAAAAATCGGCTCCAGCTTCATAGTTCCACGCACTTTCTCCCTCTAAATTGGGGTTGCCAATACGGCCACTTGGTACCCTTGTCCGGTTAAAATTGTTGTATCTTTCGGTAAAATCAGCTTCCCGCGTAGTTCTTCCGGCACTGCCACGAAGTTGATAATTTTTATTTTTAAAAGAGATATTCACCTGTGGCACCCATTCTGCCCGTCGGCCTTCATTTACATCTATCCTTAGGGCAGGATCTATCTGCAGACCGGGTAATATTTCGTAGTTTAGTACTGCAAAAACTGCTCCCTGTGCTACCGAATGATTCCCCCGGTCATTACTTTTTATCTGGCGGTCAAAGTACTGTAAACCTCCCGTTAGAGTGCTCTTTTCAGATAGTTTCATTTCTACCCGGCTGAGTACCTGAAACAGGTTTGATTTATTATCATTAGGTGGGGCGTTTTTATTAAATCGGTACAAATCACTTAATTTTTTATAACCTATATCGGTTACCCAGCGCAGGTTGCCCTTGGAGTAAGATAATTGGCCATGGTGCCACCAGGTTTTTACTGTTTCAGTAGCCGTATCGCTTGCAAAGCTGGTATAAAAGTTTTGAGCTGAAAAATTCCGGTCATCATAAGCCGATCTCCAATTCAGGTTGAAATGTTTGCCCAGCGTGGTTTGCCCTGAAAGCGAGGCGGTAGTCAGGTTAAAAAAACCTCTGGTTCCTCTCTGCTGCACCCCATCAGCCTGATTATGCAGGATGCCGGCAGAAAGTCCACTTTTGGCGCTTCCAAGATGAGCGCCCGCTTTTATCCCGAATAAGCCATAATTACCTCCGGTAACTGAGGCATCCATGGTGGCAGTTTTATGGGTTCTTGCAAATGTTTTGCTGATAATATGTATCACACCCCCTACAGCTTCGGTGCCATAAATGGCAGAAGCGGCACCTTTTAAAATTTCAATCCGTTCAATTTCGGAGGTGGGCAAAGGGATGTAACTACTAAAATGGCCGGTAAGCGGGTCATTCAGACGGATGCCATCCAGCACAACCAAAACCTGTTGAAACGTAGCTCCCCGGATGGAAATATCACTTTGAACCCCCATTGGCCCCCTTGACTGAATTTCAAGCCCGGGTAAAAAACGCAACAGCTCATCTATTGAATTTACCGGTAGTTTTGAAATTTCTTCTCCACGAATGACTATAATATTACGACCGGTTTTGCTGCGTTGTGCAGGCGAAAACCCGGCGGAAACTACCACCGGATCTAACACCTTTAAAGTATCTTGCGCCCATACAAACAATGGCAAAAGAAAAATGGTTAAAATGATTGGTTTCTTTTTGTGTCTTCTTAACATTGCTTTTTTGTTTTAAGAAAAGGCAAATATAACAGGCTCATAGGCAAACCTTTTCAACAGAATAATCGTCGTAATAATAAACTGTTGGTAAAATGAAAAGGACAGTTGGATCAACCATGTTGATGATGCAGTTAAGGTTTACCATTTCAGGAAATTCATCGTGATTTTTGGTGATGCTTTGTATTGTCTGTGTGAACTTGTCCAATTGCCCTATGGATTTTTCCTTTTTAGTAATAGTCTTGTGGAACTGGCTTGGGCGGTTTGGCTTTGACGATAAAAATAAAATGTAACACAATTAACTAAATCATTAAATTTGGTTTTGTATTATAAATCAATTACTTATGATCAAAAAAATGTTTATAATTTGTACGCTTATATTGTGTGGAGGAGCCGCTTTTTTACAAACAACGCAACAACCAAGGATAGTGGCAGGAAAAAAGGTTTATACCAAAAACTGCCTTTCATGTCATCTGGCAAATGGAGCTGGCATACCGGGATTGAATCCTCCGCTTATTGATACCGATTGGGTGCTTGGCGACAAAATACGATTGATCAATATTGTTCTGAAAGGTTTAGAGGGTGCTATAGAGGTAAAGGGAGAGGTATATGATAATGCCATGCCTGCACTTGAATACTTATCCGATCAGGAAATTGCGGATGTGCTATCTTATGTTAGAAATGCCTTTGGCAACAAGGCCTCCTTTATTGAACCATCAGAAGTGAAAGCTATCCGGGCAAAGAAGTAAATGGTTTGTTAATCCTTAATTATGATCTTTATTAAGGCTTGTAAGAATATCTAAATCAGTTAGTTATTAAAAATAAAGGGACACTCTTAGAGCGTCCCTTTATTTTTAATAGAATTTTTTTTAGCATCAATGCTTATGCTTTACCACTGCAGCATTTGCCTTTTGAGCAATCTTTATTGCCGCTTTCTTTGCAGGCCGTTTTACAGGCTTTGTTGCATTTACCATCTTTACATCCATGAGTAGCGCACATTTCCATACAGGTCTTTGTACACTTTTCCCCTTTTTTACAACATTTTTCTCCGTATGCAGATGCAAAACTTAGGGAGGCAGTCAACAGTAAAGCACTAAAAAACAAGGTTAGTTTTTTCATAATATATGTACTTCTGATAGAGTTCTCCATTCAGAAGATTTTTTTAATTTTTAAATAATTGAAAACGGTATGCGAATTTAATTTTTTTCGTGACGCACTTATTTAAAGGAAAATATATATTTTCCTAATTGTAATAATCGTCTATTCAAATGTAGTCTGGAGGGGGACTCATCATCCCAATGAAGGGATTGGGTAATTTGGCTTCATTAAAAAAGAAAAAAAGCGATTTACGGGTCATGAAATTATGTGTTGCAATTTCTATATTATCGTAAAGCGGTGTCATTAATTTACAACATATATTTATGCATGTCAGCCTATTACAACAGTCTGAATGG
>Ga0136636_10002037_pt1 | contig 11994 bp, 10 predicted proteins | sample AntDrymUQ8522106_2_FD_104653 | JGI IMG/M metagenome (GOLD analysis project Ga0136636, IMG submission 104653) | Polar desert sand microbial communities from Dry Valleys, Antarctica - metaG UQ852 (21.06) | ecosystem: Environmental > Terrestrial > Soil > Desert | place: Antarctica: Dry Valley... | reverse complement strand
CGTCAAACAAGTGCGCGACCTGATTGATGGTGTGTACAGCGAAAAAGCGGGCAAAGAGGCTGAGCGGCTTGAGCGCGACGCCCTGGAGCGTGCGCGGGTTGAAGAAATGAGTGAGAAGGATGTTTCTCGCGAGATTAAACGGCTGGAAAAGCTGATGATGGAGCATGCCCGCAACTTGGAGTTCGAGAAGGCAGCGCGCGTGCGCGACCAGCTGGCCGTGCTTAAACAACAGGCTTTTGGTGCGCCGGGAAGCGACAACATCGTGATTGCGGGTGCAGCGTAAGCCTTGCGCGCGAGTTGATTTTGCAGGTAAAACACCCCCATTTTTACCGTTAAGACCACGGGTTTTCAGAGGGGCAGGCTGGGGCCAGTCCATGCAACAATCGCGACACAAGGAATTGCGATGTCGTCACTGTATCTGGACCATTTTGGGCTGAGTAAGCCCCCGTTTCAAATCACCCCAGACTTGGACTTTTTCTTTTCCGGCGGTCGCCGGGGGGACATACTTTCAGCCCTGTTGCATGTAGCTGGGCACGAAGAGGGCATCATCACCGTGGTGGCCGAAGTGGGCAGCGGCAAGACGCTGCTGGCGCGGCTCATGATCAGCCAACTGGCACCCAACATCAGCACGGTGTACCTGGCCAACCCGAGCTTTAGTCGCGACGAAATTCTGGGGGCCATTGCCCGTGACCTGGGCCTCAAAGACTTGCCCTTGTCCACCGAATCCCGCTTGGCTGCCTTGCAAGAAGAGCTGTTGCGTCGCCATGCACTGGGGCAGCGGGTGCTGTTGGTCATTGACGAAGCCCACGCCATGCCACCCGAGTCGCTGGAGGAAGTGCGGCTGTTGTCCAATCTGGAAACGGGCCAGAACAAGCTGGTCAACATCATGTTGTTTGGACAGCCTGAGCTGGACGAAGTGTTGTCCGACCGGCGCTTGCGCCAAGTGCGTGACCGCATCGTCCACCGTTTCAACCTCACACCGCTGCCCGAGCAAGACGCCAAGGCCTACGTCGACCACCGTCTGCGTGCCGCAGGCTGGAAGGGTGGGGCGCTGTTTGCGGCACCGGCGCTGGCCGCGCTGATCAAGGCATCCGGTGGGCGGGCGCGGCGTATCAATTTGTTGGCCGACAAGGCCCTCTTGTCGGCTTACGCGCAAGGACACAGCGTGGTACAGGTGCGCCAGGTGCAAGACGCCATCGGTGAGTTGCATGGTGACTTTTCAGGCACCCCCTTCGGTTTGCAGCCGTGGGTCAAGTGGGCTGCAGTGAGTGTGGTCTTGGCGATGGTGATGACGGCGCTTGCTGTCTCGTTTTTGGAAAGCCAGCGCACACAGCCGGGCTTAGCTGCCAATGTAGTGCCTGCGACCGCCCAGCTCGCGCCAGCCGTTGTGTCAACGCCAATACCCGCACCGACAGTCCCGGCGGCCTTGCCAGCGCCCGTGGCTAGTGCGCAGCCCAAGGCGGTGGTCGAACCTGCGCCGATTTCACCCGCCGCCAGCCCGGTGCCCGTGCCCGCCAGCGTCGCGTCGGCACCCTTCATGTCGGCGCTATCCCAGGCGCCCGTGCAGCCCTACCTGCAGCGAACCCAGGCTTATTTGCAAAAGCCCGATTTGGGTGGCTACACTGTGCAGCTGGCCGCTCTGTCACCCGATGGAAGTGTGGCAGGCTACTTGAAATTCATTACGCAGCATGTGGATGATGCTATGGTTTTTGCACAAGTCACCCACTACAATGGCCGCGATTATGTGTCGGTCTTTGTCGGTCAGTACGGGAGCGTTGCACAGGCCAATGCGGCGTTGGCTGCTTGGCCCGCCAGCATCAAGACCAACAAGCCCATGGTCAGGACGTGGATCAAAATCAGACAGGATCAATCATCTTGAATCGACTCTATTTTTCCGTCATGACCGCTGCCCCAGGTTGCGTTCAAGTACAGCTTGCGGTGCGCATCGCCTTGGTTTTGTCAGTGACCGCCTGCGCCGCCCCGCCCGCGCCCCCTATTGCTCACAGCCATCTGCAAGTACCCGCGGCGGTGGCAGGCAAACCCCCAGAATTTGCGCTGGTGCCCCCGTTACCCCAGTCCCCACGCCCCACGCCCAAACAAGAGGTCTACAGCGTGGTGATGCAAAACGTCAACGTGCAAGACCTGTTGTTTGCGCTGGCGCGTGATGCCAAGCTCAACGTCGATATCCACCCCGCCATCACCGGCAGGGTGACCATGAACGTGCGCGACCAAACGCTTAGCGAAATCCTGGATCGCGTGGCCCGCCAGGTGGACCTGCGCTATGAAATGCAAGGGCGCAACCTGTCGATCCTGCCGGACACCCCCTACCTCAGGAATTACCGGGTGGACTATCCCAATATCCAGCGTGATTCCATCAACGCCATCAGCACCTCTACCAACGTGGCCAGCACGGGCGCTGGAGCGGGTGCTTCAGGTGGGGGCGGTGGCAGTGGCAGCAATGCGTCCACGTCCGAGATCACCAGCAAGTCCAACAACCGGTTCTGGGAAACGCTGGTGGCTAACGTGCGCGACATGATGCGCGAGACCGACAAGGTCATTCCAGTTGTCGACGCCGTAGTCGCCAAGGGTGAGGCCACCGCACCGGAAGCAGCAGGAGGGGCAACGCCATCATTGCTTGGGGTTGTAAAAGCCTTGGCCAGTGCGGCACTTCCCGCTGGGACGGCAGACCATGCCAAAGCGGCGGAAAGTGCTAAGGCGGCGGACAAAGCCAAGGCGGACGCAGCCGCCAGTCGTAACCTATTTCGTGAGACAGCGTCAGTCATGGCCAACCCCGAGGCGGGCTACATCAGCGTGCGCGCCACCCAAGTCCAGCATGAGCGAGTGCGCGAATTTTTGGACCGGGTGATGCGCTCGGTGCGTCGGCAAGTGCTGATTGAGGCGACGATTGTGGAAGTTGACCTGTCCAGCCGTTTTCAGCAAGGCATTAATTGGTCCTTGTTAAAGCCCAACGGCACCGCTGCTGGCCGCAGTTGGACCGTCAATCCCCTGGGATCTAGCAGTGGTTTTCAGACCGGCGGCACCTTGAGTTCGTTGACCTCCATTACCCTGACTGGGGCCAACTTCCTCACCGGTGATGGTTATGACATCACCGCCATGCTGAGCATGTTGGAGTCGTTTGGAACCTTACGGGTCTTGTCCAGCCCCAAAATTTCGGTTCTGAACAACCAAAGCAGTGTGCTCAAAGTGGTCGACAACAAGGTGTACTTCACGATTGAGTACACACCCGGCACGCCCGCGTCGCTGGGTGTCGCGGCCGTGCCTGGCACTTACACCACCACCATCAACACCGTGCCCATTGGCTTCTTGATGACGGTGGTGCCGCAGATCAGTGAGTCGGGTGAAGTGATTCTGAACCTGCGCCCGACCATCAGCCGCATCACCGGTTACGCCAACGATCCCAACCCGGTACTGGCCCAAAACCAGTTGATCAACCGCATCCCTGAGGTGCAAACCCGTGAGATGGAATCGGTGCTGCGGGTGCAGTCTGGCGGCGTGGCCATTTTGGGCGGCCTGATGCAGGATTCGCGTAACAACAACTCCGACGAGGTTCCGGGCCTCAACCGCGTGCCCTTGTTCGGAAATCTGTTTAAGTACCGCGACGAGGGCAGTAAAAAAACGGAGCTGGTGATCTTCTTGCGCCCCACCGTGTTGGTCGATCCGACCCTGGATGGTGACCTCAGAGAGTACCGTAGCACCCTGCAGGAAGCACGTGATGCGATGAATGCGCCCTCAAGCCCGGCGCGGCCTCAGTTTCAAGTCTCGCCCAAGCCATGAGCCTGTTGTTAGACGCACTAAATCGCGCCAGTAAAGAAAAGCAAAAGGCTGCGGCTGCGGCATTGGAGACTGCAGCGCTTTCCCCGGCGTCTGCACCGTTGGCCGCCCAGTCAACGCAACCTTCTGCCCAAGCTGTGTCAGTGGTCCCGCCGCTTAATCTTTCAAGTGACACTGTGGAGCCCTTGAAATGGGCAGAAATTCCCCTTCACACACTGGACCCAGAGCCAACGGCCGCGGTGGACACGCCCCGATCTACGCCCCCGGGGCAGTTTGGCTCCGAACTGGCCTTGACCTTGGTGGATGTGCCACCTGGCGCTGCGCCTGAGTCCATGACCCCGTTTGAGCGACCACGCCAAGCGTTGGCATCAGGTGTCATGTCCGAAATGGGCGAACCCACATTGGAGCCCGGACCTGCGCCCTTGTTGCAAGCTGCGCCCGCCTTTCAATTGAAGGAATCATCCGCTGCGCCACCTGTTGCACAGGTTGTGGCGCAGCCCGAACCCATCTCCAGCACACCGCTACCGCCAACCTTGGACGCTGCGCAAGCACCGGCTCAGCCAGCCCCCCCCGTGTCGCCACCCGTGCAGCAGCCCCCGTCAAGTCTGGCCCCCGCCCTGGCCGTTAAGGCGGTGCCCAACGGAGAGCGGGCCCAAGACATTCGCCGTGCCTACGAAGGTCCCGCCAGCGACGCACGCAAGGGTCGGCGCCGTGTCATGGCCTTGGGTGGGCTTGCAACAGGCTTGGCATTGGCGTTTGGTAGTGTCCTCCTGGGGCTATGGGGTGACCCTGCGAAGTGGATAGGGGGGTCCGGTTTGTCCACTGTGACGCCGCCAATCCCAGTGGTAGTCGCCGAGTCGGCCGCTCCCACAGAGGTCACGCAGCCGATCGAACCTGTGAACCTGGGTTCCACAATGCCCGCTGTTGCACCCCCCCCCACCGTGGCTGCAACACCCGCGCCACGGTCAGCAGCGCTGGCTGTGCCAAGCCAGACGCCGACGTTGGGGGATGCCGCACGCCAACAAACCCCGACCGCCGCTGCAAGCGTCGCCGCAACACCCGCGATCAGCGCAAATCCAAGTTCAAACACCAGCACCTCAGCCAATGGCAACGAGGTGCTGTTGAGCGCCAACAATGCGCGTACCAACCCCCACTTTGTGGCCAAAATCCGCGGCCCCAGTGCCTTGGAGTATGGCTATGCGCTGCTGCTCGAAGGTCGGTTGGACGATGCCGCTTCAGCCTATGGCCAAGCCTTGCGCGTCAACGCCGACGAACGTGATGCCTTGCTGGGCTTGGCTTACATCAGCCAGCAAAAAGGCCAGCGCGAGGATGCCCAGTCGTACTATCGCAGTGTGCTGCGCCAGGAGCCCAACAACGCGCGCGCCTTGGCTGCCATGCAGGCTTTGGATGTCGACAGCGGCCCCACCCTGACCGCCAGCCGCACAGGTGATCTGGCCGCACGCCAGCCCGACTCGGCCGCCGCCATGGCGATGGCTGGAAACGCCTTTGTGCGCGATGGTTTGCTGTCCAACGCGGCGCAGGCGTATGCACGGGCCCAAGCCCTGGAACCTGCCAACCCCCTGCATGCCTACAACCACGCTGTGGCGCTGGACCGTTTGGGGCAGTATGCGCAAGCCGTCGTTCAGTACGAGCGCGTGCTGGCTCTTTCGGCTACCGCGCCGGTGGGCGTTCGTGTCTATCGGGTTGAGGATGTGCGTTTGCGCTACGCGCAACTGCGCCAAGCTTTGGCTGCATCGACGCAATCCGCCGCGCCATGAATACCACCGAGCCTTTAGAACCGGCTTTTGCAGCCCCTACGGAAGCTGCGCGCAGCGGTGCGCCCCCGGTGCGTCTGGGTGACAAACTGATTCAGATGGGGCTGATCACCCAGGACCAGTTGCGCATTGCCCTGATGGAGCAAAAAAGCTCGGGTAAGCCCTTGGGCGAGGCGATTTTGGCTTTGGGTTTCACCACCGAAGATGCCATGCGCAACGCCCTGGCCGACAACCTGGGTGAGAAATCGGTCAGCCTGCGCGGCATTGTGGCCAACGCCAAGGCGCTGGCACTGATTCCCAAGCCGCTGGCCAAGCGGCACACTATTTTCCCATTCAGCTTGGATGCCGTGACCAATGAACTGGTCATCGCCAGTGCCAACCCCAACGACATCGTGGCGGTGGACCAGATCACCGCCTTGTTAGCGGGCGGCCCGGTCCTGAGTTGGCGTTTGGCCAGTGCTGCAGAGATACTTACCGCCATCGAACACTTCTATGGGCACGAGCTGTCCATTGACGGCATCTTGCATGAACTGGAAACCGGTGCCATTGAGACCGCTGGGCTCACGCAAAACATCGAGGGCTACAGCCACCCGGTGGTGCGCCTGATGGATTCGTTGCTGGCGGACGCCACCCTGCGCGGCGCGTCTGATATCCATTTTGAGCCAGAGCCGCAGTTTTTGCGCATTCGTTACCGCATTGACGGCGTTTTGCGCCAAGTGCGTGCCCTGCATATGCGCTATTGGTCGGCCATGGTGGTGCGGCTGAAAGTGATGGCCGGGATGAACATTGCCGAAACCCGTGCGCCCCAGGATGGGCGCATTTCGCTCACGATTTCGGGTCGACAGGTGGATTTTCGCTCCGCCGTGCAGCCCACCATCCATGGCGAAAACTTTGTATTGCGCATCTTGGACCGCAAGCGTGGCATCGTTCCCCTCACGGGTTTGGGCATGTCTGACGAGCAGCTCAACATCATGCAGCTCATGCTCTCGCGGCCAGAGGGCATCTTGTTGGTGACGGGGCCTACCGGCTCGGGCAAAACGACCACGCTGTACTCCATTCTTGGGCACTTGAACGAAGTGGGCGTCAACATCATGACGCTGGAAGACCCGGTCGAATACCCCATGCCGATGATTCGCCAGACCTCCATTTCGGAGTCGGTGAAGATGGACTTTGCCGAAGGCATTCGCTCCATGATGCGCCAGGACCCGGACATCATCTTGGTGGGTGAGGTGCGTGATAAGGAAACCGCCGAGATGGCTTTTCGCGCCGCCATGACTGGCCACCAGGTGTTCTCCACCCTGCACACCAATTCGGCCATTCGCTCCATACCGCGTTTGGTGGACATGGGCATCAAACCAGAGGTGTTGTCGGGCAACGTGATTGGCATCATCGCCCAGCGCTTGTTACGCACGCTGTGCAAAGACTGCAAGGTGCCCCATGACCCCAGTCCGATCGAATTGCAGCTGTTGGGACTGGCGCCCGGGCAGCCCCACACCTTGTACCGGCCGGTGGGTTGCAAAATTTGCGAGCATTCTGGCTACAAGGGTCGCATTTCCATTCTTGAGTTACTCAAGTTTGACAGCGAGCTTGACGAGCTCATCAGCCAGCGCGCCAGCCTGAAGGTATTGACCGCGTATGTCAGCGCCCACGGCTTTGTCAGCATGGCCCAAGATGGCCTGCGCCGGGTGCGCGAGGGTCTGACCACCGTGGAAGAGGTCGGCCGTGTTGCCGACTTGACCGAACTCATTGCCTGATGCCGCTCTACCAATACCGTGCTGCCCACGTTGATGGGCGCATCGCCAAGGGCCTGATCGATGCGCTGCACGAGACCGACTTAGAAGCGCAGCTCAAGCGCCTGGACTTGGCCTTGCTCAGCGCCAAGCCGATGGCCGCGCGTTCGCGCACCGTGACCAAAATGCCGCGCCGCCAGGTGCTGGGCGTGCTGTTTCAGCTCGAAATGTTGGTGCGTGCCGGCGTGCCTATTTTGGACGCCTTGGCCGATATGCGCGATGCGTCCGAAACCCCGGCAGGCCGCGACTTGGCTGGAGGATTGTTTGAAAAGGTCGAGGCTGGCTCCACTCTGGGTGAGGCCATGGCCACCGTCCCAGGTGTGTTCAGTGAGACCGTTATCAGCCTAGTGCGATCCGGTGAAATCACGGGCCAACTGCCCGAGGTTTTGAAAGAAATAGTGCGCTCCCTGCGCTGGCAGGACGAAATGGCGGCCAACACCAAAAAATTGCTGACCTATCCGCTGTTTGTGATGGTAGTTCTTGGGGGTGTGGTGTCATTTTTGATGGTCTATCTGGTGCCCCAGCTGATTGGTTTTTTGACCAACTTGGGCCAAACCATTCCCTTGCAAACCCGCGCGCTCATTGCCGTGTCTGGCGTGTTTGTGAACTACTGGTGGGCTATCTTTTCGGTGCCACCCATTGTGGTGGTAGGTGTCTTGTCCATGTCGGCCGCCTCGCCAGCGGTACGCTACAAACTGCATGAATGGCAGCTACGCATGCCCGTTTTGGGGCCGGTGCTTAAGAAGATGACCATGGCCCGGTTTGCGGACACGCTGGCGCTGATGTACCGTACCGGCATCCCGTTGATTGACGGATTGTTGTACTGTGAAGGCGTGACACCCAACATCGTGATCCAAGCCGCCATTCGCCGCGCTCGCGAGCGGGTTCTGACCGGAACCTCGCTGTCGGAAAGTTTTGCAGCCGAGCAACTTTTCCCGCCTTTTGTGATTCGCATGCTCAAAGTTGGTGAGACCACCGGTGCGCTGGACGCGTCGCTGGCCAACATCAGCTACTTCTATTCGCGTGATATTGACGAGTCCATTGCCCGTGTTCAGGCCATGATCGAGCCCGCGTTGACCGTCCTGATGGGCCTGATCCTGGGTTGGATTATGCTGGCCGTTCTTGGCCCGATTTACGACACCATTTCTAAGATGAAAACCTAAGCCATGGCGTGTGTCTTGCATATCAGCGCAACCGCAAACATCTGGTGGGGCCAGCGCGCCACCGGTTGGGTTCAGTTGCTCCAGCCCGACAAAGGCCCAGTGTGGGTGCTGACCGATCTGGCCGAGGAGAGTTTCGTCGAGATATCGGTGCCCCGAATTTTTGGCAACGACCGGCGCAATTACGTTCAGCGCCAGCTTGCCAACCGCTTCCCAGAAAACCGCTTCAGGGTTAGCGTGCCAGCACAGCGAGGGGGCAGTTTGCTGGACCGCATCGCCCCGCCGGTCGAGATATTGTCCGCCATTGATCCGGCTGACCGCGTGGATGACGCCTTGGTCGGACTTGACTCACCTTTGGTGGGTGTGTGGAGTACGTCAACGCTGCTCGCGCGGGTGGGCTGCTCCCACAGCATGCCTGCCAATCTACTGGTCGTCTTGTCTCAACCGTCGGGTATGCGCATTCTGTTCATCAAAGACCGCACGCCGGTATTGACCCGGCTGGTGGCGCCGACAGAATCTGCCGCGGACCAGTCGGTGGAAATATTGCGCACCATGCGCCACCTGGAAAACACCCGCATGATCGAGCGCGGGACCCAGCGCTTCGCCGCCCTGCTGTTGGGCGTGGCGCAGGGCCTAGCGCCCATTCTGGCCAGTGACCGATTGGACGCGTTGGATGCCACCGTGTTGCGCAAGGCCAAGCTCGAAAAAGACTGGCAACAAGCGTTGCTGACTTTGGTTTGCAAGAGCCCAGCTGGGCAGCTTGCGCCCATGGGGCTGCGCGAACGCTACCTTGCCTCGCGCTTGAGTCGGGCTGCAAAGGGCATTGCCGCAGCCTGTGTGCTTGGGACGATGGTGGCTGCGGCGGGCAACGTCCGGGTCATTGAGGGCGCACATCGTGAACGCAATTACCTTGAGGCCAGCAACGGCCAGCTCGACAACCAGATCGCTGAAACGGATGCCGCTATCGCACGTTTTGGCGTCGACGCCAACCTGCTACGCAGAGCCCTGAGCGTGGATGATGGTGAGGTGGTTAAGGCCCCGGACATGGCGCAAGACATGGTGGATGTGTCGCGCCTCATCAACCGCTTGCCCGGTGCGCGTGCCACCAGCCTGCAATGGCGGGTGCTGGATGCAGGCGAGCCGGCTTGCCCCGATTCGAGTGGTGCAATGGGCACCGTTGTCGCCGCTGCGCCCGACGCACCCGGTGGCTCTGAGCCGAGTGCCAGTGTGGGCAAAACGGTGGAGCTTAAGTTGACCGTCAGGCTGGCGCCCGACATCGGCCCCCAGTTGCGCCAGCGACAGGCCAGTGACTTGACCCAACAACTGCGCAACACAACTGGTGTGCGCGTCATGCAAGACCCAGCCAAGGCGCTGCGTGAAGGCGACCTGACTGCGGGCTCCGCCCTAGCCGATGCTGCCCATGACCTGAATTGGTGCGCAATCTTGCCGGGGCTTCGCGCCACGTCCCAGGGGGCTCAACCATGAACGCCTGGCAACCTATCCTGCGGCTAGCCCGCAAAAGCCTCTACCTGCTGGGCGTTGTTCTGGTGCTCTGTGCGGTAGTGGTGGCGGCTACCGAGTCGTGGGCTACCAAAGTTAGCGCCGCATTGGCGCAGTTGCATGGCAATGTGCAAGCGCAGCAAGAGCTGCTTGCTGCCAAACAACATGATTTGCTTAACATGCGCGACCACATCAAGCGGTTTGAGACATTGAAAACGCAGGGCATGGTCGGTACGCCTGACCGCGCGCTGTGGGTAGAACAATTGCAAACCAGCTACCAAACCTTGGGTTTTGACGGTCGCATTGACTACCGACTGCAAGCGCCTCAACCATGGGTTGACGATGCGGCTCAAGCGGGCGGTGCCGATGGCGCGGGGCCAGCGCCACAGTTTCATGACCTGAAGTTCGCCCTGGGCGACAGCCATGAGGGTGACGTGCTTAACCTCATCCACCACTACCGCAACACAGTGACAGGGCGCTTTCGGGTGCAGAGCTGTACGCTGGACGGTGCCAAAGACGAGGGCCTCAATGCCACTTGCATGTTGCGCTTTTTCAGCGTACCACCGCCGCCACCGATTGATAATGCCCAAGCGTTACAAAACTAAGCCAAGTCAGCATGCTGCCACTGTGTTCCTTCACTGCCAAGTTCGCCGTCTACACCCTCATGCTGTGCGCACTGCCTGCGGGCGTGTGGGCGCGGCCTTTCGCCGGTTTGGAAACCCTTTTTTACACCCCCGCTGAGCGACAAAAAATGACGCTAAACCGCACCGGGCAGGCGGGCGTGGCACCGGTTTCAGCTACCCGGTTGACGGGGGTGGTGCGCCGCGCCCACGGTAAGAGCACCGTTTGGATCAATGCCCAACCCGTTGCCGAAGGCAGTCCGGTGGTGGAGGCCATCCAGGCGGGTAGCGCGGTGGTGAACGGGCATCGCCTGCGGGTGGGTGAGGGCATTGACACCTCCTCCGGCGAACGCCTAGATGTTGTTGTGCCGGGTGCTGTCACCGTCAAGGACAAGCCATGAATTCCCAGTTTGGTGAGCTGGCCCAGGCCCGCTACCGCACCCGTAGCAAGTACCGCAAGGTCTTGACTGTGGGCGGGTTGTTGTTGATTGCTGCGGGATACCTTCTGATGTGCGTGAGCCCAGACAGCAGTCTGCAATGGGCACTGTTTCGCGTCATGGCGGGGCTGGGCTGCATCGTCGTCGGCTGTGGCATGGTGTTGTTGCTCATGGTTTCACAGAGGGTCCAGGCCGACTAATGGCCCCAAAGGACACGCCCATGCCCACCGCTGCTGCACCCTACCAGTCGTCCATTTTGCTGGTGGAAGACGACGCTGCACTGAGCGGCTACCTCGCATCCGCGCTAGGCAGCAAAGGTTACCGCGTGTTGTGCGCAGCCGACCGACCTGCAGCGGTCGCCTGCATGGCGCAGGCACATGCCCCCGCTTTGGTCCTGTTGGACCTGGGCTTGCCACCGCACCCCAGCACCATGCGCGAAGGGCTGCAAGCGTTGCAAGAGATTTTGCGCGCCCAACCCGGCACCAAAGTGTTGGTGCTTACCGGGCAAGACGAGTCTGCCGCAGCGCACGAGGCCGTGCGCTTGGGTGCCTTTGACTTTTTGACCAAACCCTGCGCATTGGACACCTTGCTGCAAGCGCTGCGCCGTGCCGACCTGTTCGCGCGGGAAGAGGCGCGCATGGCGCTGGAGGGTGAGACCCGCCTGAGCATTACCGCGCGCATGGACGAAGGCCCCAAAGAAGCCGGTGCTTTGGTCGAGGAGCAACTGCTACGGCGCAGCTTCGCGGCGGCGGGTTACAACGTGACCGAGGCCGCGCGCCATTTGGGGCTGGCCCGTGAGCACGTGTACTACTACCTCAATAAGTATGGAATTCGACGTCCGGACTAACCTGCCGCTGGTTTTTTTAGCGGCGGGATTTACCCTGTGGCTCACCAGTCTGGCCTTGGCGCGACGGGCGCGG
>Ga0136636_10002036_pt1 | contig 11999 bp, 8 predicted proteins | sample AntDrymUQ8522106_2_FD_104653 | JGI IMG/M metagenome (GOLD analysis project Ga0136636, IMG submission 104653) | Polar desert sand microbial communities from Dry Valleys, Antarctica - metaG UQ852 (21.06) | ecosystem: Environmental > Terrestrial > Soil > Desert | place: Antarctica: Dry Valley... | reverse complement strand
CATGAAGTAATAAATTCGAATAAACCTTCGCATAAGCCTCAATAACGCCATTAATAGCTGCTATATCCGGATTGGATTGTTTCCAACACGAAGTTGCGGCAATGATTCCTTCAATATCAAATTCATTGGAATACAACAACAAACGAGTTAACGATTGCTGATCGTCTGGCTCATTTGATATGTCAGTTATAACAATTAGTCTAATCTTTTCTGTTTGGGCTTTAAGTTTTTGCGCGCTTAATATCAAACAAATAGCAATAAGGCAAAAAATGATTTTATTTCTCAAGGAATTGCTTAACCTAATCATGATAAAAATTTTTAATAATTATGTTCGTATTAAAATGTTCTGTTCTTGCCTTAACTGATAAATAAAAGTTGATGTAATGGGTAGAAAATTCTTTTCTGTTAGAATTTCACCTTTAGCAATATCTTTCAGAACTGTTCCATTTTCAGCTACACCCAAAGGAATTGATTTATAAGTACATGCTTCAACATAAGTATATATTCTTCCATACATGTCGGCACTACCAATTCCTTTCAATTTCTCACCTACTTTAAGGTTTCGTTTTGCAACAGCTACCACTTCGGAGTGCATGGTGTCGGCTGTTACTGTAATTTCATTCAAAAGAACAGCTTCAGCAATAGACTGTGGCGTTTCCAAATCGCAAAGGTGATAAGGTCTGAAAAGCAGGTAGTAAGGGCCATCGGCATGGGTAATAAATTTCATATCTTTTCGTATGCGCTTATCGCCGGAATAGGCAATCAGAAATATTCCCGGAGCAATTTTTCCTGTGCTGAAATCGACAGTGCCCCTGGTATCAAAAATTCCCCCATCGAACTTTGGTTTATACACATTCAATAAATCTTCGAGTTCTACTTTAGGACCCCGCATACCGGCCACATCAGGCAATAAGCCAGTGGCATTGGATACTGCAGCCATTTCGACCATTGTTTTTGTGCCGTCTTTAAATGAAGCCAGCATTTTAGGGTTCATATCTTTTGACCGGGCTTCTTCATAGCACGATTCTGGTGTTGCACCATAATCAATGACATTGTTTTTGCCTTTTCCTACACAAACTACTTCAAAACCCATGAGTAAGGCTTGTTCCCACAGCATTTTACATACTCCTGGTTCATCGCCGGAAGCAACCGTGTAAAGCGCATTATTTTTTCTGGCTTTATGGTTGAGTAATGCTCCGATTGTTACGTCTGTTTCCACATTGAGCATTACAATAGGTTTGCGTTTTTCGATAGAGGTCAGCGCTACTTTTGCCCCCACGTCGGTAACACCAGTTGATTCTACATTGGCTTCAATCCGCTCTAAATCTATCATCAGAAGGGCATCGGAGGTAACAATGAATTTTCCCTTTTTGAGGGCATCGTTTGCCTCGCCAATTTTATTTGTTTCCACAATATCTTGCTTGCTAACTTTCATATCGAGAAAAGTAGCAATTGCTAATGCCGGGTTGATGTCGGCAATGGCATTTACCTGCATACCTTTTATATTGTTTATTGTATGCGCCAGCCCTGAACCCATTTGTCCACAACCTATAATTCCAACACTTACAGGGTTCTTTTGAGCAACACGCTCGTTCAATTTTCGAATTAATTCCATAGATGTATTTATTATGTTTTTACTTATTTCGAAGAGTTGCCAGCTTTTCAAAATCACCTTTAAGGTTTTGATATACTGATTTATAAACTTCAAAATATTGCATATATAATTCGTGATTCTGTTGATTAGGTTCAATCCGGTCAATGTAGTCAGTCCATTTTTTTGCCACAGAATAATCTTTAAATACGCCGGTAGCCACACCTGCCAATATAGCATCGCCATAAGGCGCACCAGTTCTGCGTTTTACCAAAACAGTGGGAACGTTAAACACATCGGTAATTATGGTACGCCATAAAATGCTTTTAGCGCCACCTTCGTTAAGCACTATTGGAGGGGTAATTTTTTTGCCGGAATCCTGAATAATTTTAAATGAATCGTACAGGGCATAGGCCACTGATTCCATCATTGCACGGATTACATGCCCACGGGTGTGGTTGAGCGATAGACCAAAAATCACTCCTCGGGCATTTGCATTCCATAAGGGAGTTCGCTCGCCCATTAAATAAGGCAGTACAATTAGGCCGTCTGATCCAGGCTGCACCGTTGATGCTTCTTTATTAATGAGGTCGAATGTATCTGTGCCTGTCTCTTTTTCTGAGGCAAATTCCATTGGGTAGAAGTTGTCGCGCATGTACCTGATGAGCTGTCCACCTGTAGTAGTTGTTGGTACAATAATGTAGGTATTTTCAGAATCGATGGTGTAATTGAAGTTGATCATCGTATCGGGGAAATTGGTGTCTTTTGTAAGGATTCCAAAATTTCCGCAAGTTCCCAAATTCATTTGGATGTTACCTTCTTCAGTCATTCCGGCACCCATCCATCCCGCATTGCAATCGACCTGACCTGCAGCAACAGGAATACCGTCGGCTAATCCGGTTTGTTCGGCACCTTTGGCCGATACATCCCCAATGATGGCTTCGCAGGGAAACAGTTCAGGAAAAAATGATACTGGAATTTCAGTTTTATTCAGAATTTCGGTATTGAATTTTCGCTCCAGCAGGTCGTAGGCAACCCCATAAAATGCTGCTCCTGAATAGTGACAGGAATATTTACCGGTGAGTTTAAAATTGATAAACCCATCGATAGTTAAAACCTTATCAATTTGAGCAAAAACTTCAGGTCTGTTTTCCTTTTCCCACATTAGGTTTACAAGCATAGGGTGATCTTCGAGCCTGTTTTTCGAAACTTCAAAAATTTCCTTTTCACCAATATGCTCTTGTAGCCATTTTACCTGATTTACAGCACGCCTATCCATGAGGTTGTATGCGTTCTCAATTGGATTTCCAGCCTTATCAACCATTACCATCGAAGGTAGTGCCGACGAAGCCGCAATTCCTTTAATATCTTGAGGGTTTATTTTTGATTCCGTTATTGCTTTTTTAATAATTCGGCAAGCCACCTCCCAGTAATTATTTGCGTTGTGTTCGCTCCATCCCGGATGAGGTGTTAAAATGGGATATTCTTCAAAAGCATACGCTAATTCTTGTCCATCGGTATTTATAATTGTGCATTTTGCACCACCGGTACCATAATCAATTCCAAGAAGATATATTGCCATATTCTTTAATTGTTATTTATTACAGATTAATAGTTCTCAAATCACCATTGAGATGAACTTCAAAAATTTCTATTCAAAATAAACTTGGTTTTCAGGAATTAAGTTGTTATTTTTCGGTTGTTATATATCGTTTTCCTAGATTATGCAAACATTTGATAAAACCAGACCTGATTTAAAACCTTATGGGTTAAATTGTACCAGTTGGCTTCCTTCGGTAATGAATAGACCCGACAGGCATAATGAAATTGAAATAGATTTTATTATCAAAGGGGGAGTTACCTTTCTGATAAAAGATCATAAAATTGAAGTAAAGCAGAATCAATTACTAATCTTCTGGGCATTACTCCCTCATCAAATTATTGGTATTGAAGACGAAACACCTTATTACGTTTTTACTATACCTTTTAAGGAGTTTGTTCAGTGGAATATGCCTGAAAACTTTAAAGAAAACTTATTGGCAGGTGAGGTGATACTAATTGATATTAATACGCAACCTGAATATGAAGTTCATTTATATGAAAAATGGATTACTGATCTTTCAAGTGAAAATAAAGAAGCTGAAAAATGTGTAATTCAGGAATTGCATGCAAAATTATACCGCATTGCTTTCGATTTAGTCAATCAAAAAAAAATTGGCCTTGGTAAATCAACCTACACAGGAATAAACCTTGTTGAAAAAATAGCCATGTATATTACAAAGAATTATTTGAGTGGTATAAATGTTGCCGATATTGCAAATGCACTTGAGATAAATCCCGACTATGCTAATGCTATTTTTAAGAAATCATTTAATCTTACGATGAAGGATTACCTAATCGATCAACGGATATCACATGCCCAACGATTGTTGTCAACCACTTCAAAAAAAGTAATTGATATTGCCTTTGATTCAGGGTTTAATTCATTGAGCCGTTTTAATGTATCCTTCCTGAAAAAATGCGGTTGCACTCCACGCGAATATCGGGTAAGGTTTGGCATGTTTAGTTAAGATCTTACCTGTGGCTAAGCTTACTGTAATTTCAAGTTAGTTTTGCTACAGATAAGAATCTAAAAACAACTTTCCTATTCTTAAAATGAAGGAAGATTTTTATTTTTCACACAACGAACACTGAATCCGCCTTTTTTACCATCGTTGAATCTTCTAACTTCCGGGCTGCTAATATGAATACTTCGCCCCCATCCAAAGGCTCGACTGTATTGATCGGCTGTCCAAAACGAAGCATATTCTCCCTTTGCGGATGAATTGCCTGTAAAATCATGAAGAAAGCCGGCAGGTAGCGCGCCAAAACCAAAAATATCTTCTCCCTGGTAGGCAGAATTCGACCATAACTTTGTACCTGTAGTGCGCAATTTTGTTCCTGCAATTTTATCTCCTCCAGCTAGCCAAACCAACTGACTCCACTCTTTGTCGGTAGCAACATGCCAACCTTTAGGACAAAGTTTTTGGGTTTCTATTGCATACCAATTATACAATGCGCCCAGCAATTTGAATTTTATTGAATCATTATTGTACCATCGGTAGGCCGGCTCAAGATTAACGATCCAACCATCTGCATTTTTGATGTTTAAAATTGGAGTTCCGTCATTGTACCTGGTAACGGCTAAATTTTCAGCCATCCATGTATCATTACCAATTTTTACAGTTTTGTAAACATTTCCATCAATGTCTGTTACAGTCTCGTTCGACTGGGAATAACTAATCAAAGAAAAGCTTATAAAAGTCAGGAGTAAAATGAATCTAATCATCTTTGTTTATTTTTGTTGTTGGAGAATTGTGTTACTATAGAAATTTCAGGAGCTAATGGTTGATGACGATTTCCACCTCCACCAATTGAGTTTGGACCATTATTTACAATCAAATAAAGGTTGAAATATATTTTCTCGATATCGCGCGCCCATGGTGAGTCATCTTTTACAGTTATGAAACTAAAACCCCAAGCTTTTTCAAAAGCGTCGACCCAACGACCTTCAGGTTCCCATGCAGTCATTACAGACCATGAATCGCGGTACGTATCATCTACCAAATAGGCACCATAATTTTGAAAGGTTTCGGCTAAAACCCTTCCTGGTTCAGTTTCAAAATTTAGTGAATCTAGGTTGATCCAATGAGGTAGGGCGAGTAATGATCCAATTAAAAGGCCATCGACAAAAGGAGTTGTTCTCTTTTTTCCGTACAGCTCGGCTGCATAGCCGTCAGATTTAATAGCAGGCCATCGAAATCCTTTATTTTTTTCATCATATTTAACATTTTCAGCAGCATAAATATTCATTTTTAATGCATGACGGATTGGGCCAGAATTCGGCATTAATTCTCCTAGACGGATTGTGCCTCCAATTGCCGATAAATTCGAACCACCGTGTGCACCAATCATCCCTTCTCCGTAAATATCCTGATCGGGAAAAAGGAATTTTGAAGTACCGGGTAAATTAGGTTCGCACCGGGCAAAAGGCTGGGTTTGCTTAATGGTTCTGCCATCAGGCATGAATGAAGCCAGCCCGGCATTTGGCGTTAGTTGTTCCCAATTATTGTAACTGTACACAAAATCATCGGGGCAAGGTACCGAATACAAAATACTGTCTTCTGGAACACAACGGTTTAATTCCTTTGTCCACGATGCATTATTCAGGTAAATATCCATCATGGGTGCATTGGGTGTTAAAACAATGATGTCCTCATCAACCGATAAACCCTCTGCATCAACCGGTTCTAATCCTGCATGAACAAAAATAGCGGAATCGCCGATAGGCATATTCCAAATGGAATGGCTGCTGAAAGGCCATTTTAAAGGATCTCTCGACGTTGGAAATGGATGTACATATGTAGTTGCTTTTTGCTGTGCACAGGCTGTGCAAATAAATGGCAATCCAAGCAATAACAGGCTAAATTTCATCAAAGAAGTTGTCATATATATTTATTAAAAAATCACTATTTTATTGAAATGCAATACACTTTGCGCTTTAATTACAACTAAATAAAAATCGCTTTTAATCAATTGGTCCAGGTTAATGGATGCTTGATTCATTTAGTTGCCAAGGTTGCCTTCTATAGAATCGTTGTATCTAACTCTCTGTCCTCCAAAATCATAAAAGAATAGTTATCGCAACAAATACTTTTCTCATTTTATTTAATTTCAATTTAGTTAATACTATTGAAATTTACTCATTAACTCTTTGATATGGACATTTATTTTTGAAAAGAAATGATTGATTTTGGATAGTGGCGAATAACATCTTGAAAAATTTGGACTAGTTTTTCAACTAGCCTCAACCTTTTTAATTAACTAATATTAAGCTTATAAATCTATTTTACAACAAATCGTTGATTTACATTCATACCTTTATTGTTAATAACATTTAGGAAATAAATTCCAGCTTTTAGGTTACTTATATCTAAATGAATTAGGCTACCACCTTGTGCTGTTTGAAAGGTTATTTTTTCACCTGTTGTTGAATAAACACTTAAAGACAGACTACCAATTAACGCACTTGCATCTACATTTAATTGGCCACCAACCACAGGATTAGGATACAATTTCACTGAGTTTTGATAGGCAGAAACACTTATAACCGACATAAAAGGTTCATTGGTTACTCCTGGAGGAAGTGGTCGGCTTTTCACATTTGATTCATAAGCAGTAAATGTTGTTGATTTAGAGCCACATAAGTACATTCCAAGAACTTTCCAACTACTCGTAATTCGCTGCATTCTACCAATGGCTAATGATGTAATTCTTTCATTACTTCCAGCAGAATAGTTGCGTGTTGTGTATGCATCCATCCCAAGCCCGGCATATAATTGAACATTATCAAGGTTTACGTTAGGGTCGCTATCTGTTAATAGTCGTGCTTCAAATGTTGAATAAATTGCTTCAGCACTGTGCGGCATTTGGGCTCTTGGCCAAGTATCGGTCCAGAAATGGAAGGTATGGCCAACGGTCATTGTAGCACTAATTCCACCTCCATTTGCGGCGGATTCCTTTCTTTGGTTACCCTTGGTTATATTGTTCGTGTTAAAATCTTCATGATACCAGCCACCTCCAACATTATTTGGAGTTTTTTCTATCATAGTCCAAGTGTTGTTTTCATACTTGTAACTAATCATATTTCGAATTTGAACTCTATAGTTTGTTACAGGCGTACCCTCAACTGGAATGTAGCATTGACCCCAAATGTTTATCCCCTCGTAAGCTGAATTACTTAACCAAGTTCCTGGCCTGGCGCCATCGCACCAATCGTAGCTTGATGGTACACCGTGCGGTGCAAGTTCGTGCAAGCCCCAAGGAGCACCTAGACCTTCAGAACCATCGCGGTAAGTTGGCCCCATCAGTCCATAAATGACCTGATCTACCGTAATACTATTTTGGGCATTTAGCCCTTCTATAAAACCGGTAAAAAGAATGATAAATACAATAATCACTTTTCTCATTTTTGTTTAATTTAGATTTAGGTCGTAGTTGAAAAATTACAAACAGCTATGAAAATTTACTTATTCACTCTTTGATATGGGCATTTATTTTTGAAATAAAAAGAATCGATTAATTTAGAATAGGGATGAATGACATTTTGAAAAAGTTGGGCTAGTTTTTCAACTAGCCTCAACCTTTTTTATTAAATAAGATTAAGCTAATAAATCTATCTTACAATAAATTTTTGATTTATATTCACACCTTTACTATTGGCAACATTTAGGAAATAAATTCCAGCTTTAAGGTCGCTTACATCCAAATGAATTAAACTACCTCCATGAGTTGTTTGAGAGGTCATTTTGGCACCTGTTGCTGAATAAACATTCAAAGTAATTTTACCGTCTAATTTACTTGCATCTACATTTAATTGACCACCAACCACAGGGTTAGGATACAATCTCAATGAGTTTTGAATTGTAAAATCTTTTACTCCAACAGTACTTTGAGTTACCTTAAAATTATCGATAGCACGTTTACACCACCAGCTGTAAATGCCCACAGTAGCTTTATATTGAGGCAATACAACCGACACATCTTTCATAATCAAGTTACCATCGATATAAACAGTTACGGTTCCTAAATCAGGGTCAACCATAATTTTCCAATGAATCATATCTGGTTTACCTTCAGCCCAAGCCATTTTATCGAAACCAATTGAATCAGATACAAAATTTTCGTCTTTCCAGAATCTCCATGCTTCACCATCGGCTTTAGGGAATTGACCATCCCATTGGCCATTAACAACCTGACGAACACTTATTCTGCGGCTATTGTTATTGGCAGTAACACAAACAAAATTTTGATTATCAACATAATTAATAACTGCACCACCAATATTAAACGAAGGATAATCGTCGAATTCTAAAGTATATGCTCCTTCGAATTGTTTATCTTTCAAGACAACTAAACTTTCTTTAACATCACTACTGGTAAGCATTTTAGTAGTGTTATTCAAACCGTCAACTTTTGCAACAGTAAATGTTGGGTCACCCATAACGATATTCCAACTTTTGCCGTCGGTATTTTCAAAGTCTTCAAAAAAAGCGGCATCAGTAGGAGGTTCTACTACTGCATTTGAAGTTACTTTAATGTTATCGAAAGCATGACGGCACCACCACGTCCAGATTCCAATGGTTGCCTTGTATTGTGGTAAAACAACAGAAACATTTTCCATAACTAAGTTACCATCGATATAAATGGTAAGTGTACCCATATCTGGATTTACATTTATTTTCCAATGAATTACGTCTGGTTTACCTTCAGACCAAGCAAGAATGCTTTCATCTAGTGGTTCAGAAACGAAATTTTCATCAGCCCATTGGGGCCATCCATTTCCACCATCAGCTACATCAAACTGACCATCCCAAATGCCACCAACAACTTGGCGAACACGTACCCTTTTATCACCATTATTAATAGTAACACAGACAAAATTCTCATTGTCGACATAATTTACAATGATACCTGCATTGTTGAACGAAGGATAAGATTCAGCCTCAATAGTAAATGGTCCTTCAAAAGATTTATCACCAAGAATAAGAATGCTTTGTTTAACATCAGAACTTGACATCATATTTGTGGTATTACTAATACCGTCAACAATGCCAACTGCAAATATTGGATCGCCCTGTACTAATTTCCAATCGGTTCCGGCACTGCTTTCAAAATTCTCGGAATAAAGCACTGTTTGTGCCTTAATACCAACCACTGATAATAGAATCAGGCTTAAAAGTAAAAATGATTTTTTCATAAAATTGTTTTTTAGTTATTAAAAAATAGTTATTAAAAAAAAATAGTTATTAAAAAAGAATTGTTTTTGGCAAGCGTATGAATATTCTTGGCAGTTGGCTTCCTGCCAAGAATTTAGAAACGTTGATTTAATTAATAATTAAAACTTACTCTAAAAATTGTATCCTGAATTTTGATAAATATTTGGGTTCTCGAGAATTGCTCCCAATGGTATTGGGTATAAAACCTGATAGTCCTGGGCATTTACCTTACGCTCCTCCGCTGCTTTTGAAATGTATTTTCCATGGCGGATTAGGTCTTCTCTGCGGAATCCTTCAAAATATAATTCCCAACCTCTTTCCTGAAGGATTTCATTGGTATTAATTGACAAAACTTTAGCAACACCAGCCCTTTCGCGTACCATATTAAAATATTTTAAAGCAACAGAATTAGAGGTAGTTCCCCCTTCTTTCCAGCAAATTGCCTCGGCATAGCTCAAGTAAATGTCGGCTAAGCGATATACTATAACATCTACTCCGCTCGCCATGGGGCCATCCGGATCTGGTTGGTATTTGAATATAAACCCTCCGTTATGTGGTGGTTTTCTCATGTCGACAGTTTTTCCACTATAAATATTGGTGAACGTTATGGTAATATTATTCCTTCTGATATCATTGGCTTGAAAGGAGTCATAAAATGGAATTCTTACTTTGTCGCCATTAAATGCATTTTCGTCTGCAGTATAATGTGGGTGCAAGGTCCATGCCCTAAAGCTTTGACCATATAAGCCTGCAGTTTGAGGTATGGCAAAAATAATCTCAGCATGCTTTTCGGTAGATAGAGACCACATGTCGTTATATTTTGGATAAAGTGAATACTTAAACATAGGGTCGGTAGCATTTTCAGCTAAATCGATGATGGTTTTACAGGTATTTTCTAAATCGGCCCAACGTTTTTCGTGCATGTACAACTTCGAAAGAATTGTTAATGAAACCCCTTTATTGAACCGGCCAAAATCATTGTATCCCTGAATCGCACCTGCTTTATCAAACTCCTGAATGGCAGCGTTTAAATCGTCTTCTATGAATTTCAAATAGTCGTTGTAGTAGGTTACGTATTCAGGCGTTCCTGGTTTTGGCCTTTTAGGTTTGTAATCGAAGTTATTATAAATTTCGGCCAATATATCCTTATCAGTTATTACCGGACAAGCACCATAATTGGTTAATATCTCGTACATCAAAAATGCGCGTGCCGTCTTTACCTGTGCGATGTAATTATTTCTTATTTCATCTGAAAGAACAGCTGTTTTTTCAAGTTCAATTATAAAAGTGCCCGTTCTTGTAATGGCTTGCACATTATTCCAATAAATTTGACCAAATTGGTCAGAACTGGTCCATTCGAAATTATTCAATTTGTCCTCGCCGCCGTTATTACTTCTATATTCATCGGTACCTCTTTCACCAAAAACAATTCGATCACGGCGCAAATTGCCAATCGATGCATAAATTGCAGTTAAAGCCACGTCGTAATCGTTGACTGTTTGTAAAAAATTATCAGTAGAAATACGATTGTAGTTAATGGGTTCCAGATCACCCTCACATGATGTAAAAAGACTAAGTGTTAAAGCAAACATTGTAGCAGCTATAACTATATTGTGATTTCTTTTCATTTTAATAATAATTGAGTTAGGTTAAAAATCAATTGAAATACCAAGGGTATACGTTTTTACATTTGGATATGCCCCAATACCATTCATATTTCCCCCATCGTTACTACTGTATTGGCCTTCACCTGTAAACGTTACGCTTTCAGGATCCATACCTTTTAAATTTGTTATGGTTAGGAGATTTGCTACATCGAAATAAACCTTAACTCCAGTTCCATATATCTTTAAAGGTAGTTTATAGGTTAAAGTCAGATTTTTTAATCGTACAAAAGATGTAGCCTGATATTTTAGAACATCGTAACCAATAGGCACTTTTGTTTGTGGTGTTGCCGGAATGGTACCATCTTGATTAAAAGTTGTCCAAACATCTAAAAACTCTTTACTTCGGTTAAAACCACCATATAAGAACTCTGTACGAGCGGTGTAAAAATCATAATTGTCGTTTGATGTCCAATAATTTAACATCCCATGAAAGAAGAAACTGAGTTCGAAATTTTTATACGAAAAGTTATTTCCCCACCCAATAATAAGTTTTGGATCTCTTTTACCACGGTAGGCCACATCGGCATCGTTAATAATTCCATCAGGATTGCTCACAATTATACGTCGGTTGTTCTCATCTAATTTATAATCACCATTAGGATCGGTAGCAAAACTTCCAATGTCTTTAACAACTAAATTTCCGGGTACATAGCTAACATTTGTGTAAGGTTGAGTTTCACCTATTTGAAAAATATGCGAAGGCAAGAAGCTGTAAACAGGTCTTAAATCTTCAGTTATTGTTTGAAATGATGCTAGTTTTTCGATGGCTGATTGTGAACGTTCGGCCCAGCGGTCGTTGTATTGAGATAAATTAGCATAGCTTTCCCATTTGAATTTGCCTGTTAGAATTTTTGCTCTCATATTAAATTCCCATCCTATACTTCTGGTTTTACCAATGTTCATGTAAATAGAGTTCACTTCCTG
>Ga0136636_10002034_pt1 | contig 12000 bp, 8 predicted proteins | sample AntDrymUQ8522106_2_FD_104653 | JGI IMG/M metagenome (GOLD analysis project Ga0136636, IMG submission 104653) | Polar desert sand microbial communities from Dry Valleys, Antarctica - metaG UQ852 (21.06) | ecosystem: Environmental > Terrestrial > Soil > Desert | place: Antarctica: Dry Valley... | reverse complement strand
GTATTAGCGGTTCCAGCTGCATATGTTTTAAACAGATCGGTATCAACAAACTGTACATTTTTAATTTTCACATATCTTCCAATATCTCCTGCGGTTAATTGCGTAATTGTTCTTTCTGTAGGAATTACTGGAGTACGTGGTTTGTTGCTGTCGATAAAGAATTTATAAACATCCACTTCTGCGATTTGACCTGCATTTCCATTAAATGGTTGACCAATTTGTAATTCTCCGTTTACGTTTCCGATGTACAGATCTTTCAATTTAATGATTAATTCTCTACCTACTCTAAATCTTCTGTCCTGGTAAAGATTTAGTTTATTGATATTAATTCTAATTCCACCTGTAGCATCTTCTACATATAAATATTTGTAAAGATTACCGGTTTCATCATTGGCAGTAACCTGTGCTTTCAAATAGAAATTACCCGTAATCTGAGTAAATGTTCCCGGGAATAATTTTTTAACTTCAGCCACTGTTTTTGCAGTTGCACTATTTGGATCGAAGTTACAAGGATTAGCTGTGATTCCATCTTTTCGTGGATATTTTACCATGTCTGCTAAATCTTCTACCTTATTGATATACAATTGGTAAGAAGCATTAAATCTGCTGAAAATACCGATAAAAGTTCCTTTTCCGGCAGGTAAAATTTGGTTCGCAAAAGTAGCAAATCCACTATTTCTCACGACTCTTGTCGTTAATGAACTTGTGGGATCATTAATTTGTTTATCAACGGAAGTGCCTTCTGGCGCGAAAGTGCTGCACAGAACTTTACTGTCAAATTCTGCATCATTTACCTGAACCAAAGCTCCGAGTAGATCATTTGAGGAATTCATTTGAGCCAAAGTCAAAACTTTAGGAACAATTTTCTCCCGGATTTTACAAGACCTTGTAAGATGATCTGGTATATCTTTTTCCGGAATTCTTGCAACTCCATTCGTGGTAGTTACGGTTCCATCTTTTACTCCTAACTGAACCAAGCCGCCATAAGTTCCCAGAGCCAATCCTTTTAACTTGATGTAAACTTTGGATCCTTGCGGAAATTTCGTGTAGGTACTTACTGCATCTACGCTAATTACAAAACCTTGGGTAGGATTTTGTGGTAAATCCTGAATATAAATGGTTTTATAGATATTCCCGGACTCATCCGTAGAAGAAACGTATCCTTCTATAATGTCTTTGGAATCATTTGGAAAAACATAAGTAGTTCCTGTAAAAAGTTCTTTCACTTGTTTTAGGGTCAAGGTTTTCACCTCATCGCTACATTGGTAACCCTCTAGATTGGGCGCATCATATTTATCATCATGCACACAACCTGTGGTGACAAGTGCAGCAAACGCGATGAATAAAAATTTCAAAAATGAACTGTATTTTTTCATGGGATGTATTATTATTAATTAAAACCTTAAATAAACGTTTGCGAAAAATGTAGTTCCTCTATCATACCATAATTTTGGTCCGAAAAGGGGTTTCTCTCTTTTCACATCTTCCAAAGCTTGTGTGTAATTCACTAATCGGCCTTGTTCAAAACCGCCTGTTACATAATCTCTATTGTTCAAGATGTTATTCACACTTAAACTCACTCCCAATCTGTAATCTCCGAATCGGAAAGATTTTCCCACATTGGCATTCAACATAAACTGATCATCAAATTTTTTCTGATCAGTGATCAAAGCAATCCCTTCTGGAGTTACATTTGGATACAGATTTCCAGACAATTGATTCGTAACTAAACGTGATGTTTTGTTCAGGGCAGAAAAATCTAAATATTGATCCTGCAAATAATTTGCGGTTGCACCGATCCACCAGTATTTCGGGGAATTATAGCGCAATCCAAATGAATAGGCTTTTTGTGGTGTTCCGGCAATTTTATAATCTTTCAACTTGGCAATTCCAAAATTTCTGATCGGACTTGCAAAATCTCTTACCGTAGTATCATCAGAAGTAATTACATTCGGATTATTGGTAATTCTGTAATCACCATAACTTCCTACTGCTGTTGCGCTTAATGTGGGCGTAATTTTAATTTCTGCACCTAATTCCAAACCTTTGTAGGTTTTATTTAAGCCTGTTAAAGCTTCTGCTACTAAAGCATTTCCCTCATCCTGTGGTCCTGCAGAAACATCCGCATAATACCGGGAAATTTCTGTAGCATTATTGACGGTGGTGTAATATCCACTCAAACGAAGTTTTAAAACTTGCCCTCTTAAGATATAACTTAAATCATTTGAGTTAATAATTTGATTTTCAACATTAGGTGTGATCAAATTAGTTGCACGCGGATTGATGAAAATTTCATTTAAAGTTGGGGCCAAACTAAACAAAGCTCCATTATATACGATAAAGTTTTTACCGTTTATTTTATATGTTACTTTTCCTTTTAAACCAGCATCAAAGGTATTGAAAACCTCACTTTTCCCTTTACTGTCTGCATAAGCGTGATGTCTGAATTTACCATCTCTCTGAGAATCTGCAAAGGATGTAAAGACAGATGCCACCACATTCCATTTTGCGAAATCAATTTCTGTAGAAGCATTTAAGCTGTATTGATTTCTCAATAAATCGTAGGAATATTGAGTTCTGTCTCCTACTCTTACTTTGGTATCGGGATTGTCTAAGTTATAAGGTTGATCTCCTCCGAAAGCATTCAAGTTATTGGCAAAAGAAGCACCTAACAAATCTTTCACTTCCCGGAAATTATCTGATTTTAAATTTTGATAATTAAAGTTAAGGTTCAATTTCCAGTTGGATGCTAATTTGGTATCAAAATGCGAGGCAAAATTCATCGTTCTGTCTTTGTTCACATCATCTACGATGGTGTAGATTGCGCCATGCTCACTTCCGTCTGCATTAAGTCTGTTAATTAAATTTTGGTTATAAATGTCATTCCAGTTTAGTTGACTCGTATTGCTGTCATTTTTCCAGGCATTCGTTAATGCGTCAATGTCACTCTGTGGTGCACCTACAGATATTAAATAACTTGGTAATTTTCTGTAATAGGTAGGATTTGGATCTGCAGCGTGGAACCAATCTAATCGGCTTCTTCCATCTCTACCCTGCTGATAAGAAATGGTATTGATTAAATTGCTGTTTTTACCAATTTTTAAATAATCCGTCAACATGAACATCGGTTCAAAAACCCTTCTGATTCGGGAATTTCTTTTTTCTCCATCTTGCCATCCCCAATATGAGTTGTAATCTTTTCCTAATAAATCATAGGCTTCCTGAGTATTTGGAGAATTGCTCGCTCTATAAGTTGGTGCTCCAAAAGCTGTTAAATTAATAGAGTGTCTGCTGCTAAATTGTTTTTCAATAGCACCAAAATAAGCATAAGCATCTGAGTAAGTTCCCTCAATCACGCCTTCATCTGCCCATCTTCTACTGCCAGAAAATGTAAATGCCCAACCTTTTTTGGACAATCCACTGGAATAAGTGGCCATAGCTCTGTGGAAATAACTTCTATTGGTGAAAGAATAGGCTAAAGAAGTTTGCTTTCTATAAGTAGAAGCTCTGGTGTTATAATAAACTACGCCACCTAAATTCCCAAAAGAATATTCTGAAGGGGTAATATTGTCTACGGATTCATAAGGATATCTTGTAACGTCATTTAAGCCGCCCCAGTTAGAAAAATCAATTCTTCCATCATCATTTTTGGACATAGAAACTCCGTTGAAAAGTACATCTTCAAAACGGTTATCTACCCCTCTTGCACGAAACCAATAGGCACCTAATTCAAACGCAGACACATTTTGAAAAGTGTCTCTACCAGAACTAAGTAGTCCTACGGTGGGTTGCATAGAAGAGCCACCTTCGCCACTGTCATCTGCAGAATCATCTATCACCATCACTCCAGCGTTTGGATTCGCAGGAAGACCCAAATTGATCACTCCTAAATCCTTTCGTTTTTCCTCGGCGACAACGTCAAATTCAATGGTTTTTGTTTCTAAACTTGGTTTAGAAACCGTAATTAAATAACGACCCGGTTGTAAGTCAATAAACTGGAAATATCCAATTTTATCAGCTTTCACTTTCTCAACTGATTGTCCCAAGTCAATTTCTGCGTACTCAACTGGTTTTCCCTCCTGATCCTTTACATACGCATAAACCGTGGTTTGCGCGAAATAAAAAGACGCAGGAAGTAATGTAAACAATGAGATTAAGGATAATTTTTTTATCATAACAAATTATTTAATTTCCCTATGTGTTTAAGGGGGCAACAAATTTAAGATTAATTTTCGTTAAGTTTAACATTTTTAACACATTGTTGTTAAATATCATCTCTTTCTATGTTAAGAGACGTTAATTTCAATAATCAATTAAATATTTTGTAATATCTGTCATGTTTTGAAAATCCTTTTGAGGGAGATTAAAAATTATTACTACTTTTACTCTCTAAAAATTTATCCCATTTTTCTCATGAAAAAACAATTTATTCTTTTAGCGGTTTTTAGCTTCGGAATCCTTTTTTCTCAGCAAACCCGCGTTCAAAGAGCTGCAGTCGCATTTATGAATGTAGAAAATCTATGGGACACTGTTCCCTCTGCAGACTATATCGATGGTACGAAAGACTTTCACAATCCCGCATTTCACCGAAGTGTGCCTCTAGATTCGCTTAAATACTTGGAAGTAACAGAGGAATATAAAGGAGAATGGAGCAATGAACTTCTGGTTGGAAAAAAAGTAATCAGAAATCAAATCTTAGCAGGCGATTTCACGGAAAACAGTTCTAAAAACTGGAATCCCGCGAAATTTAATGAAAAATTAGGAAATCTGGCGAAAGTAATCTCGGAGCTTGGAAGACAATACACCAATGATAATCCGGTAATTGTAGGATTAATTGAAGTAGAAAATAGACAGGTAATTGAGGAATTATTAAAACAACCTTTATTAGCGAAAAGTAATTACGGAATTGTACATCATAATTCCTACGATGCAAGGGGAATTGATATTGCAATTATCTACCAGAAAAACCGTTTTAAAGTTAGTGATCATTATACAAAAGAAATTAAAATCTTCGGAGATGAAGGAAAAAGATCTTACACCCGCGACGTATTGGTCATAAGAGGTTTACTAGATGGAGAAAAAGTAGCCGTTTTTATGAATCACTGGCCTTCTAGAAGTGGTGGTGAAGCTCGTTCTTTACCCAGACGAATTGCAGCTGCAATTGTTTTAAAAACTGAAATGGACAGAATTCGTGCAGAAGATCCAGAAGTAAAAATGTTTGCCATGGGTGATTTTAATGACGATCCGGTGAGTCCAAGTTTGAAAAAATATTTGGGTGCAGTGGGAGAACCTTCTCAATTATCAGACAAAACGCCTTATTATAATTTGATGATGAAATTATACAAAGCAGGTGTTGCCTCTTTAGCTTACCGTGATGCACCGAATCTTTTCGACCAGATCATCGTGTCTCAAAATTTATATTCTCCAGAGAAATTAAGCAAAACCTACAGCGTTTATCGCGCAGAAGTTTTCGCGCCTTCTTACCTCATCAATAACCAGGGTCAATGGAAAGGATATCCGCTCCGTTCTTGGGATGGAGACAATTACACCGGTGGTTACAGCGATCACTTTCCGGCGGTTTCTGTGATCCAAAGAGAATTTTCTGGGAAATAGAAACATAATCAGACCCATTTAAAAACCGAAATTTATTTAATTTCGGTTTTATTTTGCGTAATTTTAACTCAAATTACAGATATGAATAAATTATTTTCAATAGTCCTCTTGTCGTTTTTCTGTTTCAGTTGCGCTCCACAGAACACCATTGCTTCCAATCCAACCAAAACGGAGATCAAACCCGAAAAAAATGAGGAAGATGAATGGGAGTTGCATGTGATCGATTCTCAATTCGACTATTTCCTCAGTGCCATAGCCAAACCAATGAACATGTACAGCGAGTCTTATTTAAAGTCGAAGAATATTTTTTTGGTAAGTGAATGGAACTCCCTTTATATTTCCGGACGCTATCAAAATGTAATAGAATCTTCCATCGACTACGATTCACAGGAAAAATACGGTCTCAAATTCGAGTATAAATTATATCAGGTTTTTGCCTTCGTACAATGGAAATATGGTTTAAAACTCCAGGGATTAAGCCAGTCTGACGTAAGATAGAAAACAAAAAAGGTTCAGAATTTCTGAACCTTTTTGTATTATTGATAAAAATTTATTTATTAAATTTTTCTTCTACTTTATCCCAGTTAATAACGTCGAAAAAGGCGGTAACATAATCTGGTCTTCTGTTTTGATAATGCAAATAATAAGCATGTTCCCAAACATCTAATCCCAAAAGTGGAGTTCCCATACAATCCGCAACCGGCATTAAGGGATTATCCTGATTTGGCGAAGAACAAACTGCTACAGAACCATCCTCTTTTTTGCACAACCAAGCCCAACCTGACCCGAATCTAGTTTTCGCAGCTTCTGTGAAATCAGTTTTGAATTTATCAAAACCGCCATAATTTTCCAGCGCAGCCTTCACATTTCCTACTGGTTCTTTGCTTCCACCTGGAGTTAAAATTTCCCAGAAAAGAGAGTGGTTAAAATGACCACCACCATTATTTCTAACTGCTGCTTTATCTGTTCCTGTTTTGCAAACTTCTTCTATTGTTTTCCCTTCTAAATCTGTTCCTTCAAGGGCTTTATTTAAATTATCTACGTAACCTTGATGATGTTTTGAATGGTGGATTTCCATTGTTTTTGCATCAATCGTTGGTTCCAGTGCGTCGTAAGCATATTCTAATTTTGGTAATGTGAACATAATATATTTTTTTTGTTAGAACTCAAATTTACTCATAAATCACACCAATTCCTAAAGTCAAAGATTACTTTAATAAATCTTTAACATTGACGAAAACAAAAAAACCGCTCAAAAGAACGGTTTTTATAAATATTTACGAAAATAATTATCGATTCATCGACATTAAAAACTCTTCATTATTCCGGGTTCCTTTGATGCTTTTATTTACCCATTCCATAGCTTCCACTGGATTCATATCGGCTAAATACTTGCGCAAAATCCACATTCTCTGTTGTGTAGTATCATCCAATAAAAGATCATCTCTTCTGGTGCTGGAAGATACCAGATCGATCGCGGGATAAATTCTTTTGTTTGCAATTTTTCGGTCCAGTTGAAGTTCCATATTTCCGGTTCCTTTAAATTCCTCGAAAATAACTTCATCCATTTTGGAACCTGTATCAATTAAAGCTGTTGCAATAATGGTTAAAGATCCGCCACCTTCGATATTTCTGGCCGCTCCGAAAAATCTTTTCGGTTTGTGAAGTGCGTTTGCATCTACACCTCCCGACAAAATCTTTCCAGAAGCTGGAGTTACGGTGTTATAAGCTCTCGCCAAACGCGTAATGGAATCTAGTAAAATAACCACATCGTGACCACATTCTACCATTCTCTGCGCTTTGGACAAGACTAAATTCGCCACTTTTACGTGTTTATCAGCAGGTTCATCAAACGTAGAAGCAATTACTTCTGCATTCACGCTTCTTTCCATGTCAGTAACTTCTTCCGGTCTTTCGTCGATGAGTAAAATCATCATATAAGCTTCCGGATGGTTTGCAGAAATTGAATTTGCAATATCTTTCAGCAACATGGTTTTACCCGTTTTCGGTTGTGCCACGATCATGGCGCGCTGACCTTTTCCGATCGGTGTAAATAAATCTACAATTCGGGTAGAAATGGTTGCGCTATCTCCGGTTAAATTAAATTTTTCTTCTGGAAATAAGGGCGTCAAAAATTCAAAAGCAACACGGTCTTTTATGAATTCTAGATCTCTACCATTCACTTCAGTCGGTTTCAATAGAGAAAAATATTTCTCTCCTTCTTTCGGTAATCGCACAATTCCTCTCACGGTATCTCCCGTTTTCAAGGCATAATTCCGAATTTGGTTCGTAGAAACATAAACATCATCTGGGGAAGAAATGTAAGAAAAATCCGAAGATCTTAAAAATCCGTAATTATCCGGCAGAATTTCCAAAACCCCTTCAATAGTAACTAAACCATCAAAATTGAACTCTTTTTTAGCGGGTTCATTTTGCTGATCAACATTCTGCGTGTTTTTATTTTGGTTGGGATTCTTGTTTTGGTTAGGATTTTTGTGCTGTGGTTTATTTTGATTCGGATTGCTGTTCCCATTTTGATTGGGATTGGTATTTCCGTTTTGATTGGGATTGCTGTTTGGATTTTGATTTTGGTTTCCTGGAGCATTTTGATTCCCGCTATTCCTTTGATTTCCGTTTCCAGCCTGATTAGAATTTTGATTTTGGTTTGGATTAGAATTCTGATTTGTGTTTGAAACAGAATTCACAGGAGCTTTTACTGCGGTGTCTTGTTCCACATTAGCTTCCTGTTCAGAATCTGAAGGCGTCTTATTTTCCTCTTCAGGAGCAGTGCGCTGTCTTTTTTTGCGCTGTTGTTCCGGATGATTGGGTTTTCTCTGTTCCTGTTTTGGTTCAGTTTCATCTTTTTCCGTATTTTCAGCTTTGGCTTCTTCTACCATCGCAACAGCATTAGCAGTTTCCCCTGGAATTTCTACGGCAACTTCTGTAGGTTTTTCTACCTTCTTTTTTGGAGCAGGTCTTTTTGCGACCGGTTTTTTCGGCGCAGGAGTTGGGTTTTCTTCTGTGTTCATAGAAGTTTCGGTGGAGTTGTAATAATCTTTGGAAACCTTTGTATTAGAAGCCTGGAAATCCAGAATTGCAAAGATTTTGTCATTTTGCGTGCTAGTTTTAGCAAGTTTAACGCCCAAATCCTTGGTGATTTTGGTCAACTCGGAATCCGATTTAGACCTTAACGTTTCAATGTTGAACATAAATTGTTATGTAAAAAAATAATTTATAAGTAACTGTAAGTAAGAATAATAAGTCGGGCGACTCTTCTTTATTTAGATCGTTTGTCATGCAAATCTACACTTATTTTTTAGGTATGCAAAAAATTATGCCTATTTTTGCAGTTCAACTCTATTAAAATGTTACAAAGAATACAAACTATTTGGATATTTTTGGCTCTTGTAGGCGCAATATTTCTGTTCATTACGGGACAGGATTTTTCCCTTTTCGGTCCAGTTCCTTTCATATCCGTGGTCTGTGTAGTTCTCGTTTTTTTCGGGTTTATTGGTATTTTAAGTTTCAAAGACCGCAAAAGACAAATTCTGCTGAATAAAATCAGCATTTTTATAAACGTTTTGTTGCTCGGTTTATTGGCGTATTGGTTACTCACACTATCTGGAGGAATTAATTTTCCTGAGAAAGGTATTGAGCCTCTTTTTCCTTTATTATCCATAATCTCCTTGATTATTGCTAATGTTTACATTGCGAAAGATGAGCGGCTCGTAAAATCTGTAGACAGACTCCGCTAAACGTACAACGATTTTTTTTGAGTGAAACAGTTCCTTTTTGGGACTGTTTTTTTTATGTATTTCGATTTAATATTTATCTTTATCAAAAATTATCAATGTTTAAAATTTCGTTTTTGATGGCACTTTTGTGCTCCACATTTATTTTCAGTCAAGAAGTCTCTCAACTAAAAGTGACTGAAATTCTCTCCACTTTAGCTTCAGATGAAATGAAAGGCCGGGAAATTGGCACCCCCGAAAATGATTCCGCCGCAATTTTCATCGCCAAACAATTCAAAGAAAATAATCTGGGATTTTGTTTGGGTGATTCTTATTTAGTTCCTTTTCAATTCAAAGGAAAAACAGTCTACAATGTTTGTGGAATTAAAAAAGGGAAATCCGATAAAACTTTAGCCTTTACTGCTCATTTCGATCATATTGGTTCAACCGAAAGTAAAGGTGACACTGTTTTTAACGGTGCCGATGACAATGCAAGTGGCGTAACTGCAATTGTAGGAATAGGAAATTATTTCAAAACAAAAAAACCTGATTTCTCCACGATGTACATCGCTTTTAACGGGGAAGAAAAAGGAATGAAAGGTTCAAAAGCCATCGCCGATCTAGAAAATTTGCAAAAAAAGTACGAAAATATTACTGCTTTATTTAACTTCGAAATGATAGCTACGGTTTCTCAGTTCGGACCGAATGCATTATATATGACAGGTGATGAATTTTCTGATCTGGATGAACTTTTCAATGCTAAAGCCGTGAATAACCTGAAAATCAACGCAGATCCATATTTAGGACAGCAATTATTTTACCGTTCAGACAATGTGAGTTTTGTGAAAAAGAAAATCATCGCTCATTCCTTTTCCACCGTAGATATGACGACTGCAAAACATTATCATCAATTAAATGATGATTTAAACGTGGTGAATTTTGAAAATCTCACGAACATTATTAATAATTTTGGGAAAACAATCGAGCAATTAAATCCAGAAAATTTCGCTCCAAAATACACGGATAAAGTTAAATTGAACTGAAAAAATTCGGCAATTCAAAATTCCGTAATTTTGCTCCCGAAATTTCTTTAAATGAAACCCATCACCCGTATTCTTTCCATCGCAAAACCTCATCAAAAATACCTTTTCGGAAGTATCTTTTTTAATCTTTTGTATTCTGTTTTGCAGATTTTCTCCATTGTAACCATGCTTCCGATCTTGCGGATTTTATTCAAACTAGACAAAGAAGTCGATACCAACATAATCCCGTTTTACAGCGGAAAATTCAGCGATTATTTCGGTTATTTAAAAGATCTGGCGTACTTCAAAATCCAGCTAAACATTAACGAATATGGCGCAGTCACGGTTTTAGCATTTCTTTGTGGAATTACAGCAATTGGGTTTTTGCTTCGGAATTTATTTAGATATATAGGTTCTTACTTGTTGGTTAATTACCGCGTCGGAATCACGAAAGATCTGCGAACATCGATGTATGACAAATTTTTAAAATTACCCGTTTCCTTCTTTACAGAACAGAGAAAAGGGGATATGATGTCCAGAATTTCTAATGATATTGGAGGCGTGGAAAGTGGAATTATGGGAAGTTTGGTGGATGTTTTGAACGCACCTTTTATGATTATTGCGTCCTTGATCACGCTTTTTATCCTTTCCCCACAACTTACTTTATTTTCCCTCTTGGTTTTCCCCTTAATGGGTTGGCTGATTTCCTGGGTCGGAAAAAGTTTGAAAAGACAAGCCACTTCTGCACAGGAAGAGCTGGGAAACCTCTTCTCTTTGGTAGATGAGACCTTGAAATCTTCCAAAGTCATTAAGATCTTTAACGCTGATAAAATTCTAAAAAATAGATTTAATTCCACCACCGATAACTGGAAAAAATATTCCATCGGAATGAGTCGTAGAAAAGAATTGGCTTCCCCGATGAGTGAATTTTTAGGTTCCATCACGATGTTAATTATTACGTGGTACGCTGGAACAGAAATTATCAACGGCACCAATAAAGATCCCGTTACTTTCCTGGTATTTATTGGAGTTTTCTTTCAGATTCTGGATCCTGCAAAAAAATTGTCCAGTGCTTTTTCTAATATTCAAGGAGGAATGGCAAGTTTAGACCGAGTTACGGAAGTTTTGGATTACGATTTAAAAATTGATGAAATTCCAAATCCAGTTCCAATTTCGACTTTGAAAAATCAAATCGAATTTAAAAATATTGGCTTCTTTTATGATAAGGACAATGTCATTCTTAAGAATTTCAATCTCATTATTCCGAAAGGAAAAACCATCGCTTTGGTGGGTCAATCCGGTTCCGGGAAAACAACCATCGCCAATTTATTAGCGCGATTCTATGATGTTTCCGAAGGAGAAATTTTAATCGATGGAGAAAATATTAAGAATCTGAACGTAAAAGAATATCGAAATCTTTTAGGAATGGTTACACAGGAATCCGTCTTATTTAATGATTCCATCTTCAATAATATTTTGATGGGAAAACCAGAAGCAACCGAAGCAGAAGTAATCGCAGCCGCGAAAATTGCAAACGCGCATCAGTTCATCGATGAACTTCCGGAAAAATATTACACCAATATCGGCGATGACGGAAATAAATTGTCGGGTGGACAAAAACAAAGAGTTTCCAT
>Ga0136636_10002033_pt1 | contig 12001 bp, 14 predicted proteins | sample AntDrymUQ8522106_2_FD_104653 | JGI IMG/M metagenome (GOLD analysis project Ga0136636, IMG submission 104653) | Polar desert sand microbial communities from Dry Valleys, Antarctica - metaG UQ852 (21.06) | ecosystem: Environmental > Terrestrial > Soil > Desert | place: Antarctica: Dry Valley... | reverse complement strand
GGGCATCACTGCGGTCATCGCGCCCGGCTTTTCGGATATTTTTGCAAGCAACGCCTTCAAGAACGGCATGCTGACCGTGGTTCTGCCACAAGCGGCGGTGGACCGGCTGATGGATGTGGCTGTGCGCGATACCATCCATATCGATCTGGAAAGCCAGACCGTGACCACCCCGTTCCAGGACCGCTTCACCTTCGACATCGACCCCTTTCGCAAGGCCTGCCTGATGCAGGGGCTCGACGAGATTGGCCTGACTTTAAGCAAGGTGGATGCGATCAGCGCCTATGAGGCGAAGGTCGGTACCGAGCGGCCCTGGCTGGTGCCTGCCGAAGCCTGAATCGCTCTCTGGCGAAAGCCGGAGCCCAGCAGCCCGAGCCCACCCGGTCAGATTGCACTATCGACGCCTAAAATTAGACGCCCAAAATCAGACACCCAAAATCAGACACCCAAAATCAGACGCCCAAAATTGCGGCCTTCGCCCGAAAACAACATAGCAACAACGGAGAGTCCCTGACATGAAAGCCCTTTTGTCGACCGCTGCTGGTGGCCCAGAGACGCTTCAAATGACCGAAATCGATGCACCGGTCGCAGGACCGGGGGAGCTGCTGGTCGCGGTCAAGGCCTGCTCGATCAACTTCCCCGACGCGCTGATCATCAAGGACCTGTATCAACTCAAGCCCCAGCGCCCGTTCGCGCCGGGCAGCGAGATCGCAGGCACGGTCGAAGCGCTGGGCGAAGGCGTCACCGGATGGGCGGTGGGCGACCGGGTGATCGCGGGCACCGGCTTTGGCGGGCTGGTCGAAAAGAAAGTCGTGGCGGCGGCGGGCGCCTTTAAATTGCCCGACCAGTTCAGCTTCGAACAGGGCGCATCCTTGCTGATGACCTATGGCACCTCGATCCACGCGCTCAAGGATCGCGGCCACATCAAGCCGGGCGACACCCTGCTGGTGCTGGGCGCTGCAGGCGGCGTCGGGCTGGCGGCTGTCGAACTGGGCAAGGCCTATGGCGCGCGCGTGATCGCTGCGGTGTCGAGCGAGGAAAAGGCGCAGGCCGCACGCGAATCGGGGGCGGATGGCACCGTCGTCTATGCGCGCCAGCCGTTCGACAAGGATCAGTCCAAGGCACTGGCCAGCGCGTTCAAGGATGCGGTCGGACCCAACGGCGCAGATATCATCTACGATGCCGTCGGCGGCGATTACAGCGAGCCTGCGGTGCGCGCGATGGCGTGGGAAGGGCGATTTCTGGTCGTCGGCTTTCCCGCCGGGATCGCCAGGCTGCCGCTCAACCTCACGCTGCTCAAGAGCTGCGATGTATGCGGCGTGTTCTGGGGCGCTTTTGCCGCCCGCGAGCCGCAGCGCAATGCAGCCAACATCGCCGAACTGTTCGATTTATGGACAGCGGGCAAGATTTCGCCGCGCATATCGCAAAGCTACAGCTTTGATCGTGCGCCCGAAGCCATTGCCAAACTGGAAAACCGTGAGGCGATCGGCAAGCTGGTGGTGACCATTTAACGTGGTTTGCCGCTTGCCGCTTGCCGGTGGCGCGCCGGGTGCGTATGCGAAGCGCCAGACCTGCATGAACAACACGAGGCAGACATGACCACTTTCAATGATCGCAAACGCGCGTTCGAAGCAAAGTTTGCAGCCGATCAGGACCTCCAGTTCCGCATCACCGCACGGCGCAACCGGCTGTTGGGCAATTGGGCGGCAAAGCTCATGGGGCTTACTCCGGCTGAAACCGATTCTTATTCCAAGTCGGTCGTGCAAGCCGATTTCGAAGAGGCGGGCGACGAAGACGTGGTGCGCAAGCTGCTCGGCGATCTGCTATCGGCAGGCGTCGAGATCGACGACCTGGGTGTGCGCGCCGCAGTCGAGGCCAATATGGTCGAGGCGCGCCGCCAGTATATAGAAGAGGCTAACTGAGCGATGCCCATGGCTGCTGCCGATATCGAAGCCCTGATCAAGCAGGGCATTCCCGATGCTGACGTTTCGATCACCGATCTGGCTGGCGATGGCGATCATTATGCCGCGCATGTCGTGGCGGAGAGCTTTCGCCCGATGACCCGCATTGCAAGGCAGCGTGCGGTCTATGCCGCGCTCGGTGGGCGGATGGGGGGCGAACTTCACGCCTTGCAACTGACCACGGCTGTGCCTAGCTAAATGACAGTCTGTTTAAGGGAGATAAAGCCATGACCGAGACCGCACATACCCGCATCGGCGCGCTGGTCGCGTCGAATGATGTATTGCTGTTCATGAAGGGGACGCCGCTGTTTCCGCAGTGCGGCTTTTCCAGCAAGGCGATCGCCATACTCGACCATCTGGGCGTTGATTATGAAAGCGTCGATGTGTTGCAGGACATGGAAGTGCGCCAGGGCATCAAGGAATTTTCCGATTGGCCGACCGTTCCCCAGCTGTATGTGAAGGGCGAATTCGTCGGCGGCAGCGACATCATGATGGAGATGTTCGAGGCTGGTGAACTGCATACGCTGATGCATGAAAAGGGGCTGGTTGCGGCTGGCTGACCGTAAATCCTCCCCGATCGAGGGAGGATTTTATCGGGCCGGGAGGCCTGGCGGAACGCGCGATCGCTTGACCCCGTCGAAGCAGAACAGCGCGACGGCGGTCCAGATGAACCCAAAGCATATCGCATGCGCGGGCGTGAGAGCTTCGTCATACACGAACACGCCGAGCAGAAACTGGATCGTCGGCCCGATAAACTGGATAAAACCCAGCGTCGAAAGCGGCATTCTGCGCGCCGCGCTGGCAAACAGCAGCAATGGCACCGTGGTGACCGCGCCGCCTGCAACCAGCAGAGCGTCGGTATAGGTTGAAAAACCCAGCCCCGGTGCCGGGTCATACCAGGTGGCCCAGTAAACATAGCCAAGCGCAAACGGCAGCAGCAACGTCGTTTCACAGGCGAGGCCAGGCAGCGAGCCCACCGGGGCCTTTTTGCGGACCATGCCGTAAAGGCCAAAAGTTGCCGCGAGCGTCAGGCTGACCCAGATCGAGGCTAGCGATTCGCTTGCCAGAACCATCACCCCGCCTGCCGCCAGAACGATCGCGATAATCTGGGTGCGGTTCATCCGCTCGCTGAAAAACAGCACGCCAAGCGCGACGTTGAACAGCGGGTTGATATAATAGCCAAGGCTGGCTGCAAGAATCTGGTCGTTGGTGACCGCAAACACATAGACCAGCCAGTTGACGGCGATCAGCGTTGTGCTCATCATCATATAAAAGCGGGTGCGCGGATCGGCCAGCGCGGCCCGAAATTCGCCAAGACGGCTGCCCATCCACAAAATCGTGATGATCAGAACCACCGACCAGACGACGCGATGCGCGACGATCTCGACCGGCGATATACCCTGCAGCTGTTTGAAGAACAGCGGCATGAAACCCCAGATGGTATAGGCGCCAAGCGCTTCGGGCAGGCCCTTCAATCGTGCTGTGTCACCGCTCATCGCGCCCGATTAGAAGATGCCGCCGCCCAGCGATAGACGGATTATGCAAATCACCAGCACCACCAGGCACAGGTTGCGCCCGCTGTTGCTGCTGGAAAGAAACCCCAGCAAAACGCCGACCAGCGCGATGGGTATGATAAGCCAGTTGATCGCTCCCAGCAGCGGCAGAAACGCCGGTATGGCCAGAAGCAGGGCGACAATCCCGATCAGGATGGATAAAATGTTGAGCATGTGTCTTATACTGATAAGACAGCAATGCGTTGCAAGCCCTTCTTCGTTTCATCGCACCTCTGGGCCGGTTGATCGGCATTCGCCTCGGTTTCCGTGATGTTGTCTGCCGTTCATGAAACTGCATGCTAAGATGAATGTTGTTATGTTCGAGCCAGGCCACACTGCCCGGAGCAAAACGTGGAGATAAAATGATGTTAAACCTCGCCTTTGCCAGCGCCGCTGCCTTGTTGAGCCCGGTGCCTGCCAATTTGGTAGCATTGCCGATCGCAACCAACGTCTACACGCAGGAAGCTGCGCAGTTCGATCGCGGTAACCGCCGTGATAACCGCCGCGCCGATAAGCAGGGCCGCCGTGAGGCGCGTCAGCAAGCCCGTTATGAGGGCCGCTACTGGCAGGGGGATGATGGTCGCTATCGTTGCCGGCGTAGCAACGGCACCACCGGTCTGCTGGTGGGGGCCGGACTCGGGGCGCTGCTCGGCAACGAGATCGCCGGTCGCGGCGACAGGACGCTGGGCGCCGTCGTTGGCGGCCTTGGCGGAGCCGCAGCCGGTCGCGAGATCGACCGCAGCCGCGTCAGCTGCCGCTGATCGCTGACCACATCGAGACACCAAAAGGCCTCTCCCGGTAACGGGAGGGGTCTTTTTGCGAGTGGTTTGAGTCAAGGTCTGGGGCGTTGATAATTGATCGCATTCGACGCCTCAGACAAGCTAAAGAGGTTAATGCCTCGGGCGTCCGTTACCCTTCCGGCAGATGAACAATCCTTCCACAATCCGTTCACCTTAACTCCCTTAAATATGAACATAACGGATGGCGAATCGGCGCTCTCCCGGTCTCTAGGGAAGACAGGTCATGAAGAAGTTCCTTCTCGCTGCCGCCGCCGCTGGCGCGGTCACGTTTTCGGCGGCCCCTGCGATGGCCGCTCCGCTGGCCCCGACCAGCCCAAGCGCGGTTGCCGCTTACGGGGTAACCTATGAAGCGCCCGGCGCACAGCAATATGGTCGCGGTTTTGACGATGACTGGCAGCGGCGCGGTTATGGCAACAATCGCCGCTTTGGCCGCAACGATCGCTTTAACGATCGGGACAATCGGCGATTTGACGATCGCTTCGACGATCGCTTCGATGACCGCTTCGACGATCGGGATAATCGACGTAGGGCGCGCGGCTGGAACGGCGATTCGTGGCGCGGTAACGACGGTCGCACCTATTGCCGGCGTAACAACGGCAGCACCGGTCTGCTGATCGGCGGCGCGGCAGGCGCGGTGGTTGGCAGAGAAATCGCAGGACGCGGTGACCGCACGGTGGGTGCCATCATTGGTGGTATCGGCGGTGCCCTGCTGGGCCGGTCGATCGATCGCGGCGGCAACAACGGTCTGCGCTGCCGATAAAGACTTTTCGCCCCCGCCCGGCGCTGGGCAGGGTGAACGGGGAGACCCCTTCCTGCCGCATGGCAGGGAGGGGTTTTGCGTTTGTGGCGCTACGGGCGGACCGGCAGCTTGGCGCAAGTGGGTGCGTCAGGGCGGACTTGCCAACGCGGGCCGCTGTGCTTATCCCCGCCCGGCACATCGAACAGGGGCACTGGCATGATCAACGGACCGATACTGGTAACCCAGCGCCTGATCCTGCGCCCACCGGGTCCGGAGGATTTTGAAGCCTGGGCGACATTCTGCGCAGACGAAGAGACGATGCGCTATCTGGGCGGCGTCCAGTCGCGCTCGGTCGCATGGCGCGGGTTGTGCGCGATGGCTGGTAGCTGGCACATTCGCGGCTTTGCGATGTTTTCGCTGATTACCCGCGATACCGGCGAATGGATCGGGCGGGTTGGTCCGTGGTTTCCCGATGGCTGGCCGGGACAAGAAGTCGGCTGGGGCGTGCTGCGCAGCCATGCTGGCCAGGGCTATGCGCTTGAAGCGGCGGTGGCTACGATCGATTATGCCTTCGATCTGCTTGGCTGGGAGAGCGTGATCCACACGATCGATCCTGAAAATGCCGGATCGATCGCGTTGGCCCGGAAGCTGGGTTCGCACAATCAGGGGCCGACGCGGTTGCCAGAGCCGTATGACGGATTTCCGGTCGATTGTTACGGCCAGTCGAAGACCGAATGGCAGGAGAACCGCAAGCGATTTGTCCGGTTCTGAAACGCATTGGCGGCGATTCCCGATCTGGCACAGCCGGTTTGAGGAAAAGTTGCAGGTTAACCCTCTTTTGGCGGGACAGCTTCGCTTTTCGGGCTGCATGGCTAACGGAACACTAAGAGCCTTGCAGGCATGTAAGGCGCCTGAGCTTTTTTGAGGACATCTGCCATGGCCATTCGTTCGCTCGCGCTGATGCGCAATCTTTTCGCGATAGGCGCTGCCACGCTGGTTCTGGCTGGCTGCGAAAAGGCCGACGATACCGCAGCGCAGAACGAAGATGCCGCGTTGCTTGCCGATGCTGCGGACCCTGCGATGAAGGGCGCGCTGGAGGACCAGATTCTGGTCGATCCCGATCTGGTCGACAAATCGAACCGGAACGCGGTGCTGGCTGAGGGCAGCGACGGATCGGTGCCATCTGCCGGGGTGCCCAAGGGACAGCTTGCTGCGGTCGAGAAAGCTGCCGCTGCCGCCATCGGCCCACGCGGGCTGATGAATGCGCCTGCACCCAAGAAGGTTGCCGCCGAAGACTGCAAGGATTGCAACCAGGGCAGCACTCTGGGGGCCAAAGCGGCGCAACAGACCGGCGCGTGCACGGGCAAGCTTGATTATGCGATGGGCTGGGCCAACCGGATGCCCGCCGATTTTGCAGTGTACCCGCGCGCCAATGTCAAGGAAGCCGCCGGCGTCGACAAGGGCCAGTGCAACATCCGCGTGGTCAATTTCACCACACCTGCGGCGATCAAGAACGTCGTCAATTTCTATTACACCAAGGCACGGCGCGGTGGTTATTCGGCTGAATACCAGCTGCGCGGGGCCGATCACGTGCTGGGCGGCACCAAGGGCGAGGATGCATTCGTGCTGTTCCTCAAGCCTATGGCCAACGGCGGCACCGAGGTCGATATCGTGGCCAACGGCGGACGGTAACCAGATATCGTTGCACAAAGAACCGCTTTTCAGTCGCGGTCCACAGCCATTCCCGGCAGTTCCTTGATATAGATATCGCGCTGCGGGTACGGGATCTCGATCCCGTTTTCCTTGAACAGGTTCCACACCCGCATCAGCACGTCGCCGCGAATGTTGCCCATGCCGCCTTCGGGGTCACTGATCCACGCGCGGATTTCCCAGTTGACGCTGTTGTCACCAAAATCGGTCATCCATATGCGCGGGGCGGGCTGTTTGAGCACACGCGCGCTTTCATCGACCGCCTTGTGCAGCAGTTCGTGGACCAGCTCCATGTCGCTGGTATAGGCAACGCCCACCGGAATACGCATGCGTACGTTGCGGTCCGAATACGACCAGTTTTCCACCGGTGTGGTCATCAGGTCCTCGTTCGGGATCAGATGCTCCTTGCCGTCGCGGGTGATCACCGAGACCGCGCGCACCCCGATCTTGTTGACCCAGCCAAAGCTGTCGCCGACCGCGATGACATCGCCCGGCTTGATCGACCGGTCGAGTAGCAGGATGATCCCGGCAAACAGGTTGCCGATGGTTTTTTGCAGGCCAAAGCCGATGGCCAGGCCAAATGCGCCCGAGAAAAAGCTGAGCGCGGTCAGATCGATGCCAAGCGCATCGATGCCAAGAAAGAACGCGACAACGATCACCACCACGCCCGCAATTTTCTGGCCGAGCAGCTTTTGCGTCGGGTCCAGCCCATCGCTGCTGCCGATGATATGCCCAGAAACGCGGTTTACCACCCGCGCGCCGGTATAAAGCACCAGCACGGTGATCGCGATGGTCACCACCCAGAGTAGCGAAAAGCGCTTCTCGCCGATGTTGAAGCCAACGCGGTCCATCGCGGTGGTGATCGGGTCCAGCCCGCCGAACATGCTGGCCAATATTGCGATCAGCGTCGCCAGCCCCAGAAACGTGCCCAGCCAGTCGGGCATGCGCACGCCGCGCACCAGATCGTTGACGAACAGGGCCATCGAGATCGCCAGCGTGATGCCGAAAACCACCGTGGCGATCAGCTCCCATGGGTAGAGATTGAGCGCCATCGCAACCAGGATCGCGGTGGTCAGACGGCGCACCATATCGCGGATACGGCGCCGGGCGAGCTGGCTTTCATGGCCCGCGCGCCGCTCCCAGATTGCGGCCAGCCGCAGATAGATCAGCCGGCTCAAACCCCAGCCGATGATCAGCGCCAGCGTGGTGATCAGCCCGGCAACGATACCTTCGATATACTGCAGGTCGTCGGGTCGCTGAATCCAGCCCCAACGCAAAAATGCTGACGAGATCGTCTGGTTCATGAGGCGATGGTAAAGGCTGCCAGCCCCATGGCAAGGTCTGCAATCAGGTCAGCGGGGTCTTCCAGTCCGATTTGCAGCCGCACCACCAATACGTCAGCCGGATCGTCGTCGGTGGGCGGCCAGTGCGTAGCGCTGCGGCAGCGTGCCGGATCGACCGGGATGGCGAGGCTCTCGAACCCGCCCCAGCTGTAGCCGATGCCGAACAGGTTCAGGCTGTCGATCAGCGCGGCGCGCGCCGCATCGCTGCCACCCTTCAGCACGAACGAGAACAACCCGCTCGATCCGGTGAAATCGCGCTGCCAAATGGCGTGACCGGGACACGAAGGCAGGGCGGGGTGCAGCACGCGCGCGACCTGCGGCTGCGCATCCAGCCACCGGGCAATCTGCAAGGCGGCGGCCTGATGCTGCCTGAGGCGGACGTCGAGCGTGCGCAGGCCGCGCAGCGCCAGCCACGCATCATCGGGCGAGACGACATGACCCAGCGCCTGCGCGGTCTGGCGCAAGCGGGGGTAGAACGCTGCGGTGGCAGTGACCGAGCCGAGCATCACATCGGAATGGCCAACGATATATTTTGTGCAGGCCAGGATGCTCATATCCGCGCCCAGTGCCAGCGCCGACATGAAATGCCCGGTCGCCCAGGTGTTGTCGATCAGCAAGGCGATATCGGGACTGGCGGCGCGCGCTGCTGCGCAGATTGCCGGGATATCCTGCACCTCGAACGTCAGGCTGCCGGGGCTTTCCATCAGGATGGCACGGGTGCGATCACAAACAAGGTTGGAAATACCAGAGCCTATCAGCGGATCATAATAGCGCGTCTCAACCCCGAAGCGCGTCAACAAGCCATCTGCGAAACTGCGCGATGGATCATAGGCGCTGTCGGTCATCAACAGCACATCGCCTGGTGACAGCACGCTGAGCAGCGCGCCAGTGATCGCTGCGACGCCCGACGGATACAGCATCGTGCCGTGCGCGCCGGGCTCCATCGCGGTCAGTGCTTCGGCGAGCGCCCATTGGGTCGGCGAGCCACGCCTGCCGTAAAAGAACCGTCCATCCTCATTGCTTTGCGGGCCGGCCTTGAGAGTCGCTGTGTCGGGATAAAGATGCGTGCTGGCGCGCCACACCGGCGGATTGACCACCGCGCCGGGCTGATCGGCTGTCCCCGTCCACTCCGCACGCCGCCCGCCGGTGACAAGCCGGGTAGCAGGGGACTGGGGCTGACCGGGTGTTTTGGGCAATGGGCTTTCCTGCCCTCTCCCCTGGAGGAGAGAGGGCGTCAATATCAGCCCATCGCCTTGGGTGTATCGGCATCGGCACCCCATTCGCTCCAGCTGCCATCGTAGACCGCGACATCGGTGCTGCCCAGCAGATGGGCGCCAAAGGCAAGGACGCTGGCGGTCATGCCTGATCCGCAGGTGGTGACGATCGGCTTGCCAATATCAACCCCGGCAGCATCAAACGCTGCCTTGAGGTCGCTGCCCGTCTTCCAGGTGCCATCGGCGTTGAACAGGTTGCTGTGCGCAACATTGACCGAGCCGGGAATGTGGCCAGCGGCAATGCCGGGGCGCGGATCGGTCTCGGCACCGGTAAAGCGCGCTGCGGGGCGGGCATCGACCACCTGCTCGTCCTTGCTGTGCAGATTGCCCAGCATATCGGCCTTGGTGCGCACGTTCTTCTTGTCTTCCCAGACAGTGAAATGGCGGTGACGCAAAGCTTCCTTGCCGGTCTTCAGCGGGCGACCTTCGGCCTTCCACTTGGCGATGCCGCCATCCAGAATGGCGACGGCATGCGCGCCGAACATGGTCAGCATGAACCAGGCGCGCGCCGACGATTTGAGCGGGCTGTCATCATACAGCACGATCCGGCTGCCATCACCAAGGCCCAGCGACTGCATACGACTGGCGAATTTTTCGGCGGGCGGCAGCGTGTTGTCGATCGGTGAGTTGGTGTCGACGAGCTCTTCAAGGTCCATGAACACTGCGCCGGGGATGTGGCCGGCTTCATATTCGGCAAGCGCGTTGCGCCCGGCGTCGGCGGGGAATTTGGTTGCATTGACAATGCGAAGATCAGAGGCGCCCATCTCATTGGCGAGCCACTCGGTTGAAACCAGCGAATCCATAGTTTGTGTCTCCCTCTGCGTGCGTGCGCCTTTTGGACATTGAACCCGGCTGGTCATAACCCGGGATGCCGTATTTTTGTTGCGCTGCACCATCGATATTATCGCGTGATATACGGCGCGTCGAGTCGCTACGCGGCAGGCGGGCCAGTTTTTTTGCATATGTTGCAATCATACGTGCCCGGTGGTGGCAGATCGGTGCAAGCCGCGATAGAGACGACGCCTCACCAACAGGAGCTTGCCCGATATGCGCATATTGCTGACCAACGACGATGGTGTGAACGCACCTGGGCTGGCAGTTCTGGTCGAGATCGCAGCCGCGCTATCGGATGATGTGTGGATTGTCGCGCCTGCCGAAGAGCAGTCGGGTGCCGGCCATTCGCTGACGCTGACCCGGCCACTGCGCATCCACATGCACGGGCCAAAGCATTTTTCGGTTTCGGGAACGCCCACCGATGCTGTGATGATGGCGGTTGGCCGCCTGATGCAGGACAGTCCGCCCGACCTGATCCTGTCCGGGGTCAATCGCGGTGGAAATCTGGCTGAGGATGTTACCTATTCGGGTACGGTATCGGCGGCGATGGAAGGGGCGCTGGCGGGGATCCCGTCGATCGCGCTCAGCCAGGTCTATGCGCGCGAAGGTGCCGGGCTGGAAGTCTCGTTCGATGCTGCACGCGCATGGGGCGAGCGGGTGCTGCGCCCGATCATCGCCCAGCCGATGCCGCCACGCACCTTGATCAACATCAATTTCCCCGCGCTGCCAGCCGATCAGGTCAAGGGTGTGCGGGTCGCATCGCAGGGATTTCGCGATTACGGGCGGCTCAAGATCGTCACCAACACCGATCCGCGCGGCTTTGACTATCACTGGTTTGCGCTTGGCGCGGTCGAACAGAGCGCGGCGCACAGCACCGATCTGGAAGCGGTGATTGATGGCTATGTCGCGGTCACCCCGCTGCACCTTGACCTCACCCATTATCAGTCGATCGCAGCGCTGAGCACAATTTTGGCGAAGACTTGACGGCATGAGGGCACGCCCGTGGTCCACAAGCAGTGGCAAAGCGTTCAGATCATGCTAGCTATCGCAGCCATGGCGAGGGGCGACACACGTAAAGCCGGGGCAATCGCGGGCGCAGGCTCGCTGTTGCTGGCCGGGTGTATTCCGGGCGGGGTGACCTCGCAGGGTTTGCAACCCGAGATTACCGAGGCGGGGATGGCGGCAGCGCTACCGACAGAGCCCGAGGTGATCGGCAGCGGGTCGCCAGTCTGGGAAAACCGCAGCGTGCTTGCCAATGCCGCCGATGTGATCGGCACCGTCTATGTCGTTCAACCCGGTGATACCTTGCGCGGTATCGGCAACCGCACAGGTGCAGGGTCAGAAGCCATCGCCGTTGCAAATGCGCTCGGCGCGCCTTTCCTGCTGCGCCCCGGCCAGCGGCTGACCATTCCTGGTGGTCGCTATCATGCGGTGGCGCAGGGCGAGACCGGCATCGCCATCGCGCACGCCTATCGTGTGATGTGGAGCGACATTGTCGCGCTCAACATGTTGGAAGAGCCGTATATCCTGCGCATCGGCCAGCGGCTGAAACTGCCCGAAGGCGCGATTGTGCGGGCGCAATCGGCAACATCGCCTTTAGCGGCGGCAGACACGTCACCTGCAGCAGAGCGCAGCCGGATCGCCGCGCTGGTCGTCAACATCGATGATGTGGTCACCGGCAGCCAGCCCGCGATCGCAGAAGGCACGCGCATTCCGGAAGCCAGAGCCGGACGCGCGCCGGTCGCTGCGACCAGCCCTGTTGCGGTGCCTCAGGCATTTGCCGGACGGTT
>Ga0136636_10002032_pt1 | contig 12002 bp, 12 predicted proteins | sample AntDrymUQ8522106_2_FD_104653 | JGI IMG/M metagenome (GOLD analysis project Ga0136636, IMG submission 104653) | Polar desert sand microbial communities from Dry Valleys, Antarctica - metaG UQ852 (21.06) | ecosystem: Environmental > Terrestrial > Soil > Desert | place: Antarctica: Dry Valley... | reverse complement strand
TCCAGACGATACTACCGTCCGCCGAACAGCCCCCCGAGAATATCGAGGATGGGGTTGCCGGAGCCCTGGGCAGGCTGGCGGGTTGGCTGCGCGTCGCTGGTGGCGGGCGGGGCGTCGGGCAGGTTGGAGGGGCCGCCGTATTTGCCTGCGGCGGAGCCCCCACTCTGGCTGGGCTGATTGCCCTGGCCGGCCTGGGTACCGCCCTGAAGCCCGCCCTTGAGCAGGGCGCCGAAGAGCCCCTCCAGCAGCGAGGCGGCGGCGGCGGCGCCGGGGTCTACCTCGCCGCTGGTATCGCGGCCAGAGGCGCGGCCGTGGCCGTTCGAGGAGTGGGCGGTGCTGTTGGCGCCCCGGCGCGTCTCCAAGAGTGCGCCGAGAATAGCCTCGAGGTCGCCCTGGCCGCCGCGCTTGGCCTGCGAGTAGCTGCCGATAGCGGGGAGCAGCACATCGAGCAGGCCGCCCTGGCCCTTGGTTGCACCAGCCTGCTGGGCGCCACCGAGCAGACCCTCCAGCAGCGGCAGCAGATCCGTTAGGCTGAAGCTGCTCTGGCCCTGAAGCTTACCGGCGGCCTCCTGAAGGCCCTGGGCGTAGATCGAAGCCGTGGCGCCCTTGCCGTCGTCGCGCAGCACCTGGGCGGCCTGGCCGAGGGCGGCGCCGACATCCACCTGCTGGCCGCCCTGGCCCACCTGCTTCTGAAGCGTCTCGGTTACCAGGCGAAAATTGTTCGCCATGTTGTCGCCAGTATCGTGGTCGTCGCGGTCGAGCTGATTGATGTCGTGGCGGTCCTGCTCGAGGTTCTGGGTGATCGCCTCGAAGACGGCGACAAGGCTGCGGGCGTCGGCCATAGGGATGCTCCTTTGCGCTGGTTCACTGCGGGCTCGTGCTCATGCTACACGATGTTGCCAGCTTTGGGATGCGGCCGCAGCGCGGGGCGTTAGCTAGGCGCAGGAGACCGGCCGGAATAGCTCGGCACTGGCCAGACGCTCGGTGCTGATGGGGCTACGATGGTCGACGAGGAGCGCGCTGGCGAGAGCGGTGGCCGGATGCATGCCGATACGGTCGCCGAGGGCCTGGGTAGCCTTGAGGGTGGCGAGCGGGTCGTGCTCCTCGATCGCAACAAAGAGATCTGCGACAAGCTGCGTAGCAAGGGGGAGCTGGCGGGCCATGGGCGTTCCTTTCACGGGTGTTCACACCGCCAGGATACGCCATGGTTGGCACAAATGCTGTACGACGTGGGGCTGATTGGTGGACGGTGGACGGTGAGGGCCGCTCTGTACGTCCTTGCCCCCCACACCAAAGCCGTGTGACAATACTCGTATGGTACCAATGCTCCACTGGTTCCGGCGCGACCTGCGCCTGCACGACAACACAGCCCTGGCGGCTGCGGCCGAGGCCTGCGGCGGCGCTGTGATCCCGGTCTTTGTGCTCGACGACGCGATCTTGTATGGGCGCTGGGCGAGCCCTGCCCGCACCGCCTGGCTGCTTGAGAACCTGCGGGCGCTAGACGACGAGCTGCGCGCGCGGGGCTCGCGCTTGGTGCTGCGGCGCGGCGAGCCGCTGGCAGAGCTGCTGGCCGTGGCGCGAGCCTGCGACGCCCAGGGTGTCTACTGGAACCGCGACTACACGCCCTACGCGCTGCGCCGCGACGCGCAGGCCAAGCTGGAGCTGCGCGCGGCCGGGCTGGCCGCCCATAGCTTCAAGGATGGCGTGGTGTTTGAGCTGCTGGAGGTGGCCACGCAGGAAGGGCGGCCCTACAGCGTCTACTCGCCCTACGCGCGGCGCTGGCGCGAGCGGCTGGCGGCGGAGGGCAGCGTTGTGCGCGACGCGCCAAAGCTGACGGCGCCGGAACGCTGGCCGGAGAGCGCGCCGATCCCCACGCTCGCCGATCTGGGCATGGCGCTGGGCCACGCGCTGCCGCCGGCGGGCGAGCTGGCAGCGCTGGAGCGGCTGGGGCGCTTTGCCGATCTGCGGCGCGCGGGCGCGATCGCGGGCTACGCCGAGCGGCGCAACCTGATGGCCGAGGACGGCACCTCGCGCTTGTCGCCCTACCTGCGCCTGGGCGCGCTCTCGCCACGGCAGTGCTTGCGGGCGATAGCAGCTTGCAGATTGGAGATTGCAGACCAGGACAAGCAGCAGGCGCATGCTGGCATCAACACCTGGGAGGGCGAGCTGATCTGGCGCGACTTCTACGTGCAGGTGCTTTACCATCACCCGCATGTGCTGCGGGGCGCGTTTCGGCCCGCCTACGACGGGCTGGAGTGGGAGAACGACCCGGCGCTCTTTGCGGCGTGGGCCGAGGGGCGCACCGGCTACCCGATCGTGGATGCGGCCTTGCGGCAGCTGCGCGCCGAAGGCTGGATGCACAACCGGGCGCGTATGATCGTGGCCTCGTTCCTCACCAAAGATCTGCTGATCGACTGGCGCCAGGGCGAGCGCCATTTTATGCAACTGCTGATGGACGGCGACCCGGCGGCGAACAATGGCGGCTGGCAGTGGTCGGCGGGCACCGGCACCGACGCGCAGCCCTTTTTCCGCATCTTCAACCCGGCCAGCCAGGGCGAGAAGTTCGACCCGCTGGGCGCCTATGTGCGCCGCTACGTGCCAGAGCTTGCCAACGTGCCGAACAAGTTCGTTCATCAGCCCCACCTGATGGCGCCCGCCGAGCAGCTGCGCGCCGACGTGCAGGTAGGCCGCGACTACCCGCGCCCCATCGTGGAGCACAAGCTCCAGCGCGTGCGAGCCCTGGAGCTGTATGGCAGGGTGCGGGATAGCCGATAGCCGATAGCCGATAGCCAGTCAGGCTGCGCTGTGGCGATCCTGTTCCCTCGCCTAATAGAGAAACATCGGCTTGCCAAGCAGGTGCGTAATGTGGGGCCTGTAGGCCTGAATATCGTAGAGCTCGGGCACATCCACGCGCTTGGTGCCCTGGGTGCAGGTGTCGGCGCGAACCGTAGTGTAGACGCCGTTCTGGAGCGCCACCATTAGCCCGTCGTGGCCGCGCTCTAGCTCCTGGATGGCGAGGTTGCCGTAGGACTTGGCGACCATGCGGTCCAGCGAGTCGGGGGCGCCGGCGCGCATTAGGTAGGCGAGCTGCTGGTTGACCACATCGACCCCGGTGAGCTTAGTGATCGCGTCGCCGACGATCTGCCCGATCCCGCCGAGCTTCTTGTGGCCGTAGGCGTCCTCCTGGCCGTACTCCATCACCTGGCCACCAAGCATGCTCGCGCCCTCGGAGATCACCAGCACAGCGTAGTTACTGGGATTGGCACGGCGATCCTCTAGGATCAGCTGCGCCACGCGCTCGATGTCGAAGGGCACCTCGCTGATCAGGGCGCGGTCGGCGTCGGAGAGATACGCCGAGATCAGGGCCGTCTCGCCGCTGTTGCGGCCGAACAGCTCCACCACGGCGATGCGCTCGTGGCTGCCGGCGGGGGTGCGCAACGCGTTGATGAACTCTACGCTGCGGGTGATGGCGGTGCTGAAGCCGAGGCAGTAGTCGGTGCCAAAGACATCGTTATCCATCGTCTTGGGGATAGCGATCAGCCGCACGCCCTCCTCGTGCATACGCACGCCGTAGCTGAGCGTGTCGTCGCCGCCGATGGGGATAAGCGTATCGATGCCGAGATGCTCGAGCACCCTGAGCACGTGGGGCGTGGCGTCGGCGAGCTGCTTCTCGCCGGTGTGGGCGAACCTGCCATGGAGGAAAGCGGGCATAGCGTCTGGCTTCACCTTGGCAGGGTTGGTGCGCGAGGTATGGAGGTGTGTGCCGCCATAGCGATCAATGGTGCGCACATCGCCCTTGCTGAGCGGCTGGATCCACTGGGCGCTGCCCTCAGGGTCGTCGAGGTTATAGTTGAGCAGGCTGGCCCAACCCTTACGCAGGCCGATCACCTCCCAGCCATTCGCGGCCGCGCGGTTGACGACCGCCTTGATACATGGGTTGAGGCCGGGCACATCGCCGCCGCCGGTGAGAATCCCGATCCGCATGGGGGCTCCTTCGTATAGATGCGCAAAATGCAGCGGCGATTGTACCACGGGGGCCGCGCTCAGCTGGTAGCGGCGCGCTCGCGGTAGAACTTGACCATGTCGAGATCGCCGGGGGAGCGGCCAAGCATAGTGAGCATGGCGGCGACCTCGGCGCGATGCTGGGTGCCGTGGTTGGCGAGGTGGCTCAGGAGCTCCCAAAGCGGCTGCGTGAAGCTTATGCCGGTCATCGTCTTGTAGACGATTGGCTCCATCAGGTCGGCATCGCGGAGCGTGGCGAGGCGCTCGCGCCAGCTGGCCTGCTCGGCGGCCCAGGCGGAGCGCAGCGCCTCTAGCGTGGGCACATCGGCGACGCCAAGCATAGCGCTGGGCGCGTGGCCCTCCAGGCGCTCGCGCCAGATGCGCTCGGCGCCAAGGGTGTGGGCCAAGGTTGCCAGAATGCTGTCGTGGGCGGGGATGGTGATGGCCACAAGCTCGTCGGGGGTAAGGCCCTCGGCGGCGGCGAGCAGGCGCGCGTTAGCCCAGACGGTGTAGTCGAGCAGGGTGCGGGCGTAGTCGGCGCTGAGCATGGAGGGTTCTTTCTATTGAAGCTTGGGGCTTCTGAGTTTACCGCAGATTGCGGCGCCTGATGCCTGGCGGCTGAAGCCGCAGGCTCAACGTGTAAAGCCCGCTGGCGCGGGCTCGGAGGCCGCACCGGTGTGCAAATTGCGGCGCCGGTTGCACTCAACAACTGCTCATTCAGACGGGCGTGTATCTATGGTAGGATAGCGCCGGTATTGTTGCGCGCAGGCGCGCCTATGATTGGAGACGACGTTGACGGACGAGCGAACTGAGGGCGCCGACTCTGGCGCGGCTAATGTAGCCCCCCCGCCCACCCTGCCCGATGAGCTGACAGACACCCCTGAGCCCACTGAGCCAACCGCTCAGGCCGACGATACGCTGCCTGATGCTGACATGGTGGCTGATGCCGACACACTGACTGATGCCGACGCTGCCGACACTGCGGATGTGACAGCCACCGACGGCGAGCCAACCGCCGATGAGCCCGAGGATGAGGGACGGCGGCGCCCACCCCTGGCAGTGATTATCAGCGCGGTGCTGCTGCTCGTGGCGATCGGCGCCGGCCTGGCCTTTCTTATCCCCTCTAGCTCCATGCGCCAGGCAAACCAGCTGATTCCCACCAACGCCCCCACAGTGGTGGGCGAGGCGGGCGCTGTGGGCACTTCGCCCACAGCGCTACCGCTGCCCCAGCTGGCCGCAGGCGACAGCGCCGATGTGATCGCCCAGGTGGGCGACGGGAGCATCCTGCGCGGTGATTTTGCGCGCGTCTACCAGCCAGGCAGCGACCCGGTGGAGCTGCTCAACCAGCTGATCCAGGTTGAGCTGGTGGTGCAGGCGGGCAACCAGGAGGGTGTAGAGACCGACGACGCCGCGCTGACCACCCAGCTCGAAGAGATCAAGCTCTCGCAGGCCGGCGGCGACCAGGCCCGCTTCGAGGAGTTTCTCGTGCAGGCGCAGATCGGCAGCGAGGAGAACCTGCGGCGGCTGCTCGCCCGCGATCAGATCGTCGAGGCAATGATCTTGCGGCACACTACCGGCGAGCAGGTGCATGCGCGTCATATCCTGATCGCAACCGAGAATATCAGCGACACCACTGCGGCCAAGCTGCAGGCCGAAGATCTGGTGAAGCAGCTCGATGGCGGCGCCGACTTTGCGGCCCTCGCCGCCGAGAACTCGGCCGACACGGGCTCTGCGGCCAATGGCGGCGACCTCGGCTGGGCGCTGAAGGGCGCGTATGTGCCCGAGTTCGACGAGGCGCTCTTTGCCATGAAGCCCGGCGAGCGGCGCCTGGTGCAGACCCAGTTCGGCTTTCATATTATCGAGCTGCTGGAGCCGACCGAGACGGGGCCGCTCAAGAGCAGCGAGCTGCTCCAGACTCCCCCCGGCCAGCAGGCCTTCGCCGAAAGCTTCATCCCCTGGGTCGAGGGGCTGCGGAGCAAGGCCGACGAGGCGAAGACGATCAACATTCTCATTCCTGCCGAGGAGCTGGTGATGGCGGCGCCCGCCCCGTAGCAAGGGTACAGGGGGTAGGCTCCTAGCCCGCGCAGGCGGGCTTCGCACACCAAGCCTGCGGCTTCAGCCGCTAGGCGCTGGGAGCGTCTCAGCGGACTGTCAGCCCGCAGCTATGCAACCCCACCCTGGGAACTCACGTTAAGTATGGAGAGGCAAACTGCCTCTCCATTTCTGTCTACCGGACTGCGGCGGCCCTGTTCCCTGTCCCCTGTTCCCTGTCCCCTTGCAAGGCCCGGAGGATCGTATGCGGCGCTGCTTCCATTGTCTGCTCCCGCTCTTCACGCTTGCGCTTGCTTTGGCTGGCTGCGCGCCACAGGGCGCCACTGGCCCCACGCCCGCGCCCACCATCAGCGCACCGCTTGCGGTTGATCCCACGAGCGCGCCGCCCACTGCGAGCGCTCCAACCCGCGTGCCGCCCACGCTCGCCCCGACGACTGCGCCGCCCACGCTCGCCCCGACGCTTGCCCCAACCAGCGCGCCCACGCTTGCGCCAACCAGCGCGCCAACGCTCGCCCCAACACTCGCCGCTACGCTCAGCGTAGAGCAGATCTTTTTCCTGCGCGGCGGCGATCTGGTGGCGCTAGATGTGGGCGCCGGGAACGTGGAGCTGCTTGTGGAGGGCGTGCGCGAGGTTGCGGCTACCCGCGATGCGCGCCGCCTGATCCTGGTGCGCGGCGACGGCGCGGCGGGCGAGCTGTGGGTATTGGAGCGCAGCTCGGGCAGCCTCTGGCAGCTTACGCAGAATACGCGGGCCGAGAGCACCCCAAGCTGGGCGCCCGACGGTCTGAGCCTGGTCTACAGCTCAGCGCCGGAGCCACGGCCCTTCCCGCCGGACTGGGAGCGCTGGAGCGGCTGGTGCGGCAGCGCCGAGGCCCGCCTGCTCGACCTGCCCGCCACGCCTCAGCTAGTTGCGGCGAGCGCCGAGCGCAGCCTTGGCCCCGGCTGCGAGCCTGCCTTCGGCCCCGACGGCAAGCGGATCGTCTTCACCACGCCGCCCACAGGCTCGGGCGGCATGCCATTCAAAGGCGCGGGCAACACGCTGCGTATGGTCAACCGGCAGGGCGAGAACGGCTGGGACCTGGCGATCGCCGACGGCGTGAGCCCCGCGCAGGGCCAGCTTGTGTACAGCCCCGCCTGGTCGCCCGACGGCGGGCAGATCAGCTACCAGCGCTTTCTGGGCTACCAGGCGCTCGTGGACATCAACCTGGTGGAGGTGGGCAGCTCGTTCCAGCGCAACGGCGCCCCCGTGGGCCTGGGCGCGGGCTGGATGCTGGCGCCGAGCTACGCGCCCGACGGCAGGCAGGTGCTGATCACCGAGCATAACTACAGCGATGCGCGCGGCCTGAGCGGCTACAACATCTGGCGCACTACCGTGCTGCGCCTGGGCGAGCCAAGCCAGCTTATGCTGCCGAGCGGCGAGCTTACGCTTGGGGCGAGCGAGGCGGCCCGGCTGCCGCAGGCCACAGCTGCGGCGTGGTCGCCCGATGGCGCGGCGCTCATCGTGACGCTGCCAGCGGGCTGGCAGCCTGGCATGGGTGACGACGAGCCCAGCTTCGCGGCGGTGGGGCCGGGCGAGCTGTGGCGCTGGCGAGTGGGCGCCGCGCCCGAGGCAAAGCTGGCCGACGGGGTGGATTTCGGCTCGCCGCTGATCTGGCTGCCAGCTGCACCGGGCAGCTTGTCCACAGATGCCACAGATTTACGGCCTGTTGCTGGCCGCAGCTAGGGCTACGTTATGGTGGGCGCGGTTGCCAGAACCCGGCGGTTGAAACCGCAGCGGCCGGGCCTGCGGCCAAGCGTCGGCCTGCGCCGACGCGTCCGGACCCGCCCGCGCAGGCGGGCGCCTGGCGCAAAGCGCCACCACGGCGCGCGTTCACGCGCCCGCCTCCCGACCATGACCTAGCCCAACGGGGCGCACGGCGAAGGGGGTGGGTTGCATGCTATAATGCTTTTTAACAAAGCAGGTAGCGCAGAGAGGCCGTCCATGCAGAACTACTGGCACGATCTTGAGCCAGGCCCCAGCGTCCCGGATGTGATCAACACGATTGTCGAGATCCCTAAGGGGTCACGGAATAAGTACGAGTTCGACAAGCGCAGCGGCGCTTTCAAGCTCGACCGTGTGCTCTACTCGGCGGTGCAGTACCCCGGCGACTATGGCTTTATCCCACAGACCTACTACGACGACGGCGACCCGCTAGACGTGCTTGTGATGACGAACCTGCCCACCTTCACCGGCTGTCTAGTGGAGGCGCGCCCGGTGGGCGTCTTCCGTATGCTCGACAAGGGTGAGCCCGACGATAAGATTCTCGCCGTGCTCCAGTACGACCCATTCTTCTCCAGCTTCAAGGACTTCACCGATCTGCCGCCGCACTACCTGAAGGAGGTAGAGCACTTCTTTACGGTGTACAAAGATCTTGAGGGCACCCGTGTGGAGCCGATGGGCTGGGAGCACGTCGATGTGGCGCGCGAGCGCATCCAGTATGCGATCGACAAATACTGGGACATGCGCGCCGGTCGCCTGTTGAAGCGAGCCTAGCGGGGCCTAATGTCCTCACGATCTAACCGCTCGCCCGCACATCGCACCGCGTACTCGGCCGGCGGCGTGATCTTCCGGGTGATCGAGCAGCAGGTGGAAGTTGCCCTGATCGCCACGGATGGTGGTGGTCGCTGGGGCTTGCCCAAGGGCCACGTGAACCGGGGCGAGACGGCCGAGGCCGCCGCGCTGCGCGAGGTTGCCGAGGAGACGGGCCTGGAGGGCGCGATTGTGCGCCACCTGGCCACGATCGAGTACTGGTTCCGCGCCGGCTCGTCGCGGGTGCATAAGTATGTCGATCTGTTCCTGATGAGCTATGAGCGCGGTGACATGCAGCCCCAGGAGGCCGAGGTCGATGATGCGCGCTGGTTCCCGCTCGATGAGGCCGTGCAGCGCGTCTCGTTCGAGCGCGAGCGCGATGTGCTGATGCAGGTGCAGGCGATTCTGCGCGAGCGCGAGGGGTAGACGGAGGACGGCGGACGGTAGACGGTGGGCGAAGCATGATTCTATGCTTCGCCCTTCTGATTCAGGGGGCGTTATGAGTGACTACACGGTTGAGGTCTCGGTGGAGGAAGGGCTGGAGGCGCAGGTCGCGGCGGCCGCGCTCGACCTTGCGCTCGTGGAGCGGGCTGTGGTGGAGGTGCTGCGCGCCGAGGGTGTCGCTGGGCCGGTAGAGCTTGGCGTGCTGCTCGCCGACGATGCCCGCCTCCACGCGCTGAATCGCAGCTATCGCGGCGTGGACGCGCCCACCGATGTGCTGTCGTTTGGCGACGATGGCCCAAGCACGCCGTTCGTGGGCCAGCCCGATGCCGTGCGCTACCTCGGCGACATCGCGATCTCGTACGAGCGCGTGCTGGCCCAGGCCGCCGAGTATGGCCACGCGCCTAGCCGCGAGCTGGCCTACCTCGCCGCCCACGGCGCGCTCCACCTGCTCGGCTACGACCACGAGCACAGCCCCGAGCAGGCCGCCGCCATGCGCGCCCGCGAGGAGGCCGCAATGGGCGCGCTTGGGCTGGGGCGGTAGGACACGATAGCCGATAGCCGATAGCGCCGCACTCTGATGCGGCAGAGCCATGCTCAGGGCAGCCAGATGGTCGCCAGCACAGCTCGCGACGACGCCTGTGGCACGAGCAGCGGCGCTGGCAGGCCACTCGGCTCGAAGACGAAGCCATCGTCGGGGTGTAGTGTGAGCGCAGCCTGCTCGGCCAGCTGCAGCGTGAGCGCGCCGCTGATCAGGTAGATCAGCTGGACAGCCTTCAGGCCCGCAGCGCCAGCCAGAAGCGGCGGCGCGCCTAACTGCCACAGGAGCGGCTCTGCTTCAAGGGCGACAACCTGGGCTTCTGCGAAGACATCGGCGCGGACGATCAGGTTGAGCGCCACGATCGGGCCAGCCTGAAGCTCTACCTCCACGGGCCGTGCGCCGTCGAAGCGGTGCTGCGCAAACGGCTCTAGCACCACCAGCTCGGGTGGCGCCTGAAAACGGAGCCGGATGCCATTGCCACGGATGGGGATCTGGAGCCGGATGCGGTCAGCGAAGTGGCTGTACGGGGCGGGGCGCTCGATAACGGCGGTGCCCACCCAGGCGAGGGCGTCGGCTGGGGCGCTGATCGCTTCCGGCGGGTCCGCGTAGAGCGCGCGCGTAGTGCCGCCCGCCCAGGTGCCTGGCGTCTGGGCCGCGTGTGCGATGTGGGTGCCCAGTCGTGCTTGCATTACGAGTGTCTCCTGGGATGCTTGTTCTGACGACCGACGACGGGAGTGCGGGGCGGTCGTCGGTCTTCATACAGCATGGCGAGCCGCTAGCGCGGCATCCCAGCCGCCGCCAGCGCGTGGGGTGTAGACTATCTGCGCCACTGAGGCGGCCACGGCACGGCGACCCGCCGCAAGATCTGGTAGGTGGCCCGTGGCGATAGCCTGCACGAGTATGTTGCCCAACGCGGTGCCCTCGGCCGGCCCGGCCACCACCGTGCGCTGGCAGGCGTCGGCGGTGAGCTGGCAGAGCAGCGTATTCTGGCTGCCGCCGCCAACCACGCGCAGGGTGTCGATCTGCCGCCCCGTAAGCGTTTCCAGCGCCGCCACCACGCGCCGGTAGGTAAGCGCCAGGCTCTCCAGACAGCAGCGCACCAGCTCGCCCACGCCCGCCGGCACCGGCTGGCCGCTGCGCCGACAGTGCTCCCGAATGGTCGCTGGCATGTTCTGGGGCGCCAGGAACTCGGGCGCGTCTGGGTCGATCAGGGAGCGCAGCGGCGGCGCGGCCTCGGCGAGCGCCAGCAGCTCCGGCCAGCTGTAGGCGCGGCCCTCGTGCTGCCACTGGCGCTGACACTCCTGGAGCAGCCAGAGCCCGCCAACATTTTTCAGCAGCCGGATTGTCCCGGCCACGCCGCCCTCGTTCGTAAAATTTAGGCGCTGGGCCTCAGCGCTGAGCAGCGGCGCGTCCAGCTCCACGCCCACCAGGCTCCAGGTGCCGCTGCTGATGTAGGCGCTGCGCTCGTCCAGCCCTGGCACGGCCGCCACCGCGCTCGCCGTGTCGTGGGTGCCCACGGCGATCACGGGCACGTCGTGGCGCAGGCCCACTGCGTCTCGCACGGCGGGCAGCAGCGGGCCGAGCACGCTGCCCGGCGCGATGAGCGGCGGCAGGATGCGGGCCGGGATGCCTAGCTTGCCCAGAATCTCTGTGGCCCAACGTCGCTCCCGCGCGTCGAGCAGCTGCGTCGTGGTGGCGTTGGTGTACTCCGCAACCTTGCGCCCGGTAAGCCAGTAGTGCAGCAGGTCGGGCATGAGCAGGAGCGTGTCGGCGGCGGCGAGCTGTGGGTCGCCCGCCTGCACCGCCGCGACAAGCTGGTAGAGCGTGTTCAGCAACAGCCGCTGGATGCCCGTCTGGGCGTAGAGCGCCTCGGGCGGTAGCAGCGTATCGACCAAGTCGGGCACGCCCACGGTGCGCCGATCACGGTAGTGGTAGGGATTGCCGAGCAGCTGGCCAGCCGCATCGAGCAGACCGTAATCCACGGCCCAGGTATCGACGCCGATGCCCGCGAGGGGTGCGCCGTCCTGTGCGGCGTAGGCGGCGAGGCCCGCCTGAAGCTCCTGCCAGAGCCTGGGCGCGTCCCAGTGCAGGTGGCCGTGCTCGGTCACAGGGCCGTTCGGGAAGCGGTGCAGCTCCTCCAGCGCAAAGCGCTCGCCGTCCCAGCGCCCGACGATCACACGGCCACTGGCGGCGCCGATGTCCACGGCGAGAAAGTTGGTGGTGCTCATCGTAGGAACGCCTCGTGGAGACCGCCGTCCACGCTGAGGATCTGGCCGGTGGTCTGGTGTAGCCGGTTGCCGAGCAGCAGGAAGATCGCCTCGGCCTGGTCGGCGGGAGTGATCGGGCGCTTGAGCAGCGTGCGCTCGGCGTAGAACTGCGCCAACTTCGCCGTCAGGG
>Ga0136636_10002031_pt1 | contig 12011 bp, 13 predicted proteins | sample AntDrymUQ8522106_2_FD_104653 | JGI IMG/M metagenome (GOLD analysis project Ga0136636, IMG submission 104653) | Polar desert sand microbial communities from Dry Valleys, Antarctica - metaG UQ852 (21.06) | ecosystem: Environmental > Terrestrial > Soil > Desert | place: Antarctica: Dry Valley... | reverse complement strand
GAACTCGACGCGGCGCTCAGGCAAGCAGCCTGCGCACCTTGTTCAGTGCCGCGATGAAACCCTCTACTTCCTCATGGGTGTTGTAGAACGCCAGCGACGCGCGGCAGGTGGCCGCTACGCCCAGGGACTGCAGCAGCGGGTGCGCGCAGTGCTGGCCGGAGCGGATTGCCACGCCCTCCAGGTCAAGCAGGGTGGCCATGTCGTGCGCGTGCGCACCCTTGATCAGGAACGAGATGACCGCCGCCTTGCCGGGTGCCTGGCCGAAGATACGCAATCCCCCTATTTTCTCTAGCTCCTCGGTGGCGTGCGCCAGCAACTCGCCCTCGCGCGCTTCCACCTGCGCCATGCCGATGGACTGCAGGTAGTCGACGGCGGCGCCAAGGCCCACGAATCCCGCGATATTGGGCGTGCCAGCCTCGAACTTGTGCGGCCCCTCGTTGAACACGGTGCCTTCGAAGCTGACTTCCTTGATCATGTCGCCGCCACCCAGAAAGGGTGGCATCGCCTGCAGGTGTTCGCGCCGTGCCCACAGCGCTCCCGTGCCGGTGGGGCCGCACATCTTGTGGCCGGTGACCGCGTAGAAGTCGCAGCCTATCGCGGTAATGTCCAACGGCCGATGCGGCGCTGCCTGGGAGCCATCCAGCACGGTGACGATGCCGCGCTTGCGGGCTTCGCGGCAGATGTCGCGCACCGGGTTCACCGTGCCCAGCACGTTGGACACGTGGGCAAGGGCGAGCAGCTTGACCTCGGCAGTCATTGATGCATACAGGGCGGGCAGGTCGAGGCTGCCGTCAGGCGCAAGCTCGGCGACCTTGATACGGGCGCCAGTGTGCTCGGCCACCAGCTGCCACGGCACGATATTGGCGTGGTGCTCCATGCGCGAGACCAGGATGGTGTCGCCGGCTTTCAGGCGTGGCAGCGCCCATGAGTAAGCCACCAGGTTGATGGCGAACGTGGTGCCGCTGCAAAGCACCAGTTCGTCGGTGCGCACGTTGAGGAAGCGGGCCAGCTTGCTGCGCGCGCCTTCATAGGCATCGGTGGCTTCGGTGCCGAGGGTATGCACGGTGCGGCTGACATTGGCGTTGTGCCGCCGGTAGAAATCGTCCACGGCTTCTATGACGCAGTCAGGCTTCTGGCTGGTGTTGGCGCTGTCCAGGTAAATCAGCGGCTTGCCCTGAACTTCCCGCGTGAGTAGCGGGAAGTCGGCCCGGATAGCCGTCCAGTCCGGAGCTGGGCCTACAGCTAGCTTGGCTTCTGCGCTGTGCATGCTCAGGCAATCCCTGCGTTGGCCAGCGCGCCGTCCAGCTGGGTGGTGAGCATCGCGGCCAGCTGGCTATTGCCCACGCTGGCCAGCGGCTCGCGGCAGAAAGCGCCGGTCAGCAGCTGCTGGGCCAGGTGTTCAGGCAGTCCGCGCGAGCGCAGGTAGAACAGGGCGTTGGCGTCCAGCCTGCCCACCGTCGCCCCGTGGGCAGCCTTGACTTCATCGGCATGGATTTCCAGCACCGGCTGGGTATCGATCTCGGCGCCTTCAGAAATCAGCAGGTTCTTGTTGGACAACATGGCATCGCTGCCATCGGCGCCCGGACGGATGAGGATGCCGCCATGGAACACCGCGCGTCCGCGCCCCGTGCCCAGCCCACGCCAGGTGAGCTCGCATGATGTGTCGCGAGCAACGTGCTCAATGCCCAGCCGCGTATCCACGTGGCGCCTGCCGCTGGCCATAAGTACGCCGTTGGCGATCAGGCGGGCATGGTCGCCTTCGAGGCGCACGTTCAGTTCATGACGCGACAGGGCCGCGCCGAGCTCCAGGTCTACCCGTCGGTACACCGCATCGCGTCCCAGCACCGCATCGGTACGCAGGAAACTGGTGGAGCGTTCGCTGTCCTGCTGCAGGCGGGCATGCTCCAGCACCGCACCATGCGCCAGATGGACCTGAGTCAGCACGTTGGCCAGATGCGCATGCGACCCAGCGGCAAGGTGGTGCTCAACCACGCACAGGCGCGCGCCTTCGCGAAGTTCGATCAGGTTGCGAAGGTGCCATGCGCGGTCGGTGGCGTCCTCCGCGCCGATGAAGACCAGATGCAGAGGCGTTTCGCTGCCCGCACCGGCCTCCGCACGCAGAACCACGCCTTCAGTGCTGAGTGCCGCGTTGAGCTGGGCGAATATTTCGTCATGGCGTTCGAAGCGGCGGGCAAGGAATCGGGCCGAATCACTGCCTGCTGCCAGCACTTCGGAAAGCAGCTGCAGGCTGACGCCGTTGGGCAGCGGTTCGGTGCTGGACAAGAACGGCGAATAACGCCCATTGACGAAAACCACTCTGGGCGCAGGTATGTCCGCGAGAAGTTCGCTTGCTGGTTCCGGAGCCTTGTCAACGGCAGCGAAGCTGCGACGCTCCAGCGCGCGCAACGAGGTGTACTTCCATGCCTCGCTGCGCGGTCCGGGCAGGCCGTCGCGCAGGGCTTCCTCCAGCACGAGGCGACGCGAGGCGTCTCCCTTGAATGCACTGGCCAGCGAATCCAGCAGGGTGCTCATCAGGCCGCCTTCTCTGGCGTGACCCGATCCTTGAGCCATGCATAGCCATGCGCTTCAAGTTCCAGCGCAAGCTCCGGCCCGCCGCTTTCCACGATGCGACCGTCGGCCAGCACATGCACCAGGTCCGGCTTGATGTAATCGAGCAGGCGCTGGTAGTGCGTAATGACCAGGAACGCGCGGTCCGGCGAACGCAGGGTGTTGACTCCGTCGGCGACGTTCTTCAGCGCGTCGATGTCAAGGCCGCTGTCAGTCTCGTCCAGGATCGCCAGCTTGGGCTCCAGCACGGCCAGCTGGAAAATCTCGTTGCGCTTCTTTTCGCCGCCGCTGAAACCCTCGTTTACGCCGCGATGCATCAGCTCGTCCTTCAGGTGCAGCACGGCCAGCTTCTGGCGAACCAGCTTGAGGAATTGCATGGAATCCAGCTCGTCTTCGCCACGCGCCTTGCGCTGGGCGTTGAGCGCCGCACGCAGGAAGTAGGTGTTGTTGACGCCGGGAATTTCCACCGGGTATTGGAAGGCCATGAACACGCCGGCGGCGGCGCGTGCTTCGGGCGACAGTTCCAGCAGGTCGCGGCCTTCATAGCTCACAGAGCCTTCGGTGACATCATAGCCGTCACGTCCAGCCAGGATATTGCCCAGCGTGGACTTGCCTGAGCCATTGGGACCCATGATTGCATGCACCTCGCCGGACTTCACGTCCAGCGACAGGCCCTTGAGGATTTCCTTGCCGCCGATGCTGGCGTGCAGGTTTTCGATTTTCAGCATTTCAGAATCCAATGATTGAGCCCCTCTGCCACCTGGAGAGGGGTTGGGGTGAGGAGCCAGCCTCCCCGCAATGTTGATTGCACTGCGTGCTCGCCGCACCCTCATCCGCATTTCGGGCACCTTCCCCCTGGTGGGAGAAGGGAAAAACAGCTATCCGACCGAGCCCTCAAGGCTAACTTCCAGCAGCTTTTTCGCCTCCACCGCGAATTCCATCGGAAGTTCGCGGAACACCTGTTTGCAGAAGCCGTCCACGATCAGCGACACCGCGTCTTCCTGGCTGATTCCTCGCGCGCGGCAGTAGAACATCTGGTCGTCAGAAATCTTCGACGTGGTGGCCTCGTGCTCGACGATGGCGTCTGGGTGCTTGACCTCTATGTAAGGGAAGGTGTGCGCACCGCACTGCTTGCCGATCAGCAGGCTATCGCACTGGGTGTGATTGCGGGCGCCAGCGGCGGACTTTTCCACCTTGACCAAGCCGCGATAGCTGTTCTGGCCACGGCCGGCGCTGATGCCCTTGCTGACGATCTTCGACTTGGTGTTCCTGCCGATATGTATCATCTTGGTGCCGGTGTCGGCCTGCTGGCGGTGATGGGTGAGGGCGACGGAATGGAATTCACCGGTCGAGTCGTCGCCCAGCAGCACGCAGCTCGGGTATTTCCAGGTGATCGCTGAACCCGTTTCCACCTGGGTCCAGCTGACCTTGCTGCGCGCACCGCGGCATTCGGCGCGCTTGGTGACGAAGTTGTAGATCCCGCCCTTGCCGTTTTCGTCGCCTGGATACCAGTTCTGCACCGTGGAGTACTTGATCTCCGCGTCTTCCAGCGCCACCAGCTCCACCACAGCGGCGTGCAGCTGGTTTTCATCGCGCATCGGCGCTGTGCAGCCTTCCAGGTAGGACACGTAGGACTTGTCCTCGGCGATGATCAGGGTGCGCTCGAACTGGCCGGTATGGCCGGCATTGATGCGGAAATAGGTGCTCAATTCCATCGGGCAGCGCACGCCCTTGGGGATGAACACGAAGCTGCCGTCGGAGAATACGGCCGAGTTGAGCGCGGCGAAATAGTTGTCGCCGACTGGCACCACACTGCCCAGGTATTGCTTCACCAGCTTCGGGTACTCGCGCACCGCCTCGCTCATGGAGCAGAAGATGACCCCCTTCTCAGCCAGCTCCTTGCGGAAGGTGGTGCCAACGGAGACCGAATCGAACACCGCATCCACCGCCACGCCCGCCAGACGCGCGCGCTCGTGCAGCGGTACGCCCAGCTTGTCGTAGGTGTCCAGCAGCTCCTGCGGCACTTCATCCAGCGAGGCGTACTTGGCCTTCGGTGCGGAGTAATAGCTGACCGACTGCAGGTCGATCGGGGCAATGTTCAGCTTGGCCCAGTGCGGTACCGGCATGGTCAGCCAGTGGCGATAGGCGGCCAGCCGCCAATCGGTCATCCACTGCGGCTCCTCCTTCTTGGCGGAGAGCGCACGGACCACGTCTTCGCTCAGGCCGGGGTCGAAGCTGTCGGATTCGATGTCGGTTACGAAGCCGGCGTCATAGCGACGGCCCAGCTGCTCGACGATCTCGGCATTCCGGGTAGGGTTTAGCTGGTTGGAGATTGCGACTTCGGTGGCCATGAGGTGCCTGCTTGTTAAATGTTTGCGACGTGCAGGGCGATGGGTCGTCGCTTCACGTCGGCTGGGGAAGGGGTTGGCGCAAGCATCTGCGCCAGGGTCACGCCGCGCAGGGCGTCGGCCACCACGTCGTTGATCAGTCGCCAGTTGGCGCGAACGCCGCACTGGTGGGCGATGCCGCACCGGCTGTCGTGCTGGCTGCACTCGGTCATGGCCAGCGGTCCTTCCATGGCCTCGACGATCTCGATCAGGTTGATGTCGGCCGCATCCCGGCTCAACCGGTAGCCGCCATACACGCCGCGCTGGCTGATGACAAGGCCCGCCTGTGCCAGCGGCTTGAGCAGTTTGCTGACCGTTGGAGGCTCCAGTCCGGCCGTCTCGGCCAGCTCGGCCGCGCTCAGCACGTCGCCCGGCCGCGCGGCGAGCGCGGTCAGGACTACGGTGGCGTAATCGGTCATTTTGGTGACGCGGAGCATAGGGCCTCCTAAACAGGACTGAAATTGTACTCTTTATCCGGGTCGCGGCCAAGTCCGGTTGCGAAGCGGTCAAATTGGGACAGAAGTGCCCATGTCCGCGGCCAGTGCAGGCAGGTGCTTTCCAGCTCAATCTGGGTCGGTCTAATCCTGGGCTTCGCGTTGCACTCGCATGACCAATCGCCAAGGCTATCTGGCCGCCACGCCGCCCAACCCGCGCGTTGCCTTCGCCGGCGAGGTGATGACCAAGTGAGCGTGGCAGGTGACGCGACTCTGCAGCTCGGCGACAATGAAGCCAACCCGCGTTGGAAGTTGCCATGCCCCGCAAGATCGAAGCCCGCAAGTCCGCCATCCACGGCAACGGCGTTTTCGCCATCGCCGACATCAAGCAGGGCGAGCCCGTCGTCGAATACAAGGGTAAGCGCCGCACCCATGCCGAAGTCGACGCAGACGATACGGGTGACGTCGAGTCTGGTCACACTTTCCTGTTCACGCTCAACGACGAATACGTCATCGATGCCAACCACAAAGGCAACAAGGCACGCTGGATCAACCACAGCTGTGATCCGAACTGTGAACCACTGATCGACGAGCATGATGGAAAAAATCGCAAGAAGGACCGGGTCCTGATTGAGGCCCTGCGCGACATCAAGGCGGGCGAAGAGCTGACCTACAACTACGGCATCGTCCTGGGTGAACCCCACACCGCCCACCTGAAAAAGGTCTGGGAGTGCCGCTGCGGCGCAAAAAAATGCACCGGCACCATGCTGCAGCCCAAGTCCAAGCGCAAGGCCAAGTCCGGGGCAGCCTGAGCCTATTGGACGCAAGTACGATGCGCGGTCATGCCGGCTGCGGCACCATGGTCGCCACGTCCACCCAACTTCAGGAGTCGTCATCATGGGTTCCCCCATCAAGGGCAAGGTTGCCGTCGTCACTGGCGCGGCCAGCGGCATAGGCAGGCAGATCGCGCACACCCTGGCCTTGGCCGGTGCGAAGGTGGCCATCGCCGACCTCAACCAGGCAGGCGCGCAGTCGGTTGCTGACGAAATCAACGCTGCCGGCGGCACGGCGCTGGGCGTGGTCATGGACGTGACCGACGAGAAGGCGGTCGACGCGGGCATCGCCAGCGTGGTCCGCAAGCTGGGTCCGGTGGATATCCTGGTGTCCAACGCCGGCATCCAGATTGTCAATCCCATCGAGAAGTACGAGTTCGCAGACTGGAAGAAGATGCTGGCCATCCACCTGGACGGCGCGTTCCTGACCACCAAGGCGGTCCTGCCGCACATGTACGCCGGTAACCGCGGCGGAGTGGTGATCTACATGGGTTCGGTGCATTCCCATGAAGCCTCGCCGCTGAAATCAGCCTATGTGACCGCCAAGCATGGGCTGCTGGGGCTGGCCCGCGTATTGGCCAAGGAAGGCGGCACGCACGGGGTGCGCGCCAACGTGGTCTGCCCTGGCTTCGTGCGCACGCCGTTGGTAGAGAAGCAGATCCCCGAGCAGGCGCGCAGCCTGGGCATCAGCGAGGAAGAGGTGGTCAGTCGGGTGATGCTGGGCCAGACCGTGGACGGCATCTTCACCACGGTGGAAGACGTGGCCCAGACGGTGAAGTTCCTGTGCGAGTTCCCAAGCAACGCGCTGACCGGGCAGAGCGTAGTAGTCAGCCATGGCTGGTACATGCAGTAACCAGCGGCGCATATCCAACCAGATCTGGACGCTTTCTGCCCCGGCACGGAGCGATTCCAAGATCTGATTCATCCGGGCAAGCCTGGGGTCGTGAGAATTGACGGATAGCGTGGGGTTTAGTCCTCGCCGTTGCTAAGGTCCGGCATGGTCATCGGCTGGTTGAGGCGCACCACGATCTTTCCACCTTCGATGCGGGTGGATTCCACCTGCAATGTGCCCAGTTGCGCAACCATGTCAGGCTGAAGCTGGTACAGCGGTTGCTTACGGGCATAGTCGGCCAGCCACAGGTTCAGCAGTACGCGGGTCTGTTCGTCAATGCGTTGACTGGAGGAAACGGGCTGCACATCGTCCAGAGTGGGCTGATCCATGTATAGGGCATGCGCTCGTGGGTCATAGCGCAAGCCGCTGCTCATGTGGACGCGGCCCACCGGCCCGACTTTGCCCGCCATCGAGGATGCGCTTGCGCTGAATGCCAACTGCAGGCGTTGCCCTGACTCTGGAATGGTGATCGCAGGTTCGCGCGCGGTCAGGGTGAACAGGCCGCCGAGTGCGTCGAATTCGCGCGGGAATGCCGTATCCAGGAACCCCTGCACCTGTGGAGCGGTCACGCTCAGTTCGTTGTCTTGCGCCGTGGTCGCACTCGCATGGACAGCGATGAAGAGCAGGGCGACGGCTGCGGTCCTCAATGTGGTCTTGGGTACTGCATGCATGCTTTATTTTCCCAGTCGAACGACCACCAGGCCGTCCTCGATGTCGGTGGAGACGATACGCTTGCCGGGTGGGAGCTTACGCATCAGGTCGCTGTCCAGGCGATAGACGGGCTGCTCCTTGGCGTATTCCACCAGCACCGCGTTCAGCAGTCCGCGGGTCCCACCGGACAGCAGCGTGCCCGCATTTGGCAGGTCGATACGCAGCAGCTCCGGGTCCTGCAGGTGCAGGCCCTGCGTGGCCGTGTCATAGCGCAGGCCGCTGACCAGGGTGAAGCTTCCGGAGGTGATGTTGCGTGCCCCCAAGGCGCTCACCGATACGTCGAAATCCAGGTAAAGGCGCTGCTCATCGCGCGGTATGGACAGCCTGGGCTGGCTCAAGGTCGCCGAGAACAGGCCGCCCAACTGGTCGAACTCACGCGGGAATCGATTGTCCAGCTGGCGCTGCAGCTGCGGTTCGGTAAAGGTCACCGTGTTGCCGAGCCAGGCCGACATGGTGTTGATGGTCCCGCAACCGGCCAGGGTGATGCTGGCGATCAGGGCAAAGGCAACGGTCAGCGTGCGTGCATGCATGGACTGGCTCCAGGGGCAATGCGGCACCATACCCTGCTGCGGTGAATGCAGGTTAATTCGGCGGGTTCATGGTCATTATGTCAGCCATTACAGGCCCGGATAGCGCGTTTCTTGTTCTTTTGTGTAGCGCCACCACGGTAATGGTGGCCGCCCTTCCACAAAGCGCCCGGCACTGCTGAATGTATCCAGCACGCAGGGGTCATGGCGGGTGCCGTCGAGTTCACGCAGGCGCGTATGCAGCAGGAATGGCTCACCGCCTGCAAGTTGCGCAGGCAGGGTGATCCTTAGCCGGTGCAGGTCCGCCGCCATCGCCGCACCGATATCCGGAATCTGCAGCAGGCTTTGCGCGTCAGGGGCGTTGCTTTCTTTCATCAGGGAGACGCTGGATGCTATGGGGCAAGTGTAGGTCTGCCCCGTGACCTTTGCATTGTTCAGTCCATCTCGCTGCTTAGCGGGCGTATGCCTCGAGCAGGGGCAGGGGGTCGTAGGCGCCTTCCGCGCCGTAGATGCCGTAGTGCAGATGCGGCGGCGTGCCGCGGGCGTTGCCGCTGTCGCCTACCGTGCCCAGCGGCGTACCGGGTTCAACCACGTCGCCTGCGGCCAGCCCAGGCTGCCAGTCGTCCAGGTGGGCGTAGTAGTGGCGCTCGCGTGCTGGGCCCAGCACCCACACCTGGCGCCCGCCCAGCCCACCCTCGCGCACGGCGGCCACGACGCCCCGGGTGGTGCTCAGCACCGGGGTGCCGCGTTTGGCGAATATGTCCACGCCGGCGTGGGTGCGGTCACTGCCCCGCGGTGCACCGAAAGTGTCGGCGATGCGCGTGGCGCGTACGCCCTCAACAGGGACGGGCAGGGCGGAAGGCGGCGGCATGCGCGCCACTTCCCAGGTCGTGCGCGGCACCGCCATGAAAGGTTGCCCCCAGGACCATGCGGTTCCCAGGTACAGGATCAGCAGGGTCAACGACCACCCCAGCAACCGTTTCAATTTGCCCACATAAGCTCGCACCGGGGCGGGGGAGTGGGACAGGCCGTCGGCCGCCTGCGTCAGGCTTGCCCAAGCTGCTGTTTCAGCCGCAATTTCAGCGCGTCATCCAGCTTCAATTCGCGTGCAAGTTCATCCAGATAAGCGCGTTCCATGAAGTTCTGCTCGTCAGCCGCCATCAGGCTGGCCAGGTACATTTCGGACGCGATTTCGGGCGTGGTGGCGGCGCGCGCGACTTCCGCAGGGTCCAATGGCTTCTCCAGTTCGGCCTTGAGCCATTGCTGGAGTTCTGCATCCTGATTGACGCGGCTGAACTCTCCTTCAATCACCTGGCGCTCGCGCGCGTCGATATGCCCATCGGCCTTGGCTGCCGCCACCAGGGCAGTGAGGATCGCCTGGCTGTGGATTTCGGCCTGGGGGGGTGGCAGCAGGTCCACGGTCCTGGGTTTATTACCGGCAGCGGCACCCTGCTGTTGCTGCTGATAGTCGCCATACGCCTTGTAGGCCATGACGCCGATAGCGGCCAGGCCGCCGTAAGTGGCGATTTTGCGCGTGCCCTTGTTCTTGCCCAGCAGCAAGCCCAGTGCGCCGCCGGCGAGTGCGCCCTTGCCGAAATCGGCATTCAGCATGCCGCCCAAGCCACCCGCTGCGGGCTTCGTGGAGTTTGTGTTTGCGTTGGTATTCGCGTTCGCGTCCCCACCGGCGGATTTCAGGAGTTGGTCAAGGAAGCCCTGGATCTTCATGCGCGTGTGCCTGTGCTGTGGGAATGATCATTTTACATATGGCCATTTCGGCGCCAAGTCAAGGGCAACCTGGGCGCCCGTAATTTTCGCGCCCCGGAAACGACTCGGGACGGCAATGCCGTCCCGAGCAGGTATTGCTTGAAGTGGCGCTCAGGTCAGGCGGCGGCGTCCTTCAACTTCTTCAGCGGACGCACTTTCACCTTCACCGAGGCGGGCTTGGCGGCAAACCACTGCTCTACCTTGGTGAACGGGTTGATGCCCTTGCGCTTGGCTTTGGCCGCCACGTTGACGACGGTGATCTTCAGCAGGCCAGGCAGGGTGAATGAACCGGCACCCTTCTTGTTGACCGAACCGGCGACCGCGTGCTCAAGCGCGGCCAGCACGGCCCGCACGTCTTTCGCAGCGACGCCCGCAGCTTCGGACAGGTGTGCAACCAGACCGGACTTGCTGAGAGCTTCCTTGATGGGCTTGGGGGCTGCCGGCTTTGCGGCGACTTTCTTCGGAGCGGCCTTCTTGGGCGCAGCTTTTTTCTTGCTCGTTGCCATAAATGTCCTGTTTACAGTCAATGGGTGGGAAATCGGGCCGATCGGGTCGGCACAAGCAATGTAGGGCAATTAATGCGCTACGCCAATAGCAAAACCGCAAAAAAAAGCAGGTTCGGTGGATTCTGCTGCCATCAGGCGATAACCGGCAGGGCCGCTCTGCCGCCAGACAGTGCGCTGGCCGGGCTGTGCAAACGCAGCATCGCGAGGTGTCCGCGTCGGCTCAATCCTCCTCCTGGCGGGGTCGGTAGGCCTCCACCAGTCGCTGCTGCACCGGGGCAGGCACGGGCTCGTAGTGGCTGAACTCCAGGCGGTAGCGGCCCTTGCCTGCGGTCACTGACTTCAGTTCGGCTGCATAGCCCTCAAGCTCCGACAGCGGCACCTGCGCCTTCACCACGATCTCGCCGTGCGCGGCCTCGGTGCCGGTGATGCGCGCCCGCTTGGAGGCCAGCCCGCCGGTAATGTCGCCAACCTGCACCTCGGGCGAAGTCACTTCCAGTTCCACGATCGGCTCCAGCACCTGGCCGCGCGCCTTGCCGATGGCGTCCAGAAAGGCCTTCCTGCCTGCAGCGACAAATGCGACCTCCTTGCTGTCCACGGCATGGTGCTTGCCGTCGTGCACGGTGACGCACACGTCCTGGATCGGGTAGCCGGCAATGGCCCCGGCCTTCAGCACCTGGCGCACGCCCTTTTCCACGGCGGGCATGTACTGGCCGGGGATGCTGCCACCCTTGACTGCATCCACGAACTCGAAGCCGGCGCCCCGCGGCAGCGGCTCGATGCGCAGCGCCACCTCGCCGAACTGGCCGGCACCGCCGGTCTGCTTCTTGTGCCGGTAGTGGCCTTCTGCCGCGGCGCTGATGGTTTCGCGGTAGGCGATGCGCGGCGGGCGTGACACCACGGCCACGCCGTAGCGTTCCTTGATGCGTTCGATCAGCACCCGCAGGTGCAGCTCGCCCAGGCCGCGCACGACGGTCTGGTTGAGCTCGGCGTCGTGTTCCAACGCGTAGCCCGGGTCTTCCTCGGCCAGCTTGTGCAGGGCCGCGGCGAGCTTCTGCTCCTGGCCGCGGGTGGCGGCCTCGATGGCCAGCCCGAACATCGGCCGCGGGAATTCCAGCGGCCGCAGCGCGATGTCGTCCTCGTCGTGGCTGTCGTGCAGCACGGCGTCGAAGTGGATGTCGTCCACCTTGGCCACTGCGGCGATGTCGCCCGGGATGGCGCGGTCCACCTCCACGTGCTCCTTTCCCTTGAGCCGGAACAGGTGGCCCACCTTGAACGGCTTGCGGCCGTCGTCCACGTACAGCTGGCTGTCGCGGCGCACCGTGCCCTGGAAGACGCGGAACACGCTCATCTTGCCGACGAAGGGGTCGTTGACGATCTTGAACACGTCGG
>Ga0136636_10002030_pt1 | contig 12013 bp, 9 predicted proteins | sample AntDrymUQ8522106_2_FD_104653 | JGI IMG/M metagenome (GOLD analysis project Ga0136636, IMG submission 104653) | Polar desert sand microbial communities from Dry Valleys, Antarctica - metaG UQ852 (21.06) | ecosystem: Environmental > Terrestrial > Soil > Desert | place: Antarctica: Dry Valley... | reverse complement strand
TGTAGCGGGCTCTCCATGACTGAGGCGCAACAAAGTATCAGTTCAAAAGAGTCGAACAAACCGTCAAAGACTTCGTGCCCCTGCCACTAGCTCCTGAATGCCCTTGGGCATCAAGTCGTGAACAGGGTCAATAAAATTTTAAACGAAGCCTGAAAATGTAGAATAAACACGCGGTTGTTTACACCAATATAATAATAAAATTCTTTAAATTAACAAAAAAACAAACTCCCCCCTGCAGCCAAAAGCCACAGGGGGGAGTTCAATTGAGCAAAAAGTAATCTACCTGAAAGTAACAAGTTATGATTTACCCGTTCCTAATCAATCTCCACACTTACCCCACTCTTCTTTTCACTCGCATCTCCCTTCTTTTTATCAGAAACCCTAATCTTGCTGCCGCCTTTCAACTTGCGTGCAATGGCTGAATAAGGCCCTGTAACGATCACTTCACCTTCCTGCAAGCCCGATACGATTTCGATGTAATCATTGTCTTGAATACCCGTTTTTACCTCTCGAATTCCAACTGTATCGCCCGACATTACAAACACAATCTCCTTAATCAAGTCATGATCCTTTTTACCCGCCGAAGCCTCGGCAGAGGCGGGCTTATCCTCCTCCTTAACCTCCTCCTCTTTTTTATCGTCTCGGGCTGTAACAGAAATAATAGGCACGGTGAGCCCTTCAACCGTGTGGGTAAACACATCTACTGAAGCCGACATACCCGGACGGAAGGGATAGCGGCGACCATCCTTCAAAAGATCAGCATAAGAAGCCGGATCCATTCGGACCTTAATGACAAAGTTGGTCACCTGATCTGTGTTAAGGCTCATGCCACCGCTGCCTATATTGCTCGCACTGTTGGCAATTTCGGAAACATGTCCCTTGAATTTTCGTCCCAAGTAAGCATCAACCTCGATATCTACCTCGTCGTTCAGGCTCACTTTAAGGATGTCGTTTTCACTAACGTCTACCTGTACTTCCATACTGCGAAGGTTAGCCACGCGCATCATTTCAGTACCTGCCATTTGAAGGGTACCTACCACGCGTTCGCCTTTTTCTACGTTCAACTTGCTGATAATCCCGCTCACAGGGGCCGTTACGATGGTTTTTTGAAGACTGGTACGGAGTTCTTTCAAGCGAGCATTGGCACTGTTGATCCCAAATTCTGATGCCCGCACACCTGCTTTGGCACTTGAAAGACTACTTTCTGCAGCTTGCAGGCTTGCCGCAGAGGCCGCTACGGCACTTTCGGCAGATTTCAGGTTGCTCTGGGAGGTTTCAAATTCAGCGGTAGAAATTACCCCGTCTTTGTACAGCTTTTCATTCCGCTGGTGTGCGCTGCGTGCCACTTCAAGTTGGGCTACTACCCGCTGCCTATCGGCTTTTAGCTGCTCGATTTGCGCACCACTTCCTTGTGCATTAGAACTTGAAATTTCTCGCTGGGAACGCGCTGTGCCCACAGAGGCCTGGCCTTGTTCAAGGGCACTTTGGTATTCGTCGGGGCGTATTTTGGCCAGTATCTGACCTACTGTGACAGAATCGCCCTCTTTTACATAAAGTGCTATAATTTCACCCGAAACGTCAGAGCTGATTTTTACTTCTGTTTCAGGGAAAATCTTGCCGCTCGCACTCACGGTTTCCTTGATCGTACGTTTTTCGACCTTTTCGACGGTTACCTCCTCGCCTTTCGGCTTTTGGCGTGCTTTAAACACGGCTGCTACGACAAGCAGTGCGAATACACCAATAAGTACGTAAAGTACGGTTCTTTTTTTTCGTTTGGGCTGTAGACTTGCCATGTTGTAATGATGCCTTTGGTAGAGAATAACTGATTTCGAATGCGAAGGTCTATTTTGATCCTTTGGCAATCTCAAGACTTGGATAAAAGGCCCTAAATGACAGATGAAGATTTAGGAATGGGGGTAAGTAACGATGAAACCGTAAGCTCCCGATTTAGAAGCTCTAAAACCAGCGATGTAAAACGCAGCATATTACAAGCGTTTGGATCGAGGGACTTGGGGAAGTCACAAAAAAATCGCCGGAGCGATTATAAAATCGCTCCGGCGAAGCATTCACGCTTTGCGTTCAAAAGTTGGAAATAGGCGTTTGTTCGGGAATTTTTGCCGGATAAACACCAGGTTTAGGTGGGAAAACTACTGTGGATTCATCCTTTATTTTCATGCATCTGACTTCGGATGCGTTGTATAAGCGCCGGAGAGGCTTTTTCGCGCGATAAATTTGCTTTAAGCAAGGAGCGCAGTGATTCCACATCGGGGGATTCTGGTTGCCGGGATGCTGGTTTTTCGGCAAATACTTGATCTTCAAAAAGGGATGGGTCTTGTGGGCCATTAGCCCGGAGTTTGTCACTGACGGATATGCCAGTTTCTTTGCGTGCGATTTTCATGTAAAAGCGAATTTGTGCCGGCATACTATCGCTGGGCTTGCTGCTTCCAAGTCTGCCAGATGTTCCATTGCCGGGTACCTCGCACTGTCTGCTGCGGCTGCCAACCGAGCTTGGACATATAAGTGCGGGCGACCAATTTATCGCGGACGCTGAACATTGGGTCAAACCTAGGAAGGAACTGGCATTGGATGCCTGCTGACCTGCGGTAGAATGCTGACGAGTGAATGACATATTGATGCGTTTTTGATTTGGTTGAGGTTTTTGAGGTTTAAGCAAAAAAAAGGGTTTGCCGTGGGCAGTTCAAAAAACTGCTTCAAGCAAACCCTTTTATTTTACGATGCGCTTGGCACATCTTCGTCTTCTCCTACTGTGCCCTCGTTATCCTGCACGTTATAGCCTTTTGAATGTCCGTATAGTAAGAGTTTTTTGGCCAAAACATTGCGGGCACGGTGCAAACGCGAACGAACGGTTCCAATCGGAATGTCCAGAATCGCTGCAATTTCCTCGTACGTGAAATCCTCAAGATCGAGCAGAAGCACGGTGCGATAATTGGGCGAAAGGGCATTGACGGCTAGCATGACTTCGTCGCCCATGCGGTCGTTGCTTGGGTTTTCAGCCAAGGGCAAAAGACGCACCGTTGGATCTTCGATATCGCGGGTACGGGGCTGAGTCTTGCGGCTGCGCCATTCGTTGATGAAAGCATTGCGGCAGATTCGGAACAACCATGCTTTGGCGTTCGTTTCGGCGGTGTAGCGCTCAATAAAGCGCCATGCTTTCATAAATGTCTCTTGCGCAAGATCCTCAGCCTGCGTCTTGTCGCCCGTAAGGCGATAGGAGAACGCATAAACCGCATCGAGCAGCGGGACGAATTCCTGCTCGAATACTCGGCTTTGCGCACTGTTTGCCTTGTAAGTTAAGGTAGCCATAGCGGTTTGGTTTTAGTTATTTGGCACTGCAAAGGTCGCCAACAAGTACGTACAACACAAGAGGGTAAGGAGAGAGTTCCCGAAGGAGGATATTTTTTTTGAGCATCCTGTCCTTCTTACCCGAATACTTTATATTTGCAAATGGAGATTCTTAAATCAACCAAACCAGCACTTTAAAAAATATCAAATTTCTCTTGTTCTATACCCTGAGTTTGCTCGCTTTTGCCTGCAAAAAGGAAGAGCTACCGCCAATTGAGCCCATCACTCCGATTGTCTCCCCCATTTATATACCCATTTATCAGCCTGGCGACACCTCCATGGCGGCGGCTTATGCCAATAAACTGACGGCTTTTTGGAGGGCAGATACATATTGCAAAAAATCATTTTCTGATTCGACAAAGTTGATTTTACATTTTTACACGTACACTGCCGATGGTAGTAGGAGAGAAAGCGTAGGATTTGGCCCCTTTTCGAAAAATGGTATTGGCACTTACAAGTTGAGTATTGCAACGACAAGTATTGTACCCCCAAATGAGGCGTTGACTGTTTACGCAACCTGGGCTTCTGATGGCGATCTTTTAGAAGATTACTATTTTTTAGACAGCACAGATCTAAAAAACAGATTGGTCATCACCAAACTAGACTTGCCTAACAAGCGGGTAGAGGGCAGTTTTCATGTTTCCTACAACATACAGGAACCTCGCTATAGTGCGAGAAATCCGAAAAAAGTCACGTTCTCGAAGGGGCGTTTTTGGGCTGCTATTCGGGACTGAATCAACGATTGTCATGTCGCAACGAAGTGAAGGCATCTACACAAGCCATACTTTTCGGGGCGCGTTAAATGATATCTTAAGTTGCTTGGCTTGTGTAGATGTCTTCACTTCGTTGCGACATGACAAAAATTGGGATCGGCTCACATTAAAAAAAGCCCAAAAAACCAACCTAAACCGTCCCTCGATTCCGGGTCCGCCAGATGGAAAGCATCATCCGAACCGCAAAAGCAGGTGCTGCAATTGCGCTACCTACGCCAAAAAAGAGCATTTCTCCCCAAATATAATCCTGAATAGCTGGCTGCTGACCCGCTGGAAGATGCCCCGTGAGTGGCTCCCAAGTCTGTTCTTCGATGAAGACCAGAAATTCATTGACCCTCTCAATTAATAAAAAGGTGAGCGGAAACATAAGAAACATCAGGACAATTTTCAGCACTTGCTGATTGCTGATAAAAGTGTGTTTGAGCAGGAAAATATATCTGGTCAAGGTTATAAGTGCAACTACAAAAAGCACGTTTGTCCATTCAAATGGCCACAGATACATCACCTTATAAATAGGTTGTAATACCGCCCAAACCACGATAGCTGTAATGACCCACCAGACCAATTCAAGCGTGACTTTCAATAGGTTAGATTTGTTCATGTTATTTTTATCTGGAAAATTTTTACTGCTTCTTTTGCTGTTATCCGTTCCTTAGACGGTCAAAGGTAAAAATGTACCTTGACGATGAATCCCTATTTTTGGGGTGTTTAAAATGAAAGAAAGCGTAACGCCGCATCACCTGAATAGTTGGTATCACCAAAAAGAAAACCGATCAGACGCAAAGTTCGCAAATGCCGCGCAGTAAAATATAGCTGAGCCTCATTTAGGAACGGATAAATGGGTTAAGTTTTACCTTTTTTCAATACATCGAGGCTTAACTTTTTACATTTGCAGCATCTAAGGAACGCGGTTGGAATATAAGTACCTTTATTTCCACCCCATTTCTAACCCCGCCAACAGTTTCAAATCAAGCAAACATGCCGCTCGATCAGCAACACGAACATGACCGCCAGAACGACCCGCGTGGCGAAATGTCTTTTTTTGACCATATTATTGAATTGCGCACCCATATTCTCCGTTCGGTGCTGGCAATAGCCGTTGTTGGCGTAATCTGTTTTTTCAACAAGGATTTCATTTTCAACACGTTGATCTTTGGGCCAAAGAATCCGGACTTTCCCACCTACAGGATTATCTGCAATTTTTCTCACGGGGTAGGAGCCGGAGATGCCATGTGTTTTAGTCCTCCAAAATTCAATATCATTACCCGAGAGTTGGGAGAGGTATTGATGCAACACTTGTATATTTCATTTTGGTTGGGCGTGATTGGTGCTTTCCCCTTTATTTTTTGGGAGTTTTGGAGGTTTGTGCAGCCTGGCTTGCACGATACTGAGCGAAAAGCCGTACGTGGTATCGTAGCCATTTGTACCTTTCTTTTCTTGTTAGGGGTTTCTTTCGGGTATTATGTTATCGCCCCATTTTCCATCAGTTTTTTAGCTGGCTACACCCTGGAAGGCCTCGAAGTATCCCCTACGCTGGATTCGTATGTGACTTACATGACGATGTTTACCTTGCCTATGGGTCTGGTTTTTGAATTGCCAGTCATGGCTTACTTTTTGGCAAAAATTGGGGTGGTTGGGGCTGCATTTTTGCGCAATTTCCGACGCCAGGCCATTGTGATCATACTTATTGTAGCAGCCATTATCACGCCTCCCGATGTCGTGTCGCAAACGCTGGTATCTATTCCACTTTTTGGCTTGTATGAGGCTAGTATTTTAGTGGTGGCAAGGGTACAGCGCAACCGCGAAAAAGCCTTAAATTCGCCTAAAAGCATGGGCAAAAGCAAGGATGTAACGCCATACGATGAAGATTAACGATAACCGACCCAGTTTGTAGTTTCGCATAATCTGGGCATAAAACACAGCGCCAGCAAACCTTTTGTGGTTCAAATTAATCTGTAGTAAGCTCGAACGATACTGCAATGCTCAAATACCTTCTACGCCGAATCCTAATGGCCTTGCCCACTTTGCTGGTCATTTCATTTTTCGCATTCGGGCTGGGTAAATGTGCGCCAGGAGACCCCGTGGTGAATATTTTCGGAGAAGAGGCCTATAATTCGCTTGACCCGGCAAAACAAGCCGTTGCTTACCGTGCCAATGCAGCTAGAATTGGGCTTGAAGGACCTTCTTTTTACTTCACCCTCACAACTGCGGCCTACCCCGATACACTTTGGCGTATTTTTCCGCTTGACCGCCGTGCCCGCTTGGAAAAATTGATTGGCCAAACAGGAAATTGGCCCGCTGTAGCACATTGTGACAAGGCTATTTCTGAAACCGCTCAGGCTATAGAAGCCCTCCCTCCTTCCCTTCCGCAAAACACCAAACTCAGAACGGAATTCACGTTTTTGGTTCGAGCAGACCACTTAGCCTTACTTGATTCTGCCGTGAATCGGCTCAAAGCGATTGCCGCTGAAATACAGGAAGTACCAGTATTAGAAACGCCATCTTCAGAAATTGCTCCAGAATCTAGGCAGCCAAAAGTCCAGTTTCCAGCACTTGTTGAAGCACTTTTGCATCTTGACGCTGCGGCATCCGTTTTACGCACACAAAAAATTTCAGCGAAACTCCGTGTACCTAGGCTCTATTGGCAAGGATTTGACAACCAATACCATCAATGGATAAAAGGATTTTTGACTGGCGACTTAGGGTTAACAAGACGCAGGATGGAAGTCTGGGAAGAGTTGCAATCAAGCTTGCTTTCTACCATGATAATCAGTGGATTGGCTATACTTTTAGCTTATCTCATCGCTGTGCCTTTGGGCGTAGAAATGGCCCGGCATAAAGGAAAATGGTCGGATCGATGGGGGAAACGGGGGCTATTTTTTCTTTATTCTATGCCCGTTTTTTGGTTTGCAGGGCTCCTGATCATGGTCTTTACGAATACAACCTGGGGACAAACCGTCTTACCCTCCATTTATTTCGACATACAAGATGCCTGGAGGCCTGGGAAAACCTCGTTCGGAGAATGGTGGAGTGCCAATGCGTCCAAATGTGTGTTGCCAATAACGATCCTAACGGTTCACGCTGTGGCAGTATTGGCCTTACAAATGCGTAGCGGAATGATTGGAACCTTGGGCGAAGATTATATTCGGACGGCCCGAGCCAAGGGGGTGGGAGAAGAAGAGATTTACTGGAGCCATGCTTTTCGTAATGCACTTTTCCCAATCATCACGGTGTTTGCTAGCGTTTTGCCCGCGGTATTTACAGGATCGCTTGTGGTAGAGGCACTTTTTAGTTTCCCAGGTATCGGTACTAAAACTTTTGAGGCATATTTGGGAAAAGACCTTCCGCTCCTTTCGGCCATTATGATGGTTGCTGCCGCGCTTACTATTGTGGGAAGTCTACTGGCAGATATATTATATGCTTGGGCAGATCCACGGATACGATTTACAAAAAAAAACAGCTAACTCTCTGAATGTCAGAAAATTAGCCGTGTTTTTTTGGAGGTTTCCAGCGGATTCGAACCGCTGTAGCAGCTTTTGCAGAGCTGTGCCTAACCGCTCGGCCAGGAAACCTTGTTGGTGAAAGCGGGTGCAAAGAAACGGGTTTTTCCTAGAAATACAAAAGCCCTGAGCCCAATGATTTTTATTTTCTGTGTAAAAATCATTTTTTGTTCCAAAACGCTTCGAACTACCCTCGGTTTCTAGCCCCAAAATGGGATGCGATTACCGGGCGCTTGCAATAAGGAACGCGGCACCAATAACTTAGTCATTTGATGCCACCCTTTGTTCCATCATACGGCCGCTATTTTTCTTTAAATACCCCCACTATTGGCAGAAAGATAGGGTTGTCTGATGAAAAAATGGTTGACCTAAAATGACTAAGTTATGGGTGCCACGTTCATAAAAATCATTTCTAGCGAAGATTTTCCTTCGTAAATCGTTGTTTTTCCCAACCCTTCCTACATTTGGGCTGCCTTAACCAGACCCAATTTTTTTGTCACACCCTTTCTTAATTCACCTTTTTTAACTGGATACTCATGGGTTCTGCTTTACAAACTCTGGATTATGCTGTTTTTCTGCTTTACTTCTTCATTGTGTCGGGGTATGGCTATTGGATTTATCTTAAAAAGAAATCCGGCGAAAACACTGCAAATGACTTTTTCCTTGCCGAAGGCTCCCTCACCTGGTGGGCTATTGGTGCATCTCTGATTGCCTCTAACATCAGTGCCGAACAATTTGTCGGCATGAGCGGCTCAGGATTTGCCATGGGCCTGGCCATTGCCTCCTACGAATGGATGGCAGCAGCCACCCTTCTGGTCGTAGCGGTGTTTTTTATGCCTGGGTACATTAAAAACCGGATCTTCACGATGCCGCAATTTCTTGAAAAGCGGTATAGTCCTTTGGTAGCGACTATGATGGCTGTATTCTGGCTGCTAGTATACGTGTTTGTGAACCTCACCTCTATCCTTTATCTCGGCGCAATCGCGGTAAGCACCATTTCAGGCTTCAGTTTCACCGCCTGCGCAATTGGCCTGGCGGTGTTTGCTATTTTCATCACCCTTGGTGGCATGAAAGTAATCGCCTATACCGATGTTATTCAGGTAGTTATTCTGGTTATGGGTGGTTTGTTCACCACCTACCTTGCCTTGGATCTGGTGGCACAACAATTTGGAACTACGGGTGCAGTTGCAGGCCTTGGGCTGATCAGAGACCAGGCGCCGGACCACTTCCACATGATCTTTAAAGAAGGAGACAAATACTATAAAGACCTTCCGGGCCTTACGGTACTGATTGGAGCAATGTGGATCGCAAACCTAAACTACTGGGGCTGCAATCAATACATAACCCAACGGGCCTTGGGTGCCAAAATTGAAACGGCGCGCAGTGGCTTGCTTTTCGCAGCATTTTTGAAATTATTGATGCCAATCATTGTGGTTTTGCCAGGCATCGCTGCTTATGTGCTACACCAAAAAGGAATGTTCCAGCAGGAAATGATGAATGCTGCCGGTGAGGTAAAGCCAGACCGGGCCTATCCGGTACTGCTCAACTTGCTTGGGCCAGGCTTGAAGGGGCTTTCTTTTGCCGCACTTACCGCTGCTATTGTAGCCTCATTGGCTGGCAAAGCAAACTCAATCGCCACTATTTTTACCTTAGACCTTTATAATAAGTACATGGAAAAAGGTGCGAGCGAGGAAAAACAGGTAAAGGTTGGACGTTGGGTAATTTTAGCAGCGATGGCCATTGCCGTTCTGGTTGCGCCTCAGTTGCAAAAACTGGAGCAAGGCTTCCAGTTCATTCAAGAATTTACAGGGCTGATCTCTCCAGGAGTTGTTGCCATTTTCTTGCTGGGCTTTTTCTGGAAACGCGCCACCGCAAATGCTGCGTTGGTAGCGGCCCTGATTACCATCCCATTGGGCATTGCTTTCAAAAAATACATGCCTGAGGTGCCTTTTCTGGATCAAATGGGGTATGCTTTCGCAATTATTGTGGCCATTATGGTGGCCATGAGTCTTGCTGACCCAAAAAGTAAGGACAACGCCAATGCAATGGAAGTGGATACTTCTATGTTTAAGACCTCACAGCAGTTTGCCATTGGTGCAGTGCTCGTGTTGGGCGTGATTGCTGCGCTTTACATTGTGTTCTGGTAAACACCACGTTTTGAGGTTCACGGGTTTTAAGGTTTAGAGGTGCATGGGTTCGGAATCCATGTACCTCTAAACCGTCCAGACCTCTAAACCCTCAAACTTCAAAACCTTTCAACTAAAATTTGATGCAAAAACTATTGCTCCTTTTCCTTTCGCTCACCTCATTTTCAGGTCAGCCTGCGGAGAAGATCTATTTCCGAAATCCTTCTTTTGAAGATACCCCCGGATCTGGGAAATGTCCAAAAGGCTGGTATTCCGGTCATCAGGGAAGCACGCCTGATATTATGCCTGGGGCTTGGGATATTAAGTTCCTACCTCAGGATGGCAAGACCTGTGTAGGGCTGATCGTTCGGGAAGATGGCACGCATGAAGACATCAGCCAAGCCATGAAAGAGCCGCTCGTTGCGGGTAGGTGTTATGCATTCACCCTCTATCTTGCGCATTCGCCCCAATATGTGGGGTACAACAAACCAACCAGACTGCGCATCTGGGGGGGGGTGGAAAAAGGTGAGCGAAGCGAGCTCTTGGCTACCTCACCACTAATTGACCACGCGGATTGGCGGCAATATAAATTTGAACTCAGCCCTACCTCCACCGCAACACAGTTGGTTTTTGAAGTAGATTATGCCCCTGGAGTCGTTTTTAAATACAAGGGAAATCTGCTGCTTGACAACTGCTCGCCTTTAGAAAAATGCATTCGAGCGTGACTGGCATTGGTTTTAACTAGATTTAGGAACATGCCCTGAATCTGGCCAAAAGTCAAAAACACCCAATGTCAAAAAATCTGAACAAAAAACACGATGCCCCTCCGCCGAGTTGCTACTTTTTGCTTGAATTTCAAGATTTTAATCCTGTTTTTCTTCCTCCCCACTGTACTTGCTGCGCAAGTGGATTCGCTTTCTGAGCGGTTTGTTTCTATTCAAAAAATCTTGATAGAAGGGAATAAAAAAACGAAGGCGGGCACCATTTTGAGAGAGTTGCAATTTGGAGTAGGCGATTCTTTACCTACTGGTGGACTTCCGGCAGTCTTGGAACGCAATCGGCTCCTCTTGCTGAATCTTGGCGTTTTCACAGAAGCCAGTATTAGTGTCGCCGAATGGGGCGATAGTAGCCAAGTAAATATTCTTGTCCATGTCACCGAAGGCTGGTACGTATATCCGGTGCCGATACTTTCGCTTTCTGATCGCAATTTTAATGTCTGGTGGAATGAATTTAACCGCTCCTTCAAGCGGGTGAATTACGGCCTGGACTGGAGCCAACTCAATCTCACTGGTCGTGCGGATGCCTTGAAAGCCAAGGTTCAATTTGGCTTTACCAATCGCTACGAACTCTCCTACCGAAGTCCTGGCCTCAACCGCAACCGGACGCTTGGCCTGGAAGCCAGCCTCTCTTATAGCCGAGCACATGAGCTGGCCTATAGAACTGAAGCCAATAAACTGCTGTTTTTACGGGTACGTGAGGCTTGGCAGATCAAGCAAATATTGGCTGCTGTGACCTTGATATCGCGTCCCAAACTTTTTAAAAGCCAATCCTTTACGTTAGAATATCGAGACAATCAGGTATCCGATACCATCGCCAAGGTGCTCAACCCCGACTATTTTTTGGAGCGCAATACACGCCAGCGTCATTTTAGTGCGGTGTATTCACAAACGTTTGATTATCGAGACTTTCGACCCTACCCACTTAAAGGCTGGCGTGCCATGGTCGAAATTAGAAAAAACGGGCTTCTGCCTTCTGATGATCTTCAAATCTTCAGAGCATTCGCTGAATGGAACCAATATTTTTCGCTCAATAAACGGCTAAGCATCGAACTGGTGGGTAAAGTCAGAACCAGCCTACCCCGTCGCAAACCACCTCAAAGCAACAATCAGGCACTTGGTTATGGTGGCAATCTGGTGCGCGGATACGATTATTATGTCGTAGATGGGCTAGATTTTGGCGTTTTGCGTACCTCTTGGCACCTTAGCGTGTTCGAAGGGCAATTTCATCTGGGCAAATTTATGCCTGCAAAGGCTTACCGCAAGTTGCCGATAAAAATATACCTGGCATTCAATAATGATATTGGGTATGCCAATGATCCTCATTACGCCGCTACAAACCCGCTCGCCAATCGCTTGCTGTATGGCTATGGGCCTGGACTTGATTTTGTATTGTATTACGACAAATCCATTCGCTGTGAATGGACCTGGAATGATCTAGGGGAGGGCGGATTTTTTTTACGGGTGAACACTGG
>Ga0136636_10002029_pt1 | contig 12015 bp, 10 predicted proteins | sample AntDrymUQ8522106_2_FD_104653 | JGI IMG/M metagenome (GOLD analysis project Ga0136636, IMG submission 104653) | Polar desert sand microbial communities from Dry Valleys, Antarctica - metaG UQ852 (21.06) | ecosystem: Environmental > Terrestrial > Soil > Desert | place: Antarctica: Dry Valley... | reverse complement strand
ATCGCAGCTTTCGACATTGCCCAGGACTTTTTCGATTGATATTCCTGATGCGTTGGTGAAGGAAGTTGAAAAATGCACTGATACTCAACAGGTTCGACAGGTTGGCGTTGAATGGGCTATTCATCAATCGCGCGAACTTATAAAATTTGGGGTGCCGGTACTTCATTTTTATACCATGGGGAAATCGGATAATATCAGTAAAATTGCGAAAGCGGTTTTCTAACAGTTACAATGTATAATTGGGTGCCGGCTGTCTTGAATATGGAAATAAGCAAAGTAATTCCTTCTGCAAAACCGCTTGTAAAGGAATAACTCAAGCATATCTAAACCTCAAAATTATTGTCTCAGGCAACGAATCTATATTCAGGCAGTAGTAGTTACTGCCTTTTTTTTACATTTGCGTTTTCAAACTTATTAAATGACAATCTACAACAACATTCTTAATCAATCCAAAGCAGGCAAAAAACAGCTTGCCGTATTAATTGATCCGGATAAACTCCAGAACCATGATGTTGAAAAAATTGCTATAAATGCTGAAAAATCAGGAGTTGACTGTTTTTTTGTTGGCGGCAGTCTTTTGGTAAATAATGAACTCGACCACTGTATTAAAACGCTGAAAGCCAATAGTAAAATCCCTGTAATCCTTTTTCCCGGCAACACTATGCAAATGAGCTGGAAGGCCGATGCCATACTTTTCCTATCGCTCATCAGTGGCCGGAATGCCGAAATGCTGATCGGACGCCATGTTATTGCTGCACCGCACTTAAGAATGAGCCCTTTGGAAGTTATTTCATGCGGTTATATGCTGATCGAAAGCGGTAAAAGTACAGCCGTTCAATACATGAGCAATACAGTTCCGATACCTTCGGATAAAATGGATATAGCTATCTGCACAGCAATGGCGGGCGAAATGCTGGGATTAAAACTTATATACCTCGAAGCAGGAAGCGGTGCACAACAAAGTGTTCCGGTTCAAATGATTGAACAGGTAAAGCAGAACATACGCATTCCAATGATTGTTGGAGGTGGCATACGCACGCCCGAAAAAGCAAATGAAGCCGCTGCAGCCGGCGCCGATATTATTGTAGTAGGAACCGCATTTGAAAAAAAATCAGAGTTGATAGCCGAAATAGCAGATGCGGTGCATAGGGCAGGGAATTAATTATGATCTCCTATTTTCAGCAGTTCCAAAAAAAATTCAGTTAATGATTATCAGATGGAGAAATTTCAAGGGAAATATCGTATTTCATCTGCCCGGCTTAAATCCTGGGATTATGCATCAGAAGGAATATACTTTATTACAATTTGCACAAAAAACAGAGAGCATTATTTGGGCGAAATTGTACGATCTATCAGAAAACAAAATGAAATGAAGCTCTCTGTATTAGGGATGGCAGTTGAAATGGAATGGTTGAGAACACCAGAAATAAGGCCGGATATGAACCTTTCCTTAGGAGAATATCAGGTAATGCCAAATCATTTTCATGCCATTTTGATAATTGGCGAAAATCAATTTAATACAAATAAAACGATAGATGATCCGCGCACAAATCCTGCCGATCCCCGTAGAGACGCGATGCTCGCGTCTCTGAACAATTCAGATTCCAAATCAGATACAGACGCCATGTTCGCGTCTCTGAACAATACGAATTCCAAATCATATCCAGACGCCATGTTCGCGTCTCTGAACAATACGAATTCCAAATCATATCCAGACGCCATGCTCGCGTCTCTGAACAATTCAGATTCCAAATCAGATCCAGACGCGATGCTCGCGTCTCTAAACGATCCGGATTTCAATCAAATTTCCGAATTGGAGTACCAGATGATCATACAAAGCAATACAAAAGGAATAAACAAATTTGCCCCTCAATCGAAAAATTTAGGATCCGTTATGAGAGGATTTAAATCATCGGTTTCTTCCTTTGCAAAGGATAATAACGTTATTTTTAATTGGCAACCCCGATATTATGACCATGTTATCAGAAATCACAATGAATTCATGCGGATTTCCATGTACATTCGTAACAACCCTGCCAATTGGAAAAATGACCGTTTGCGATAACAATGCGAAACAAACGTGGTAGAGACGCGATGCTCGCGTCTCTGAATAACGCGTATAAAAATAATTCCCAATAAAAATGATATAATCATTTTTATTGGTCGTTTTGAGACGCGAGCATCGCGTCTCAAAAACAAATTTGATATCCAATAAAAATGATATAATCATTTTTATTGGCGTTTTGAGACGCGAGCATCGCGTCTCTTCGATGCACGGATTGAAAAAAAACCACAAAAAACAATATGAATAAAAAATTCCCCTCTACCCTACTGGCGTTTCTGTTAATTGCTGTATCGCAATTATTTGCACAACAAAAACAATTAACTATCGACGATCTGATGAACCGGAAACTATATCCGGCATCCTTATCCAATCTGCAATGGCGCAGCAACAATCTTTTTACATGGAATGCCAATAACCGGATTGTGCAAAGCACGGTTAAAACAGGGGCTACAGATACCATTTTTTCGCTCGACGATCTGAATCTGGTAATTGAAAAAAGCCAGTTTAAGAAATTGAAATCGTTACCGGCTTTTAAATGGGAAGATGAAAACACTTTTCGATATACAAATGATTCTAAAGTTTTTATTTTTAATGTTTTAACAAAGGATCTCAATGTTATAAATACCTACGAATCTAACGGCGAAAATGTGGATATCGCACATGCAACCGGCAAAATTGCTTTCACGAAAGAGAATAACCTTTACGTTTCGGAAAATAGGGAAACAATGGCTGTTACCAACGATTCCGACAAAGGAATTGTAAATGGAAAAACAGTACACCGCAATGAATTTGGCATCAATGGAGGAATTTTTTGGTCGCCAAAAGGTAACCTGCTCGCTTTTTACCGTATGGACGAAACCATGGTAACCGAATACCCGCTGGTGAATATCGATGAACGAATTGCAAAAACTGAATACATCCGTTACCCGATGGCCGGCATGGCAAGTCATCATGTTACAATCGGGGTTTATAACTCTGCGAAAAACCAGGTAATTTACCTCAAAACCGGCGAACCTGCTGAGCAATATCTGACCAATGTTAGCTGGAGTCCCGACGAAAAATACATTTTTGTAGCCGTTTTAAACCGCGATCAAAATCACATGTGGTTGAATAAATATGATGCCGTTTCAGGCAATTTTGTAAAAACACTTTTCGAAGAAACTGACAATGAATATGTTGAACCTTTGAATGGTTTGATTTTTCTGAAATCCAACCCTGCTCAGTTTATCTGGCAGAGCCGCCGCGATGGATTTAACCATTTTTATCTATATGATGTTGAAGGTAGCGTGGTAAAACAAATCACCAAAGGGCCTTGGGAAGTAACTGCATTTCAGGGATTTGACCCTAAAGAAACAAAGATTTACTACACCTCAACCCAGGAAAGTCCTTTGGAAAGGCATTTGTATTCTGTTGAGTTAAAAACCGATAAAACTTTTAAATTCACTTCAGGGAAAGGTACACATACAACCCTTGTTTCACCTGATGGAAAATTTATAATCGATCGTTTGAGCAGCCTTACAGTTGGATCGCAAACCAATTTAATTAACGAAAAGGGCGAAAGTATCCGGTTAATTGCAGAAGATTTAAATCCGTTGAAAGACTACAAACTTGGCGAAACATCTTTTGTAAGGCTTAAAGCTGATGACGGAAGTGATTTATTCGGAAGGCTTATTTTACCTGTGGATTTTGATGCATCGAAAAAATATCCAGTTCTCGTTTATGTATATGGCGGGCCTCATTCACAGTTAGTTACTGACACATGGCTGGGTGGCGCCAATCTGTATTTTAATTACCTGGCAACCAAAGGATATGTGGTTTGGACACTCGATAACAGGGGTACGGCAAACCGTGGTGCCGATTTTGAACAAGCCATCCATCGGAAATTGGGTGATATTGAGGCTAAAGATCAAATGGTGGGTGTTAATTACCTAAAATCGCTGCTATATGTGGATGCATCACGAATTGGAATTGATGGCTGGAGTTATGGTGGATTTATGACACTTACACTGAAACTTCGCAATCCGGATGTGTTTAAAGTTGCTACCTGTGGCGGACCGGTTATCGACTGGAAATATTATGAAATCATGTATGGCGAACGATATATGGATACTCCTGAGCAGAACCCGGAAGGCTATAAAAAAGCTTGTATCCTTAATTACGTGGATCAGCTGGATGGGAAATTACTGATAATTCAAGGCGCGCAGGATAATACCGTTGTATGGCAAAACAGCCTCCAATTTATCCAGTCCTGCATTCAGAAAGGCAAACAGGTCGATTATTTTGTTTATCCAAACCACGAACATAATGTTGGAGGCATGGAAAGACTGCACCTTTTCAGGAAACTGGCTGAGTATTACGATCAGAATTTATAAAACAATCAGGACTTCGAAATTAATAAAGCCCGATAACGCTGATTGTCAGGATTTTTAATACTACTAAAAATGTTTATTTCAGTCAAAAACTGAAAATAGGACTGCTGGAAACAACTGTTAAATCTTCATGTTCGGATCGACCTAAACAATGCTGCCAGTATACTGATGTTTTTCGGAATCAAATCTTTTTAAACGCACTGTACGAAAATTTGCTTCTTTTAGCAAAAACAAAGTTCCGGGAAAATTTTCCGGAACTTTTTTATTATTTGTAGCAGCCTTATAAAAGAGGATCTGACAAGCAGTATAAATTGAGTTCTGTGTAATTTATCCTGAAAAACCCAAAGCAACTTCAAACACTTTTTTAAGAAATAATACAGTTTAAGATAAGTTTCATTCACAACAATTCAGCATTATTCTCACTCATTTTATATTTTACCAATCATATTCAACTATGTAATTCAGCCATTTATCATACATTATCAGGCGTTCACCAATTATTAGTTTTCTGCCCTATTTATCAGGAGTAGTTTTGTCCCAAAATCAATAAATCAGAAAAAAAAATGAAAAACATTACTTTAATCACAGTAATCCTGTTTATGTCAATTTTAGCAACTGCACAGGACAATTCATCAACAGATAATAATCAGATCGGGACAATCTTCGGAAAAAACAAAGATGCAAAACTGGGCTGGTTTATAGGTCTCGACAATGGTTACACACAATTCGGCTCTCGCGATGTTTACCTGAGCGGATTAAATGCCGGTCTCATTATTAACCACAATTTTTCTATTGGATTCTCCGGCTCAGGATGGACAAACCGTAACTCAATGTATTACAGTAATATAACCGATACAACAGGTGCATATCTCGAAGGCGGTTTTGGCCGGTTTATACTCGAATATACCCTATTCCCAAAAGCTGCCGTTCACTTAACTTTCCCACTTATGATTGGCGGCGGCGCTGCCAGCTATATAAATGATATGGACAATTGGGAATGGGATGATAATGAATGGGATACTCACCATAAAAATCTTGACACGGACGTTTTTTTCTCCATCGAACCAGGAATCCGCGCCGAAATTAATGTTTTCAAATTCATGCGTTTAAATGCAGGTTTCAGTTATCGTTTTGTAAGTGGACTCGAAATGATGAATACTTCTGCTGATATGATGAATAACTACACCGTAACTGCCGGATTAAAATTCGGGAAATTCTAAACAGTACAATTCCGGCTTTCTCTCAAATAATTTATTTATACAAGCCTAAACCTCATCAAGAAATGAAAACTACAATATATTGTTTTCTCATGTGCATGGCATTGTTAGCACCTGATATGGCCAGGTCGACTACAACCATAGTAAATGGGAAAGGTTGTATACGCAGCGAATTCCGTAAAACAACGCCATTTTCGCGCATTGATAGCCGGATTTACGCTGATATTCAAATTATTAAAAGCAATATCAGCAATATCATTATATCAGCCCAGGATAACATTTTACCCCTTATCCTGATCACAGAACGCGACGGCTTACTTATAATTTCTACGGGGGAGTTCAATGTGTGCTCCGACAGTTCAGTTAGAATTACCATTTACGTGCCTTTTATTGACGAAATCTGTCTATCGGGTACAGGAACAATTCGATCTGAATGCCCGGTTCAGAAAATAGAACTAAAAGGAGAAGGCGCAATATTTTGTGCTGGCCGAATCAGGAATTCGTCGGTGGAACTTTCGGGTTCAGGCGAAATAAACCTAAGTGAAATGAAGCTAAAGGACGCCGAAGTAACCATCAAAGGGAACGGCATTGTTAACATAAATGCATCTGAATTGCTTGAGGTAATAATTACTGGAACCGGTACACTATATTATAAAGGGAATCCGGTTATTACCAGCGATATTTCGGGGACAGGCGGACTTATTTCGTTAAAACAATGATCAATAAGTTTCGTGATGTACCTGATTTTATTGTAATAAAAATATACCGATTATTTTATTCATCTATAAAAAAAAAGAGATGTAAGTTATTAACTTACATCTCGTTATAAAGCTATTTGAGCCACTAATGGGACTCGAACCCACGACCTGCTCATTACGAATGAGCTGCTCTACCAACTGAGCTAAAGTGGCATTAAAACAAAGCCTGCCTGTAAAATTCAAGCAGGCTTTTTTAAAGTCGGGATGAGAGGATTCGAACCTCCGGCCTCTTCGTCCCGAACGAAGCACGCTACCAAGCTGCGCTACATCCCGATTTTAATTCCTGGTTTGGACGTCAGTGGCGGCCTTCCCGCTTCCAGCGGGACACGCTACCAAGCTGCGCTACATCCCGATTTTAAAGAACTTCAGTTTACAAAAGTTGTCTCCCGGACAGGATTCGAACCTGTGACCCATTGATTAAGAGTCAATTGCTCTACCAGCTGAGCTACCGAGAGATTTGAGGGTGCAAAAGTAACATTTTTTCGTTTTTGTTGATAAAAAATTATTTCTTTTATGCGTATTCGTGTTTTTGATGAACCTGGTAAGCCTTCTAATTGTTAATTTTGCTTATGGATTCTTCTGGCAACACCCCTTTCAAATCAGCACTTAAAGTGAATAACGGCATCGAACAGCCACCCTCAGTTAATGAAGGCGCAGCAAAGCATTTCAGTAAGCCGGGTCGTAAACTTCTTACTACTGATCAGTATGTTGAAGGCATTTGCTCCGGAAACCGCACTATTCTAAGTCAGGCTATTACACTGATTGAAAGCTCATTGCCTTCGCACCAGGAGCTGGCTCAAAATATTATCAGCAAATGCTTACCGCTTTCAGGAAATTCTGTCCGAATCGGAATCACGGGTGTTCCCGGCGTGGGAAAAAGTACTTTTATCGAAGCTTTCGGGAAACATCTTACCTCGCAGGGGCATAAAATTGCGGTACTGGCTATTGATCCGAGCAGTTCGCGATCGCGTGGCAGTATATTAGGCGATAAAACCCGCATGGAAGAACTTTCAATCGATTTAAACGCGTTTATAAGGCCATCGCCTGCAGCCGGTTCACTGGGAGGCGTAGCGCGTAAAACCCGCGAAACTATCATACTCTGCGAAGCAGCTGGGTTTGATACTATTTTGGTGGAAACTGTGGGCGTAGGCCAAAGCGAAATTGCGGTACACTCCATGGTCGATTTTTTCCTGTTGCTGATGCTTGGCGGCGCCGGCGACGAACTTCAGGGCATAAAACGGGGAATTATGGAAATGGCCGATGCCGTGGTTATTAACAAAGCCGACGGCGACAATCTCAACCGCGTAAATGTGGCAATGGCCGAGCTGCGCAGCGCTTTACACTACTTCCCTCCTACCGAATCGGGCTGGCAGCCGGTATGCGAAGCTTGTTCATCTATCACTAAAAACGGTATTCCGAAGGTGGAAGAAATGATAAGCAAATATGTGGAATTCACAAAAGAAAACGGCTATTTCGCAAAACGCAGGCTGCAACAGTCGAAGCAGATTATGATGAATGTAATCGATCAGGCATTGCACGATCATTTTTATAATCAGCTAGAAATAAAGAAACTGATGACAAAGGTGGAAGCTGAATTACATAATGAAAAAATAAGTGCTTACGTGGCCGCTCAACAGCTTCTGGAAAAGTATTTTGGAATTGTAAAATAACAATTGTCAGGGTTTTTTACCGCAAGGACGCCAGAGTTTCGCAAAGAGCGTTGAGTTAAAACTGCCTATTTATGATTTTATCCGTATTTTTATGAGTAATTAATCTTTTTAAAATTCGCTCAGCCATGATCCAATTCGAAGCTCTTTTTCAGATTTCCTATGGCTTGTATATTGTAAGTTCGGGCAACAAAACCAGCGGTAACGGTTACATTTCAAATACTATATTTCAGGTTACAGCCGAACCGCCACAATTCGCCGCAAGTTGCAATAAAGATAATTATACCGCGGAATTTATTACCCAATCAGGTGCTTTTGCTGTTTCGGTGCTCCACAACGATACTGATCCTGATATTATCGGGCGGTTTGGGTATAAATGCGGACGTGATTTTAATAAGCTCGACGGTATGGATGTGAAATACGGCGAAACCGGCGTTCCTATTATTATGAACGATTGCATCGCTTTCCTCGAATTCAAAGTAGTTCAGACGGTTGACGTTGGCACTCACCTTATTTTTATCGGCGAACTGGTTCAGGCTGAGTTGGTTGACGACACTAAAGAAGCCATCACGTACCTGAATTACAGAAAGGTACGCAAAGGATTATCGCCCAAAAATGCGCCTACCTATATTGATAAATCAAAGATTGAAACAAAAATTGTTGCTGGCAGTTTGAAGAAATTTGAATGCACAGCTTGTGGTTATATTTATGATGAAGCCGAACATGAAATCAGTTTTGCCGATTTGCCCGAGGATTGGGTTTGTCCTGTTTGTTTGTCGGAAAAGGCAGAATTCATTGAAGTTCAGTAACCACAATTTCCTTCCTAAAAAAGCTCACTTTGGGAATTTAAATTGGTTTCTCTCCGGTAAGTTCACTTACAACTTTACGTTTTTTACGGCTTTTATCGGGCCAAATTAAAGATGCAATTATACTTGTGCTCAAAATCACAACTATAACCAGCAACGAATGTAAGGTTGTAAACCCAAGATCATGCAACTGAACATGAAGCAACATTTTAAATCCGATAAACGAAAGCAGAAATGCCAAACCGTGCTTCAGAAACCTGAACATACTTATCACATGCGCAACTACGAAAAACAAGGAACGTAATCCCATGATTGCGAATATATTGGAGAAAAATACAATGTATGGGTCTTGCGTTATCGAGAATATGGCAGGTACCGAATCCACAGCAAAAATAACATCAGTAAATTCAATAACCAATAATACAAGGAATAGAGGTGTAAAGTATAAACGGTTGTTGTCGTGCTTGTTCCGAAACCAGAAATGCTGACGGAAATAGGTTGGATGTACCGGAAAATACTTCGAAACAAACTTTACCACTGGATGATGAGCGGGATCAACTTTATCTTCCTTATTCCTTTCCAGAAACATTTTAATTCCAGTGAATACGAGGAATGCTCCGAAAATATAAAGTATCCAGTCGAAACGCTGAATTAGTGCTGCACTTAAAAAGATAAAGATAAACCTCATTATCACTGCGCCGATAATACCCCACATCAGTACTCGTTTGTAATACATTTGTTGCACTCCGAACGACATGAAAACCAGTATCATAACAAAAACATTATCGACTGAAAGCATGTATTCGATCAGGTAGCCGGTAATATATTCGAGAGCCAGGTTTTTCCGGTAAATATCAATTGCCTGGTTAACATCGGTTACACCAAGTATGTTATAGGTATGTTTATAGGTATCTATCCGGTACTGAACATCTTCAATTGTTTTCACGCCATGCAGGCGATCGCCGAAATAAAGCAGAAGGAAGTAAAATCCGATTGCAAAACTTACCCAAACACCTGTCCAGATCAATGCCTCACGGAATTTAACTTCGTGACTTTTCTTATCGAAAATCCCAAGGTCGAGGGCAAGTATAGCAGCAATAAAAATCAGGAAACCAGCAAAGATCAGATGTTCAGGAGCAATCATAAAAAGTATTTCAAGTTTAGAGTACTTTAGAAGCGTTCAAAATTACGCTTTTCAGGCGAATTGCTGCTAAATATTTTGTTCAGTAACATTTAAAGTTGCTACTTTTGCCCCACTTTTATGCTAACCAACCGTATGAAAAATCCTTTTGCCAACAGCCTTACCGAAATGAACCCGAGCTCACTGGTTCAATATCTGAACAAACCGAGCGACGAGTTTACAAAGGCTGATCTGATACGATATATCGATGACCATAATATTTCGATGATCAATTTCCGTTATTCCGGAGGCGATGGCCGCTTGAAAACGCTCAATTTTGTGATAAACAGCCGCGAGCATCTCGACAATATTCTTACAACCGGCGAACGCGTTGATGGGTCGAGCCTTTTCCCTTTTATTGGTGCCAGTTCGAGCGATTTATATGTAATTCCTCGTTACAAAACTGCTTTCGTTAATCCGTTTTCCGAAATCCCTACCCTTGATATCCTATGTTCTTATTACGATAAGGATGGAAATCCACTCGAAAGCTCGCCTGAATATATTTTGCGTAAGGCGCATAAAGCTCTGAAAGACAGTACTGGCTTGTCATTCGAAGTGATGGGTGAACTGGAGTACTACATTATTAGTCCTGAAGATGAATTATTTCAGGCTGCCGACCAGAAAGGATACCACGAATCGTTTCCGTTTGCTAAATGGGAAGCTTTACGTGCTGAGGCGATGTTTGCCATAGCCCAGACCGGCGGTAAAATAAAATACGGTCATTCCGAAGTGGGGAATTTCAAATTCGATGGAATGGAATACGAGCAAAACGAAATTGAATTTCTGCCCGATACACTCGAAGATGCTGCCGATCAATTGGTTATTGCCAAATGGATACTTCGGACGCTGGCTTACAAATACGGTGTTTCTATAACTTTTGCGCCAAAAATAACCGTTGGTAAAGCCGGTAGCGGCATGCATATCCATACCCGCCTGATGAAGGACGGTGACAATGCCATGGTTGCAAACGGCAAACTCAGCGATACCGCCCGCAAAGCCATTGCAGGTTACCTCGACCTGGCGCCTTCGCTCACAGCTTTTGGCAATACCAACCCTACCTCCTATTTCAGGCTTGTGCCACACCAGGAAGCGCCTACCAATATCTGCTGGGGCGACCGCAACCGCTCGGTGCTGGTTCGTGTTCCGCTAGGATGGTCGGGAACCAACAATATGATTTTTCATGCCAATCCCCAGGAACCGGTTGACCCTAAGGATTTTACAAACAAACAAACGGTTGAATTCCGTTGCCCGGATGGCTCAGCTGATGTTTATCTTTTGCTTGCCGGACTTACCGTTGCTGCCCGCCATGGACTGGAAATGGAAAATGCGCTGGAATATGCAAAGGAAACGTATGTGGATGTAAATATTTTTGATGATGAGCACAAAGAACAGACCGCCAAACTCGGGCAATTACCAATTTCGTGCTGGGATTCGGCCGACAGGCTGCTTGAGCAAAGTGCCATTTACACCAAATACAATGTGTTTCCGCAATCCGTTATCGAAGGTTTTGCCGCTCTGCTTAAAAAACACAACGACCAGAACCTGCGCGAGGAACTCGAAAATAATAAAGAAAAACTTATGGAGATTGTGGAGAAGTATTTCCACTGCGGGTAGAAAACTATCTGAAAATAAGATTGATAAGCCGGTGATTCCGGCTTTTTTTGTATAATATAAGGGGCGTTTATTCAATTTGGTGCTGGTTATTATTCCTTAAGAATTTGAAAAATATATTTACGCTAAAGCCAGAATTTTAAACCTCCAAAATAATAACCCTGGCTCTACAGTACTCCCCATTCTTAGGACAGCTTTAGGGCAAAGTTAAGATATATTCTGTTTCTCGGACAAAACCGGAAATAACCTTTTGACCTCCTTAATAAGGTCAAAAAAAGTTATTCTGGTTTTAGGCCGCCTTGTTGTAAATCCTGCCTGGTGTTTCATAATTCAATGATTGAT
>Ga0136636_10002027_pt1 | contig 12027 bp, 11 predicted proteins | sample AntDrymUQ8522106_2_FD_104653 | JGI IMG/M metagenome (GOLD analysis project Ga0136636, IMG submission 104653) | Polar desert sand microbial communities from Dry Valleys, Antarctica - metaG UQ852 (21.06) | ecosystem: Environmental > Terrestrial > Soil > Desert | place: Antarctica: Dry Valley... | reverse complement strand
TGGTTGAGGCCAATCCAGCCTTTCTCAAGATGCTGGGTTTGAATCGGTCGGCAGTGGGTCAAATCACCGCGGACAGCTTTGATGTTGATCGGGATTCGCAGCAAATTATTGAAATTATTCAACGGCTTAGTTGTTCAAAAGAGAGCCTCACCTTGGAGACTCGGCATCGATGCCTGGATGGCCGGGAAATTGATGTTGAAATCAATTGCCATTGCTTTGAAGATGATGGCACGACTTTCCTGATCGCCTCGTCGCGCGACATCACTGCCCGGAAACGCACGGAAGACCAGATCCGTAAATTATCACTCGCTGTCGAACAAAGCCCCGAAAGCATCTTCATCACCGATGCCAGCGGCCTGATTGAATACGCTAATGCGGCGCTGCTACAGACCAGTGGCTATAGTTGGGCCGAATTGCAGGGCCAGAATCCGGGCATGTTGGCTTCCGGAAAAACCCCTGCCGAAACCATTGAAGCGATGAAGTCGACGCTGGCGCAAGGCAATACTTGGCGTGGCGAATTCATCAACCGGCGCAAGAATGGTAAATGTTATGTCGAATCGGAAATAATTTCGCCGATTCGCCAAGAAGACGGCCAGATCACACATTTTCTTGCCATCAAGCAGGATGTGACAGAGAAGAAAGAATTCGAAGTTGAGCTGGAAGCTTACCGAAGCCACCTTGAGCGCTTGGTCGCGGAACGCACCGCCGAACTCACTGCCGCAAATCAGGCGTTGGAGCAGGCGAATTTGGTGGCAGCGACGGCAACGCGTTCAAAAGCAGCATTTTTGGCCAACATGAGCCACGAAATTCGAACGCCAATGAACGGCATTCTCGGCATGCTGCATATTCTCCGGCGCAGCGGCGTTAGCCCAAAACAGGAGGATTGCCTGGACAAGGTGGCGAGTTCAGCCAGGCATCTGTTGTCGCTGATCAACGACATTCTCGATCTCTCCAAAATTGATGCCGGCAAGATGATCATCGAGCAAGAGCCCGTCGCCATCGAACGAATTCCTGTCAACGTTGCTTCAATCATTGCGCCAAATGCGAGTAGTAAGGGTTTGCAGGTGCACATTGAGACAGCCGCGTTGCCGGGTGCTTTGCTCGGCGACGTGACCCGGATCACCCAGGCTTTGCTCAACTTGGCCTCGAATGCCGTGAAGTTCACCCAACAGGGTCAAGTGGTTTTACGAACGCTAATTGAGGCGGAGAATGCCGCAGAAATTTGGCTGCGTTTCGAAGTTGAAGATACCGGCATCGGTATCGCCCCGGAGAATCTGGCTCGGCTGTTCACTGCTTTTGAACAGGCAGAAAATTCAACCACCCGGCAATATGGTGGCACCGGCCTGGGTCTAGCCATCACCCTCAACATGGCCCGGTTGATGGGTGGCGATGCCGGCGCCCGCAGTACTTTGGGTGTTGGCAGCGTTTTCTGGTTCAGCGTGCATCTTAAAAAGGGAACGGCCCCTCTGCCGATGGAAGAACATCACCCTCAGGGTCAGTCGGAAAAAATCCTCCAGCGCGACTTTTTGGGTAGCCGAATCTTGCTGGTTGAGGATGAACCGATTAATCAGGAGATCACCGCTCTGCTGCTTGAAGAAGCCGGGATGGTGGTTGAGATTGCTGACAATGGCCAGATTGCCGTGAGCAAGGCAAAAAACAGCTATTTCGCCCTGATCCTGATGGATATGCAGATGCCAGTCATGGATGGTCTGGAAGCCAGCCAGCAAATCCGCAAGTTGCCTGGCTATAAACAGACACCCATTATCGCCATGACGGCCAATGCTTTTGTCGAAGACCGCTTGCGTTGCACCGAGGCTGGCATGGATGACTTTATTGGCAAACCGGCGGAACCGGAGAACCTCTTCCGTATTTTGCTGCATTGGCTGGAACGGAAGCAACTGCGTTAAGCATTTTTGGTTCATTTGGCCGGTTGACCGTAGCAAAGCCCATCATCAGGCCGCGCGTCCATTTGGCCTGACTCAAAGATGGGTACAAACCGATTGTTGTAGCTGAAAGAAACGCGGTCGAATTGCTCTCCGTGAGCGGTCGTGCTGACCATCAGCTCGACTTGGTTACCCGCCTCATGACAAAGGCAAGAACGGCTTCTGTTTTGGGTTGACAGTTGGTATTCACCGGTCAGGAAAGCAGACTAACTTAACTGCGTCGGTTTTCCTGATCCGGCGAGCTGTGCTGGTTTGATCAACAGAAGTTGCCCGAGTTGCTCTGGATCGGCAATTAGGTCGGCCAGCGTATAGGTATCCAGGGTTTGGTAAAACCCTTCGAAAGCATCGGCGAGAATTTTGCTCAGGCGACAAGCCGGCGTGATGCGGCAGGTGTTGCTCTCGGCCGAAAAGCATTCAACGATCGCGCATTCGCCCTCACTGGTGCGGATAACCTGACCGAGTCGGATTTCTGCGGCCGGTGACACCAGCCGAACGCCGCCGCCTTTGCCACGGACGGACTCAATGAGGCCGCTGCGTGCTAAGCGATGGACAACCTTCATCAGATGATTTTCCGAAATGCCATAAGCGCCGGCTATTTCCGGGATCGTTGCCAGGCGTTTAGGTTCGATGGCGAGATACATCAAGACCCGCAAGGTGTAGTCAGTAAATGTCGTCAGGCGCATGAGTTATAAGCAGTAAAAAGTATATTGCTTTTGAGGAGGCGGGGTGCTACCTTAAAGCAGTCAAAATTATACATCTTTAAAAAACGTATGCATGCCACTGACACTCTGCCACTGACTTCTGAGCAAATTCGCCATACCTTGCGTTGTGTGGTCGACCCTGAGGTGGGCGTCAATATCGTTGATCTCGGCTTGGTCTACCAGGTTGAATCGACGCTCGCCGAGGTCAAGGTTTCGCTGACCATGACCTCACCCGCCTGCCCGCTCAGCGATCTGGTCATTGCCGAGGCGGAAAGTGCGCTGCATGCTGTGTTGCCGGAAGGGGCAGCGGTAAGCATCACCTTGGTCTGGTCGCCGCCCTGGGATCCTTCAATGATGAGCGACAAGGCGCGTGAAAACCTCGGCTGGTAAACACCAATATGAGCTTTCGTGAAATTCCGCCGATCTGGCGTTTGCCGCTGTTGATTTTAGGCATGATTTGCCTGTTGACCGCAGTACTCGCCGGTTTGGCTCGCGTTGCGCTGGATGTGCCGGATTTTGCCCAAGCGCAGGCCGGCAGCCATGGGGCACTGATGATTGCCGGTTTTTTTTCGACGGTGATTGGCCTGGAACGAGCCGTTGCCTTGCGCCGCTTGTGGCCTTATCTGGCCCCGTTGTGTGCCGGCCTCGGTGGTGTCGCCTTGTTGTTGCCGCTACCCGCAGGCGTCTCGCCGATCCTGTTTTGCCTGGCCGGCTGTGTTTTTTTCGCCGCCAGCGCCTTGGTTTATCGGCAAATGCCGGCCCTCTTTACTTTCACCCTCTTGCTTGGCGCAGCCGCCTTGTTATTGGGCAATCTGGTCTGGTTGTTCACTACCAAGATCAGTCTGGCGATGCCTTTGTGGATGGGTTTTCTCATCCTGACTATTGCTGGCGAGCGCCTTGAACTGACGCGTTTTCTTCCGCCGCAACCATTGGCCCAACGGATCTTCATCAGTGTGCTAGCCGTTATTGTTGTCGCCAGCGCCTTGATTCTCTTTGGGGTGGACATCGGCTCGCAAGCACTGGCGGGCGGCTGGCTGGTGCTGGCGCTTTGGTTGATTCGCTTTGACATCGCCCGACGCACAGTCAAGCAAGCTGGGCTGACCCGCTTTGTGGCGGTTTGCCTGTTGCTCGGTTATGGCTGGTTGGCGGTGGGCGGCCTGCTCGGCCTTGCCGGCGCTTTTGCCAGCGGCCATCCGTGGCGGGATAGCGCGCTGCACGCGATCTTGCTGGGGTTTGTTTTTTCCATGGTGATCGGCCATGCGCCGATTATTTTCCCGGCCGTAATGCGGGTCAAAATCCCTTATCACCCCTTTTTCTATCTGCCGCTGGCCGCCTTGCAACTATCTCTAGTCGTGCGGGTCGTAGGTAATCTCGACGCGTGGTGGGGCTTGCGCCAGCTTGGTTCAGCCCTGAACGCCATCAGCCTGGCCTTGTTCGTTTTGACCTTGTTGGTCAGCGTCTTGCGGGCGGCAGGAAATCAGGAGATTGCTAAATGAAGCGTTCGCCGGCTTTACTAAAACTGTCGCGCGAGCATCATACGGCGCTGGTTCTCGCGCTGCGTATTGCCCGAGCGGCTGATCCTGATGACTTGGCTGAACTGGCGGGCAGCGTGCCGGTGATCTTTCTAGAAGAATTGGAAGTGCATTTTCAGGAAGAAGAAAACGGACTCTTACCCAAATTGGCGGCGGCTGGTGCTTCAGCGCTGGTGGCAAGAACCTTGGCAGAACACAGCGAGATGCGTCATCTGGTTGCAAGAATCAGCACTGGCGACTTGCTGGCGCTGAAGCCGTTTGGCGACCTGCTTAAAGCCCATGTTCAGTTTGAAGAGCGCGAACTTTTTGTCACGGCAGAGACGATTCTGCCGGCTAACTATCTGGAACAACATGTCTGAGTCGAGTCCCAAAAGGCGGGTCATTGAAATCAAGCCGGTCGTCGACGTCGATGCCAAAGTTTATCCGCGCTCAATCAAGGGCTACTTTCAGCGCTGGCGCTGGGCTTTTGTCTGGCTGACTCAACTGGTTTTCTATGGATTGTGCTGGTTGCCCTGGAATGGCCGACAGGCCGTTTTGTTTGATCTCGATACCCGTCGCTTTTACCTGTTCGATCTCGTGCTCTGGCCGCAGGACACGATCTACCTGGCCATTCTTCTCGCCCTCTCGGCTTTGGCCTTGTTCCTATTTACCGCCGTGGCCGGGCGACTTTGGTGCGGTTACACCTGTCCGCAAACGGTCTACACGGAAATATTTTTGTGGATAGAAAAGCTGGTCGAGGGCGAGCGTCCGGCACGCATCAAGCTTGATGCCGCGCCTTGGTCCGCCCACAAAATCGCCATCAAGTCGCTCAAGCATGGACTGTGGCTGGCGCTGGCTTTGTGGACCGGCCTGACCTTCGTCGGTTATTTCACGCCGATTCGCGACTTGTTGCAGGAGCTCGTGAGCCTCTCAACGGGACCGTGGGAGGCTTTCTGGGTGCTCTTCTACGGCGCGGCGACTTATGGCAACGCTGGCTTTTTGCGCGAGCATATGTGCAAGTACATTTGCCCCTATGCCCAGTTCCAGTTTGTCATGTTTGATCGCGATACGCTGAATATCACCTACGACAAGGCACGGGGTGAGTCGCGCGGCAGCCGGCCGAAAGGCGTTGATCCGCGTGCTGCAGGGCTTGGCGACTGCATCGATTGCAGTATCTGTGTTCAGGTCTGCCCAACCGGCATCGACATTCGCGATGGCTTGCAGCTTGAATGTATCGGTTGCGCTGCCTGTATTGACGCCTGCGATCAAGTGATGGACAAGATGAATTACCCACGCGGCCTGATTCGCTATTCGACGGAAAATGCCGTGACGATGAAAGCAACACGCGGCGAGATTATTCGCCGTGCCTTCCGGCCGCGCGTGCTGCTTTATCTGGCCGTTTTTCTCTCAGTTTCGTTTGCTACCGCCTGGTCGCTGGCGACCAAAGTGCCGCTCAAGGTGACGATCATTCGTGACCGGATGGCGATGTCGCGTGAAGCAGCCGATGGCAGTATTGAAAATACCTTTACGCTGCAATTGACTAATGCCAGTGAACAGGCACAGACCTACACCGTTCGCGTTGCCGGTCTGCCCGGTTTGCGGCTGGCCGAACAGCAAAAAATTACCCTGCCGCCAGCGGCGATTGGCGATGCAACGCTGGTCCTCCAGTTAGATGCAGATGCCGCCACAGCGGGCGCGCACCCGATTCAAATTACCGTCGAAGATGTCGCCAATCCAAAAGTTAATGCGACAGAAACCGCCAAATTCTGGATGCCTTAAGGCATTTATCTGGCCGGGTTTCGGTTCGTTGCAGTCTGAATCGGGCGAGTCTGGCCACTCGTCCCGGCCAGTAAACTCATCTCACAGCATCCTGTTCAGGTCAGCCCCAGTGTGGCATAGTGCGAAAAAATGTTGCAGCGCACAATAATTTGTTAATTTCTGGGGAATAGCATGTTCGACTTCTGGATTCAGTTTGCACTGGTTTTGACCGCCATCCTGATCGGCATTCGTCGGGGCGGGGTGGCGTTGGGCTTGATTGGCGGCCTAGGGGTTGCCGTTTTGACCTTCGGTTTCCGCGTCGCGCCTTCCGAGCCGCCGATTACGGTGATGTTGATCATTCTTGCCGTAGTGACTGCCTCGGCAACCCTGCAGGTGGCCGGTGGGCTGGACTATCTGGTGCAGCAGGCCGAACGCCTGATGCGGGCGCATCCGCAACAGATCACCATTCTCGCGCCGCTCTCTACCTTTCTCCTGACTGCCTGCGTTGGTACCGGCCATGCGGTGTATTCGCTATTGCCGGTGATCGGTGACGTGGCGCTGAAAACGCGGATTCGCCCGGAGCGGCCGATGGCGATCTCCAGCGTGGCCTCACAAATGGGCATCACGGCCAGCCCGGTGGCGGCCGCTGTCACGACTTTTCTGGCGATGACGGCAAAAACCACTGAACCGCTGACGTTGGCGCAGATCCTGATGGTGACGGTGCCGGCCGGCTTGATTGGCGTGATCGCCGCCGCCATCTGGAGCATGCGGCGCGGCGTTGAGCTGGATAAAGATCCGGAATTTATTGCGCGCATGCAAGACCCGGCTTTTCGTGCCTCGGTCGAGCGTTCGGTGACGACGCTGGATATTGAGCTGCCGCGTACCGCCAAGCTCTCAGTCGTCCTGTTCTTTGCCGGCATCCTGAGCATTGTCGCCTTGGCGCTCTTCCCGGAGCTTTTGCCGCTGGCCAAAGGTAAGCCAATTCCGATGACGACGGTGGTGCAGATCGTCATGCTCGCTTTCGGTGCCTTCATCCTTTTTGTTGGTAATCTTAAGGCGGCAGCGATTGCCCGGTCGGAAGTCTTCATCGCCGGCATGATTGCCGTCGTGTCGATCTTCGGTATCGCCTGGATGAGCGACACTTTCGTCAAGGCCAATGAGGCCTTCCTGGTTAGTAACATCAAAACCATGGTCGAGTACGCGCCGTGGACCTTTGCACTGGCAATGTTCGCCGTCTCCGCCTTCGTCAAGAGCCAGGCAGCAACGCTGACCATCATGCTGCCTTTTGGTCTGGCGCTTGGCTTGTCGCCGCACTTGCTGCTCGGCCTGCTACCTTCCTGCTACGCTTATTTCTTCTTTGCCTTCTACCCGAGTGATCTGGCGGCGATCAACATGGACCGCAGCGGCACGACGCGCATCGGCAAATATCTGTTGAATCACAGCTTCATGATTCCAGGAATGATCGGTGTCGGCGTGTCGACCGTAGCATCCTATGCTTTGGTCAAAATTTACTTCTAGCTATCAATTTCCGTCAATGAACCATGCCTGACACGCCCAGCCTCAGCCCTAGCCCGCGCAGCGACCTCGAAACGATCTCGGTGATCGGTTTCGTGCATGGCGTGTCGCATTTCTTTCATTTGTTGCTGCCGCCTCTTTTCCCGTGGTTGATGCCGGAGTTCGGGCTAACTTTTAGCGGCATTGGCATGACGATGACGGTGTTTTTCGTCATCTCCGGCATCGGCCAGGCGCTCGCCGGCTTTCTTGTTGATCGCTTTGGTTCCGGCCGCGTGCTCGGCGGAGGTATTTGTTGTTTCATTGCCGCGTCGTTGTTGCTTGCGCTGGCTGATAGCTATAGCGCACTGATCGGCGTCGCCGCGCTGGCCGGTCTGGGTAATAGCGTATTTCACCCGGCTGACTTCACCATTCTTAACCGGCAGGTGGCGCAAGCCAGGTTGGGTCACGCCTTTTCCATTCACGGCCTTTCCGGCAATCTGGGCTGGGCTTTGGCACCGCTTTTCATGACGGGTTTGGCGACGCTCGCCAGTTGGCGGGTTGCCGCACTGGGGGCGGCCTTGCTCGCCTTGGCCGCGCTGCTTCTTCTGATCTGGCGGCGCAAGGCCTTGCATCTGACTGAGGCGGCAGTGGCGTCGAAACATGCTGCGGTCGACGCCTCGGTATTCGGTTTTCTTGCCTCGCCGGCCGTTTGGCTGTGCTTTCTCTTTTTTCTGCTGATTACCTCGGCCTTCGGCGCCATTCAGAATTTCGCCAGCCCAATTTTGCAAGCGCTCTACGGTTTGTCGCTGGCGACGGCAGCGCTGGCCTTATCAACCTATCTGCTGGGTGGTGCCTTTGGTATTTTGCTCGGTGGTTTTTTGGCGAAACGTGGCGATAACGACAAATTAATTGCCCTGGCGCTTGGTTTGGCGGCCTTGTTCGCCATCCTGCTGGCGACTGGCTGGTTGCCGGGTTGGTGCATCTTGCCGCTGATGGGGGCGATTGGTTTTTGTACTGGCGTGGCCGGGCCTTCGCGTGATTTGCTGGTGCGGCAGGCGGCCACCGCGCGCTTCGGGCAGGCGGCTTATGGTCGGGTTTATGGCTTCGTTTATTCCGGTCTCGATGCCGGTTTGGCGATTGCGCCACTGGCTTTTGGCGGCCTGATGGATGGCCGGCGCTTCGGCGAAGTGCTGATTGGCGTCGCGGTTCTGCAAACCTTGGCAATCTTTACCGCTTTGCGCGTGGGTAAAGCGGCTGGCTGATTTTATTCAGCCAGCAATCTGCCCCGCGAAGTCAGATCTTTTTGACGAATTCTGACTTCAAACCCATGGCGCCGATGCCATCGATCTTGCAGTCAATGTCATGGTCGGCATCAACCAGGCGAATGTTTTTGACCTTGGTGCCGACTTTGACCACCGACGACGAGCCCTTGATTTTCAGATCCTTGATCAAGGTGACGGTGTCGCCATCTTGCAGCACATTGCCATTGGCGTCTTTCCAGACTCTGACCTGATCGGTGCTCTCGGTGCCGGCCTCGGCGGTCCATTCATGAGCGCATTCGGGGCAAATCAACATGCTGCCATCTTCGTAGGTGAATTCGGATTTGCATTTCGGGCAGTTGGGCAAGCCACTCATATTGTTATCTTTCAATAGTCTTCTTCATGGCTACCCATCAGGTTAGGCAGCAGGATATAAGCGCGTTTGAGCGCCGCGGAGAGATCGAGGCAGACGTTGTCATCGCCCAGGTGATCGATAAAACCGGAACGGTAGAGCAGCGATCCGGGTTGTGAATTGAGGCCGCTGAGGAGCAAGGTGCAGCCTCGTTTTTGCAGCTGGTCACGCAGATTTTCCAGGCCTTCGAGACCGGTGGTGTCGAGCTGGATCAGCCGCGCCATATCGAGAATAACCACTTCTGGATGGCCGGCCGCCGGGTCGAGTAGTTCTTCCAGCTTGTTCACCGCGCCGAAAAACAGCGAACCGAAGAGTTGCCAGGCAGCGACGCGCATCGTGCCGTCCGGGTAAAGAAAGGCCGGCTCGTCGGCTTCTTCGGTCAGTGGCAGGCGTTCAATGCGGGTCAGCTCCGACATCCGGTATATGAAGAACAGGCTGGCCAGGACCATGCCCAGTTCGACGGCAATGGTCAGGTCAAAGACGACCGTGACGAAAAAGGTGGCGAGCAGGATGACGCGATAGTTGTAGGTGTAGCGGCGCAGCTCGATAAAGTGATGCCATTCACCCATGTTGACTGCAACGACCATGACGATAGCCGAAAGGGTGGCAAGCGGCACGTAGGAGGCGAGTGGCGCTGCAATCAGCACGATGCCGAGTAGGACAAGGGCGTGGATGATGCCGGCAATCGGCGTCCGGCCGCCGCTTTTGATATTGGTTGTGGTGCGGGCGATGGCGCCGGTGGCGGCAAAACCACCAAAGAGCGGCGCGGCGATATTGGCCAGTCCTTGGGCGATCAGTTCCTGATTTGGATCGTGGCGGTCATTGATCTGGCTGTCGGCAACGCGGGCGGAGAGCAGGGACTCAATGGCACCGAGCAGGGCGATGGTGATGGCTGGCGAAATCAGCTTGCCGAAATCATGGATGGAAAGTTCGGGCAGCCCGAAATTGGGGAGTTCTTGCGGAATGCCGTGAAAGCGGCTGCCGATGGTTTCCACTGGCAGGTTGAAAATGAAGGAAGCCAGCGTGCCGGCAAGCAACACGACCAGTGGGCCGGGGGCGCGGCGCAAAAGTGAAAAGCGCTGCGCCAGCTGGTTATAGGAAAGCAGGAAAACAAAGCAGATGCTGGCCAGGGTCAGGGTGGGTAGATCAACGGTATGAGCGTTGGCGGCCAGTGTTTTGATACGGCCAAAGAATTCAGCGGGCAGGTTGTCGATTTGCAGGCCAAAAAAATCCTTGATTTGGGCGAGAAAGATGACGACGGCGATGCCGTTGGTGAAGCCGATAACGACAGTGACCGGAATGAAGCGGATCAGTTGCCCCATACGGGCAATGCCCATCGCCAGTAAAAACACGCCGGCGAGCATGGTGGCTCCCATCAGGTTGGCAAAACCATGGATGGCGACGATGCCGTAAATAATCGGGATAAAGGCACCGGTCGGGCCGCCAATCTGGACGCGGGAGCCGCCAAAAAGCGAAATAATCAGGCCGGCGATGATGGCCGTCCAGATGCCGGCGGTGGGTGAGCAGCCCGAGGCAATCGCAAAGGCCATGGCGAGCGGCAGGGCGAGTACGCCAACGGTGATGCCCGAGGCGAGGTCCTTGCCGAATTGGGCGCGGTTGTAGGTGGGCAGGCAATCCAGCAACTTTGGATGGAAAGCGAATTTCATGGCGCGCACTCGGAAGGTAAACCAAGGATTATATGAGCGCCTAATTATTCGTCAATGTTAATCACATGTTAATATGATTCCATTGGCTTGAGAGATGAACGTAAACCGCACAATGGAAAACCGTACCGCCCGCCTGACGCTTTTGATTGATCCCGAAAAGAAGAAGATTTTTGAGGAGATTTGCGCCGCTAATGATCTGACGCCATCGCAAGTAGTACGCCGACTGGTGCGGCAATACATTCTCGATAATGCTGGTGAGCGCGAATTGCCGGCTTGGCTGAAAGCTGCCGGCAAGCCCGTCGAATAGGCTACTTCGGTTCTTCTTCGCGAGGCCGCACCTTGTCGGGATGATGAATGCCAATGTAACGGTCGTACTTTGCCTGCATTTCCGGCGCCTGCTTGGCGATTTCGCGCAGGATGCGGCTGACGGCCCAGAGCATCACGGCGGCACCACCGGCGGTGCAGGCAACGGCTTCTACGGTCGACGACGGAAAATTGGTCAAAATGGCGCCCTTGCCAGCGGCAAACCAGCTGGCGCCAATACCGACACAGGAAAGCCCAAAGACATCAATCAAGGCGTAGCCGAAAATTGGCCCGGTCAGGGTGGGGCGGGGGGTGCGCAGCGGATTGTTGAGCATGGTCGGTCGCTATAATGGCAGGAATCCACATTCTGCCTGAAGGGGTCTTGTCATGCCGCGTTATTCCCGCGTTTCTCTGTTGCTTGGTTTGTTACTACTGACTGGGGTGGTCCGGGCGGATATCAAAATCGGCGTTATTGCCTCGTCGACCGGGCCAACGGCTGTGGTCGGCATTCCCCAGAAAAATACAGTCGCCCTGTTGCCCAGCGAAATAGCCGGGCAAAAAATTGAATACATCGTGCTCGATGATGCCTCCGACCCGACCAATGCGGTGACCGGCGTAAAAAAGTTGCTGACGGAGTATCAAGTTGACGCCTTGATCGGCCCGACCACAACGCCGGCGGCGCTGGCGATTCTTGATTTTGTTGCCGAGGCGAAAACGCCGCTGCTGACGACGGTGGGTTCATCCGCAGTGGTCCTGCCGATGGATGACAAGAAAAAATGGATTTTCAAAACAACGCAAAATGATGATCTGATCGCCGAAGCAGTGCTTGCTCATATGAAGGCTACCGGGGTGAAAACACTCGGCTTTATCGGTTTCAACGATCCCTATGGTGAGAACTGGTTCAAGGTCTTTGGTGGGCTGGCGGAAAAGGCCGGGATACAACTCGTGGCCAGTGAGCGTTATGGCCGGACCGATCAGT
>Ga0136636_10002025_pt1 | contig 12031 bp, 3 predicted proteins | sample AntDrymUQ8522106_2_FD_104653 | JGI IMG/M metagenome (GOLD analysis project Ga0136636, IMG submission 104653) | Polar desert sand microbial communities from Dry Valleys, Antarctica - metaG UQ852 (21.06) | ecosystem: Environmental > Terrestrial > Soil > Desert | place: Antarctica: Dry Valley... | reverse complement strand
TGGTCGAATTCAATAATAAATTTCAGATAACTAAATGGTCGGATAAGGCAGCAAAAATGTTCGGCTGGAATAAAGAGGAAATATTAGGGAAAAGTATCGGCGATTTTAAATGGATATACGATGATTATACTGAAGGAATCGCTTTGTTGTCAGCCGAAATGATGGCGGGAAAAAATACCAGCAACGTTCATATTAACCGCAACTATTGCAAGGATGGTTCAGTACTTATATGCGAATGGCACAATTCTGCTTTAATTGATCCGCAAGGCAAACTGGTTTCGGTTCAGTCATTGGTTCAGGATATAACCGAACGTAAAATGCTCGAGCAAGAGCTGGCTGATGCCGCCATGCAATGGCAAACCACCTTCGATGCGGTTAAAGATGCCATTTGCCTGCTTGATAACAACCAGAAAATACTGCGGTATAATAAGGGGATGGCCGAACTGTTCCCTGGCAAAGAGAATAGCATAATAGGTTTCAATTGCTGTGAAATAGTTCATGGAACTGTAAAGCCAATATCAAATTGCCCCTATATAAAAATGAAGAAAACCTTAAGGCGCGAAAGCATTGCTTTAAAAATTGATGACAGCTGGCTTGAGATAATTGTGGATCCTCTTTTTGATGCCGATAAAAAACTACTGGGAGCAGTTCATTTAATGCGCGATATTACCGATCGCAAACGTATCGAACAGGAAAAACAGACACTTTACGAAATTACACAAGGCATTACCCACACAGGCGATCTTTATGAATTGCTTAAACTAATACACAACTCAATAAGTAAAGTGATGTATGCCGAAAATTGCTTCTTTGCAATTTATGATCAGGCAACCGGTCTTTTTAACTTCCCATATTTTGTTGATCAGTACGACCTGGATTTCCGGTCGGCCAAGTTGCCCAAAAGCTGTACCTCCTATATTTTCCGTACTGGTGTACCCATACTGATGACTCCTGCAATATTCGAATATCTTAAAGCGGAGAAAGAAGTTGATCTGATTGGTCCGGATTCGCCGTCATGGATAGGGATTCCTTTAAAAACAACTACCGGGGTAAAAGGTGTGTTAGTGATACAGCATTACCACCAGGAAAATGTATTTGACGAAAACAATCTAAAATTTCTCGAGGCCATTGCAAGCCAGGTTGCCAATGTAATTGAGCGCAGGCGGGCGGAAGAAGAAATCAGAAAATTGAATGAAATCCTGGAACACAGGGTAACAGAGCGCACTTCCAAACTGCAGGCTGCTATTAAAGAACTCGAAAGGTTCAGCTATTCAGCCTCCCACGAGATACGTACACCGCTCAGGGCTTTGAACGGCTATGCAAGCCTTTTGCTCGAAGATTATTCGTCGGTACTCGATGCCGAAGGAAACCGTATGCTGAATGAAATTGTAGACGGCGCCAATCGCATGGGGCATCTGATTGATGATCTGCTTTCATTCTCTCGTTTCAGCAGCCAGGAACAAACGCTGGCTAAAATTGATATGTACGCCATGGCAAACCAGGCATACCAGGAACTGGTCGCTAAAGCAGAAAAGCGAAAGATTACTTTCATGATTCAACATATTCCTGATGCCTACGGCGATACTGCCACCATGAAGCAAGTGTGGCTGAGCCTGATCGGCAATGCCATCAAATTCTCGTCACTAAATCCTGATCAGGTTCTTGAAATCGGAGCTTCCACAGGCAGTGTTGAAACCGCTTACTTTGTAAAGGACAATGGGATAGGATTTGATAATGCCTTATCCGGCAAATTGTTTGAATTATTCAAACGACTGCCAGGTTCGAAACACTTTGATGGTAACGGCATAGGCCTTGCCTTTGTGAAACGTGCCATACACAATCACAAAGGCCGCGTATGGGCCGAAGGAAAACCAGGGGAGGGAGCAACGTTTTATTTCTCGCTGCCGACTGTGAATAGTGAATAGTGAATAGTGAATAGACTTACACGGACAAAAAATCGCGCTAATTGGAACTAACCGGAGTAAAGATAAAGCTTAGAAGTGAAGAAAAACGGTCTTTGTAATAGGCACATATACAGTCGGTTAATTTTAGTTAGATGAAAGTGAATAGTGGGCAACAATCAGCTAAAATCCACCTTTTATACCAAAAACATGTAGTTTGCGTTCTTTCTCCAAAAAAGCAAAAAGTCCTATTCCCTTCTCCTTTGGAGAAGGTGCCCGCAGGGCGGATGAGGTTAAAAGCTGCCCGCAGGGCGGATAAGGTTAAAAGCTGCACGCATGGCGGATGAGGTAACAAGGTGAGGAAGGCGGATGAGGTGAAAAGTGTCTTCCCACCCGCTGGTTGTCTGACACTTGAAAGGAGAACTCCCAAAGTGTATAGGACACTGGAAATGAATTTTGTGCGAACGCGCTGATAAATTTTGAAGGGTGAAGATTCCACTTTTAATATAATTACTGTGAAATAAAATACGAAACCGATCTTTTTAAGTCTTTGTGTTTTACCTTTACGGCGTATGGTTAATATAATAAATAGCGAATAGTAAATAACCATCAGATTAAGAAGCAGATTAAATTGATTTCAGCCCGGAAACTCTGAAACTTTTATGATGCAAAACCCTGCCTTTCCCTGCCCTATGCAGGCGGGGGCTATTCTCTGGGTCATGTATCTCTGTTGCTCTGTAACTCAGTAACCCTGAAACCCTCTTGCATCCCCTGCATTTATTATAAAACTTGAATTGTGGAAAACGAAAATCAAAAACAAACAGTAATCTCTGCTTATCGCCTTGAAGCTGAAGAAATAGTTGCAAAAACACATATTGTTAAGGAAGCCTCGTTCACAGAAGCCAATGCTTTAGCGCTTCTTCATGAGTTTGAGATACAAAAAGTTGAGATGGAACTCCAGTCGAAAGAATTGCAGCATAACAAAGATTTAAATAATCTCCTCGGCGAAGCCCTCGATATTGGGAATTTATCTTACTGGGAAATGAGCCTGCCTTCGGGCGAAACAAGTTTTAACGACCGTAAAGCCACCATGCTTGGATTTTCACCTGATAAATTCAAACATTATACTGATTTTACAGCGCTGCTTCATCCTGACGATTTCAATTTAGTAATGCAAGAAATGCAAGGTCACCTGTATGGGATAAAAGATAAATATGAGGCAGACTACAGGCTACAGACCTCGGCAGGCGATTATAAGTGGTTTCACGACATCGGTCGGATTGTTAGTCGCGACACCGATGGAAAGCCGCTTACAATCAGGGGTATTGTTTCGGATATTAATGAAACTAAGCAAAAAGAACTTGAAGCCCGCGAAAGTGATTATTTTTTCAGGGAAACTCAGAAGGCTGCATTCATAGGTTCGTATAAAACCGATTTTGTAAAAGGATGCTGGGAATCGTCTGAAATACTTGACTCTATTTTTGGGATTGATAAAGATTATGAAAGAAGCATTCAGGGATGGCTGGATATAGTTCATCCCGATGACATGCAGATGATGGATGCTTATTTAAAGGAAAATGTTATTGCCCGGCGCGAGCCTTTTAATAAGGAATACAGGATTATTCGCAGGTCCGATGGTATAACCCGATGGGTAAATGGTTTGGGTGAAGCCGGATTTGATGATAAAGGAAATATCATTTCACATATAGGAATTATCCAGGACATTACCAAACGCAAGCAGGATGAAGAGGCATTGCGCCAAAGTGAAGAGAAATGGAAAAGCATAATTCTCACATCTCTTGATGGTATTGCCATTGCGGAATTGGATGGTACTTTGATTTTCGCATCCGAAAAATTGCGGAAAATATATGGCTACAACAGCACCGAAGTAATAACCGGTGAAAATCTAACTGAATTTGTTGATGAAACATATTACGATAAACTGAATTCCTTAATCGATGATATGCTGAAAGGCAATTCTCATGCTGTTTCCGAATTCCTTCTCCGGAAGAAAGACGGCACACAGTTTTTTATGGAAGTTAATGCCGAATTATTAAATGACAGCGAGGGCAAGCCAAACCGGATATTTTTCATTTTACGCGATATTACTGCCCGCAAAAGCATGGAAGCTGCAATCGAAAAACGGATCGTTGCGCTTACACGACCTCTGTCCGACGACTCCACAATTCTTTTCGACGAATTATTCGATCTGAACACTATACAGGCGATACAGGATTCATTTGCTGATGCAACCGGGGTAGCTTCAATCATCGTATTTCCCGACGGTACTCCTATAACCAGGCCAAGCCGCTTCAGCCGTTTGTGTAAAGATGTTATAAGGCAGACCGAAAAAGGCTGTGCCAATTGTTTAAAATCAGATGCTTCGCTTGGAGCGCCCAATCTGGATGCCCCTGTTTTAAAGCCTTGCCTTAGTGGCGGCTTATGGGATGCAGGTGCAAGCATTACTGTCGGCGGAAGGCATATTGCAAGCTGGCTCGTCGGGCAGGTTCGCGATGAAACACAGACCGAAGAATCCATGCTCGCTTACGCGCGCGAAATAGGAGCCGATGAAACAGAATTTCTGGAAGCTTTCCGCGAATTACCTGTTATGTCGCATAAGCAATTCGAAAAGGTGGCTCAGTCGCTTTTCCTGCTTGCCAACCAGCTTTCTGATAATGCTTACCAGAATATACAACAGTCGCGCTTTATAAGTGAGAGAGCGCATGCCGAGGAAAATCTCATTACAAGCGAAAAGCAATTCAGAGATTTTTTCGAAAACGCCGCCGACGCTATATTTGTTGCCGAAATTGATTCAAGAATAATTGTGGATGCTAACCTGGCAGCTTCAAGCTTAATGCAGATGCCGCGCGAAAAAATTATTGGCCTTCATCAGTCGCAACTACACCCACCCGACTACAAGGCACAAAGCGAAACTACTTTTGAACTTCATCAACAAACAGCTCTGCAGGCAAATTTAACCCATCCTGTCGAAAACCAGGTTATTCGTGCCGATGGTACATGCGTACCTGTCGAAATATTGGCATCCATTGTAACCATGGAGGGACGTAAGTGCCTTATGGGAACTTTCCGCGATATTGCAGAACGAAAATTTATGGAAGATGCGGTATTCGAAAACGAAAAACGCTACCGTCAGCTAGTCGAAACTTCACCTTATGGTATTGTCATATATCAGGATGGCCAGTTTGTTTATGCAAACCCTGCTGCTATCAAACTGCTGGGCGCCGGTGATGTTACCGAACTCCTTGGGTTACCTTTCCTTTCTGTAATTCACCCACGTTCAAGGAATGAAGTAATCAATCGCATGAAACTTATTGCTACTGGCAATGCAGTACCTGCCGTTGAAGAAATAATTGTCAGGCTCGATGGCAGCCAGTTCGATGCGGAGGTTATTGCGCTGAGCACCATGTTCAATAACAAACCTGCCGGCCAGGTCATTGTCAGGGATATCACCGACAGCAAACTTGCCAAGGCCGAGATATATAAGCTCAACGACGAACTCGAACAAAGAGTGGAGGAACGCACCAAAGAACTCGAAGATGCAAATAAGGAACTGGAATCATTCAGTTATTCCGTTTCGCACGATTTGCGTTCACCGCTCAGGTCGCTTGATGGATTTGCAAATATACTGCTCGAAGATTATGGATCCATATTGGATGCCGAAGGGAAACGTCTGCTTGGGGTTATCATTAAGAATGCAAATAAGATGAGCCAGCTAATCGATGATTTGCTTGCTTTCTCACGCCTGGGCCGGATGGAAATACAAAAGGTGAACATCGATATGCATGGAATGGCTTTGTCAGTATATGACGAACTTGCTTCAGATGCGGAGAAGGAAAAGATTGATTTCCGTCTTCAGGAACTCCCTGAAACCTGCGGCGACCCTGCCATGATACGTCAGGTGTTGCTGAATCTGTTAAGTAATGCCATCAAATACACCGCAAAAAAACCAGACCGGACCATTGAATTTTGCTGCACAACCATTGATGATGAAACAGTTTATTCACTAAAAGATAACGGGGCCGGCTTCGATATGTCGAATTATGGGAAATTATTCGGGGTATTCCAGCGTCTGCACACTCCAAAAGACTTTGATGGAATAGGCATAGGTCTTGCTATTGTTCAGCGAATCGTAAACCGCCATAAAGGTCATATATGGGCTGAAGCTGAAGTTGGAAAAGGAGCAACATTTTATTTTACCTTGCCGGCTCCGAAAAAGTGAAGAGTGTCCGCATACCCGAAGGAGTATCTATCACTGTAAAGAGTGAATAGTGAAAAGTGAAAAGTGAAAAGTGAATAGTGAAGAGTGAAAAGTGAATAATGCGAATCAAGGGTTGGATTCATGTTTTGTCTATAGGGCGTTAAATTCTGGAAGAGTTCACCTTGCAACCCAAAAGTTACAATTTAAACCCTTCATTCGCTTGAATAATGAATAGAGACTGCATACCCGCAGGGTGTCTGACACTGAAAAAACTGATGAAAATGAAAAAAGCAAACAAGAGCGATATTGGTACTGGCAGGCTAAGGCAAAAGGCAGAAGAAGCAATACGGAACAATACCTCGTCTAATGCTGTTAATTTGGACACAGGTGATATAATGAAGCTTCTTCACGAACTCCAGGTTCACCAGGTAGAGCTGGAAATGCAAAATGAGGAACTGCGTCTGGCCGGCATAAATGCAGAAAAAGAGTCCGAAAAATACACGACACTTTTCGATTTTGCTCCATCCGGTTATTTTTCACTTGGCCGCGATGGCACTATAAGCGAGCTGAATCTCAGTGGTGCATTGATGCTTGGTAAGGAACGTTCTAATTTGGTAAAACGCAACTTCATGCATTTTGTTACCGGGGATACTCAAACCATTTTCAATGATTTTATTCTGAAAATATTTGAAACCAATTCCAAACAGAACTGTGAAGTAAGGCTGATAGTTCTGGGTAATCCCTCAAGATATATTTACATTGAAGGAAAGGTTTCACCAGATGTTCAGAAATGCATTTTGACTGCTGTTGACATTACCGAGCGCAAACAGGCTGAAAAAGCGTTACTGGATGAAGAAGCCATGATAAAAGCCATCACAAATGCAGCGCAGGATGCCATACTGATGATTGACCCTGCCGGAAACATCTCCTTCGCAAATCCGGCTGTCGAACGTATATTTGGCTATACGATCGATGAAATTTTAGGTAAAAATCTGCATTTTCTTTTAACACCTCAACATTACCATCGCTCTCATCAGGAATCTTTCAATCGCTTTATCGCAACCGGCGAAGGCCGAAAACTGGGTAAAATCGAGGAACTGATGGCTATTCACAAAGACGGGCACGAAATTATTGTAGAACTGTCGCTATCTGCGATCGAACGTACTGATGGCCGTTATGCAGCCGGTATCATCCGTGATATTACTGAACGGAAACTGACAGAAGATGCACTGCACAAGAGCCGGAAAGAATTTCAGTCGTATTTTGATGCAGGTTCCATCGGGCTCAGTGTTACAGCATCTGATGAAAGCTGGATCGAATTTAACCAGCGGTTGTGCCAAATACTTGGATATGCAAAAGAGGAGTTGACGTGTCTGTCATGGGCGGAGCTTTCGCATCCCGATGACATTAAGGCAAATCTGGAATTATTTCAACAGGCATTGGAAGGAAAGATCGATAAGTATGAACTCGACAAAAGGTTTTTCCGTAAGGATGGCAGCATTGTTTATGTGGCACTTTCTGTTGTATGCCAGCGAAATGACGACGGGTCAGTCCATCACTTTCTTTCTTCATACAATGATATTACCGAACGCAGGCTGGCTGCTGAGGAGCTGAAACAAAGCGAAGAACGATATCGCCAGATACTTAACAGCGTAGATGAGATCATTTATTCACTTAGCACCGAAAATGATCCGTTGCATCAGGTTGTTGAATTTGTAAGCGGTAGGTCAGTACAAATACTCGGTTATGCACCCGACGAATTTATTTCAAATCCATCCCTTTGGTTTTCAATCATTCACCCGGATGATATCCAACCCTTAACCGAAGTTACACAACAATCGTTTTTGACAAAACAAAACTTGCCGCGTACTTACCGCATGAAGCATAAGCTTACCGGCGAATACATCTGGATAGAGGACCATCCCCAGTTTTTATTTGATAAAAACGGAGATATAAGCGGAGTATTCGGAAGTGCAAGCAATATTAGTGAACGGATAAGAACGGAAGAAGCCCTGCGTGAAAGTGAAATTATCTATCGTAACCTGATCGACAAAATGCCTGATGGCGTATACAAAAGCACTCACGATGGCAGGTTCATCGAAGTAAATCCGGCAATGGTCAGCATGTTAGGCTACGATAGCAAGGAACAATTATTAGCCATCGATATTAAAACTGAGCTGTATTTTGATCCTGCTGAGCGCGACAGCCTGACCCTGGATGAACTGCGTGAGGAGCTGGGAATATTCCGGCTCAGGAAAAAAGATGGAAGCGAAATTTGGGTGGAAGACCACGGGTGGTACACTTCAGCCGAAACGGGCGAAACCCTTTACCACGAAGGGGTGATACGCGATGTTACAGGACGGATACAGGCTGAAAATGCCTTGCATGAAAGTGAGTTAGTCTATCGCAACCTGATTGATAGAATGCCGGATGGCGTTTATAAAACAACACACGAAGGCAAATTTGTTGAAGTAAATCCGGCTATGGTACAAATGCTTGGATACGATAATAAAGAAGAGTTAATGTCCATAGATATAAAGACCCAATTGTATTTCGATCCTGTTGACAGGGAGAGCCTGGTGCTCGAACAGCAACTGAATGAAATGGGCGTTTACAGGCTCAGGAAAAAGGATGGATCCGAAATATGGGTCGAAGACCACGGATGGTATTCGCCTGATGAAAATGGGGAAACACTTTTCCACGAGGGCGTTATGCGTGATATTACTGATCGTAAAAATGCAGAAGAAGCACTTATGGAAAGCCAGCTTTTATTTCAGAATATCACAATGGTTTCACCTTCAGGAATTTTTCGTAGTACGGTTGATGGCTATACTACGTATGTAAATCCTCGCTGGTCGGAGTTATCAGGCTTATCTTTTGATGAAGCTATTGGGTATGGCTGGCTAAATGCTGTGCATCCCGACGACAGAAATCGGTTGAGCGAAAATTGGAGTCAGGATGTAATACTGAAAAAGCCTTCAACTGCAGAATATCGCTTCCTGAAACCTGATGGCAGCATTGTGTTTGTAATTGGATATGCGGTTCCAGAAACAAAGGACAACATATTAACTGGATTTATAGGCACTATTACAGATATAACCGAGCGAAAACAGGCCGAAGAAGAAGTTATCAGTTTAAACGCCACTCTTGAACAACGGGTTATTCATCGCACTGCACAGCTCGAAGCTGCCAACAAGGAACTGGAAGCATTCAGCTATTCCATATCCCACGACCTTCGCACACCACTAAGGGCGCTTGATGGTTTTGCCAATTTCCTGCTCGAAGATTATTCAAAGGTTCTCGATGATGAGGGGAAAAGAATGCTTCGGGTTATTATCGACAATGCTAACAAGATGGGCTTTCTGATCGATGATCTTCTAGCTTTCTCGAGGCTTAGCCGGTATAAATTAAAAGTAGCAACGATCGATATGAAGGCTATGGCCAATTCGGTTTACCATGAACTTGCTACACCAGCCGAAAAAGAATCAATAGATTTCCGCCTGCAAAATATCCCCGACGCCTTTGGCGATCCTTCCATGATCAGACAGGTTTGGTTAAATCTGATCAGCAACGCCATTAAATACACTTCGAAAAAGCAAAACCGCATTATTGAAGTATTATCGTTAACACAAGAAACCGAAACTATTTATATAGTGAAAGACAACGGCTCAGGCTTCAACATGGACTATTACAACAAATTGTTTGGTGTATTTCAACGCCTGCACACCATCAAGGACTTTGAAGGCACCGGTATCGGTCTTGCCATTGTAAACCGGATAGTGTTGCGGCATAAAGGCCGTGTTTGGGCTGAAGGTGTAGTAGGGGAAGGTGCAACGTTTTCTTTTACGATTGGCAACAAATCATAGAGACGTGATGCTCCGCGTCCCTGCAACCTCGCATCTCTGATCCCTAAACATAAACAATGAACCAAATCATAATGAGAACCAATTATAAAAAGACATTTCGCATCGTTCTTATTTACTTCCTTGTAGGTTGTTTATGGATACTTTTTACCGACCGGGTTATTGCGTATTTTGTTTTGGATGTTCATGTTTTAACTGATTTTCAAACTTTTAAAGGCTGGTTTTTTATTTTCGGTACAACTTTATTGCTGTATCTGCTCATTAACCAACAGTTAGCGAAAATTGCTACGTTTAATCATGAGCTTGAGAAAAGCAATGAACTGAAAACTGAATTGCTGGCAAGGCTTAACCAGGCTCAGAAAACTGCAAAAATAGGAAGCTGGGATTGGGATACCGTTACAAACCAGGTTTGGTGGTCGGATGAGATGTATGTTATTTTTGATGTCAGCTTCCAAACATATTCACCTTCATCTGAATCTATTGGCAGGTTTATGCACTCATTCGATGAAGTCCTTCTTCTGAAAGAAATTGAAAATATTATCGCTAATAACGGGATTCTCAATTCTGATTTCAGGATTATTACGGCCGGTGGCGTGCATAAGCACTGCAATATTATAAGCTGGACCGATAAAAATGACGACGGAAGCACGAAAAGTGTGAAGGGCACCATTAAGGACATTACCGACCGTAAAAATGCAGATCTTGCATTAATTGAAAGCGAGGAAAAGTATAGGGCATTTTTCGAGAACAGCCTCGACGCTGCTTTTTTATCATCACACGAAGGGAATATTATTTCAGCCAATCCGGCTGCATATGCCATGCTTGGCTATAAATACCCTGAACTTGAGCAACTTGGGCGGGCTGATTTAATAGATATTTCAGATTCGCACTTTCAGCAATTGTTTAAACAAAGGGAAAAGGACGGAAAAGTAAGTGGAGAGCTCAACTTTATTCGAAAAAACGGGGATCATTTTCCGGCCGAGGTATCATCATCAATTTTCATGGATGCCGGCAATCGAAAAAAAACCAGCATGATTATCCGCGATATTTCAGAGCGCAAGCGTACCGAGCAGGAGATCAAAAAACTGAACGAGCAACTTGAAGAAAAAGTTATTGAACGAACGATACAACTGCAGGATGCTAATAAAGAACTTGAAGCATTCAGTTACTCGGTATCGCACGATTTGCGGGCGCCGCTCCGGGCAGTGGATGGATTTGCCAATATTCTGCTCGAAGATTATGGTTCGAAACTTGATACGGAAGGAAACCGCCTTTTGAATGTAATTGTCCGGAATGCGAATATTATGGGAAAGCTTATTGATGATCTCCTTGCTTTTTCACGCCTTGGCAGGCAGGGGATCCAGTCGTCGCAAATCGATATGCAGGCAATGGTAAAATCAGTTTACGAAGAACTTACTACAGAAACTGAGCGCGAATTGATTGATTTTCGCCTGAATGATCTGCGCAACGCTTGTGGCGATCCTGCAATGATAAAACAGGTGTGGCTGAACCTGATCGGAAATGCAATCAAATACACTTCAAAAAAGTCCGGGCGTAATATCGAAATTTCAAATTCAATTTTAGGTGTCGAAAATGTTTACTCAGTTTCCGACAACGGGGCTGGTTTTGATATGGCTAATGCAGGTAAAATGTTTGGAGTATTCCAGCGCCTGCATTCCGTTAAAGATTTTGAAGGAACGGGCATCGGCCTTGCGCTTGTTCATCGCATTATAGTCCGCCATAAAGGTCGTATTTGGGCCGAAGGAAAAGTTGCCGAAGGTGCCTCTTTTTATTTTACGTTACCCGTGAAGAGTGAAGAGTGAAAAGTGAAGAGTGAAAAGTGTCTGCACACCCGCAGGGTGTCTGACACTTTAGAGAATGCTCAGTTCCCTGTAACTCTGAGGCTCTGCATTTCCCTGCCCGATGTTTACCTGTGGGCAGCAGGCAGGCAGGCGGGGGCTCCGCTCAGTGGCCTGAAACTCTGAAACTCTGCACTTCGGCTTGGTTCGGCTTCGCTCACCAACCACCGCTCAATGGCCTGAAAATCT
>Ga0136636_10002024_pt1 | contig 12032 bp, 8 predicted proteins | sample AntDrymUQ8522106_2_FD_104653 | JGI IMG/M metagenome (GOLD analysis project Ga0136636, IMG submission 104653) | Polar desert sand microbial communities from Dry Valleys, Antarctica - metaG UQ852 (21.06) | ecosystem: Environmental > Terrestrial > Soil > Desert | place: Antarctica: Dry Valley... | reverse complement strand
GCACTAATAAAATAATTAGCCTTTCCCGAATTATTATTTATCCAGTTTACAACGAACCTCAATATTTCCTATTTTTAAAGATATTTCACAATTGCCGCTGATATTTAATCAATTCTGTACATAGTACTAATAATCAGATAAATACAACATTTAACTCCCCTTCGCACATGTTTAAAAACCTGGTCCTTGTTGCATTATTAGGCTTTAGCCTTGTTTCCTGTAGTGATTTTAACTCACTTAAAGTAAAGAAAACCAATTTCGGTGACGAAGTTTTGCGCGCCCAGAACCTGGTATTTACTTTTAATAAGGAACTTATAAGCGATTCTTCCCTGATAAACAAATGGGATTCGGTGCAATATATAAAGTTTGAACCGCCGATTCCGGGAAGATTTATGTGGACAGGCAAGTCGGAGTTGACCTTCTCCCCGCTCGGGGCCATGCTTCCGGCTACAAATTACAGTGCGGCTCTGGGTGCTGATCTGCTTCATTATAGCAAAGAGAAATACAGCATTAACGATAAACCGCTGAATTTCCATACTCCTTTTCTGGATATCATCAGCATTAACACATTCTGGTCGTTAAGCGAAGAAACAGCCAATCAGGTGGAAGTCAGATGTCAGGTTAATTTCAATAATCCCGTTGCGCCAGCAAAATTAAAGCCGCTGTTAAAACTCGTGGTTGGAGGTAAGGATATGCCATACCGGATTATTACCCAAAATGATGCGGAAAGTATCGAACTGGCATTTGCTTACGACCCAAAAACTACGAATGATGAAGTTAAAGGGGAAGCTATTATTGAGAAAGGACTCATCTGCACCGGTGGAAATACCGCAACTGCTGAACCCGTAAAAAGCGGATTCCTGATTCCTTCGAAGGACAAACTGGCAATAACAGCAACAGAATCAGGTTTCGACAACGGCAAAGGATATATTGATGTTTTAACATCGCAGCCTGTAATTGCGGATGGACTTTCAGGCTTTATTTCGATAATTCCGGCACTGGATTTTCAAACCGAGTTACTTTCGAACGGATTCCGGATTAAAGCTGATTTTCTGGGATCACAATCGTATACCTTAAATGTTAATAAAGGTGTGAAAAGCTTTTTCGGACACGACCTGGAAGATGATTACACCACTGTTATATCTTTCGCTGATCCTTTGCCATATATCTCATTTACTGAACGTAATGCAATATATCTTTCAACAAAAGGGGAGCGAAACCTGGGCGTGAATATTGTTAATGTTCCGAAAGTAAAAGTTTCCGTTTTTAAAATTTTTGAAAATAATATTCAGCATTATATGCGCCAGGGGAAAAACTGGGATTATGATTATGAAAACGATGAATACTATAGTTTTAACTCCTGGTATTTTGACGAAAACTATGGTAAACCAGTTCTCACAAAAGTGATACAAACCCGTTCGTTGCAGAAAAACGGGAATATTTCGTTGCTAAATCTCGATTTAAACGAACTCAATTTTAATGAATCTTTCAAAGGACTCTACCTCGTGCGCGTGGAGGCTACAGATCGGAAATACATCCAGGATTCACAATTACTGTCACTTTCTGATCTTGGTCTTATTGTGAAAGAAGGTTCATCGGATGTTATGGTTTTCGTTAATTCACTGTGCGATGCAACTCCTGTAAAAGGAGCGGAAATAGAATTTATAAGTTCAAACAACCAGAAAATTTACTCTACTAAGTCAGATAACAATGGGGTTGCCATATTTAAAAATATAAAACAGCTTGCAGCAGGTTTCCGCCTGAGCATGATCACCGTGAGGCATGAAAACGATTTCAATTTTGTGCTTTTCGACCGCACGAGGGTGGAGACTTCGCGTTTCGATGTGGGTGGAAAACGGACCGATAATATTAATTACGATGTATTTATTTATGGCGACCGCGATCTATACCGCCCCGGCGATACTGCTCATATTAATACCATTGTGCGTACTCCACGCTGGGAAGTAGTTAAAGATATTCCTATAAAAATTAAACTTCTGGCGCCAAACGGACGCGAATACATGAACCAACGTCACCAACTCAATGCTTCGGGAGCTGCCGAAACCCGGTTTTATATTCCTCGCCAGGCTATGACAGGCTCTTACGTAATTGAAGTTTATGCTGCCAATGATGTACTTCTCGCTTCGAGGAAAATATCCGTTGAAGAATTTGTGCCCGACCGTATAAAAGTTACTTCCACAACTGATAAAATGGTTTACCTGCCTGCCGAAGCTATTAAGGTTGATATATTGGCCGAAAATCTTTACGGTACTCCGGCTGGTGGCAGGCGTTTCGAAAATGAATTGCGTTTACGGCGCAAACAACTTACATCAAAAGCCTTGCCTGATTATAATTTCAACATCGAATCGAAAAATATGCCGGTGCTGGCTTCCATCATGCAACAGGGAACAACTGATGCCCAAGGTAAAGCTACTGCCACCTTGAAACCGGCAGAGTATAAAAATATCGGATTGCTCGAAGGGAAAGTTTTTACAACTGTATTCGACGAAACCGGCCGTCCGGTAAACCGTTTAAACGTAGTTGAAATACCTACACAGCAGGTATATTTCGGAATCAGGTATTTTGATACATGGTTATCAACACGAAAACCTATAAACCTGCAATTTGCGGCTGTTGACCGGACAGGGAAAATAGTTCCCGGCGCTCAGGCCAGGATTGTGATTATCAATTATAAATACGAAACAGTAATCGAACATAATTACGGACAATACAATTATGTATCGCAAAAGAAGGAAAAAGTTGTTTTTACGCGTGAAATGAAAATTATAGGATCAGGAACAGTATTACCGTTTATTCCCACAGAATCAGGGCAATATGAAGTCAGGATAATGGCTCCCGAAAGCGATAATTATGTTTCGCGTACATTTTATGCCTATGGCTGGGGCGATACCGATTATTCGTCGTTTGAAGTCAGCCGCGAAGGCGAAGTTGCCATCACACCCGATAAAACAAATTATGCTCCCGGCGATAATGCAAAACTGCTTTTTAAAGCGCCGTTCGATGGCCAGTTGCTTGTAACTGTTGAGCAGGATAACGTTTTGACGTATAAATTCTTAAGCCTGTCAAATAAATCGGCCAGCATGGAATTAACAGTTACAAATGATCATTTGCCAAATATCTATATTGATGCAACTGCATTCCGTAAATCGGGCGATATGTCAATACCACTTACTGTAGCGCATGGCGTTGTTTCACTTAAAGTGGATGATGCTTCCGCCAAACTGCATGTCGCGATTTCGGCTCCCGAAAAGTCGAGGTCGGGCGTAAAGCAGACTTTTACCGTTAAAACAGCTCCGGGCGCCGAGGTTACTGTTGCCGTTGTTGATGAAGGTATTCTTCAGATTACGGATTACAAAACTCCCGATCCGTTCAGCTGGTTTTATCAGAAACGTGCTTTAGGAGTTACCTCCTATGATGTTTATGCTTTGTTATATCCAGAGTTAAGGCGTTCCTCAAGTCCTGCGGGAGGCGAAGCATATGATCTTTCGCGCCGTATTAATCCGTTAACCGGTGACAGGGTGAAACTTATTTCGAAATGGAGCGGCTTACTAAAAGCCAATCCGTCAGGCGAATGCACTTTTACTATTGATATTCCACAATTCTCAGGAGCATTACGGGTTATGGCTGTTGCCTATAAAGGAAAGCAGTTTGGGTCGGCTGAAAAAACAATGAAAGTAGCTGACCCTGTTGTAATAAGTATGTCGCTGCCACGATTCCTCAGCCCCGGAGATAATTGCGTTGTGGCTGTGTCCATGACTAATACCACCGCGAAAGGCGGCAATGCGACTGTTCAGTTGAGTTCAACCGGTCCGGCAAGTGTTGCCGGCAAAAGCAGCACATCGGCAAACCTCAAAGCTGGTGCCGAAGAAATTGCCGTGTTCACTGTTAATGCTGATAAAGGGATAGGAGTTGCCACAATTACCGCAACGGTTAATGCGCTGGGACAGAAGTTTACCCAACAAATTGAAATTCCGGTGAGACCGGCAGCAGGACTCACTTTTATTACAGGAAGTGGTTCAGTAGCTGCAGGTTCAGCGAAAACATTTAAGGCAAACTCGGATCTGTATCCGAAAGGCATAAAATCATCCTTAATTTTGAGTAATTCGCCTGCCGTGGAATTTGCCAAAAACCTCGATTACCTGGTACGCTATCCTTACGGCTGCCTCGAACAGACAGTTTCTGCAGCTTTTCCTCAATTGTACCTTGCCGACATTACAAAAATGTTTCCTGCTGTGGCGGGTCGGAATTTCAACCAAGGAGGCTCACCCGGTTACAACGTTCAGCAGGCTATTTTAAAAATCGAAAACATGCAATTGTACAATGGCGGATTATCGCTTTGGCCGCAAGGTGGCAGTGTTGATTGGTGGTCAACGGCTTATGCCGCACATTTTCTCATCGAAGCCAAAGCTGCCGGTTACGAAGTAAATCGGAAAATGCTGGATGCAACACTTAAATTTCTGGTTCAAAAAGTAAAAGAGCGTGAGATGGAAACCTATTTCTATATAGAAAATGGTATCCGTAAATCGAAAAGCATTGCACGCCGCGAAATACTTTACTCCGTTTACATATTGGCACTCGCTGATATGGCGCCCGTTTCGACCATGAATTATTACAAATCCCTTTCTGCTTCACTCTCTTCCGAAGGCCGCTATCTGCTTGCATCTGCATATATGCTTGCCGGCGATGTGAAAAGTTTCAGGAAGGTATTGCCCAATGTTTTCGGAACAGAGAAAGCGATCAATGAGTTTGGGGGCTCGTATTCATCATACCTCCGCGACCGTTCAATAGCGTTGAATGCGCTTTTACAGTCCGATCCTGATAATCCGCAGATCGGAGAACTACTGAAAAGCATTTCCATCGAAATGAAAAATGCCAGGTATTATTCAACCCAGGAAACTGCATTCGCTTTATTAGCCATTGGCAAACATGCACGAAAAGCGAAATTATCAGAAATTTCTGCTCAGATAAAAGTTGATGGCAAACCTGTTGGCGAATTTAAAAACAAGAATATACAACTTGCTGCCGACATAAACAACAAGTCAGTAACCATCACGGCTTCCGGCAAAGGAACGCTGTACTATTATTATGAACTTTCGGGTGTAAAACTCACACCTCCTGCTGCCGATGTGGACAATTACCTAATGGTCCGCCGTCGTTTCCTTGACAGGAATGGAAATACTCTCAACAGTAATAGCTTCAAACAGAATGACTTGATTGTTGTGGAAATAACTGCCAAATCGCAAACGGGTATGAATGTTGAAAATGTTGCAATCACCGATATTCTTCCTGCTTGTTTCGAAATTGAAAATTCGCGTCTGGTGGCAGAACGGGAAATGGATTTCACTAAAAACCGATCAGTACCCGAATATACTGATATCCGCGACGATCGCATCAGTTTTTTTACGGCGTTGAATGGTACGGCCAAAACCTTTTATTATACGGTTAGAGCCGTTAGCAAAGGCACTTTTGTGATCGGTGCTGTATCAGCCGATGCCATGTACAACGGAGAATATCATTCGTATTCGGGGAGCGGGAAGGTTACGGTTGAATAGTGAATAGTGAATAGTGAATAGTGAATAGTGAAGAGTGGAGAGTGAAGAGTGAAGAGTGAATAGTGAAGAGTGAAGAGTGAATAGCTGTAGCGCAGCGGAAGTTGGAGTGTAACGTAAACCAAGCTTTAGCATGGTGGCGCTATGCGCCATGAAGAGTGAATAGTGAATAGTGAAGAGTGAAGAGTGAAGAGTGATTAGTGATTAGTGAACTAAGTGAAAGGGTGATGCGATATTAAATCGCATTTTGCCTAAAAATAGTAAAAAGCGAATACCGAATAGTGAATAATGAAAATTGGAAAATCTCCCGCTTTGCATAGTCAGAGTGCGACTTTAAGTCGCACTCTGACTTGATTCACCAAAATAATACTACCGCTCCGAGGGCTTTAACATTCGTTACCAGCTGCACAATCAACGGCTGAAAAAAGCGTCACTCAACAAAAGCCATACGCTATCGGGTATATGCTGGCTAAAAAAAGATACTACTTTTCACGAAGGTTTTGTAAAATTAAATATTGAGCTTTCAATAACGCCCGGCAGTACAAAACCAGGATCGTTAACAAACATTTTAAAAAGGACATACTCATGATAAAAACCAGAATAGGAAACAAGAATGATATAGATAGGATTTTATCCCTTCAGGAAAAATACCTATTTCGAAACTTAACTGACGATGAGCGGAAAAGTGGTTTTGTAACTACACCATTTACGGTAAATCAAATAGAAGAAATAATTAAGCAAAATGGGATATTTGTAGCTGAAGATGAGAACGATGTAATTATTGCATATGCTTTTGCCGGGAGTTGGAACTATTTTGAACAATGGGAAATTTTCAACTTTATGGTATCTCGTTTTCCAAAATTGTCATTTAATGGACGCAAAATTACCACAGAGAATAGTTTTCAATATGGACCGGTTTGTATTGAAAAAAATCAGAGAGGAAAGGGCGTGTTAAACTTAATTTTCGAGGAAATGAGAATTGAATTTTTGAAAAATTACCCGATCTCGATTACATTTATAAATAAAGTGAATGAAATTTCTGAAAAGGCACACACTAAAAAATTGGGATGGGTAATAATAGATGAATTTGAATTTAACAACAATTCCTATATTGCTTTGGCATTTGATATGAAAAATTCCGTTTTGAAATAGAAAAACAGAATGCTATCAATATACATAATTGATTGTTGGAATGATAGATAAGCCTGATTTTATGTAGGTAAGGAGACATTGCAGTAATATAAGTGCTTTGCGTACTAAAGCACTTAACGCCTTAAAAATACTCACCGTAAGTAACTCTGAAAAACATACCTCGAAGACTGTAACGAGGAAGAAATTGAGAGTTCTTCCGGGAACTTCTTTCATTCAAAATTTACTAATATGAATATAGAACAAATCCGATCACTGTTTCCAATCACTAAAGAAGCCGTTTATCTTAACAGCGCCTCACAATCACCTCTCAATACATTGGTAAACGACAGACTTCAGGCTCTCTTAAAAACAGAAATAATTCCTGTTGGTAAAAAAGCGTTTAATCGTGATGATACCCGTATTTTATTATCAAAGTTATTAGGCGGTTTGCCCGAAGAATATGCTTTGGTAACAAGCACTGGTGTAGGAATAGGGATCGTGGCGCAAGGTCTGGATCTAAAAAAAGGGGACAATGTCGTACTGCCTGAACGCGAACATTGGAATAACACTTTCCCCTGGTTACAACTTGAAAAGAAAGGTGTTGAGGTCAGGTTTGCAAAAATAAATGAGGATAACAGCATTGATCCTGAAGCAATTGAAAAACTTGTTGATGTTAAAACACGTGTTGTAGCAATCGCTGCAGTAAGATTCAACAGTGGTTTCAGGCCAAATCTGGCTGCTATCGGGAAAATCGCCCATGCAAAAGGCGCTTTATTTGTGGTGGACGCTGCACAGGCAGCGGGTATGATTCCAATTCATATCGAACAATACCAGATTGATGTAATGGCCGGTTGTGGTTTCAAATGGCTGCTCGGAATGCATGGAACCGGATTCCTGTATGTTAGCAAACGAGCCGTTCAACTAATTGATCCTGTGATGCCTGGTATGTTTGCCGCAGAAAACCAGTACGACAAACTTTCTTATTATAATGACTCCCGGAAATTTGAGACCGGCACAATTGCTTACCCACTCTTCAGTGCCTGGTCTGCGGGTCTCGAATTGCTTCTTGATATTGGCATCAAAAATATTTATGATAAAGCGCTTGAAAATACGGACTTATTGATATATGGGCTTCTCGAAAAGGGATATCAGATAGTAACACCAACGAAAAATAGGGAAGAACGAACAGCAATCGTTCATTTTACTACAGCTTCAATTGAAACTACTAAAGCGCTTTACGAAAAACTGACTGACAACAGAGTTCTGGTAACTTTACAGGGTAAGAATATCAGAGTCAGCCCGAATTTCTTTACTACGGAAGAGGAAATCGGGGTGTTTTTAAGTTTAGTATAAATCCTTGGCTGGCGCGTGTTTGTAGCGCGTGCCGTTAAAATCCTTGTTGTCCCTTCTATCCTCAGTCTTCCTCTAAAACCAAAATAAGTCTTATCCTAGTCTCCAACTTCGAAGTTTAAGGAACTATTATCAAAATTACGTTGCGGAACTGATGCAACTCCTACTATGGAAGAAATAACAAAAGAAGTGGAAATTGTTAGAGCTTCCCGTTACGAAAGTAGCAAAGTAGATTATAATTGATATAATCTGGCCATTCATAGTCAGGGTTTCACTCAAAGTGAAGCCCTGACTAACCATAAGATAATTTTCTCTTATCCTTATCAAAAGATAGTAAAGCTGAGTATTTGATAAAAGGCGATAACGATTTATTAGACCTCAAAAAAATTAGGATAACAGTTATCCTGACAATTACTGAATTTGAATCATTAATATAGCATCAACCCGATTCGCCTTTTCACTGTTGCAATTAGTAACCCGGATTGTAATCGTCTCCCAACCCGTGACAGTAAATAATCCCTAACTTTAATCCAAAACAAAAAACGCAGCCAGCCTTCGCCCACTGCGCTTTAATATTTTTAAGAAATAGTGCTTTTAGAACGGCCAGAACTGGTTATCGTACCAGATACTTTCCTTCAGTGCCTCGTTAAGATCATAAAGGATTTTGTGATGGCCGCTTTCCCATTCCGCAAGCCAGCGGTACATTTCTTTCTCATTAGGATCGGTTGCTTCTTCGGAGCGTTTCGAATAAAGTTCTACGGCACGGGTTTCGAAATCCATTGCTGCTGAAATGGCTGCTGCTTCGAAACTGGCTGCCGAAATTTCCTTTATCAACTGCGGACTCATGATTTCGTGCGAAATATCCTCTGGTTCGGCATAGGAAGTATCAGGTTTACTGAATTTCCCTTCCTTAACAAAATTAGTAAACTGCACCGATAGAAATTCAACATGTGCCTTTTCCTCTTCGGCCATGGTGGTAAAAATCTTACGGGCTTCGGGACTTTCAGTTTGTTCAGCCATTTTTTCGTAGAAGGCTTTTCCACGCTTTTCCAGCAAAATAGCTGTCTTCAGGATTTCTAATGCTTTTGTATTTTCCATAATATATGAGGTATGATTGTCATCAGTGTGAATGCACAAATATACTATGTTTAACAAACAATCAGCCCGGTTGTTAAATATTATTGCCTTTATTCCGGACGAAAAACCATAAATTTGCATTAAAGCTATTGGTTAAACATTTTTGCAAAATTACTGTGGTACATACTGATCATATTGACATACTTCAAAGCCTTTTTGAGAAATGGGCCAACGAACAGGGAATTGAGATTCTGCCTCTTCCCCAAGCCGGTTCGTACAGGCGATACTACCGGCTTACCGGACAACATAAACATGCTATTGGTGTTTACAGTCCTGATAAAGGTGAGACCCGTGCATTTATCGAATTCACTCATCATTTCAGGCAACTCGGTTTGCATGTTCCTACTATTTATGCTTCCGACCTGTCAAAAGACTGCTACCTGATCAGTGATCTTGGCGATTTATCCCTGCTTGATCACCTGGAGAAAAACAGAACAAACGGAAATCCTTCAAAGGAAACATACGATTTTTATCGGCAGGCAATTGCCGAATTGCCACGTTTTCAGGTGGATGCAAGTAAAGATTTCAATTTTTCGGTTTGTTACCCATCAGCATCATTCGACGGGCGATCCATGCGCTGGGATTTGAATTACTTTAAATACTATTTCCTGCGTCTGCTAAAAATACCTTTTAATGAAGCAGCCCTTGAAGATGATTTCGACAGGCTTATCCTATATCTGCTGCAAAGCGGGAATCAGTATTTTATGTACCGCGATTTCCAGGCCCGCAACATCATGTTACATGAAGGCAAACCCTGGTTTATCGATTATCAGGGCGGAAGGCGCGGTCCGCTTCAATATGATCTGGCATCGCTTCTTTTCCAGGTAAAGGCCTCACTTCCTTACGATTTCAGGGAGGAGATGTTGCACTGGTATCTCGAAAATCTGAAAAAATACATTCGAATTGACGAAAAAAAATTCATCAGCGACTATTATGGTTTTGTGCTGATCCGGCTTTTACAAGTGATGGGAGCCTACGGTTTCAGGGGATATTTTGAACGCAGGGCTCATTTTCTGCAAAGTATTCCCTTTGCCGTTGAGAATTTACGGTGGTTACTTGCCAATGTAAAATTCAGGGTCGAAATGCCCGAGCTGATGAAAGCGTTGGCGGAAATTGCCAAAACAGAAATATCTTTACCCGATTTGCCCGAAGCGGGAACACTTACCGTTGCTGTAAACAGTTTTTCGTTTAAAAACGGACCGCCACCTGATTATTCAGGCAACGGTGGTGGTTTTATTTTTGACTGCCGCGCTTTGCCTAATCCGGGCAGATACGATCATTACAAAAAAATTACAGGTTTGGATGAACCTGTAATCCAATACCTTGACCGTGAACCTGCTGTTGCGAAATTTCTGAAAAATGCTTACAATTTTGTTGACCAGAGCATATTGGAATACCAGCGCAGAGGATTCAGTCATTTGCAAGTTAATTTCGGTTGTACCGGCGGGCAACATCGCTCTGTTTTCTGTGCTTCGCGACTGGCGGCTTACCTGGAAGAAAACTATTCGATAAAAGTTACCGCCTTTCATCAGGAAATGAAAAATCTGAACCTGAAATAAACTTTTGGTTGTACCGCCATGAACTTCAATCCTACCCGGCTGTTTGAATAAAGAATTTTAAAAAGAAAACAGAGTATGTCGAAAACAATGTGTAAAACCAAGGATGCTGACAAACGTGCTAAAAAACAAACCGATCCGAAGTTCGAATGCGCCAAATGCGGAAAAAAGGTAAATAAAGAGAAATACGTCTGTAAACCTGATAAACTATAAATATATTTTGGAATCAATTGATATTGAGATTTATAAGACTAAAACCGAAGTGATACGTCAAACCGTTGATCAGATCATTAAGGATTTTACTATGTTCGGGATGGATATTGAATTTACCGGGAATACGGATTTGGCTTATGAAGAGATGTTTCATCAGCTTGCTGCGCATGTTTCTCGACTCTTGGAAATTGATCCGCACCGCCTTTCCGCTTTGTTGTATCAGGTTGACCTTGGCGAAAATAAAGTAATGGAATCAAGTGTTCTGCATCCGGAATGGTCGCTGCACGAAGTTATAACGGAGCTTGTTATCCATCGGGAATTGAAAAAAGTTTTGATACGAAATTATTACAAGAATAATCCCGACAAGTTATGAAGGCGATGATTTTTGCTGCCGGATTAGGTACAAGGCTGAAACCGTACACCGAAACTACGCCAAAAGCACTGGTGCCGATTGGAGGAATACCAATGCTCGAAATTCTGATCAAACATTTTCAGAAAAACGGAATCAACGATATAATTATCAATGTACATCACTTTTCGGATCAGATTAAAGAATTCCTTTTGAAGAACAACAATTTTGGATCAAACATTTCAATTTCCGACGAATCGGACTTGCTGCTCGACACAGGTGGAGGCCTGAGAAAAGCAGCCTGGTTTTTTGATGATGAAAAGCCGTTTCTTGTTCAGAATGTAGATGTTATCAGCGATATCAGTTATCAGCAAATGCTTGATTTACAATCCCAAAGCGGATCATTTGCCACACTCGCCGTTAGCGATCGCAAAACTTCGAGGTATTTTCTTTTTGACGAACGGATGCAACTCTGTGGTTGGGAAAACACTAAAACCGGTGAACTGAAAATCGTTAACCACAATTTCCAAAACCTGAAACGATATGCTTTCAGTGGCATACATGTTATTGATCCTGAAATCTTTAACCTTAATAAAAAGGAAGGTAAATTTTCCATAGTTGACACTTACCTCGAACTAGCAGCCACACATAAAATTACCGGCTTCGAACACAATCCCGAAAACTGGGTTGATATGGGAAAACCTGATGAATTGATAAAGGCCAAAT
>Ga0136636_10002023_pt1 | contig 12038 bp, 8 predicted proteins | sample AntDrymUQ8522106_2_FD_104653 | JGI IMG/M metagenome (GOLD analysis project Ga0136636, IMG submission 104653) | Polar desert sand microbial communities from Dry Valleys, Antarctica - metaG UQ852 (21.06) | ecosystem: Environmental > Terrestrial > Soil > Desert | place: Antarctica: Dry Valley... | reverse complement strand
AAAAGGAATTCCTTCGGTATACGACATTTGCCGGGCATAGTAATCGGCTGTTACAGCGGCTAGTTCTCCTTCGAGTTTACGCGGAAAATCTTCATCCATCTGCATCTGCTGAATGATTTCGAAAGCCTCAACATATCTTTCTGTTTCAGTATAACATCTTACCAACCAGACGTATGCCGTATAGCGCGATGGATCTTTTTCGTACTTCCGAACCACATACGAGAAATTTTCGATGGCCGAGGAAAAGCTACGCTTATAAAAATAGGCTTTTCCCATAAGTACATAAGCATCGTCTACCCAATTGTTAAATTCTTCGCGGCTGGCAAGCTTCACATACCTGTCGCTCCGGTTTTTCCGGCGTTTGGGTTTTTTGGTGATCGAATGTGACTGGATGAGTTTTGATCCCTTCAGAATGGTGTTATCCATGTCGGAAATGGCGGCACTGGCTGTTGATGGGTTGCTTGATTTATACAGTGGCAGAACTTTCGAAAAGTCGTCCTCGTAGGAATTATTGATCTTCTCAGCTCCAATCCGAAGGCTTTCTTTTCCGTTGAAATACACATTATAATGGGCTGTCACATTGTTGTATGTACGCGACAAAGTGGTATTCTTCTCTGTCGAACATCCTGACAGAAAAAACAATACCGAAATGAATAAAATACGATATAAAAAATGTCTACCCAATATCTGAATTTTGTTGCCTCTAGGATAAACTGCCAATTCGGGATTATATTGTATGATAATCCCCTAAAAGTACAGGTTTCCGAAATAAAACTGTCGCGTTTTAAACGCGCACAATATTACGAACTTTCATAGAAATACCGAAAGAAAGACTTAAATTGTAAAACTTAAACATGTCAATTCCCGGTATCTATGTTAATTCAAAAAATTCGCTCAATTTTTCATCCTGAACAATTTCAGGGGTGGAACCGTAATCGCAACTATTTTGAAGGTTGGTATTTCAAGATTGTTAATGAAGATGAAACAAAAGCCTTTGCCATAATTCCGGGAATTGCTATTGATAACAGCGGAAAACGACAGGCTTTCGTTCAGGTTCTCGATGGGAAAAAGCGCACCGCAAACTATCATAAATTTGAGTATTCCTCCTTTATTCCGGCAACCGACCAGTTTGAAGTGACGATTAAGGACAATTATTTCTCCGGGAACCGAATGAGTATAAACTTGCCGGATCTCTCCGGAGAATTGCAGTTTACAGGAAATATTCCATGGCCAAACCCGTGGTATTCGCCCGGAATTATGGGACCCTATTCGTTTCTCCCACTGATGGAATGTTACCACGGAATTGTTAGTATGGATCATTCGGTTAGTGGGTCGCTTGTTTCAGGGGGCGAAATCCTGAATTTTGACAAAGGCCGCGGATACATCGAAAAAGACTGGGGACAATCGTTCCCAAGTGCTTATCTGTGGCTGCAAACCAACCATTTCAGCCAACCCGGAATTTCAGTAAAAACTTCAGTTGCAAAAATTCCGTATCTGGGTTATTCGTTTGTTGGTTTTATTACAGGAATTTGGCTTGGCGACCGACTGATCCAATTTACTACATATAACCAGAGCACTTTGCGGAAGTTGGTTATTGATAGCGAAAAGGTTGAGATGGTGATGCAAAACAAAAATTACGTTCTTGAAATCAGAACCCGGCGCGAAACCTCAACGGCTTTGGCATCGCCCATTTTGGGTTTGATGGATGGCCGGATTGAAGAAAGCATGAATGCCCGGATTGAGGTAAATCTGACCGACCGGAAGACCGGAAAAACAATTCTGAATGATGTCGGACGCAATGCAGGGTTGGAGGTTGCCGGCAAAATCGAAGAAATTATGATAGCACCCTGAACAAGTGTGAATTATACAACTTTTTTCAAAAGTAATGTAACTTTACAAATCTTGTAACTCTCTATCTTTATGCAATCAAAATCACAAATGGTCATAAAAACCAAATCGTATAAATTCGGAATAGCACTCAGCGGAGGAGGGGCTCGTGGAATTGTTCATCTGGGAGTATTGGAAGCACTTCATAAATATGGCATCCGTCCCGAAATCATTTCAGGAGCCAGTGCAGGAGCTTTGGTGGGAGTATTTTATGCATCAGGAATGGAACCTTTGCAGATTCTGGAGTTGGTGAAATCGAATAAAATGGTAAAGATGTTCAAATGGCAAATGCCGTCGAATGGATTGATTGATATCCGGAAAATCATATCTCTCCTGGAAAAGAATATCGACAAAGATGACTTTTCGGCACTTAAAAAACCATTTTACTGTTCGGTCGTAAACCTCAACAGTGGACATTCAGAAATTAAAAGTGAAGGAAAGCTTTTTCAATGGGTTTTAGCTTCGGCTTCGATTCCGATCATTTTTGAGCCGCAGATCATTGATGGAAATTCATACGTTGATGGTGGTTTGCTTAATAATCTTCCGGTGGACTGCATTCGCGATCAATGCGACGTCCTGATTGGAGTAAATGTGAACCATAACGGGTACGAAGATCAGATTTCAGGAATAAAAGCAGTGGCTGAACGAACATTTCGTTTGGCAATGAGCCAAAACGTGAGGGCCAGTTTAACCAAATGTGACTTTATTATTGATCCTCCTGAAACCAGGAAATACAACACGTTCGACTTTAAAAAAGCCGATGAAATTTTTCAGGTCGGGTTTAAGGAAACAGAAAAACGAATCCTCGAAATGTTTGATTCGATTGATTTAAAACAGCTTATCAATGAAAAAACGAACAGAACAATAACGAATGGTTAATACCTGATTTTAATTGGAGTCAAAATAACATTTATGAAGTAAGAAGCTGGTTATCTTTGTAAACCAACCAACACCAAACATTTTCAAAATACTAAATGTGTGCTATATTCAGAAATATTTTTAATTATCTAAAATTCAATTCAATGAAAAAGTTAATTTTTATTTTATCAGTAGTAGTGTTGGCTTCATGCGGTCAGCACAAAAAAGAAATTGCACGTATGCAATTTAAACAAGACAGTATTGCCGCCTTAGGCGTTCAAAAAGACAATTCGCTGCTTGAGTTTATTGGTGCCATGAATGAAATACAGGCCAATTTGGATTCAGTTAAAACTATCCAGAAGTTAGTCTCAGTTCAAACTGCTCCCGGCACTGAATTGAAAGCTGACGCTAAAAAACGAATCACCGAAGACATCAGGCAAATCAACGAACTGCTTGAAAAAAACAAAGAGTTAATGAGATCGTTGCAGGGAAAACTGAACAGTTCGAATGTGAAGATTAAGGAACTCCAAACAATGATTGAAATGCAGACCAAGCAAATGGCAGAAAAAGATACCGAATTGGCTCGTTTAAACTCTGAATTGGAAAATCTTAATGTCAATGTGAAAGGTTTGAACCTGAAGATTGAAACCATTACTGCGGAAAGCGAAGCTACAATCAAATCTAAAAATGCGAACATTGAGGCGCAAACGGTTGCCATTAACACTGCATTTTATGCTTTTGGAACGAAAAAAGAACTGGACGAAAAGAATGTCATTGAAAAAGAAGGCGGCGTTTTAGGAATGGGCAAATCCCTAAAAATGAAGAAGGATTTTAACCGCGACTATTTCATGAAAATCGATATCCGCGAGTTTACTTCTTTACCTTTAAATACCAAGAAAGCTAAATTGGTTTCTTTCCATCCTGAAGGATCATACCACTTTACGTTAACCGATAAAAAAACAGTTGAAAACCTGATCATCGACAAACCGGAAGATTTCTGGAAAGCATCGAAATACCTTTTGATTGTGGTTGAATAACAACTGGGAAAGAGGAAAAAGAAAAGAGAAAAGAGAAAAGAGGCTTCGGTAACGGAGCCTCTTTTGTGTTTTGGAAAAAGTCAATAGTCATTGGGAAATTGTCTGCATGACTTTATAAATGACTAATGACTCTTTCCTCTTTTCTATCTGTTAAACTCCAGCCTTTTCCCAATTTTACCGGGAATTACGGCTCCATTGGCATATACCAAATCTCCATTCACAAAGGTGTGAGTCACTTTATTGGAGAATTCAATGCCATCGAAAGGAGACCAGCCACATTTGTACAGGATATTTTCGTGAGAAACTGTCCACGATTGAGCTGGGTCGACCAGAACCAAATCGGCATAATATCCTTCGCGAATGTATCCACGGCGATCGATGCGGAATAAATCGGCTGGTGCATGGCTCATTTTTTCAATCACTTTTTCAATGGATATCATTCCTTTCCGACTCATTTCGAGCATGGCCGTGAGCGAATGTTGTACAAGCGGTCCGCCCGAAGGAGCTTTAAAATACGAATGATCTTTTTCGAGCAGCGTATGTGGTGCATGGTCGGTAGCCACCACATCAATCCGATCGGTCAGTAAAGCTTCCCAAAGCGCAGCCTTGTCGGCAGCCGATTTAATAGCAGGATTCCATTTGATCAGGTTTCCGTAAGTAATATAATCGTGTTCGTCGAACCACAAATGGTGAACGCAAACTTCAGCAGTAATATGCTTTTGAGCAACCGGCCCTGAACTAAACAACTTCATTTCATCAGCCGTGGAAATGTGTAGAACATGCAGCCGGGTTCCGAATTTCGTTGCCAGTTCAACTGCTTTCGACGATGATTTGAAACAGGCTTCGGCACTCCTGATTTTCGGATGAGCCGAGAGGGGAACAAATTCGCCATATTTTTCGCGATAAATGGCCGTGTTTCGGATAATGGTTGGTTCATCCTCGCAATGTGTAGCCACCAGCAATTTCGTATTCCTGAATATTTCTGAAAGTACGTCTTCCTTATCGACAAGCATATTTCCGGTGGATGAACCCATGAAAATTTTAATGCCGCAGACTTTTGAACCATCGGTTTTCAATACTTCTTCCAGATTGTCGTTGGTAGTCCCCATATAAAACGAGTAGTTCGCCGCCGAGACTTCCGCTGCACGCTGGTATTTTTGTTCAAGTAATTCCTGAGTTACTGCCTGAGGATTGGTATTGGGCATTTCCATGTACGAAGTCACTCCTCCCGCCACTGCTGCCCTCGATTCGGTAGCAATCTCTCCTTTGTGGGTCAGTCCCGGCTCGCGAAAATGCACCTGATCGTCGATGGCACCCGGAACCAGATATTTATTGGCAGCATCAATTAAGGTTGCTCCGTAAGTCGTTTCGTCAGGTATCACATCTCCGGTAAAAATCCGGGTAATGAACTCACCGTCAATCAGAACGGCTCCTTTGAAAATTCGTCCTTCGTTAACGATTTGGGCATTTTTAATAAGTGTCTTCATAGATGGATTTTTTTTCAATCACAATTCAAACAAATTTACTCAATATATAAACAAAAAGACCGCGATTGCGGTCTTAAAATATGCAAATTTATTTTTGGAGACACTGAATAGGAAATAGCCAATAGCAACTCAGTTCAGGAAAAGCTGATCTGAAAAAGGAAACTAACTAAATAGTGGAAAGACTAATGAATCTTTTCCATTTTAATGCGAGTCGATCTTTGCGCCAAAAGCCAAATCGCCGGCATCGCCCAATCCTGGGACAATGTACGACATCGGGGTCATTTCCGGGTCAACAGCTCCAATCCAGAGGGTAACATTTTCAGCGGTAATATTCTTAATTACATGTTCCATTCCCTGATTGCTGGCAATAACAGCCACCAGATGAACATGTTTCGGGCTTCCTTTCTGGAGTAAAGCATGATAACCAATTTCCATGGATGCGCCTGAAGCCAGCATCGGATCTGAAAGAATCAGGTCCTTTCCGTCGAGCGAAGGGGAAGCCAGGTATTCGAATTCGATGTGAAATTCACCGGTTTCGTCGTATTTCCGATAGGCGGAAATAAACGCGTTTTCGGCACGGTCAAAAACATTTAAAATACCTTGCTGAATGGGCAATCCGGCGCGTAAAATAGTAGCCAAAACCGGGTGCTGTACCAAGGTGGAAACTTGTGCAATTCCAAGTGGAGTTTTAATGTCAGTAGTTTTATAGTCCATCACCTTACTGATTTCGTAGGCAAAAATTTCGCCTAAACGCTGCAGATTTCTCCGGAAGCGCATCGGATCTTTCTGAATGACTTCGCAACGGATTTCTGAAATGAACTGATTGAAAACGGAATTCGACTCTCCGATTATATTTACCTTCATGATTGAAAAAGTTTCGGCGAAAGTAATTAAAATTCGCAAACCAAAAGAATGTTATTTTCTATTCAAATCAGCCCTTCATCGGCGAAGCTAAAGTAAGCATCATTCGCAATAATAAGGTGATCGAGCACCGGAATATCCATATGTTTTCCGGCTTCTTTGATTTTTTTCGTAATATCCTTATCTGCTTCGCTGGGAATCAGGTTGCCCGAAGGATGATTATGGCATAAAATAATGGAACAGGCCAATTTGTCGAGTGCCATTTTCAGGATGATGCGCACATCAATGACTGTGCCGGAGATTCCTCCCTGACTGACCATCATTTTGTCGATGACCAGGTTGTTGCGGTTGAGCAGCAGCACCCAAAATTCTTCGTGCGAAATGTCGCTCAGCAAGGGTTTGAAAATGGCGGCACAATCGGCGCTGGTCACTACTTTGGGTTTTTCATCGGGCTCCGATTCTTTTCTCCTTCGGCCCAAATCCATTGCCGCAGCTATTGTAATGGCTTTTGCGGGTCCGATTCCTTTGAATTTCTGAAGATCGTTGATGGTTTTCTTGCCCAGTTCGTTGAGGTTGTTGTTCACCGATGCCATAATCCGCCTCGCAACTTCAACAGCCGATTCGTCGAGGTTTCCGCTACCAATCAGAATTGCAATCAGTTCGGCTTCCGATAAAGCGCGAATTCCTTTGACCAGCATTTTTTCACGAGGACGGTCTTCAACTGCCCATTCCTTGATACTTAGTTTCTTGTACATTTTCGGTAAGTTTGGTCCAACTAAGTTATGAAAAGAGAGTGGATTGACCACCATCTAATTTTTCCTGATGACGAATGAGTTTTTCCTATTTTTTTATGGGCTCAAAAACCAATTCAAAATGTTTTTCTGAAGGCATTACCCGGTATTTATTGAGTACTGAAATGGCGGTACAACCTACACCGCTCAATTCATAATCCAAGTTAAAGGTAATTCCGTCAAAAGGTTTGACTTGGAATGGATACCATGCCCGTGATAAATTATCAGATTCTACATTCAATGCACTGAAATTAAAAAGATCTTTCGCTGAAATTTTAAATCCAACACCTTGCGGGTTTTGCACTTTAGCCCAGCGAACATCGGTTTTGTTGCTGTTTTCCTGAGGTATTAAATAGGGCACATACTGATCGGCAACCGATCCTGAATATTCACCGATTTTAGCACCCGTTTTGCGGTCGGGATAGGTTTCGTAAGGTCCGCGGCCATACCATTTAATCTCATCAAACGACTGATTCAGCACCATTTGTATTCCAACCCGTGGCAACCATTCCGGCATTTTTCCGCAAGGAGTCACCGTATGATTGAGTGTCATTTTTCCTGAACCGGAGATGGCGAATTCGAAGCGGTTTTCGAACGAAGTTATACCTGCCGTATTTGAGGTGTGACTTTCAATCACCAACCGTATTTCTTTCGAAGTTTTGGTGTGGTTGATGCGATCGGCTTTGGTTATCATTTGATCGAGTCCGTGGGCAAACCATGCATTTGATTGTCCAGATCCCATCCCCGGAGTTCGGGTTAAGCCTGATTGCCAGTTCGTCCATTGATCGATATCGTTGGCAAGTGGGGCACGCCATACGTTCAGCTTTAAATCTTCTTTCAACAATTCGGCATTATCAAAAATGATGGAAATCAGGTTACCTGTTTCCTTGCTGAAACTGTAGCTGAAATTGGTTCCTTTAACCTGAATCGATGCTTCGTTTTCAGTAATCTCAGGAGCAGGTAAATTGGAAATTATTTCTTCCGGGTTGGCTGATTTTACTTTCAATGGCAATTGATCCCAGGCCAGTTCAAAACCTTTTGCAGCCCACGGCTGATCAAGCTTCTGCCGGAAACTCAGCATTAGGAAATACTCTTTCCCAGCTTCCTGACTGAACGTCAAAAAAGGAATGGTGTATTTGGCTTTTGAAAGTGCCGCCACCGATGTTATCAGACTACCTTCCTGAATCACTTTTCCTTCGCACTGCAACTGCCAAATGGTTTCCAGTTCGCTGGTATTGGTAAAATGCATGCGGTTCCAGATCTCAACCTCTCCTTTTTCTTCGTCAATCATTTTTACCGAAACCGGCTGAGCCGATTTTTTGATCTGCCACATTTCAGGTTGCGGGGTACGGTCGGGCCAAATGTTGCCGTATGTGCGGCCGCCAACGCCCATGCTGAAAAATTCCTGACCGGTTTTTTGTTCATCAAAATCGAACCAGCAAAGGGCCGATTTTTTTAAGGCTTCGGTCGGATTCAATAATTCCTGGACATTGACTGCTTTGTCGAAAATAGCAAGCTGATCAAATGCTGCATTGCTGTAATGGTTCGGGTTTTCCTGCTGTTCAATCTCCGGATTGCGTCCGATGTTGATCGGAAATGGTTTGTTTTCGATGCTCAGCGAACAAGCAGTTTCGGCTTTCTTTTCACCATCAATGTATATTTGAAGTTGAGTTCCGTTGTATATTCCGGTAACCAGATGCCAGTTATTTTTCCAATTGTCAGGAAGACTGGCTTTTACACTACTGGTCTTTTTGTCACCAACATAGAATTCTATTTCTTTTTCTGAAGTTTGTTCAACCCCAAACTGGTAAAAACCTTTCGACAGTAAAGTTCCGTTACCATTCCACTCCCGGGGTTTTACCCAAAACGAAACAGTCAAAGCTTTTCCTGAAATGTCGAGTTTCTGATCACGGTACAATTCCACCCAGGTGTCGGTTCCGGTGAGTTGAACGGCCTGCCCGAATTTTCCTTCAACCAGTTCGGTTTTACCCATCAAAGCTGCCGAAATGTTGTTACCGGAAGCATCGGGTGTGCCGATGTATTTTTCACGAAGTCCGGGACTTACAAAATCCCAGATTGCTCCACCCATCAGTCGCGGATATTCATAAATCACGTCCCAATATTCGTCGAGTCCGCCCATGCTGTTGCCCGCAGCCGACAAATATTCGTCCATAAACGACGGGCGCGGATCAACCGATTCGGGCGATTGTCCGTAAAACACTTTCAACTCGAACGGAGTACCGTAGCGAGGTCCAATAATATCTTCACATTTTACCGGATTTTTACCCGGATGATCGAGGTCGTTGCCGCCGTACATCCATGCCGGCCGACTCGGGTCGAGACGTTTCCCGGCAGCAATGACTTCACAGATGTTGAAGCCCGAACCGCTCTCGTTTCCGGCGCTCCAGAAGATGATGCTCGGGTGATTCCGGTCGCGGAGAACCATTTTCTCGGCGCGTTCCACATACGATTTGGTCCATTCAGGCATGGTCGATATAAATTCGGTGGCATGTGCCTCAACCCCGGCTTCGTCAACAATGTAAATGCCAATTTCGTCGGCCAGTTCCAGATATTCCTTGACCGGCGGATAATGGCAAGTGCGTACGCAGTTGATGTTGAACTGTTTCATCAGGTAAAAATCCTTGGTGATCGTTTCCACATCCATTGTGTGCCCCAAATCAGGGTGCTGCATGTGGCTGTTAACTCCATTCAGTTTTACCGGCACGCCGTTCACGTAATAGACCTGATGCCTGACTTCCACCTCTTTGAATCCAATGCGATCAGCCAATGCTTCTATCGTTTTTCCTGAAGGATCAACCAGTTCGAAGCCAATATGGTATAAATTAGGTTTTTCGTCCGACCATTTCAATGGTGATTTGACCGGAGCATTCAACCGGACTGTGGCTTTTTCACCAGCAGCCAAAGAGATTGTTTCTGAAGTGAGGTTTTCCAGGATCATCCGGTTTTGTGCATCAAACAGGCAAACTTTGACCTTATAATTTTGAACGGGAACCGCTGAAAAATTCTGGACTTCGGCCTGTACTTTCAGGGTAGCATCTTCGTATTTTTCATCCAGATCGGTTACTACATAGTAATCGCGGATATGCACTTTGGGTGTGGCCATCAGGTAAACCGATCTGAAAATTCCGGCCAGTCGCCAAAAATCCTGGTCTTCGTTGTACGTTCCGTCGGAATATTGAAAAACCATGACCGAAACCGTGTTTTTGCCAGGTTTTACCAGTTTGGTCACGTCGAATTCTGCTGGTTCGTTTGCTCCCTGATTGTAGCCTACTTCCTGACCGTTTACCCAAACAAAAAAGGCCGATGTTACAGATTCGAAATGTAGAAAAAGCTCTTTGCCTTTAAAATCAGCAGGAACATTAAACGTTTTTCGGTACGATCCAACCGGATTGTAATCGCGTGGAATATGCGGTGGATTAGAAATAAATGGCTGTGCCATATTCCTGAATATTTTTTCGCCATAGCCTTGCATTTGCCACATTCCGGGAACAGTGATTTCTGCCATTCCCTTTTCGTTGAACCCAGACTTGAAAAATTCTTTGTTGATTCCATCAGGATTGATGGCATACAGGAATTTCCATTTGCCATCGAGCGGAAGATAGCCCGATGATTGTTGCTTGTTGCGCGAAAATGCTTTGTCGAGGTTCGCGTAAGGTAACAACGGCACATGGCCTTCCTGTTGGTTCAGCCCGATCATTTGCGGATTTTCGATGTAATCGTAAAGATTTTCGAGAAAAGGTTTTTGCTGGGCAACTGCGTATTTTGTGCTGAATATCAGCAAAATGGCAACTGAAAGGAATGTAATTCGGTTCATGGTGTTTGGATTAAGTGTCAGAGCTACAATTATAGGAAAATTTCAGAATGTTTGCAAGTGGAAATGATACATGTCCGTTCACTTTAATGAAACGGCAAAGGATAAAGAAGCTTTGAATGAGCCGATCGGATGTTAACAGAGTTGATATTCTTTGCAGTCTGGCTTTAGCCGACGGATTGGAGTAGAGAAATTAAAACCTCACCTCCTTCAAATATTCCACACTTCCGCGCAGGCATTCGATGCCGTTTTTTTCTACAATGTAAATGTTATTAACTACTGGTGTCAAAGATTGTAATACTTCGAAAGGCATTTACTGACGGGGTGACTCGCAGTCACCCGTCAGTGGTCAGTGGATATTCGATTCAGTCGATTGGGTTAAGTGCACGTGCTGCAATGCAAAAATATTGGAAGAGCCACAACTCATTTGTAGCCTACCCCATACAATTTGAGCTACGAATGCTATCTTTAGCCTTTAAATATCTTCTGAAATAATGAAACGAACGACCTATCTTTTATTCATTCTTTTGGCTTTTTCACAGGCAAATGCCACCAATTACTACCTTTCGTCAAGTTCGGGCAGCGACCTGAATGACGGGAAATCCACGAATGCCGCCTGGAAAAGTTTCACTAAACTGAAAACTGTTTTGACAATGCAATAACTCTGTAATTCAGTCAACTTTTGATCCCATTATTTATATTTTTGTAGGTTACAAAATCTAAAATATTTACGATTTCATCTATAATGCGCCTAATCTGCTTTTTTATCGCTTTTTTTTTATGCTTTCAGATTCAGGCACAAGAGCGTGTGCAATTTAATCACTTCACCACAAAAGAAGGTCTTTCATCAAATTCAGTTCGTTGTCTTTATCAAGATCGCAAAGGTTTTATCTGGATTGGTACCGATGGTGGTGGACTTAACCGATTCGATGGTTATCACTTTACCCAATACCTCTACCATGAAGATGATGATCAGTCAATTAGCAACAATCAAATTTGTTCAATAATCGAAGACCATTTTGGGTTTTTATGGGTTGCGACAGGAAATGGGCTCAACAGGTTTGATCCTAATACCGGACAATTCAAGCGCTTTTACAATATTCCAGGTAATCTCAAGAGTTTGTTGTACAATAAAGTAACTTTCTTATGTGAAGATTCGGAAAACACGCTTTGGGTTGGAACGCTAATGGGGCTGCACAAATACGAACCAGCTACAGAGACTTTTGTGAATTACTATTCAAGAATGACAATAAAAGATCCACGACCTGATAAGGAAATAAGTTTT
>Ga0136636_10002022_pt1 | contig 12042 bp, 13 predicted proteins | sample AntDrymUQ8522106_2_FD_104653 | JGI IMG/M metagenome (GOLD analysis project Ga0136636, IMG submission 104653) | Polar desert sand microbial communities from Dry Valleys, Antarctica - metaG UQ852 (21.06) | ecosystem: Environmental > Terrestrial > Soil > Desert | place: Antarctica: Dry Valley... | reverse complement strand
GGCGGAGAGAGCGGTCACCGTGTTTATCTTATAATCGGATGGGTAACATGTGTGATGAAATTCAGAAGAGCAGGATATAATCTCCGCTCAGTGTCTTTTTTTAAGGATGGGAATAACGATGGTTAAAAATACAGTTTCTCTGGACGGTCTTTCTGTTTCTGATTTAACCGCCTTGCAGGGGCAAATCGACGAACAGATCAAGGCGAGGCGTGAAGAGGCCAAGCAGGACATGAAGAAGCGGATTCTCGCTGAACTTGGTGCAGCCGGTTTTTCGCTCGCCGATATTTTCCCGACAGGCAGGGGCACAAAACCCGAGGCGGGTATCTTCAAGCAAAAAGTCCGGATCAAATATTCCGACGGCCAAAACCACTGGACCGGGCGTGGAAAAATGCCCCTGTGGATTAAGTCATTTGTCGAATCGGGCGGCAAACTCGCTTCGCTCGAAGTCGCCAAGTAGCGGCGATCCGGAGGGCAGCGTTGCCCTCCGGAGGCTTCACGGTCTCCCCTCCAGCCTTGAATTCAGGGCGGTTTTCGGGTTAAATGCACTCCCGCGAGCCCGTTTTTCCCCGCCTCGCGCTCGCCGCTCTTTTATGCACCTGCTAACGCCGCCGGGGCGCGCGCCCGACCATCGAAAGAGAATAATGGAACCTAAAGCTGACATCGCACTGATCGGCCTCGCCGTGATGGGCCAGAACCTGATCCTCAATATGGACGACCATGGCTTTACCGTCGTCGCCTACAACCGCACCACCGAGAAGGTCGACCAGTTCCTGGCCAACGAAGCCAAGGGCACCAAGGTCATCGGCGCCCACTCGATCGAGGAGATGGTAGGCAAGCTCAAGACGCCGCGCCGCGTGATGATGCTGGTCAAGGCCGGTAAACCCGTCGACGATTTCATCGAGCAGCTGATCCCGCACCTCGACGCCGGCGATATCATCATCGACGGCGGCAATTCCCTCTTCGAAGACACCAACCGCCGCCAGAAATACGTCGAGAGCAAGGGTCTGTTGTATATCGGCACCGGCGTCTCCGGCGGTGAAGAAGGCGCGCGCCGGGGGCCTTCGATCATGCCCGGCGGCAGCCCGGCCGCCTGGCCGCACGTCAAGGACATCTTGCAGGCGATCTCGGCCAAGGTCGAGGGCTTTCCGTGCTGCGACTGGGTCGGCGAAATGGGCGCCGGCCACTACGTGAAGATGGTGCACAACGGTATCGAGTACGGCGACATGCAGCTCATCTGCGAAGCCTACAACATCATGAAGAACGGCCTCGGCATGAGCGCCGACGAGATGCACGAGGTCTTGAAGGAGTGGAACCTCGGCGTCCTCGACAGCTACCTGATCGAGATCTCGCGCGACATCCTCGCCAAGAAAGACGACGACGGCGCGCCGCTGGTCGACAAGATTCTCGACACCGCCGGGCAAAAAGGCACGGGCAAGTGGACGGTCATCAACTCGCAGGACCTCGGTATCCCGATCACGCTGATGGCTGAAGCGGTCTACTCGCGCTGCGTCTCGGCCCTGAAGGACGAGCGCGTCAAGGCGTCACGCAAACTCAAGGGGCCGCGTCCGGCGCTCACCTCAATTGCCAACAACCCGGTGCGCAGAAAAGCCTTTATCAACGACATCCGCGACGCGCTCTACGCGTCGAAGATCGTCAGCTACGCGCAGGGCTACATGCTGATGCGCGCTGCCGCCAAAGAGTACAAGTGGTCGCTGAATTACGGCGGCATCGCGCTGATGTGGCGTGGCGGCTGCATCATTCGCTCGCGCTTTCTCGGCAAGATCAAGGAAGCCTACGACACCAATCCGCAGCTCATGAACCTGATGCTCGATGACTATTTCCGCGGTGAGATCAGGAAAGCGCAGAAGGGCTGGCGCAACATCGTCGCGACCGCTGCCAAGCGCGGAATTCCGACGCCGGCGTTTTCCACCGCGCTCAATTTCTACGACCAGTACCGTAGCGCCGTCCTGCCGGCCAACCTGCTGCAGGCGCAGCGCGATTACTTCGGCGCGCACACCTACGAGCGCATCGACCAGCCGCGCGGCAAGTTCTTCCACACCAACTGGACCGGCAAGGGCGGAACGACGTCGGCGAGCGCGTACAACGTCTAGGGGTTCTCGCGCGCTTCTTTGGGCGCGTAAAGCGAACACCCACCGCGGAGGCGCAGAGGCGCTGAGGAAGCGCAGAGAAAAGCTATAGATCGTGCTTTTTCTCTGCGTAATCTCTGCGTCTCTGTGCCTCTGCGGTAATTCTTCCAGAGCTCAGACGGCCGACTGTCTCGCCTTGGCAATCCGCGAGTTTTCGAGATCGATCGCCGGGTTGGCGATGACGCCGGGGAATTTGTTGTCGACGAACACACGGCCCATGTCATCGACCATCGTCGCCCCCATGCCGCGCAGCGAGACGAGCGAATAGCCGCCGAGGTGCGGCGTGACGATTGTGTTCCTGGCCTTGAGCAGCACGTGGTCGGCGCCGATCGGCTCGCCTTCGACGACGTCGGTCGCGTAGCCACCGATCTTTCCGGAGTCGAGCGCTGCGATCAGATCGGCCTGGTTGAAGATCTCGCCCCGACAGGTGTTGACGATGATGGCGCCATCCTTCATCGCAGCGAGCTCTTTGCCGGTGAACATGCGCGAAGTCTCGCTGGTCAGCGGGCAATGCAACGAAATGATCGCGCATTTTTCGAGGAGCTCGTCAAAGCCGACCTTGGTCGCGTGACGCGCAGCCACTTCGTCGGCGCTAACGTAGGGATCGTAGGCGAGCACATTGGCCTGGTAGCCGAGCGTCAGGATGCGAGCGACCGTCTTGCCGATCGCGCCGATGCCGACGATGCCGATCGTCGCACGGTTGAAATCGACGCCGAGCGGCAGCTTGGCACGCTTGGCCCATTGCCCGGCGCGGACGATCGCGCTGCCTTCGACGATCTGGCGCGACGCCGCGTTCATCAGGCCGAGCGCCATTTGCGCGACCGATTCGCGCTCGACTTCGGGACCGACCTTGGAGACCGGGATGCCGAGTTCGGTGCAGGTCGACAGATCGACGTTGTCGCAGCCGACGCCGTGGCGGGCGAGAACTTGCAGCCTGGGCAGACCGAGCAGGACCGCGCGCGTGTAGATCGGCGTCACGCTGGCGATGATGCCGTCGGCGTCGGCGAGCTTTTCGTGAAAGACCGACGCCGGCGCGTCGTTCGGGATGTCGACGCGGATGAGGTCGGCGAACGCTTCGAGCTTACTCAGGTGTTCGGGGAAGGAGACGCCGAAGGAGCTGGAATTGACAATGGCGATGCAAATCTTTTTGCTGATCATGGTTCGTTCCGTTAATGAAGAAGTGTGCGTATTTGATCTCGCTCAGGCTTTTTCGCTCAAAAGCCCGAGTTCCTTGGTCGCTGGCGCCGCTCTGTTCTTTAGCGGATGCAGGCCGTTGCGCGCCAGGAGCGGTTCGCGCAACGACGCGCGGACGGCGAAATAGCGGTCGGCGACTTCCTCGTAGATCGCGGCGTTGGCGGCAATCGGTTCGATCAGCTTGCCGCCGGCCATGATCTTGCGTGAGCGCTCGAGCAGTTCGCTGCCGACGCCGTGCCGCGCTACGCACGCGGCGCCGATGATCCCCATTTCGGGATTGTTGGTCAGCCGAATCGGCAGGTTCAAGGCGTCGGCCATGATCTGCATCCACGCCAGGTTGGCGCTGCCGCCCCCGCCCAGACGCAATTCCTTCACCGTTTTGTTAGGGTCAAGCCGCTCTTTGACGAAGAGGAATGAGAAGGCAACGCCCTCGAGGAAGGAGCGCGCCAGATCGTCGCGCGTCGAGGCGATACCTAACCCGAAAACGACGCCGGTGCCGATATTGCCGATGACCTTGTCGCGCTCGCCGGTGAAATAGGGAAAGGTCATGATCCCGTTGGAGCCCGGAACCGACAGCGCCTTGCCGCGCAAATAATCGAGCTCCAGACCGAGAACGTTGAGCAGCAGGTTGGTCGCAATCGTGCAGTTGTTGATTCCCGAACCGGTAAAGAACATTCCCGGCTTGAGCAGGCAACTCTGGATCGCACCACCTTCCAGATCCTGCACCGGCGTCGCCGTCGGCACGCGGAACATGCCCGAAGTACCGAAGTTGCCGACCGCGATATGGCTCTCAAAACCGGTCAGCGCGGCGGCAACCGCGGCGCCGTCGTACAAGCCGGCCGAGATGGCGGTCCCGCTCTTCAAACCGAATTGCGCGCAGATCGCCTCGGTGAGCGGCACTTTTTCGACGAAACCGTTGAGCACGCGCGGAAACTGATCTGTGCGAAAACCGACGGCCTCGATGATTTCCCGATCCCAGTTGCCGTTAACATCGAGGCAGCCCATCGAGTTGGCGGTGCTGTAGTCGGTCACGTATTCGCCGGTCAGCACACGCATGATGAAGGCTTTTGAATCGAGCACGTGGGCGACCTTGTCGCGCATCGCCGGGTTCTTTGTCGCGATGTAGTGCAGGCGATTGACCGGATATTGAAAAATTGGCGGACAGCCGGTCTTCACGTACATGCGGTCGGCGTCGCCGATCGCCTGGAGGAATTGGGGGTAGTGCGACTGCGACGTCGTATCGAGAAAAGTGGACATATGGGTCAGCGGCTTATCGTCCTTGTCGACGAGCATCAGGCCGAACATGTACGAGGTCAGCGAAAGACATTCGACCTCTTTCCCGCGACTGCCGATCGCCAGCCGGCAGACCTCAAGCAAGGCCGCTCTGAGCTTAGCCGGATTGTGCTCAGCCTTGCCATTGGCATCACCTTCGATTTTCATGTTGACGCTTTTCGCTTCGCCGGCGATCTGGCCGTTTTCATCGACCAGAGCCGCTTTGACGTTGGTCGTGCCCACATCGATCGACAGTATCAAACCCATACGCATTCCCCAATCCGGTAATAATGACCTGCGCGACGATCGCCGCCGCAGAGCGATGTCGGGAGCATGGTCCCGACTTTTGCTTCACAACAAACGGTTTGCACAAGCACCGCGCGCCATCGACGTTTATGGATCAATGGCCCGATAGGCGATCTCCAGCACTTCCACTTCGCGCCATCCGGCCGGACTCTGAAAGCGGACGAGATCGCCTTCGCGCGCTTTGAGCAGCGCGCGCGCGAGCGGCGAGACCCAACTGATCCGTCCGCGCGCAAAATCGGTTTCGTCGACGCCGACAATTTGATACGTCTGCTCTACCCCTTGTTCGTCGGCGATCATCACGGTCGCGCCGAAGAATACCTGATCCACGTTCTCCTGGCGCGCCGGGTCGACGATTTCGGCCAGATCGAGCCGCCGGGTCAGGAAACGGATGCGCCGGTCGATCTCGCGCAAGCGCCGCTTGCCGTAAATGTAATCGCCGTTTTCCGATCGATCGCCGTTCAAAGCCGCCCAGTGCACGGCCTCAACGACCTTCGGGCGCTCGCTGCGCAGCAGCTGATCGAGCTCGGCCCGGATGCACGCATGACCACCCGGCGTGATGTAGTTGCGGGTACCCGGCGGAATCGCCAGCGCTGGCTCGAGCGCCTCGTCGTCATCCGCGTCGGATTCTCTGGTAAAAGCCTTGTTCATGCGCTGAGCACCGAAAATTCCGCGGCAAGGGTTTAAGGGAAGGCGCGTGCGCCAGTCGATCACGCGGTTGCCAGTGGTCTGGCGGCGCGGCCGGGCGCTTACAGCGGTTACAATTCGTAACTCTATTTTATTCGCAAATCCCGACCATGCAGCAAATCCCTAGCGCGCGCAGCGAGTTTGCCGCCGGCGTACGCGCATTTATGCCGCTGGCGATGGCCATCGTCCCCTTCGGTATGGTCTGCGGCGCCGCCGCAGTGGCCGCAGGAATGAGCGCCTGGCAGGCCTTTTCGATGAGCTGGATCATCTTCGCCGGGTCGGCGCAGATTGTCGCCATCCAGCTCCTCGGCGACGGCGCTCCGCTGCTCGTCATCGTCGCCACTGTCGCCGTCATCAACCTGCGCTTCATGATGTACAGCGCCTCGCTCGGCCCGCATAGTGCGTCGCTCAATACCCGCTGGCGCGCCCTGCTCGCCTACCTGATCACCGATCAGGCGTACGCGCTGGGCATCATGCATTACCTTGAACCGGGCGACCGATCGCTGCGTCACTGGTTCCTCTTCGGCGTCTCGGGAGCGACCTGGGTGTGCTGGCAGTTGGCGACGATCGTCGGCATTCTGCTCGGCAGCCTGATCCCGCAGGACTGGTCGCTCGACTTCATCCTGCCGCTGACCTTCATCGCCATCGTCGTTCCGCTGCTCTCGAACCGCGCCATGCTGCTTGCGGCAATTGCCGGCGGACTCGTTTCGGTCCTCATCGTATTGCCGCTCAAGCTCAACCTGATCGCCGCAGCGGTAACCGGTATCGCCATCGGCCTCATCGCCGAGAAGCTCGGGTGGGCCAAATGACCCTGCCCATTGGCGATTCACCGGCGCTTATCGTGTGGACGATGATACTCAGCACCGGACTCATTTCCTTCGTCATCCGCTTCGTGCCGATTGCCCTCCTCGCCCGCTTCGATCTGCCGCGCTGGCTCAAGCGCGCGCTGATCTACGTGCCGTCAGCCGTCATGCCGGCGATCATCGCGCCGGCGTTGTTTTTTCCCGGTGGTGCGCCTACCATAGTCCTCGACACGCCGCGCCTCGCGGCGGCAGCGCTTGCCATCCTGATCGCCTGGTGGACGCGCAGCGTGTTATGGACCGTCGTGGTGGGCATGGGCGCCCTGTGGGCGCTCCAGGCTCTAGTACCTTAGTCGAACCAAGGATGCCAACGAGTACCAATCACCGGATACCTGAGAATGCTGAGCGAAGAAGAAACAATCCATTCACGCGCGACCCTGAACGAGCTTCAGGTCGAGCATCGCGACCTCAACCTGATCATTGAACATCTGGTGAGCACGCCGCTGCCCGAACAGGATCAATTACTCATTCATCGCCTGAAGAAAAGAAAACTGCTGCTCAAGGACAAGATTTATCAACTTGAGCGATCGATGGTGCCCGACATACAGGCCTGAGGCCGCCAGCTCACTTCAGGGTGAGCCCAGTTGTGCGGTCAGCGGAGCGCTTTGCGCGTGCGCGTCCTGTGCTGCGCGAGCGCAGAGCGGCATGGCCTCAGAGGACGAGGCGACCGAGGTACCAGAAAATCGCGGCGATCACCGCGCTGCACGGAATTGTCAGCACCCACGCCCAGACGATCGTCGCGGCGATCCCCCAGCGCACGGCCGAGAGCTTCTTCGTCGCCCCGACACCGACGATGGCGCCGGTAATCGTGTGCGTCGTCGATACCGGGATGCCGAGCGCCGTGGCGAAAAACAGCGTCGCTGCGCCACCCGTCTGGGCGCAGAAGCCGCCGACCGGACGCAACTTGGTAATTTTCTAACCCATCAGCTTGATGATCCGCCAGCCACCGAAAATCGTTCCGAGGCCGATCGCAGAATAGGGCATGACGCCGTTAGTTTTCAGCGCATCGATCACATGATCAGAGAAACGCTGCGCGTCAGCGGAGAAGTCCTCGCGCCTGCGGGCGGCGTTGGGCGGGAGTCGCGACCTCGCCGGGCTTGCCCCGCGCGCAGGTTCTGTGGCCGGCGCCAGGGTTGCCAGCGACTCGAACTGGCCACGCAACGCAGTCGCGCAAAGAGTCCCGCCCGGCAGCGGCGTCGCGGCTATCTCGGCGTAGGGCATCACCCGCGGCGGAATGCCCCCGGGGCAGAACAGTTGGTCGGTACTAAGTCCGGTCGGTTCCGCGCTGTTCGGACTGCGTATTTATGAGGCGGCGGACGTCACGCGGGACGATCTGCCGACGTCTAGCTGGGTCGTCGCCGATATTCCATTTCAACCTGAAACGCGCGGCTGGATGCTGATGTGAACGCCGGCGACCGATCGCGCCGCGGGCGAGCTGCGAATTCTTAGCGGCACATTTCCTCGAGTTGGCGTATCAGATCGGCGACGGCGCTGCGGGTGTGGTCGGCGGTGATGATGTGCGCGTGCTTCTTCACTTCCGGCATCGCGCTTTGCGGCGCGGCTGCGATGTCGGCTTCCTGCAGCATTTCGATATCGTTGAGATAATCGCCGATGGCAACGACCTTGGTCGGCGTCGGCTTGAGCAGTGTCCTAAGGTGCGCTAACGCGCTGCCCTTGCTGACGCCGCGCGCGGTCAGTTCGAAGTAGCGTGGAGCGGAACGCGTTTTATGCACGTGCGGGCGCAAGGGATCGGTGTCGAGCAACGCTTCGATGGCGTTGAGTTCGTCGGGGCAATCGCTGCAAAAGAGGACCTTCAGCCAGTCGTCCCCAATTTCTTCCATCGGCCGGTTTTCGTAGTGTTGGTCTTCAAGCACCGCCTGCGAGTCGAGTCGTGCGCCGGCATTGACCTGGAAGAACGGCCCACCCGTGAAAACCTGGGTGTTGACGCTGGCAAAGCGGGCCATGACGCGGGACAGAAAACCTTCGCTGAGGCGACGATCGAGTGGCGCCTTGTAGATGAAGCAGCCGCGCGTCCAGTCGTAGATCGCGGCACCGTTATAGAGGATCCAGGGCGAGGACAGCGCTATGCTGCCGGTAAACGGGCGCACGTTGAGTTCGCTCCGCCCGGTGGCGCCGAGAAAAATACCGCCCTGATCGGTGAATGACTGTATCGCGTCGATGTTTTCCCGCGAGATGGTGATCTTGTCGTCGATCAGCGTGCCGTCAAAATCGGAAACAAGGACGTAGCCGTCGAACTTCCCCGTAGATAATCCTCGCTCAATGCTCACAGCGACAAGTCCTTGCTGCCGGTGAGCTTGAAGAAGATGAGCAGGGAAACGACCGTCGTCAGCGTCAGGATCGACGAGAGGGCGGCCGCTGTGCCATAACTGGCGCGGATGACCTCGGTATAGATCGACACGGACATCGTGCGCGTGCCTCCGGTATACAGGATGACCGATGCGCTGAGCTCGTTGATGACCGTGATCCAGCTCAGAATGGCGCCCGCCATCACGCCGGGAAGCATCATGATCGCCGTCACCTTGAAGAAGGTCTTCATCGGCGAGCAGCCGAGGCTGATCGAAGCTTCTTCGATGCTCGGACTGATCTGGTAGAGAATCGCCGCGCTCGAACGCAGCGTGTAAGGCAGGCGGCGCACGACGAAGGCGAGAATAATGATTGTCGCCGTTCCGGACAGGACGAGCGGCGGTTCGTTGAACGCGAGTAGCAGGGTGATGCCGAGTACCGACCCCGGAATGATGTAGGGAAACATCGTGAAGGTGTCGATGATCGAGGTGATGAGATTGCGTCGCCGCGTTGACAGGTAGGCGATGAACATGCCGAGCACGATGATGATGGCAATCGCTGCCAGGCCGAAGAGATAGGTATTGGTAATCGCGGTACCGAGCTTGTCAAAGATCGTCGTGTAGCTCTCGAGCGAAAAGCCGGGAACGAACATCGCGCCACGCGTTTTCATGAACGAGGTGTAGATCACGGTGATCTGCGGAACGATCGACAGGAAGACCAGCCCATAGATAAATACATGGGCAAAAGCATTCTGCAGCGGCGGCAAGCTGATCGGCATCATCGGCCGCAGGGCGCTCATGGTGAACGACTTTTTGTTCACGACGTACTTCTGGCCGAGGAAAATCAGGCAGGTGATAACCACCATGATCGTCGCCAGCGCCGCGGCAAAATTGGCCTGCCCGCCCATCTCGCTGACGAATTCCGAATAGATCAACACCGGCATCACGACGAAGCCCTCGCCGATCAGCATTGGCGTTCCAAAGTCGGCGAGCGCGTTCATGAACACGAGCAGTGCCGCGGCGAGCACTGTCGGCGTGATGAGTGGCAGGACGATCGTGAACACTTTTTTCAGCGGACCGCAACCGAGGCTCTCGGCCGCTTCGCTGAGCGAGTCATCGATGCTCTTGAGCGCGCCCGAAACATAGAGATAAACGAAAGGATAAAGTTTCAACGTGAGTACGAGAAGAATGCCGGTGAAGCCATAAATTGTCGGCGTGCGGATACCCAGCATTTCGTCAAAGAAGGTGGTGATCAAACCGCTGCGACCGCCGAGCAGGATCCACGAGTAGGCGCCGATGAACGGCGGCGAGAGCATCGAGATGATGATCAGGATGTCAAGCGTCTTCTTGCCGCGGATATTGAAGGCCGAGGTCAGATAGGCCATCGGTGCGCCAATCAGTACCGCCAGGACGGTGACGCAGGCGGTCACGCTCATGCTGTTGAAGAGCGCGCGGAAGTAATATTTTTTCTTGAAGAAGGTCGCGTAATGCGACAAGGTCAGACTGCCGGTCTCGGCATCGACAAAACTGCTGGCGAACAGCGAGAAGAGCGGATAGACGAGGAATAGGATGAACAAAGCCGCAATGACCAGCGTCGTCCAGAACCAGAAATCACGGGGGGCCGCATTGCGCTTCATCGATGCACTCCGTGCATCAGGCTCTCCCCGGACTCGGTGAAGACGTTGATTTTTTCCGGATTGACTGCGAGGCGAATGACATCCCCCGTTTTGTACAGCGTCTTTGCCGTGCCGATGTCCTGCGAGAACTCGATCGACGCCTGCTCGGGCAGCAGTTTCGCTTCCTTGAAATCGATTTCATAATTGACGTAGCGGCCGAGGAAGGTCACCTTGGCGATGCTGGCGACGAGCCCGCGATCGGACGTCGACAAGCAAAATTCCTCAGGTCGCACGCCCGTGGTCGCCCTGCCTTCGCCCGCGCCTTCACGCAGCAGGGCGCCGAGGTCGACCGAGTAATCCGGCGTGAAGCGCAGCTCCTGCCCGGACAAGGTCGTCTCGAACAGGTTCGAGTGCCCGATGAAGGTCGCGACAAAGGTATTGAAGGGTCGCGAATAGATGACCTGCGGCGCGTCGATCTGCTGGATGACGCCTTCACGCATAACGGCGATGCGATCCGAAATACACAGCGCCTCCTCCTGATCGTGCGTGACATAGACGGTCGTAATGCCGACCTTCTTCTGGATATCACGAATCGCCGCGCGCATTTCGACGCGCAGCTTGGCGTCGAGATTCGAGAGCGGCTCGTCCATCAAAAGCACGTTGGGATGCACGACGATCGCCCGGGCGAGCGCCACCCGTTGCTGCTGCCCTCCGGAAAGGCGCTCGGGAAGCCGGTCCTGATACTCCTCGATGCGCACCGTCTTGAGGATGTCCTCGACCCGCTCGTCGCGTTCCTGCTTCGACAGTGCCCGGAACTGCAGGCCGTACTCGACGTTTTTCCGCACCGTGAGATGAGGAAAAACGGCATAGTTCTGAAAGACCATGCCGATGTTGCGCTTGTGCGCCGGGATCGCATTGATCACCTGGTCATCGAAGAGGATGGTTCCGGCTTCGATGCTGTTGAAGCCGGCGATCATACGCAGAAGCGTCGTCTTGCCACAGCCGGAAGGACCGAGCAGGGTAAAGAACTCACCGTTTTCGATGTCTACAGAGAGATCCGGGATGATCGTCGTCTGGCCGTAGCGCTTGACGACATTCTGCACATGAATAGAAACGCTCACGAAGCTACTCCATCCTTATCGACCGGGCACGCGGCGACGGCCGTTGTACGTGAAGCGGCGGTCAGAACAGCCCTTTCGGGTCTTCCGGCCGCCGCATGAACGGTGCAGCTCAGGCTTACTGGCTGGTGTAGATATCCTTGAATTTCTCCAGCCAGACGCGCTTGTTCTTATTGACGACCTCTTCATTGTCCTTGATCAGCTTGATACTGGCGATCGCCTGCAGCGCGTCGCTGGGGGCAACGTCAGCGCGCACCGAGCGGCGGTTCAGCTGGTGCGATACCATCGTCTGCACATCTTTGCTGGAAATGAAGTTGATGAACTTCTTTGCGTTCTCTTCGTTCTTTGCGCCTTTGATGATCGCTGCACCGTCGTGCTTTGAGATGACGCCTTCCTTCATATAGACGATTTTAACCGGTGCCTTCGACACGACGTAATTGACCGCGCCCTCCTCGAAGGTCGGACCGACGGTGTACTCGCCGTCGCCGACGCCCTTGTACACGGCCGACGATCCGGACAGGAGCTTGCCGTTGAGGTTCTTG
>Ga0136636_10002021_pt1 | contig 12042 bp, 14 predicted proteins | sample AntDrymUQ8522106_2_FD_104653 | JGI IMG/M metagenome (GOLD analysis project Ga0136636, IMG submission 104653) | Polar desert sand microbial communities from Dry Valleys, Antarctica - metaG UQ852 (21.06) | ecosystem: Environmental > Terrestrial > Soil > Desert | place: Antarctica: Dry Valley... | reverse complement strand
TGCAGCCATGGCAGAAATTGAAAAACAGCTTAAGCGTCTACCCGATCTTCAAAAATGGTTTGTTGAGATTTACGGCAAATCAACCTAAGCTATGGGATCTATTATTTCTTGGTAGTCTCTTAGTAAAAGCGTTAAGTGCGATCGCCTAGCCATATCAGAAAAAATATCCTCCTTACGTTTAACGCGACACGTTATACAATGTATGTGTAACAGTATGAATCTTAGGAAATGAATCTTAGGAAGTGATCCGAAACTTTAAAGACAAAGAAGCTGAGAAAATTTTCGAGCGCCAGCGATCGCGCAAACTGCCATCAGAGATTCAGCAAGTAGCATTGCGGAAGTTAAGAATGCTCAATAGATCGCAGATGCTGCAAGAACTTCGAGTTCCACCAGCCAATCGGCTAGAGCGTTTAAGCGGCGATCGGGAAGGTCAATATAGCATTCGGATTAACAGTCAATGGCGTATTTGCTTTGAATGGCAAGATGGTGATGCTTTGAATGTAGAAATTGTTGATTATCATTGAGGAGCTAAAATGAACGTAGATAAACTCAGCCCAATTCACCCAGGCGAAGTTCTATTAGAAGAATTTCTGAAACCTATGAACTTGAGTCAAAATCAACTAGCATTGGCGCTCAGAGTTCCCGCTCGGCGTATTAATGAAATCATTCACGGCAAACGCCGCATTACTGCCGATACAGCTATACGCTTAGCTTACTACTTTAGTATGTCGCCAAAATTTTGGCTTGGATTGCAGATGGATTACGATTTAGATGTAGCTGAGGATGAAGTTGGTGAAAAGCTAAAAATAGAAGTAGCTGTTTGTAGTTAAGTAGGCAAGCATAATTAAACACAAAACCCAAAATCCAAAAAGCTGTAGCGCACGCTGCGCGTGCGCTACAGCTTTTTGGATTTTAAGGTTTCTTTTGACTACCTACTTAGTAAAAGCGTTAAGTGCGATCGCCCCTTAACCTAAAACAACTAAAGTTGAATCAGAAGAATTACTATCAAGAGAATAAATTTGCTCTTTATATTTAGTAATGAGAACTACAAGAGTATCACGATTACAATTCCCAATCCTTAGCCAAATCGATTTATGCGGGTGTCCGTAAAGTAAACTGCGTTAATAAAAATCTGAATCTTTAGAAATAATCGCAAATCCATTATTACGAGCATATTTCCAAACATCCTCATCAGGAAATTCCTTTAAACCACAATCACGAACATGAATACTTTCTGGTAAATCCAAGGATAATATGCGTGGCAATTTGGGTGATGAATTTTCGTCAAACAGTAACTTCATAAGGAATCGCTGCTATACGACGATCGCGATCGGCAGTCAAACACATCTGGTACAGCAATGCGCGTGTTAACTATGCAAGGCTTGCCACTACGAATATTGAGATTGATGCATATGCTCTAATAGATTGTCTCGTCTTCTTTACGCCATGCGGGATCAACAATACAAATAAATACTATTGGCTCGTCACCAATATTCTTCAGCGACTGCTTGGCATTTGGTGGGATGTAAACAGCATCACCAGAGGTGATTTCTTGAACTTCATCATCGATATACATTTCTCCTTTACCACTGAGAATGTAGTACACCTCAGAAGTGGTTAGGGAATGTAATTGAGAAGTTTCTCCAATGGGCAGGATCGCGTGGGCGAGGCTATAGCGCAAGTTTACTTCCTGTTTTTCAGGATGAAGAAGCTCACGCAAGATAGTTGAGTCGCCAGCGATAAACTCTGGACAGTTAAGTAGTTTTTGAATCAACATAAATTATTCTCAACTAATGTAATGCCGCGCGGAGCGCGGCATTACACTGCTTATTTAATTGATTGGACATCTCTTGCCGTAAAGCCATGAGCCGATAATTCTTTATTGAGCGCGATCGCATTTTTTACGCGATCAACAAAGAGAACACCATTTAAATGATCCATTTCATGCTGAATTACCCGCGCTAGCAGACCATCAGCAATTAAGTGCTTAGGTCTTCCATCTTCATCACGATAGGTTACTTCAACGCGATCGGGACGGACGACATCTAAAAAGACTTCAGGAACACTCAGGCAGCCTTCTTCTCCATTAATTAGATCGCCACTCGAAGATTTAATTTCGGGATTAATCATCACTAAAGGTGGCTTAGACTCATCCTTGAGTTCAAGATCGATCACCAATAATTGCTTGTTAATGCCCACTTGCGGCGCAGCTAGACCAATGCCATCATTGCTATACATGGTTTGCAGCATATCGACAACGATCTGGCGAATCTCATCATTGACTTTGCTGATACGTTTGGCAGGCTGACGTAATATGCGATCGCCTAGAGTATGCACATCTAGGGGTGGGTTTTTGATTTTCTGTTTGGGAACTTTGATAGAAATTGCAGACATTAATAATCAGCTTGTAAATCTAAGCCTATATGAGTTATTTATATTTTGGCATAGTTTCATGCAAAGCCTAAAAGTTACAGAGTGTGGTTGCGTCGCAACTTTACAGCTGTCACTAATCCTGTTATAGCGCTTTGCGCTTTTTCAAAACCTAGAAGAGGGCGGCGGCGCGGAGCGCTGCCTCCTTAATAAGACTGGCGACAGCTATAAAAACAAGTCCAGAGTAATTTCAAGTTAAAAAATGGCAACGCCATTTTTTAACTTGAAATTACTCTGGGTTTGGCGATGAGATCTCGTAGGTCAAAAAATCATGGGCGGGGATCGTATTTGCAAAGATCATTCTGGCTTCCTTAACTAAGTCTTCTAGAAGGATCGGATTTCCTGGGGCATAGCGAGGGCTGAAATGGGTCATGATTAATTGCTTGACATTGGCTAATAGAGCCACCTGTGCCGCCATCGTACTGGTCGAGTGCAAGCGCTGAAACGCCATTTCTGAATCTTGATGAGCGAAGGTTGATTCATGGATTAGCACGTCCGCATTTTGGGCAAGCTCCACTGCGCTATCACAAAAAATCGTATCGGTACAGTAGGCGATCTTGCGTCCAATCAAGGGAGCACCACAAAATTCTTTGCCATTAACCTTACGACCATCGGGTAGAGTTACGGTCTTGCCCTGCTTTAACTCTCCAAAAATTGGTCCTGGGGGAATGTTCATCGCGATCGCCTTATCGACATCAAACTTACCAGCGCGATCGCGCTCTACCAATCGATAACCGTGAGCTGTTACTTTGTGCTTGAGAGGAGCCGCAATCATATAGAAGTCAGCATCTTCACAGACCAGTCCAGCCTTGACCTTGTGGACTTTGATCGAATAGGAGAGGCGAGTCTCGCTATACCGCAAGCAAGCATCAAGATATTCCCCCAAACTTGGCGGTCCATAGATATCGATATGGCTGACATTGCCAGCCATACCGCAGCTAGCTAATAGTCCTGGCAGTCCAAAAATGTGATCACCATGCATATGGGTGATAAAAATTTTGGAGATCTGGCTAATTTTTACATCGCTTCGTAGCAGTTGGTGTTGAGTGGCTTCACCACAATCTAGCAGCCAAACTTCGGCGCGTTGAGGTAAACGTACTGCCACGCTAGACACATTACGTCCGCGCGTTGGTACACCAGAGCTAGTACCAAGAAAGGTGATTTGCATATCTAGTCATCTACAAAAATCTCAATGCGGTTATTTTTGCCAACTTGACCATTTCCGCGATCGCCAGTTTGATTGGTCAAGGGCTGACTAACACCATAACCCACGACCATCCAGTAATAGTTTTCTTCGCCGCGCAGTCTGGCAAGATAGTCCTTAACGGATGCGGCGCGTAAGTAAGACAGAGCAAGAGGATCACCCGCTACAGCTACATCGGTATGACCATTAACGCGGATGCGTTTGCCCTTAGCCAACGGCAACTGTGCAGCGACCTCATCAAGGAGTCGAAAGCTTTCGGGGCGGATACTTGCTTTATTAACTGCAAATAACGCATCCGATGAGAGCGTAAATTGTTGCTTTTTGTAGTTTAAAAAGTCTAATGATGGTCTCCAGATCAAATCGGGACGAGCCATAGCGATCGCTAAGCCGATACCGATCCCAGCGATCGCACTTACGCCCACAACTGCACTGCGAATCAAGAAATTAACTGCCGAAGAACTCGCTGGGCTGTCATTGCTAGACGAACTATTGGGGGATTTACCTATTGGTTGATCTGGGGTCGGTAAATTTGTCACGATTATTTTTTCTTTGCCTTCGCGCTAACAGTCGTATCGATCAGTTCTAGCTCAGACGCACGAAATGACACAAGCTTTTCCCAATTACCACCACTAAAAATTACGGCAACGCGCGCATCGGTTACTCGTTGTACTTGTCCTTGAAATCCAAAGTAAGTATCACCTGCGTTGATCACACGTACCGCCGAACCAGGAAAAATAATCGGTTGCATAGTTGTTCTAACTCTTGGCTATGGTTTTGACTGTGATTATTCTATCTTTTTATCGCCAATAACTCTACAGCTATGGTCAAGCAAGTTAAGACATATATGAAGCTGCCGCCAAGTGTACTAAGACAAATCACAAAACCAGAAGACGAGTTGCGGCGCTTCGCGCCGCGACTCGTCTTCTGGTTTTGTGTCCTAATTAAGACTGGCTAAGGCTATAGCAGCAACTCTGACTTTGCTATAAAACCCAAAAGCGCCGCACTGCTCTTAATTAAAACCCAAGAAACTTTTTGAAAGGCTGGCAAAGCCAGCCTTTCAAAAAGTTTCTTGGGTTTTAGAGACATTGGCGGCTCACGCCGCCAATGTCTCTAAATCGGACAGGACAACTCGCCGACTTTGCGGGAAAACAACATATTTTCTCGATAGTCTACTGAGCAATCAATTACCGCAGGAACATCTTGTTCTAGAGCGTCCTTAAGTATAGGAACCAACTCATTTGCCGCACTGACGCGATAGCCCTTTAGTCCCATACTCTCAGCAAGCTTCACAAAGTCAGGATTCCCAAATTTGATAAAGGCCGACTTTTGATAATGAATTTGTTGCTTCCATTCGATCAGTCCATAGCCACCATCATTAAAAATAATTGTCACAAAAGGCGTACCAATACGGGTAGCCGTCTCTAGCTCTTGCATATTCATCATGAAGCCGCCATCGCCTGTAACTGCTACAACTTTGCGATTTGGGCTAACTAGCTTTGCCGCGATCGCTCCAGGAATAGCAATCCCCATAGCAGCAAAACCATTGGAAATAATGCAAGTATTAGGGCGATCGCAGTGGTAATGTCGCGCCATCCACATTTTATGCGCCCCCACATCAGAAATCACAATATCTTCGGCTCCCATAACTTGCCGTAAATCATAGATAATCTTTTGCGGCTTAATCGGAAAACCTTGATCTTCGGCGTGCTGCTCATAGGTGGCGAGGATTTGTGGGCGCAAGGCGATCGCGTGGGGATCTTTCATGCCCGTGCGATCGCAACGGTGCATAATTTCCACTAATGAGTCAGAAATATCGCCAACAATCTCAACTTGTGGCATATAGCTACTATCAACTTCTGCCGCTAATTCGGCAATATGGATAATCGGAATTGTGCCTTTAGGGTTCCATTTCTTAGGAGAATACTCGATGAGATCATAGCCAACGGCGATCACTAAGTCGGTTTCATCAAAAGCACAATTGATCACATCTCTCTGTTGTAAACCAATCGACCAAAGAGCTAGCGGATGGCGGTAAGGAATCACGCCCTTACCCATAAAAGTATTTGCTACGGGGATATTTAGGCGAGTTGCCAAGTCTGTTAGAGCTTGGCTCGCTTGGGAGCGAATCGCGCCGTTGCCCACTAAAATTAAAGGATTTTTGGCTTGAACAATCAATAATGCGGCTTCAGAAAAGCTGCGATAGGACGCATACATCGACTGGCGATCGCCTCTAATTACTAGCGGCTCAGCCGAAACTTCCATATCGGCAATATTTTCTGGCAAATCAATATGTACCGCCCCTGGTTTCTCGGATTTGGCTAATTTAAAAGCTTTGCGAACGATTTCCGCAGTAATACTAGGGCGCACAATTTGAGCATTCCACTTAGTCACAGGCTCAAACATTGCCACTAGATCGAGATACTGATGAGAATTGCTGTGCATTCTGTCAGTTCCGACCTGCCCTGTAATCGCAATCAAAGGCGCACAGTCGAGATTAGCATCGGCAACTCCCGTCATTAAATTAGTTGCTCCTGGCCCCAATGTCGATAGACAAACTCCAGGTTTACCTGTCAGTCTGCCATAGACATCTGCCATAAATGCGGCTCCCTGCTCATGGCGCGTGGTAATAAATCTGATCGATGAACCTTCAAGGGCATTAAGAACCGCCATATTCTCTTCCCCAGGCAGTCCAAAGATATACTCAACACCCTCATTTTCTAAACATTTAACTAACAATTCTGCGGTCTTCATGATTGCACCTAATTAAATACAAGACTATTGAGGTTTTATAGCTGTCGCCAATCAAAAACCAGAAGACGAGTTGCGGCGCTTTGCGCCGCAACGCTAATCTTTCACTGGGAAGGGAGTAACAAGACTGACTGCGGCTATATGTATATAGGTATGGCTTCGGCTTCGGTTCTTCAACTAAATAGCCAAGTTCCTAAGGAAGCTTTACCGAATCCAAATCGTCTTGATATTCACAAATTCGCGAATACCTTCAATTCCCAACTCACGACCGAAACCTGAACGCTTGATGCCGCCAAAGGGAAGTCGCGGATCGGACTTGACTATACCATTAACAAAAACTGACCCTGCTTCAATCTGCTCGATCGCTACCTCAATTTGCGGCTGATCATTAGTCCAGATGCTGGCTCCGAGTCCAAAACTGGTGCTATTGGCAAGAGAGATCGCCTCATCGAGATTATTAACTCGAAATACAGAAGCGACGGGACCAAAAAACTCTTCCTGATAGGGCGGCGCACCCAGTGGAATATCGATCAGAATTGTCGGTGCGTAGAAGTTGCCGCCTTGCTGAGGTCGATCGCCACCGACTAGTAGCTTGGCTCCTGCGGCAACTGTTGCCTTAACCTGTGCATCAAGTTCATCAAGTATTTGCGGCGTGGCAAGGGGCCCTACATCAGTATCGGGCAACATCGGATCGCCAACTTTGAGCGCTTTAAATTGATCTACAAATAAAGTCAAAAATTTATCAGCGATCGCCTCCTCAATGATGAATCGTTTCGCAGCAATGCAGGTTTGACCATTGTTCGTCACCCTAGCGGTGACGGCAGCACTTACAGCAAGTTCGAGATCCGCACTTGCCATCACGATAAATGGATCGCTGCCACCCAATTCTAGAACCACTTTTTTGAGATGATGCCCTGCGATCGCGGCAAGACTCTGCCCCGCAGGTTCACTACCTGTTAAGGTCGCAGCCTTGATCCTTGGATCAGCTAGTAGCGTCGCTATCCGATCTGCCCCGATCAGTAATGTTTGAAAAGCTCCTTTTGGAACGCCAGCTTGATCGAAAATATCCGCGATCGCTAGGGCACATTGCGGCACATTGGAGGCGTGTTTGAGCAGTCCCACATTTCCTGCCATCAAGCAAGGTACCGCAAATCGGAATACTTGCCAAAAAGGGAAGTTCCAAGGCATCACAGCAAGAATTATACCTAAAGGCTGGTAGCGAATTAGAGTCCGACTCGCATTTGTAACTGCAGGCGTATCGGCTAAGTAAATTGGAGCCTGATCCGCATAGAAACGGCAGAGATTCGCACATTTCTCCACCTCAGAAATGGCACTTTTCAAGGTTTTTCCCATTTCAAGGGTGATCATCTTTGCTAATTCTGCTTTTCTAACTTCAAGGATATCGGCGGCTTGCTCCATCCATTGAGATCGCTTAGCAAAGCTAGTCTGCTTATAAGTGGCAAAGGTTTGATCGGCAAGGACTAGATTTTGTTCTAGCTCTGCATCGGTCAGAGGTGCGAAGGTTTTTAGCACTTCTCCAGTTACAGGATTGATTGAGGCGATCGCCATGATTTTGTCTCTATAAATGAGAAAAGTGGATGTATAGATAAGTATGCAAAAGAAAACCTAAAACCCAAAAAGCTGTGGCGCACGCTGTGCGTGCGCCACAGCTTTTTGGGTTTTGGTTTTTATTATGCCTATCTACTTATATCCAAGATTTTAAGCCTTAGCGCGATCGCCAAATATAAACATGAATTTAAGTTAGGATTCTATAAATTTAGCAAAAGATGAGTGGTGGCGCAGTGCGCCGCCACTCATCTCTTGCTAAATTTCTGGTGACGCATTGCCGCGCCATAATGCCGCACCATAAGCAACAGATGCTAATCCTATGCTAAAACCTTACCAAGCTATGCCAATAGCCGAATGTAATCAGCCGCTAGTAACGATTACAGACATGATCACCATTGATCCACATCCCTATATGTCATTGGGAGCGCCCTATGGCGATCGCTCACCTTTTCTGGTGCGCCAAGGGATTTTGAAAAAACTACAGACCGCCCAATCTTACTTACAAGAGATTCGTCCCGATTATCAAATTGCGATTTTTGATGCCTACCGTCCGATCGCAGTGCAGCAGTTTATGGTGGACTATAGCCTAACTCAGCTTGCTGAGAGCAAAGGTTTAGTCATAAATAATATGACCGAAACTGAAAAAGCTGCTCTCATGTCAGAAGTATTGAAGTTTTGGGCTTTACCAAACCATGACCCAAAAATGCCACCGCCCCATAGCACGGGAGCCGCAGTCGATGTTACTTTCTATCACACTGATGCTCATACAGAAGTAGATATGGGATCACCAATTGATGAAATTAGCGATCGCTCTTTGCCAGATTATTTTGCAAGTTTTCGTAATGCTCAAGCAGTAGGATTTGATCGCGATCGCCAGTTGTTAAACCAAGTTATGAACCATAGCGGGTTTCAGCGCCACCCTAATGAATGGTGGCATTTTTCCTATGGAGATCAGCTATGGGCATGGCTTAGCAATCAGGAATTAGCAATTTATGGAGGCGTGTAACAAGAGATTAGTGGTGGTACGAAGCATCTCCACTAATCTCTTGCAAGTAAATCGATCACAGATTCGGCGGCGGCTACCCCTGAATGATAAGCAGCTTCGATGGTTTTGCCAGCACACCAATCACCTGCACAGATTAGAGGAATGGGAATCTTAGTTGATAGGCAAGAAACACCCAATGACTCTTCGGCAAGAGCGTAGCGCCAACGATGTACTTGCCACCAGTCTGGACTAGCTAGCCACGGTGCAAGTAGTCGCCCTGCCTGATTGAGTAAGGGTTTTCCTGCAATTTCCAAATCTGCTTCTTCCATCGATTGCCTAGCAAAATCGGCGGTACTTTGAAACACAAAAACTGGCTGACTCGATGTATCAGGATGTTTGCTGCTGTTGTAGCTAATCCAACTCAAGATCGGGTCATTGATACAGGCGATCGCCTGCCATTCTTCGGGGACTTCGTTACTAGAGCTATAGCCCGCCATAATTGTGACGCTAGGTGCAAACTTGACAGATTGCAAGGCTTGTAAAAAGCTAGGGGCTGGCGCAAGCACTTCTTCAAATAGGGGTAAAAACTGAGGTGCAGGAATAGTAGAGACGATCGCCTTAGTTTCTAGTAGCTCATGGCGATCGCTTAGTAATTGCCATTTTTGATCGCTATGGCTGACGCTAACGATGCGAGCGTTGTTGATAATCGATAATTCACTAGCCAGATATTTGGCGATCGCAGTCATGCCAAGGGGACAGCAGTAGCGCTGATGGCGATCATCAGCAGCAGGGGGAAATAGCCCATCGACGGATAATTGGTAAACATTACGAGTCCATTCTTTGACTATGCCTTTGTCCTGTAGTTTGCGGACAAACCTACCAAAATCATCGCTTTTAACCGATATTAACTGTGCACCGTGATCAACCCAAGTTCCTTGCAAACGCCTAGTTGCCATGCGCCCGCCCACACCTGCGGACTTCTCGACAATGGTGACATCTAATCCTGCTTGTTTTAGTTGTTGGGCGCAGGTCAAACCTGCCATACCTGCGCCGATCACGATTACATCTTTCATAATATGCTTCTTACCTTATGCCTCTTGAAGAGCTTAGCTTATGTTTATTGCGATCGCGACAAGTTAAAACAACTTTTGCCGTCTATGCCGCAAAAGTTGCTTCTCTTCTGCTGCTTCTTACTCCCTTGCCAATATAAGAATAGATATTACAGCGCTTTGCGCTGCTATAAAACCCAGAGAAATTTTTGAAAGTGCCGCGAAGCGGCACTTTCAAAAATTTCTCTGTACCCTTTAAAGCCTCAATAGGCTGTAAAACCCAAGAATTAGTGTTGCGGCGCGAAGCGCCGCAACACTAATTCTTGGAAAGGAGTATCTATAGTGTATCTTGCATTTTTTCGCCGTCATGGTACGCCGCAAACAGAACAGGGCAGGTCTTACCCCATGCGATCGCCCCTGTGGCATCAAGACAAATTGCCCCAAAATCGCGATCGCGGCTTTTAGCTTCATCAATTGACTTGGCAACTGCTTGCTCAAGTGTCATACCATCGGTAACGCGCACGACGACTCTAGTGGTAAATCCTTCATCAAGGATATCTTCCCCCACACCCGTGCAACTGACTCCTGCGAACTTGGTGGCGTAATTTCCCGCAGGTGTTGCGGAGTCGCTGACTCGACCAATCCGCTCAAAGCCTCGCCCGCCCGTAGAAGTCCCCGCGCAAATACTGCCATATTGATCAAGCACTACAACTCCGATCGTTCCCATCGCAACATCTGCCATTTTGCGCGTGAAGTTAGTTTTTCGTTCTTCTACCCATTCCGCAAGGCGCTCGTCTGTGAGGGGATTATAGATAGGAATTGCTAATTCGCGAGTTAGCTCGGCGGAACCATAGTCAGACAGAACGCGATCATCACTAGTTTGCAAGTACTTAGCGAGATCGATGGGATTTTTGACCCGTGAAGTATTAATGACACCGCTAAAGCTTTGGCGATCGCCATCCATGATCGAAGCACTCATCCGTACCTGCCCATCGGACTGCAATACAGAGCCAGTCCCCGCATTAAATCGCGGATCGTCTTCGAGCATTTGACAGGCTTTAACAACAGCATCGATCGCCTTAGTGCCATTGAGCAACATTGGGTATACGGTTTCTAAAACCGCAAATAGTGATTTGCGAACAGGTTCATATCCGCCTTTGCTTTCTACCGTGCTGCCAGCACCGCCATGAATGATGATTTTGGGTTGCATTGTCAATGTTTATAGTTTGATTTAGAAAGAGAAAATAGCTACTCCTTTCCCAGTGAAAGATTAGCGGTGCGGCGCTTCGCGCCGCACCGCTAATTCTTGGTTTTTAAATGCGTATTTTTATACTAGGAAGGGAGTATGTCATTTTCTCTTTTGGTATTAAAGCTTGTAAATAGCCTAGAGAAACTTTTAAAAGTTTCTCTGGTTTTAAGCAAAACCCAAAAAGCTATGGCGCACGCTGCGCATACGCCATAGCTTTTTGGGTTTTGGTTTCTTTTGATTAGCTACTTAGAAAGTAAATACAGTTCGCAGAGTGGCGATTGTAATTGTGCCGTTGTTGCTGTTGTTGTTGGGGTTGAAGATAAACTGCAAATCTGGCGTAATGCTGATGTTGTCGGAAATGGGAATCCGATAAAACAGTTCCACATTGGTTTGCGTGGCACTTCCCACCTTGCTCTCTACAAAAGGCTGTCCAACCGCGATCGCACCCATTGCTCCCTCTTTAAACAAATCAGGAAAAGCTAGCCCCGCTGACCATGTTTGCGGATTGATCGAGTCGCCAGTCGTACCTACATTGATGTAGGTAGGAATTGCGGAGGCAATGTCAGTTCCACGATTGCTAATATTGCCAAATCCATAGCGACCAAAGATAGCGATCGCCTTGCTTAAAGACCATTCCAAATTCAAGCCGCCGATGTTGTAGTCAAGATTATTCACCGCCGCACGAGTGTATTGCAAACGCGCCGCAAATGGACTGTCTCCATCACTATTTTTGGGCGCAAATTCTAGCTCAACTGTACCTTGATAGGTATCGCCAAATAACCCTTGATTGATCGTGCCATTGGGTGCG
>Ga0136636_10002020_pt1 | contig 12045 bp, 11 predicted proteins | sample AntDrymUQ8522106_2_FD_104653 | JGI IMG/M metagenome (GOLD analysis project Ga0136636, IMG submission 104653) | Polar desert sand microbial communities from Dry Valleys, Antarctica - metaG UQ852 (21.06) | ecosystem: Environmental > Terrestrial > Soil > Desert | place: Antarctica: Dry Valley... | reverse complement strand
ATGTTCTAGAAGTTTCACTCTCAAGTGTTTTGAGAAGGGGTGTAAAGTCTGGTTGCACGTAGCAAAGCAAGCGAGTAAAGGACGTACCTTTAAATGAAATTGATTCCATTACTATGTAATAAAAGAGTAGCGAAGGAATCTTTTATCCTTAGTTCCACAACGAAGATTATTTTGTAACAAAATACTATCTTTGCAGCATTAATTACAACAAAGTACAATCTTAAATTACGATACAATGCGTTACGCAGAAAATATATTAGGTACAATAGGCAACACGCCATTAGTTAAATTAAATAAAGTAACCGCTGAAGTGGCTGCTTTGGTGCTTGCAAAAGTGGAAACATTCAATCCAGGGAATTCTGTCAAAGACAGAATGGCTGTAAAAATGATTGCCGATGCGGAAGCTGATGGGAGATTAAAACCTGGCGGAACGATCATTGAAGGAACTTCAGGAAATACAGGAATGGGATTGGCATTAGTAGCTATCATTAAGGGATACAAGCTGATTTGTGTGATATCAGACAAACAGTCTAAAGAAAAAATGGACATTCTTCGCGCCGTAGGAGCAAAAGTAGTAGTGTGTCCTACAGATGTGGAACCTACGGATCCAAGATCGTATTATTCAGTTTCGAAAAGATTGGCTGAAGAGACATCTAATTCGTGGTATGTCAATCAATACGACAATCCATCCAATGCTATAGCGCATTACGAGCAGACAGGTCCGGAGATTTGGGAGCAAACGGAAGGTAAAATTACACACTTTGTTGTAGGTGTAGGAACTGGTGGAACTATTTCTGGAGTAGCAAAATACCTGAAAGAGCGAAATCCAAATATTAAAATATGGGGAATTGATACTTATGGTTCTGTGTTTAAAAAATACCACGAAACTGGGATATTTGACGAAAACGAAATCTATTCTTATATAACTGAGGGAATTGGCGAAGACATTCTTCCCAAAAATGTGGATTTCTCTTTAATAGATGGGTTTACAAAAGTAACGGACAAAGATGCCGCAGTATATACCCGTAAAATTGCTTTGGAAGAAGGAATTTTTGTAGGTAATTCAGCAGGTGCAGCGGTAAAAGGACTGTTGCAGCTCAAAGAACATTTCAAACCTGAAGATGTAGTTGTGGTTCTTTTCCATGATTCAGGAAGTCGTTATGTAGGTAAAATGTTCAATGACGATTGGATGCGCGAACGTGGTTTTCTAGAGGAGGAAATTACAAAAGCAGAAGATGTCATCAAGGACCATATCGATAAACCATTAATTGTTGTGCGTACAGAAGAATTAGTCTCACATGCTATTGAACGCATGCGTAAATATAAAATCTCACAAATTCCGGTCATCGATAGCAATGGATTTGTTGGCTCTGTGGACGAAAGTGATTTGTTTCAAAGTTATGTTGCGGATAAAGATGTGGCCGATAAACCTATTAAAGAAATTATGGGAAGACCTTTTCCAATTGTCAAACAAGGAACCCCAATAGAAGAGGTTTCTAAATTGTTTACCAAACAAAATGATGCAGTTTTAATAGAATTGCAAAATGGTAATCACCATATTATTACCAAATATGATATTATTGGTTCGATAAAGTAATTTTTTTTTTTGCCATAAATTAGACCAATCAGCACAAATTGATTTTGTGTTAGTTCTTCTAATTTGTGGCTTTTTTTTAAATTATAATGAAACCAATATTTAAATTATAGCCCAAAACCGATACCAGATAACGCATACCAGATAACGCATACCAGATAACGCATAACAGATAACTCATAACAGATAACGCATAACAGATACCAGATAACTCATAACAGATAACTCATAACAGATAACCGATAACGCATAACCGATAACAGATAACTCATAACAGATAACAGATAACCCAAAACCTAAAACCTCGAAAATGACATTCACCGCTATAGATTTTGAAACTGCTACCGCTTATCATCCGTGTTCCGTGGGAATTGTTACTGTAGAAAACGGAATAATTGTAGATGAGTTTGTAACCTTAATCAAACCACCAAACAACTTGTATTCTCCCTTTACAATACAAGTCCATGGGATTTATCCTCGCGATACACTTCATGCAAAGTCATTTATACAAGTTTTTCCAGAAATTAAAAAGCGGCTGCAAAACAGAGTGGTAGTGGCTCACAATGAAAGTTTTGACCGAAACGTTTTAGCAAAATCGATGATGCTTTATGGCTTGGAGTATGCTGATTTAAACCTTGCAGCCCGATGGGAATGCACCGTAAAAATCTATAAAAGCAAAGGATTAAAACCAACCAAATTGAGTGATTGTTGCCGCCAAATGAACATCGTTTTGAATCATCACGAAGCTTTGTCAGATGCTAGGGCTTGCGCCAAATTGTATCTGCTGCGATAAATTTATTTAGATTTCAATTGATTGTTGTTTAAAGTAAGACTTCTTGTATTATTTACTATCTTAGTTCTCCTTTAATGATGAAACGTGAAATCCTCGATTTCGTCTTTCGCTCTTTTCAATGGAGCGGGTTTGGGTTGAGGATTTTCTAAAATCTAAAAAATGAAAGAAGATTTTCTCCATTACCTTTGGAAATTCAAAAAGTTTGATGCTTTGAATTTGAGAACTTTCAATGATGAAGAAATCACAATTATCAATGTCGGTCAGTATCTTGAATTGGCAGGTCCTGATTTTTTCAATGCTCAAATTACCATTGGAAATCAAAAATGGGCGGGAAACGTCGAAATTCATCTCAAATCTTCAGACTGGTATGTGCATCATCATGAAATGGATTCAGCGTATGAAAATGTAATTCTTCATGTGGTTTGGGAACACGATACCGAGATTTTTAGGAACAACAATACTGAAATTCCCGTGCTGGAACTTAAAAAATATGTTGATCCAGCCACCATCCAAAACTATCAATCGTTACTGGCTCCTAAATCATGGATTTTCTGTGAAAAGCAAATTAAAGAGGTCGATGAGTTTGTGTTCAAAAATTGGCAGGAGCGGCTATTTTTTGAGCGTTTAGAAAGAAAATCTAAGCCTATTTTTGATTTGTTAGAGCAAACCAGTCAAGATTGGGAAGCCGTTTTGTTTAGTCTTTTGGCTAAGAATTTTGGTTTGAATACGAACGGGGACGCTTTCTTTAAAATGGCCCAAACTATTCCTTTTTCTATAATCCGAAAAGAATGTTTTGAAGTTGAGAATCTAGAAGCATTATTTTTTGGAATGGCTGGATTATTGGATTCTGAAAAAGAGGATACTTATTACAAAGATTTAAAATTCAGATATTTTTATTTGTTGCATAAATATCAAATGGAGCATCTAATCGCAGAGCAGGTTCAGTTTTTTAAGCATCGACCGGATAATTTCCCAACGATTCGTTTGTCTCAGTTGGCTAATTTATATCACACACACCAAAATTTATTTTCTAAAATAAGTACTTTGAATTCCTTGAAAAATAATGTTCAAGTTTTTCAAATTGGGGTGTCTCCTTATTGGGAAAATCATTATCAGTTTGACAAAGAAAGTCCCATTAAAAAGAAAATGCTTTCTAAATCTTTCGTCGATTTGTTGTTGGTGAATACAATAATTCCGCTGCAGTTTGCTTTTGCCAAAAGTCAGGGAAAAGAAATTACGGAAGACTTGATACATTTATTAAACGGCTTGAATCCTGAGAAAAATGCTATCATTGATAAGTTTACTTCGTTTGGTATCGTTTCAAAAAATGCTTTTGACACACAATCGTTGCTGCAACTCAAAAAGGAGTATTGTAATAAAAGCAGATGCTTAGAATGTGCTTTGGGATTGGAATTAGTCAAAAGTAAGGTGTAAAGGTCTCCATTGGAAATTGCAATGATTAATACCTAAACCGATAGGTAAATTTTGTAATTTTGTTGCAACAAACAACTCAAGAAAATGTCAGCAATTATTAAGCTCAAGTTCTTTTTTGAAAAGCATGGCTTTCACGTTTCCTCCCGTTTAGCAGATACATTAGGAATGCGTGCCAGTAGTGTGCGGCTTTTTTTTATTTATTTATCATTCGTAACTGCAGGATTGTGGTTTGCGGTTTATCTAACCTTGGCTTTTTGGATTCGGTTAAAGGATTTAATCCGCGCTAAACGCACGTCAGTTTTTGATTTATAATAAGGTATAAAAATATAAAGGGGATTATAAAGTACTTGCACTTTATAATCCCCTTTTTTATTTTTGTGGTAAATCTATTTATCAGGATTGTTTAATTTACTGTTTTTCTTTCCGTAAACAAAGTACAGTGCAACACCGAGTGCCATCCATATAATCAATCGAATCCAACTTTCATACGGTAGCGAGTACATTAAGTAACTACAAACTAAAACTCCAGCAATAGGAACGTAAGGAACGAATGGAGTTTTAAAAGATCGTGGCGCATCCGGCATTTTTTTACGCATCACTAATACGCCGATACAAACTAATACAAAGGCTAACAAGGTTCCAATACTAACCATGTGACCCAAATCACTTACCGGTACAAAACCTGCAAAAAGGCTTACAAATACCATGAAGAAAAGATTTGTTTTCCAAGGAGTTCTGAATTTTGCATGAATATCGCTGAAGAAAGCAGGGAGTAATCCATCTTTACTCATCGTATAGAAAACGCGACTTTGTCCCATTAGCATCACTAACATTACAGAGGTATATCCTGCCAAAATGGCGACAATTAATCCCGTTTGAAGGAACGTATAGCCTGTTACTGCAAACGCTGTTGCAGCCGGTTTTGCATCGCCTGCAAATTCATAATACGGAACAAGACCCGTCATAACATGAGCAAATAATACATATAATATAGTACAGATTACCAAGGATCCTAAAATACCAATAGGCATTCCTTTTTGAGGGTTTTTTGCTTCTTGTGCAGCAGTTGAAACAGCATCAAAACCAATGAAGGCAAAGAAAACAGTTCCGGCTCCAGCAGCTATTCCTGACCAACCAAACTGGCCTTTAACACCAATGTTTTCTGGAATATATGGGGAATAATTTGCAGGATCGATGTAGTCCCATCCTAAAACAATGAACATAATTACAACAATAACCTTTACTACTACTAAAATATTATTGATGGAGGCAGATTCTTTTGTACCTCTGATTAATAATAATGACAGTGCAGAAACGATTAAGATAGCAGGAAGGTTAATATAACCTCCTTCGATAACGGTACCGTCACCTAATGTTAAGGTTTCCCAAGGAGAACATATAAATTTCGGATTCAAATGAATGCCGTACTTATTTAATAATTCCAGTAAATATCGTGACCAACTAACTCCAACGGTAGCGGCACCTAATGCGTATTCAAGAACTAAATCCCAACCTATAATCCAAGCCATAAATTCTCCCATGGTGGCGTAGGAATAAGTATAAGCACTACCTGCAACAGGTATCATGGACGCAAATTCAGCATAGCAAAGTCCTGCAAAGGCACATCCTACTGCAGCTAAGATAAAGGAAAGGGTAACTGCTGGACCTGCGTGTTCCGCAGCAGCAATACCAGTTAATGAGAATAATCCAGCTCCAATAATAGCTCCAACTCCAAGTGCTACTAATGAACGTGATGACAAAGTCCTTTTTAATCCTTTTTCGGATTCAGATGCTTCATTAAGCAAGACCGAAAGGGGTTTAGTTTTCCAAATTGACATGGGTTATATGGTTTTGTTTGTTATTAAGCTCCAAATGTATTCTTTTTTACAAAAAATAAAAAACAATAATTTAGTTTTAAGTTATAAAATACAATATAATGTGCAGTATCGGAATCAAATCTTTTGAAAACCCAATATAATAGGCGCTGCCAATGTGTTATTTTTTTGCAAATATATTTTTCTTCACCATGTTACAGGTCTTACTTTTATTTATAAATTTAGATTTCCTTGATCAATGGGTAAATACAATCGCATCAAATGAGTTTTAAAACGATTCAGACTTATTTTAAGTTTTCCAAACAGCAAGGCACAGGGATCTTCTGTTTGTTTGTAATTATCATTTCTTTACAACTCGTTTATTATTTTGGGGATTTTACCAGAGTAACAAAAGAAGATCCAGCGGAGCAAAAATGGCTTTCGCTACAATCTGGATTAGATTCCATGAAAAGGAATGTTGAAATTAGGACGCCAAAAGTATATCTCTTTAATCCTAATTTTATAACGGATTATAAAGGGTATAAGTTGGGAATGTCCGTGAAGGAGATTGATCGATTGTTAGCCTTTAGAAAAGAAAATAAATTTGTAAACTCTCCTGAAGAATTTCAGGATGTTACAAAAGTGTCTGATTCTTTATTGCAAGAGATAGCGCCATTTTTTAAATTTCCGGATTGGGTAAATAATAAAAAGGCGCCGAATAAATTTAAAAATTATTCCAATCCGGCTTTCGCCAAAAAAGAAAAAATAGTAGTTCTAGACATAAATCGGGCAACTAAAGAGGATCTAATCAAAATTTACGGTATCGGCGAAGCCATTTCCCTTCGAATTTTAAAACAAAAAGAAACTTTAGGAGGGTTTGTCTCCATGGAACAAATGCAGGATGTGTGGGGATTGTCGCCAGAAGTGATTGAAAATTTGAATGCCCATTTTAAGATCACAACGTTGCCAGAATTTAAGAAAATTGATATCAATAACGCGTCACTAAAAGAGTTGTCACAGTTTTATTATTTCAGATATACTTTGGCAAAGGAAATTGTGACCTACAGAAGTATGAAAGGAGATTTTAACAACATTGAGGATTTAACAAAAATTAAGGGATTTCCTGTTGATAAAGCAAAAATAATTGACTTATATTTGGACTTTGATTAAAAGTCTATAATTTGCTGCTCTAAAATAGTGTAATTTACTGCAAAACGGTCGTTTTGTACTATAATTCTTTTTTAAAATGCGGCTTTATGGTTTGGCTCAAATAAAACTTAAGTCTGAAACGCAAAGCTGCTGCTTTTGGTTTCAATTACATCAATTTGTTAAAAATAATAATAGTTATATGAATTCAAGTTATTTCACAGAAGAACACCAATTATTTAGAGAAAGTTTAAAAGATTTTTTACAAAAAGAAGTTGTGCCTCATATTGAAAAATGGGAAAAAACCGGGTCAATTGAGCGATTTATATGGAAAAAGTTCGGGGAAATGGGCTTTTTTGGAATCGGGTATCCAGAGGTTTATGGCGGACTGAATTTAGATTTATTTTACACCGTTATTTTTCTAGAAGAACTCCAAAAAGTTAAATCATCTGGTTTCGCTGCTGCTATGTGGGCTCATTCTTATTTGGCCATGACTCATTTGAATGCAGAAGGAGACGAAAGAATAAAACAAGATTATTTAGCTCCAAGCATTGCTGGTGACAAGATAGGCGCTTTGTGTATAACAGAACCTTTTGGGGGTAGTGATGTTGCGGGTATGCGCACCAATGCAGTAAAAAAGGGAGACAAATACATTATTAATGGTTCTAAAACATTCATCACAAACGGAGTTTATGCTGATTATTATATAGTGGCTGCAAAAACAAGTCCTGAGTTGGGGAATAAAGGGATTAGTATCTTTTTGATGGATACGAATTTGAAAGGAGTTTCAGCTGTAAAACTAGATAAATTAGGATGGAGAGCTTCCGATACGGCAGAAATTGCATTTGATAATGTAGAAATTCCTGTCGAGAATTTGATGGGAGAGGAAGGAAAGGGCTTTCCGTATATTATGCAACATTTTGCTTTAGAGCGCTTGATTATGGCTATAAATGCCCATGCGAGAGCGGAATATGCGATTGATTATACAATAGAATATATGTCACAACGTGAGGCTTTTGGAAAAAAAATAAATAAATTCCAAGCATTAAGGCATACGTTAGTAGAGCATGCAACAGAGGTAGAGCATTGTAAAGTATTTAATTATGCTGCTGTTGCGCGATTAGACAAAGGAGAATATGTAGTTAAGGAAGCTACTATGGCTAAATTAAAATCTACTAAAGTTGCAGATGAAACTATTTACAGTTGTTTGCAAATGCTGGGAGGCTATGGTTACATGGAAGAATATCCCTTAGCACGTTTGTTTAGAGACAGTCGTTTGGGGCCAATAGGTGGTGGAACTTCAGAAATTCTTAAGGAGATTTTATCAAAAATGATAATTGATAAGCAAGATTATAAACCAGCGGTGAAATAGTAGTGCTTTAAAATAAAGAAAAAAAAAGAGTCAATTTTGTTATTGGCTCTTTTTTTTTGTGTGAAGGATAGAAGTGGAAATCCTTTTATGAAGCTTTGCGGAGTAAAAGATTGCAACGGATAGCCTGACGGCAAACGCGGATTTGTTTTGGAGCGAAAGGCTGTTTTTGCCGGCACACCAAAAATAAATTGGCAATTAATAACTCATAAGTCAAAATAATGATTACTTTTGCACACTTAAAGAAAGGGGGTGTCTATATTATGTTAATTATACCAATTAAAGACGGAGAAAATATCGATAGAGCGTTAAAACGCTACAAAAGAAAATTTGATAAAACAGGAACTGTTCGTCAACTAAGAGCACGTACTGCTTTTATTAAGCCTTCAGTAACAAATAGAATCAAAATTCAAAAAGCGGCTTATATCCAAAATATGAGAGATAACTTAGAGAGTTAGTCGATTCCATTAAATAAAAATACCGTTAGTCATCAAAATTTTATAACTTTGATGCTAACGGTTTTTTTTATGTCTACAAATAAAGATGCATTTCGGGATTACCTCCAGTTGGAGAAAAAATACTCTACACATACTGTCACGGCTTACTGTGATGACGTCGCTTCTTTTGAATTATTCCATAAAACGCATTTTGACCAGGAAGAAATAGATCATGTAGGCTACGGCCAAATCAGAAATTGGATTGTAGCATTGGTTAATAGCGCTGTCTCTAATGTATCAGTAAATAGAAAAATGGCTTCTTTGAAAGCTTTTTATAAATTTCTAGTTAAGACAAAGCAGATAGAGACTAGTCCAATGTTGAGGCACAGAGCGCTTAAGGTTCCAAAAATAATTCAAATCCCTTTTTCTGAAAAGGAAGTGACCGCGGTTTTGAATCATCTGCAAGAGGCAATTGGTTTTGAAGATGTCAGAAATAAGCTCCTCGTTGATTTGCTCTACACAACAGGGATGCGTCGAGCGGAATTAATTCATCTTAAAATGGCAAATATTGACTTAGCAAATCGTGCGGTCAAAGTGGTTGGGAAGCGAAATAAAGAGCGAATTATTCCTATTTTACCGGTTATTGCAGATCAGTTTTATTGGTACCTAAAAGAACGAACTTCGGTATTGGTGGGTGTTGATGCGGATTATTTTTTTCTCACTAAAAAAGGGTTAAAATTAAATGATTCCTTTGTGTATCGTCTAATTAATTCTTACTTTAGTACTGTCTCTGAAAAAGTAAAAAAAAGTCCACACATATTGCGACATACCTTTGCCACCCATTTATTAAATAATGGAGCAGATTTGAATTCAGTGAAAGAATTATTAGGACATTCTAGTCTGGCGTCTACGCAGATTTATACGCATAATAGTCTTTCAGAGCTTAAAAGTGTATATAAAGAGGCTCACCCTCGCGGGCGGAAGTAATTTTACAAATGTTTAACAATTAAAAAAGATGATTATGAAGGTAAGTGTTCATGCAGTTAACTTTACTGTTGACAAAAAGCTAGTAGATTTTGTTCAAGAACGATTGGACAAGTTGGAGAAGTATTATGATAAAGTCGTGTCTGCAGATGTTTTTTTAAAAGTTGAAAAGACAAGTGAGAAAGAAAATAAAATTGCAGAGATAAAAATTAACGTGCCTGGAGACGATTTCTTAGTTAAAAAACAATGTAAAACGTTTGAAGAAGCAGTAGAACTCGCTTCAGAATCATTAGAGCGGTTGCTGGTAAAAAGAAAAGAAAAAATAAGTTCGCATATTTAATATAAATTTTTTTAAAAAATGTTTTGATTGAGAGATAAAATCTATACATTTGCAGTCCGTTAGAAATAGCGGACTTTTTTTATTGAATTGCCAGCGTAGCTCAGTTGGCTAGAGCAGCTGATTTGTAATCAGCAGGTCGTGGGTTCGAGTCCCTCCGCCGGCTCAAGAAAGAGGAAGGTTGTAGTACCTCGCAGTATATTTCTTTGAATCCATAAAGAGGAGAAGTTTATCTCGGGTGAAGACAAGGGGAGACCCTTTACCGAATCAAGACTGTAAGGATTTGACAATAAAAGGAGTAGGGGAGATACTCAAGCGGCCAACGAGGGCAGACTGTAAATCTGCTGTGTAAACTTCGCAGGTTCGAATCCTGCTCTCCCCACAAAAATTTAAGCAAGAAATTATGCGAAAGTTTGCTTTCGAGTAATTTTGTTTTAAAAGTTTGAGTACCGCTTCAGGGGTACAGGATGATCAAGGAAACGAGATAATCGCAACGAAAGAATGTTTAAAGTTTGTAAGTTTCAATTGGCTGGTATAGCTAGAAATGGTAAACTTGAAACAAAATGTTGCTCTGCCGGTGTAGCTCAGGGGTAGAGTGCTTCCTTGGTAAGGAAGAGGTCTCGGGTTCAATTCCCGACATTGGCTCAAGTAAGTAGGAAATAGAAATTAATATATAACAAGATTAAAAATTAAGTAAAATGGCAAAGGAAAATTTTAACCGTAACAAGCCCCATTTAAACATTGGAACAATTGGGCATGTGGATCACGGAAAAACTACATTAACTGCGGCAATTACAAAAGTATTGTCTGATGCAGGTTACTGTCAAGCAAAATCATTTGATCAAATTGATAATGCTCCAGAAGAAAAAGAAAGAGGTATTACAATTAATACATCTCACGTAGAGTATGAAACTGCTAACCGTCATTACGCTCACGTTGACTGTCCTGGTCACGCGGATTACGTAAAAAACATGGTTACTGGTGCTGCTCAAATGGATGGTGCTATTCTTGTAGTTGCTGCGACTGATGGACCAATGCCACAAACACGTGAGCATATCCTATTAGGCCGTCAGGTAGGTATTCCTAGAATGGTTGTATTCATGAATAAAGTGGATATGGTTGATGATGAGGAATTGCTTGAATTAGTTGAGATGGAAATCAGAGACTTGTTATCTTTCTACGAATATGATGGAGATAATGGTCCAGTTGTTCAAGGTTCAGCTTTAGGTGGATTGAATAATGATCCAGTTTGGGTACCAAAAATTCTTGAATTGATGGCTGCTGTTGACTCTTGGATTGAAGAGCCAGTAAGAGACGTTGCAAAACCTTTCTTGATGCCTGTTGAAGATGTGTTTTCAATCACTGGTCGTGGAACTGTAGCTACAGGACGTATCGAAACTGGTGTTGCTAATACTGGAGATCCAGTTGAAATCATTGGTATGGGTGCTGAAAAATTGACTTCTACTATTACAGGAGTTGAGATGTTCCGTAAAATCCTTGATAGAGGAGAAGCTGGAGACAACGTAGGTATTCTTTTAAGAGGTATTCAAAAAGAAGACATCAAAAGAGGAATGGTTATTTGTAAGCCAGGTTCAGTTAAACCGCATGCTACATTTAAAGCAGAGGTTTACATCTTGAAAAAAGAAGAAGGTGGTCGTCATACGCCATTTCATAATAACTACCGTCCACAGTTCTATGTACGTACAACTGATGTAACAGGTATCATTACTTTACCAGAAGGTGTAGAGATGGTTATGCCTGGGGATAACTTAACTATTAGTGTTGTATTGCTTAGCGCAATTGCATTAAGTGTTGGTTTACGTTTTGCGATCCGTGAAGGTGGTAGAACAGTAGGTGCTGGTCAGGTAACTGAAATAACAGCATAGTTATATTAAATTATATAGCCAGTAACTATTATAATGGTTGTTACTGGCTTTAATACGGGCGTAGTTCAAGGGTAGAATAGCGGTCTCCAAAACCGTTGATGGGGGTTCGAATCCCTCCGCCCGTGCAAAAAAACAAATCATAATGACGAAAGTTGTAAATTACATATCGGAAGCATTTGAGGAATTAAAGTCAAATGTAACTTGGCCAGCTTGGCCTGAGGTGCAACGTCTAACGATTGTTGTTGCTGTCT
>Ga0136636_10002019_pt1 | contig 12047 bp, 6 predicted proteins | sample AntDrymUQ8522106_2_FD_104653 | JGI IMG/M metagenome (GOLD analysis project Ga0136636, IMG submission 104653) | Polar desert sand microbial communities from Dry Valleys, Antarctica - metaG UQ852 (21.06) | ecosystem: Environmental > Terrestrial > Soil > Desert | place: Antarctica: Dry Valley... | reverse complement strand
TGGCTCAAAAAGATGATCGTCGAGAGCGATAACCTGGCCGCCAATGGCCTGCTCGCCGCAGCTGCGGGCGGCCAAGGCACCGAGTACGCCTTCGTCGGCGCCGACGAGATGAGCACCATGCTCCAGAAGCAGCTGGGGCTGGAGCACACCTACCTGTTTGTGCCCTACGAGACCGGCGACTACATCAAGCTCTACAAGCCAAAGTTTCGCTGCGGCCCGGCCGGCCCGGTGGGCGCGAAGCCGTACACCGAGATGGGCGCCTGCTTGCGCGCCGAGCCCGCCAGCATCGCCCGCATCTACCTGCTGATCGACCAGTGCGCCAACGGCGAGGGTGAGCTGCTGGAGCTGTTCGAGCGGCTCAGGCCACAGCGCTGCCAGGAGATGCTCGACCGCCTGGAGGCCAACGGCGACAAGACGCGCATGCGCGCCGGCATCCCCAAAGCTGTGCGCGTCGAGCACAAGAGCGGCTGGATTGAGAATATGCAGGCCGATGCGGGCATCGTAAGAAGCCCTGGTGGCGATTATGTCGTGTCGATCTACGCCTACCGGCCGCTCCCCAAGGGCCAGTTTCTCTGGTCCAACGAGGTGATGGCGCCGGTGGTGGCGGCGTTCTCGCGGCTGGCGTACACGGCCTACAACCCGGTGCGGCTCGACCCGACCGTCGCAAATTGAGGCCACTCATGCAGCGCTACATCGCCCTGCTGCGCGCGATCAACGTGGGCGGGCACAACGTCAAGATGGAGCAACTGCGGGCGCTGTTTGCGGAGCTTGGCCTCAGCGGCGTCGAGACGTTCATCGCCAGCGGCAACGTGATCTTCGAGGCGCCGGATAGTGACGCCAGTGCGCTCGCCCAGCGGATCGAGGCGCACTTGCGCGCGGCGCTTGGCTACGAGGTGACGACCTTCCTGCGCACGCCGACCGAGCTAGCGGCGGTCGCGCGCTACGAGCCCTTCCCCGGCGTGGCCGCGCCCAGCGACACGCTCTACATCTGCTTCTTCGCCACCCCGCCCGCCCCAGAGACCGAGGCAAAGCTGCGGGCGCTGGGCGGCGAAGACGACGAGTTCCACGTCCACGAGCGTGAGCTCTACTGGCTGCGGCGCAGCAAGATCAGCGACTCGCAGATCCCCGCCACAGCGCTTGCGCGAGCCATGGGCGGGCCGAGCACGATGCGCAACGCAACCACGGTGCGCAAGCTGGCCGCGAAGTACCCTGCCGAGTAATGCCTCGCCGCATTTTCATCCGCAGATTGCGCAGATGACGCAGATTTCCGGGCCTTTCCGGGCCCAACCTCCGGCCCCGCCCGAGCCGTTTGGACCGCGAACGGCGCGAAGGGGCGCGAACCATTGCGAAGCCGGGCAAGCTCAATTCTCGACAGATAGGCCGGAGCGCGCCCCCTCAGACTATCGACCGTTGGGCGGCACCGCAACCTTAAAACGCCTATGCCGAACAGGCGTTGGGCGGGCATAGCTACGGCAGCATCTGTCTGCCACTAACTACTGCGGTTCCCACGTTTTTCCACCATCGTGTGTCGCAAGTAATACAACTGCTTCACGATCCAGATCGTCAGGATTACTCAGGCTCACACCGTTCTGCTCGTCAAAAAATGTTACATGACCCACTTCACTTATCGTGGTACTATAGCAGTCCTACGCCGGTCGTGAAGCCGTTTTCATCGAGCTACGAGCGCTTCGCGTCAGGACGCGGCGGCTAGAAAAGCGACTTCACAACCCCGGTAGGATTGCTATATTCAAGTATAGCAGACACAGCAACACGTCAAATACCGCACCTCAACGAGCAATGACGGAGTGAGACGTAAAAGATAGACCGCCTGTTCCACTTCATGCCCGCTCGTCATGGTGGGTGCCGCATGCCCGCGCGTCACGCCCTGCGCTGCATGCCCGCGTGTCACGGCCTGCGCTGCATGCTTCACCTTCCGGCATGGCCCAGCCAGCTGCCCAACAGGGGCGTGCAGGTAATGCCGCTGGCGCAGCTGCACACCTGGTGCCTTTTTCATGGTCGTCGTGTGCCGTCAGCGCTGCCATCAAGAAATGCTGCCAGCGGCACACCTGACGCCCAGCGTTAGGCCGCATATCAAGGTCACAGTGACGTATTTGAAATCTGAAGGCGACTACGCTATACTACAATCGCAGCCAACATGATGAAGCGAGTACGCGCATGCCAACAGTCTTGCGAGTCGGGCGCTTTCGGTTCTTTTTCTACAGCAATGAAGGGAGTGAACCACCGCATATTCATGTTCAGGCAGGGGAACAGCAAGCAAAATTTTGGCTTGACCCCATTGAGCTTGTCGCAAACTACGGATTTCGCGGGTCTGAATTACGAGAAGTGCAAACCATTATCGTGGCGTATCATCAAGCAATACTGGAGGCATGGAATGACTTCTTCGGCGACACATAAGCACCGTACGCAACGGGGATTTATTCCACACACTGCACTTGCACAAAGTGTTTCGTTCGATGACTCGATGATGCATGTGAGTTTATCTGATGGGCGCATCATTAGTGTGCCGTTACTCTGGTTCCCGCCGTTATATCAGGCAAACCCTGACCAACGATTAGGCTATATCATTAGTGGAGGAGGGATTGGCTTGCATTGGCCAGACATTGATGAAGATATTTCGGTTGCTGGGTTGCTTACGGGCGCAGACCACCGCTCGCGGTGAGGAGAAAATCGGACGTACGGGTCTTTACCATAGGATACATGTATCCACATACGTATACGGCTTGTGGCATAAAATATAAAACATTTGACACAGGTCATATACCCAAAGCTTTGTGATGCGGTATTGTCGTTCTATGTGTTAAAGTGCGGCCTAACCACGCGGTGCAGCTGATACCGCAACCACGGTGCGCAAGCTGGCCGCGAAGTACCCTGCCGGGTAAGGCCTCGCCGCATTTTCATCCGCAGATTGCGCAGATGACGCAGATTTCCGGGCCTTTCCGGGCCCAACCTCCGGCCCCGCCCGAGCCGTTTGGACCGCGAACGGCGCGAAGGGGCGCGAACCACCGCGAAGCCGGGCAAGCTCAATTCTCGACAGATAGGCCGGAGCGCGCCCCCTCAGACTATCGACCGATGGACACGGAGTTGTCCCTGGCTTACATTCGGGATATGCGTGCCCCAGGCGCGCCCGGTCCACGGGAAGGGCTGAGCCCACTGCGTCCGAATAACTGAGGCACCTCTTTTCTGCCTGCGAGTGGACCCCAGGCGCCCGAAAGGAGGGTTCGCCATGCCTCGCACGCTCCCCCCTCGCCCCAATCTCGACCAGCGTAAGCGCCAGGCTCGCGAGCTGCTACGCGCGCTCCTCGCCCGCGACAGCGCCGCACTCCAGCGCTTTGGTGCCGGGCTTCCACTTGTCGACAAGCCCATACTCGCCCAGGCTCTCCACGTGATCGCCCGTGAGTACGGCTTCGCAAGCTGGCCCGTGCTCAGGCAGCACATCGCGCAGATCCGCACAAAGCCCCCGACAGCGCGCCAGCAGAACGTGGCGCTCCTGGCCGAGCGTCTCGCTGGGGCGGCGCAGCGGCGTGATCTGGAGGCGCTCTTCGCCGCGCTCCAGATCGGCGCGCGGGCTGGCGACGAGGTACGCGCCCTGCTAGTCGAGCGCGGCCAGCTCCCTCTGATGCTAGATCTGCTGCTGCGGGGAGCCGAAAGCTCAGATGCCCGCGTCCGCTTCCTTGCGGCGCAGGCCATGGATCACTGGGCCGACCAGCGCTGCGCTGCGCCGCTGCGCCGCCTGCTCCACGACCCTGTGCCGCGCGTGCGCTGGGCCGCGCTCCACTCGCTCCAGTGCGCGGCCTGCAAGCTCAGCCCCCTTGCCACCGCCGAGGATCTGACCGAGACGCTGATCACGCTCGCTCTGGGCGACCCGAGCGTGAAGGTGCGGCGCGTGGCGACCTACGAGCTCGGCCAGCTCTGCGCCGCGCCGCGCGCCGCTGCTGCCCTCGCCGCCCTCGCCGCAGACGCAGACGCGGTAGTGGCGCGCAATGCCCGCCGGTCACTCGCTCGCCCAGGCACGAGCGCCGCATAGGCCATCCGCAGATTTCGCAGATGACGCAGATTTCCGGGCCGGAAATGGGCCGGAAATCTGCGTCATCTGCGGATAGCACATCCGGTTGTGCCGCTATGTCACAGCCGTCTTGTGGTAGGATGGGACAATTCGGGGCCACGCGCGGGGCGCGGCGCCGCCAGTGGAGCAAGCCATGGCCACCCTGCCGATCTCGCGGCTGATCATCTTCAAGCACGGTGTCGGCTACTTCGAGCGCAGCGGCGCCCACAGCGGCGAGCGCCTGGAGCTGAGCTTCCCCCGTGAGGCGATGGACGACGTGCTCAAGAGCCTTGTCGCCCTGGATCGCGGCGCCGGCCAGGTGCTGGGCGTGGAGTTCGAGACGCCCGAGGATCGCACGACCCGCCTCGCCCGTGGCAGCATCCACCTCTCCGACAGCCAGAGCCTGCTCGATCTGCTGCGCGACCTGCGCGGTCGCCGCGCGCGCCTGGCCCTCGCCGATGGCAAAAAGGGCGAGAGCAGCGTGGAGGGCCTGGTGGTGGGCGTGGACTACGAGGCTGAGGAGCCGCTGCGCCGCGCCGTCGTGAGCCTGTACCAGCCGGAGCTGCGCCAGGTGCGCGCCCTGCCCCTAGACAGCATCGCCCGCGTGGAGCTGCTCGACGATGCCGCCGCCGCTGATCTGAGCTACTTCCTGCGCGCCGCTCAGAGCGAGGAGCAGCGCCGCAGCGCCACCGTGCGCCTTTCCCCCGGCGAACACGAGCTGCTCGTAGGCTACATCGCCCCCGCCCCCGCCTGGCGCGTCAGCTATCGTATGCTGTTTGAGGACGGTGGACCGTTGACGGTAGACGGTAGCCCGCCGCCCGCCGCTGATAGCAGTGCTGCCGACACTCAGCACTCAGCACTCAGCACTCAGCACTTGCCCGGCGCACTCAGCACTCAGCACTCACTCCTCCTCCAGGGCTGGGGCCTGTTCGACAACCAGCTAGAGGAAGATCTGGCGGGCGTGGAGCTAACCCTGATGGCGGGCATGCCGATCTCGTTCCGCTACCGCCTGTACGAGCCGCGCACGCCGGAGCGGCCGCTCGTGCAGGACGAGGAGCGCACCGTGGCTGCCCCGATCTTCTTTGAGGGTGCGCCGCAGATCGCCATGGCCGCCCCAATGATGGCCCTGGCCGGCGCGGCTATGGCCGACGCGGAGCCCAGCGCCCCGCGCCGCCGCAAGGCCGCCGAGCGCTTCAGCGCTTCAGCGCTGGAGGAGGCCGTGCAGGTGGCGGCAAGCGGCGACGAGCGCGGCGCCCTGTTTGCCTACCACGTCGAGCACCCGGTGAGCGTGGCGCGCGGCCAGTCGGCGATGGTGCCGATCCTCAGCCGACGCCTGCCCGCCCAGCGCGAGCTGCTCTACAACGGCGCCAAGCACCCGCGCAACCCCGTGGCCTCGCTGCGCCTCGCCAACGCCACCGGCCTCACCCTGGAGCGCGGTCCCGTTACGGTGCTCGCGCACGGCGATTACGCGGGCGAGGCGGTGCTGCCCTTCACGCGCGCCGGCGGCGAGCTGATCGTGCCCTACGCCGTGGAGCTTGGCCTGAAGGTTGAGGAGCAGCGCCGCGGCGCGCGTCGGCTGCACGCCATCAGCCTCCAGGGCGACTACGCCTTGATCGAGGAGCACGACCTGATCATCACCAGCTACGACCTGAGCAGCACGCTGGACCAGGCGGTGGAGGTGACGGTCGAGCACGCCCGCGCAAGCGCCTACGAGCTTGCCGAGACGCGCGCGCCCCACGAGGAGAGCGCCGGCTTCGCCCGCTGGCGCGTGCCCTGCGCGCCCCAGGCCCGCACTACATTCGTGGTGAGCGAGCGCCGCCTCGTGAGCCGCCACGAGCAGGTGCGCAGCCTCAGCGGCGCCCAGCTACGCGATTACCTGGCCGACAAGCTGCTCGACGCCGCCACCGTGAAGGCGTTGGAGGGCATCCTGGCGCTCTACCGTCAGGTGGACGAGGCCCAGGGTAAGCTGAGGCAGACCGAGCAGGAGCGCGAGGCCATCTACAAGCAGCAACGCCAGATCCAGGGCAACCTCCAGCCGCTCGGCCGCGAGGGCGACGAGGGCGCGCTGCGCCAGCGCTACGTCGCCACCCTCGGCCAGCTCGAAGATCGGCTGGCAGCACTCGCCGCCGAGGAGCGCGCCGCCAACGAGCAGATCGCGCGCCTGGAGGAGCAGGCGGCCCGCCGCCTCAAACGCCTCACCAGGGGATAGTGCTGAGTGCTGAGTGCTGAGTGCTGAGTGCAGGGCAAAGTACTGAGTGCAGGGCAAAGTACTGAGTGCTGAGTGCGCCGGACAAAGTGCTGAGTGCTGAGTGCGCCGGACAAAGTGCTGAGTGCTGAGTGCGCCGGACAAAGTGCTGAGTGCTGAGTGCTGAGTGCTGAGGTCGCTTCCTAGTACCATCGGCTCTCGGCTCTCGGCTCTCGGCTCTCGGCCACCTTGTACGGGCGCGCTATAGCGCGCCACTACGCGGCTATCGGCTATCGGCTATGACCACACGACAGGCACAATCTGCGCAAGGGCACGGGCTGCCCATTGCCGCGCCCCGTAGGTGGGCGGCGCGTCTCCCTGCCACGCTGCTGGCGGCCCTGCTGCTGGCCGCGCTGCTGCTTGGCGCTAACCTGCTGGCCTTCCAGCTGCGGCCAAGCGCCTACACGCTCGATATCGGCACGCGGCCCGACCGCGCCGCCGTGGCCGGCTTCCACGGCAACGAGCGCGATAGCGCGGGCGCCACCTACCGCTGGAGCGACGGCGACGCCACGCTTACGCTCAACGGCCCCGCAGTGCGCGGCGTAGCCATCGTCGGCCTCACGCTGGGCTGGCTGCCCCCCGGCGCGCTGGCGCCCCGCGCCGTGGAGCTGCGCCTGGACGGTGCGGGCTGGACGACGCTCGCCGCCCCGGACCAGCCACGCCGCTACAGCCTGCTGCTCCCGCCCGGCGCCCTGGCCGACGGCGCAGTGCAGCTTGGCCTGCGCAGCGCCGCCGCGCGCGTCCCCCCCGACGACCGGCCCGTCGGCGTGCGCCTCGACGCGGCGGAGCTGGCCTGGCCCGGCGCGGCCTGGCCCATGCCCGCGCCCGCCGTCCTGATCGCGCAGCTGGGCCTCGCCATGCTCTGGCTCGCCCTTGCGCGCCTGCTCGGCCTCGGCGCGCTGCCAGCATTCGGCGTGGCCCTAGCGCTGGCGGGCGGCCTCGTGGCTCACGCCGCCATCGCACCGGATCTCGCACCGCTCTGGCAGCCCAGGCTGCTGGGGGCGGGGCTGGCTGGCGGCGCTGTGCTCTGGGGCGCAAGCCGCGCGCTGCCCCGCGCCGAGCCTAGCGCATCCAAGAGCTTCGTCAACGCGCTCCTGCTGATTACGCTGATCGCGCTGGCCGTGCGCCTGCTCGGCGTGCTCTACCCGCTCTTCTTCTCTCACGACCTGCTGGTGAACAGCGGGCGCCTGCGCAACGTGCAGCTCGGCAACCTCACGCTGTTCGACCGGCCCTCGGAGTTCAGCCGGCGCGTGGCCGTGGTCTCCCCGACGGTCTTTGTGCTGGCGGCGCCCTTCTCGCTGCTGGGCGACCGCGCCTTCGCGCTCCAGTTCAGCTACGCCCTGGTGGATGGCCTGACGCCGCTGCTCGTAGGCCTACTGGCACTGCGCCTCGGCCTGCGCGAGCGCAGCGCGCTTGTGGCCGCCGCCCTGATCGCGCTGCTGCCAATGCAGCTCACGGCGCTCTACTGGGGCTTTGCGAAGCAGATCGTGGGCCAGTGGCTCACGCTGCTCTTCCTGGTGGCCGTGGCCGGGCCGCCGCCCCGCCGCATGTTCGGCTGGATCGCGACCGGCGCGCTCTGCGCCGTAAACCTGCTCATCCACCCAGGCGGCCTGCTGTTCGCGGGCGTGACGATGGGCGTGTTTCTGGTGCTGGGGATGGGGATGGGACGGTGGACGGTGGACGGTGGACGGTGGCGAGCCGCACAACTGTGGGACAACGTACGTTCACCCGGCCCATGGCGCGGCTGGCTGCTCACGCTGCTTGGCGCTGCGGCGCTGGCGCTCGCCGTGCAGTACTTCGAGGCGGCGCGCCTGATGGTCGGCGGGCTGCTCGACGGCTCCACCGCTACGCCCGACAGCACCAATCAGGTGAGCGATCAGGCGGCTCGGCTCTGGCAGATCTGGGTTGGCCTGAACGCCTCGTTTGCGCCGCTGCCCCTGGCCCTGGCTAGCGCGGGGCTCGTCGCGCTGCTCTGGCGCACGCGCGGCCACGGGCGGCTGCTCGTGATCGGCTGGCTGGCGAGCGCCCTGCTCTTCCTGGCGGTCGACATCGCCACCGGCCAGCAGGTGCGCTACGGCTACTACAGCGCGCCGCTCGTCTGCGTCGGCGTGGCCGCCCTGGTCGAGCCGCTCATGCGCTGGCGCCTGGGGCGCGTGGCCGTCTGGGGCCTCATGGCCCTCGTGGCGTTGGCGGGGCTGCTGCTCTGGGGCGACGCGATCTTTCTGGGCGTCAAGCCCTCGGTGAATCCGCTCACGCATTGATGTGGGCGGCCTGACCCATTCATGTGGGCGGCCACACGGGGCCGCCCCTACGGGGGAATATGATGGTTCGACGAATCGATCTGCGCACGCTGCTGATCATGCTGGCGGCCCTGGCCGTGGGCGTGGCCTGGGCCGCCTTCAACCTCATCTCCGCTGGCGGCGCCCGCAACGACGAGACGGTGCGCCCCTTGGTCTGGGCCGTCTTCGCCGCGCCCTTCGCGCTGTTTCTCGGCTGGCTCGTGGCCCGCCGGGCCGAGCTCGGGCTCGCCGCGTTCTGCTGCTTCTGCCTCTACTTCTTCACCTTCTTTGTGGCCCAGCGCATCGAGACGCTCGTGGTGAGCAGCGAGGCGGCGACGGCCAACGGCCACGCGCTCTACTTCAACACGGTGATCGCCATCCACGCCCTGGCTGGCGTTGGCCTCACGCTCTGGCGCGCCCTCAGCCCGCACGAGGCGGCGCAGGCCGCCTTCGCTCAGGAATAGGCGGCGGCTTGAGCCGCTGGCGTGCGCTATAATTGATCAATGACTACCCCACGCGAATATCAGGAGGCGCTCGAGGCCCGCTTGCTCTCGCCGCTCGCCGCCAAGAGCGCCGAGGCCGTGCGCGAGCGCCCCGAGGAGCCATGCACGATCAGGCCCGCCTACCAGCGGGATCGTGATCGGATTCTCTACAGCAAGCCGTTTCGGCGTCTGAAGCATAAGACGCAGGTTTTTATCGCGCCGCTTGGCGACCACTACACCACCCGCCTGACCCACACCCTGGCCGTCGCCCAGGTGTCGCGCACGGTGGCCCGCGCCCTGCGCCTCAACGAGGATCTGACCGAGGCGATCGGCCTGGGGCACGACATCGGCCACGCACCTTTCGGCCACGCCGGCGAGACGGCGCTCACGCGCATTTTCCCCGACCACTTCCGCCACAACGAGCAGTCGCGCCGTATCGTCGAGGTGCTGGAGCACGATGGCCGCGGCCTCAACCTGACCTACGCCGTGCGCGAGGGCATCTACCTGCACTCCAAAGCTCGCCGCGACATTATGACAACCGCCTGGGGCACGGCGAGCACCCTGGAAGGCCAGATCATCAAGCTCTGCGATAGCGTAGCCTACATCAACCACGACATCGACGACGCCATGCGCGCCGGTGTGCTGCGCCAGGAAGATCTGCCCGGCGAGGTGCTGGACGTGCTAGGTGCGAGCCACGGCGAGCGCATCGATACGATGGTGAGCGACCTGATCGGCTTCAACTGGTGGGCCACCGGCGAGGGCCAGCCGCCCGACCCGCCGCTGATCGGGATGAGCCCCACGATTCTCGCCGCCACCAACCAGCTGCGCGATTTTATGTACCGCGAGGTCTACCTCCACGAGCGCGCCAAGGCCGACGACAGCAAGGTGCGCTTTGTGGTCGAGACGCTCTACGCGCACTTTGTGCGCCACCCCGAGCAGATCCCCGAGGAGCTGCGCCGGATCAACCAGGCCCGCCAGGAGCCGGTGGAGCGCGCCGTGGTCGACTACATCGCCGGCATGACCGACCGCTACGCCCTGGAGATCTTCAAGCAGCTGTTTATCCCGCGCACCTGGGGCGCCTAGAATGCAAAAGTCAAAATGCAACATGCAAAAGCCAGACAGCGAAGCTTTTTTTGCATGTTGCATTTTACATTTTGAATTGCTATGAGTCAGATCGACGAAGTCCGCGACAAGATCGATATCGTCGAGCTGATCGGCTCGCTGGGCGTGACGCTGCGCAAAACGGGCCGCAGCTTTGTGGGCTTCTGTCCCTTCCACCCCAACACGCGCACCCCGGCCTTCCACGTCTACCCCGACAACCAGAGCTTCCACTGCTTCGGCTGCCAGGCCCACGGCACCGCCTTCGACTTTGTGATGCGCAAGCAGGGCCTGGATTTCAAGGACGCCCTGGAGCAGCTGGCCGCCCGCGCCGGCGTGCGCCTGGAGCCTCGCTCCGACGATGCGCGCCAGGAGGACGCGCGCCGCACGAAGCTGCTGGAGATCAACGCCGCCGCCGCGAAGTATTTTAACTACATTCTCACCACCCTGAAGCGCGGCGAGCCTGCGCGCGAGTACGTGGCCCGCCGCGAGCTGAGCGCCGACATGCTGGAGCAGTTCCAGCTCGGCTACAGCCTGGACGAGTGGGGCCACTGCCTGGCCTATCTCACCGAGAAGAAGGGCTTTGCGCCCGAGGATGTCGAGGCGGCGGGCCTGGCGATCAAGCACGAGCGCGGCAACCTCTATGATCGCTTCCGAGGCCGCCTGATCTTTCCCATCCGCAACGCCAAGGGCGAGATCGTGGGCTTCGGCGGGCGCGCGCTGGGCGACGGGCAGCCCAAGTATCTCAACACCCCGGAGACCCTGCTCTACAAAAAGGGCGACCTGCTCTACGGCCTCGATCTCGCCCGCGAGGCGATCCGCAGCGAGGACCGCACCGTGGTGGTGGAGGGCTACATCGATGTGATCACCGCCCACCAGCACGGCTTCCGCAACGTCGTGGCCCCGCTCGGCACCGCGCTCACCAAAGGCCATGTGGGGCTGCTCAAGCGGCTCTCGCACAATGTCTTTCTGGCGCTGGACGCTGACGCCGCCGGCCAGAAGGCGACCCTACGCGGCCTGACAGCGCTGCGCGAGAGCGCTGGCGAGGAGGGCGGCGGGCGGCTCGTGGCAACCGCGCAGGGGGCAGTGCGCCTGGAGAGCGACGTGGCGCTGCGGATCATCCGCATGCCCGAGGGCCGCGACCCCGACGATGTGATCAAGGCCGACCCGGAGCTCTGGCGCCGCCTGGTGGCCGAGGCCGCCCCCGTGATGGAATATTACCTTTCGGTATATACTTCGGGTTTAGATCTCTCACATCCTGAGGATCAGCGCGTAGCACTCGAGCGCCTGATTCCACTACTTCAAGAACTGAATGAATCCGGAAAGCGTGTATATGCCTCTCGTATCGCGCAAATCGTCGGTATAACTCCCGATTTCGTATTTACCATGCTTCGAGAGGGGCAGCTAAACGCCTTTCGAAAAGAGTTCATCCCAAAAATACCTGTTGAGAACAAAAGCGGTCGGAAAGCTCCTGAATTGCCGAAAGCAATCGCGCGTGAATTAGAACGTCAGCAGTCTCAACCTAAACCGCCTTCGTTTGAGGGGCAGCTGCTGGGCCTAGCCCTGCGCCACCCCAGTGTAGATGCAGCCGTGGAGGCCTTCCTTGAGCGCGGGCTTGCGGCCCACCCGGCCATGCGAACTCACTTCGGCGGCGGCCTGGAGGATCTGCTGGAAGATCCAGCCCACCAGGAGATCTGGCGCCAGTTCACCACCCTGCCTCTGGAGTGGCGCCCCGCAACGCCCGAGGATCTGCAGATCTGGTGCGAGCGGCTCGACGACGAGCTGCGCGATCGCGCGCTGCTCTGCGCCGACTACGCCCTGGGGCGGCCCGACCTGCTGCGCTACCGCCGCGAGGCCGAGGACTGCGCGCTCAACCTGCG
>Ga0136636_10002018_pt1 | contig 12050 bp, 10 predicted proteins | sample AntDrymUQ8522106_2_FD_104653 | JGI IMG/M metagenome (GOLD analysis project Ga0136636, IMG submission 104653) | Polar desert sand microbial communities from Dry Valleys, Antarctica - metaG UQ852 (21.06) | ecosystem: Environmental > Terrestrial > Soil > Desert | place: Antarctica: Dry Valley... | reverse complement strand
TTTCGGAAGCGATATTAGAACCCACTTTCCCTGCCAGAATCAAACACAAGATAGTTGACGAAAACTCAAGCAGTAAGGTGTCTCGTGTTACCAATCCTGTAGTGTAAACGGGCAGCAAGGGACTTGTGGTGTTTAGCTTGGTTTGCATAGTCATAATAAATCCAATAAACACGGATATAATAGCTACAATTGGCAAAGACTGCAAACCCAGTTTTTCGAGTTCTTTGGGAAACTGACGGAAAAACATTCTTCCTCTATCGGGTGCAACAAAAACCCGCTTCATTAATAAAATATACTTACCGGTATCGGCTACTAAACCCATATCTATCTTTTTATTATTATTTACTATTTTGAACTTATTCTCAAAAAACGATGCAAAAACAATCGAAATGCAAAGATACTCTTTTTTTGGAATATTTGTAAATTAACTTTTTCTCGTTTGCCAGTACAAAAAAAAAGAGAAACCCGCTTGGATTTCTCTTTTCTTATTTCTTCGTAGAAGACAGTAATTATACGCGTCTTTCTTTGATTCTTGCTTTTTTACCGGTAAGAGCACGTAAATAGTACAATTTAGCGCGGCGAACTTTACCATGTTTGTTTACAGTAATGCTTTCGATAAATGGTGAATCTAATGGGAAAATACGTTCAACTCCAATGTTACTTGAAATTTTACGAACAGTAAAACGTTTTCTGCCTTCGTGACCAACGATTTTGATTACGTCACCACGAAACTCTTGAATACGTTCTTTAGTTCCCTCAATAATACGGTATGCTACCGTAACAGTGTCACCAGCTTTGAAAGCAGGGTGCGTTTTGTTAACAAGAAATGCTTGTTCTGCAATTTTAATTAAGTCCATTATTGATTTTTTTATTTTTAATAATATGCGCAATATTCACAGTCCATTCTAATTCTGTCAGAGATTACGCTAAAATTGGACTGCAAAAGTACTATTATTTTTTTATCACACAAAAATAATGCGCTCTTTTTTTACTACAATAAGAATAAAACAATATAATAACAACTTCAAAAAATGCTACTTTACTACCTAATATTCAGTTCATTTCCGAAATAAAATGAATATTGAATTATTTTGACTAACTTTGCACCCTCAAAAAAAAAGATTGTATTACATGCAAAAAATTAGAAACATAGCTATTATTGCCCACGTTGACCACGGAAAAACAACCTTGGTAGACAAGATGTTATTAGCTGGACACCTGTTCCGCGAAAACGAAAACGCTGGCGAGTTAATCATGGATAATAATGACCTCGAACGCGAAAGGGGTATCACCATATTAGCAAAGAATGTATCCATCGATTATCTGGGATACAAGATCAACATCATTGATACTCCGGGTCACTCGGACTTTGGTGGTGAGGTAGAACGTGTCTTGAACATGGCCGACGGTGTCTTATTGTTGGTAGATGCCTTCGAAGGTCCTATGCCTCAAACTCGTTTTGTACTGCAAAAAGCTATTCAAATGGGACTGCTTCCTATTGTGGTTGTAAATAAAGTTGACAAACAAAATTGCCGCCCCGACGAAGTTCACGAGGCTGTTTTTGACCTAATGTTTAACTTGAACGCTACAGAAACACAATTAAACTTTCACACCATCTACGGTTCTGCTAAGAATAACTGGATGTCTGAAGACTGGAAAGAACAAACCGATAGTATTATACCTTTATTGGATGCTATCATTAAATATATACCGGGTCCTGAATACATTGAGGGTACTCCACAAATGTTGATTACCTCGCTAGACTATTCATCCTATGTAGGTCGTATTGCTGTAGGACGTCTTCATCGCGGAACATTGCGCGAAGGTATGGATGTGAATCTTGTAAAAAGAGATGGAACTCCAATCAAATCGCGTATCAAAGAATTACATACCTTCACCGGATTGGGTCGTACGCGTGCTACCGAGGTTAGATCGGGAGATATTTGTGCTTTGGTAGGTATCGAAGGATTTGATATCGGCGATTCAATTGCCGACTTGCAAAACCCGGAACCACTGGTGCCGATAGCTATCGACGAACCAACAATGAGTATGGTATTTACTATCAATAACTCTCCGTTTTTTGGAAAAGAAGGAAAATATGTCACGTCACGGCATATCCAAGACCGTTTAACTAAAGAGTTAGACAAAAACCTTGCATTGCGTGTAGAAAAAGATCCTGCATCGGATGTATGGAACGTTTATGGACGTGGTGTACTTCACTTGTCGGTATTGATTGAAACGATGCGTCGCGAAGGTTACGAACTTCAGGTAGGTCAGCCACAAGTAATTTTTAAAGAAATTGATGGTGTTCGTTGTGAACCTATTGAACAACTGACTATCAACTTGCCAGAAGACTGTTCGGGTAAAGTGATTGAAATGGTAGCGATCCGCAAAGGTGAAATGCTAAGTATGGAAGTGGTTAACGACCGTATTCAGTTAGAATTCACAATTCCTTCACGTGGAATCATCGGATTGCGTAACGCTGTACTTACTTCATCAGCAGGTGAAGCAATTATGTCGCACCGTTTTCTTGAATATCAACCGTATAAAGGACATATCGAAAAACGAACTAATGGTTCTATCATTGCTATGGAAGGTGGAAAAGCATTTTCTTATTCGTTAGATAAACTACAAGATCGTGGTCGCTTCTTCGTATTTCCACAAGACGAGATTTATGCTGGTCAAGTGGTAGGTGAAAGTTCAAAAGACGGTGATATGGTTGTAAACGTTACTAAACCAAAGAAACTTACCAACATGCGTGCCTCTGGTGCGGATGACAAAGCAAAACTTATTCCACCTATCGTTTTCAGTTTGGAAGAAGCATTGGAATATATAAAAGAAGATGAATACGTTGAAATCACTCCGGTGACTTTCAGACTACGTAAAATCTATCTTGATGAAAATGAACGTAAACGTATGACCCGTAAATAATTTATCATTGGCATAAAAGTTGTTTGTTTAGAAATGACACCTGACACGTCAAATTTAATTTCTTTATAGAATGAAAAGAAAAAACTTCTTAATGCTCATGGCATTACTTTGTTCAGTCGGTACATTTGCTCAATTGGGTATAAAAGCCGGTTTGAATATGGCCAATGAAATAAGGTCTTTTCAGCAATCTGATGTTGCTGCAAGCTTTAGCTCTACTAATTTAACAGGGTATCAAATCGGGCTGGTTTATCAGGCAATGCCAAAGAAAACCGGACTGGGCGTAGAAATAGGTGCGTTGCTTTCTCAGAAGGGGAGTAGCTTCCATTTCGACAGCATAAATGTAAATAACGGGTTGCGTAACGGCTACAAGGAAATAAACTACCTGGAAGTACCACTCAATTTACGTTATCATTTGCTGGTAGGGCTGGTTGGAATATACGGTTTTGGAGGTGTTTACGGAGGCTGTGCATTAAATGGCTCAACCGTTACCGAAAGCACCAGTACTACAGATAAAGAAGCCTACAAAACCTTTGCCGATAGAGTGGATTATGGCTACAGTTTTGGTGCAGGTGTTGAACTTTTTAGAAAAATTCAACTAGGCGGCACTTGGAGCAATGGCATAAAAAGCACGACCAACAGCAGTAGCTCATTCAAAAACAAAGTTTTTACAATGAATCTGGTCTATATGTTATAACATAAAAAACCATTTGAAATATCAAAAAAAGAAGTGAATCGTTAGTGGTTCACTTCTTTTTTGTTTACATCGTATGCTAGAACAGAAATAATTATTAATTCCTTGACATTCAAAATTAAAGCGTTAGCATTTTTTTTCATTTAAATTGCTTTGTGTTTATCTTTTTTTCGTACCTTTGCACCCCATTACAAAAAGATAAATATCAGCAAATTACTAGATTATTATATTTATGAATATTGTCAGAAAAGACCTCGATCAGAGCAATGCAATGGTTACATTAAGCATTGAAAAAGTAGATTACGCCGAAAAAGTGGACAAAACTTTACGCGATTACCGCAAAAAAGCAAACATCCCAGGCTTCCGCCCAGGCATGGTGCCGGTGGGTTTAGTAAAAAAAATGTACGGAAAAGCTGTATTGGCCGAGGAAATCAACAAATTGGTTTCTGATGGTTTGTATGGTTACATTCGCGACAATAATATCAATATACTTGGTGAGCCACTTCCAAACCAAACAGAACAAAAACAAATTGACTTTGAGAGTCAGGAAGTTTTCGAATTTGTTTTCGATTTGGGTATTGCTCCTGAATTTGATGTAGAATTGACAAAAAAAGATAAAGTAGCCTTCTACAACATTACCGTTAGCGAAGAAATGATTGACAATCAGGTTAAATCATACACCGGTCGTTACGGTAAATATATTCAGGAAGACACTGTTGAAGAAAAAGATATGTTGAAAGGCGAATTGCTTGAAATGGCAAACGGCAAAGTAAACGAAGATGGTATTAAAGTTCAAGACGCTACTATGACCATTGCTTACATGAAAGATGCTGACCAAAAAGCACTTTTTGCAGGAGCAAAAAAAGGAGATTTAATCACTTTCAACCCAGCTAAAGCTTATGTTGAAGAGGCTGAAATCAGCTCTTTATTGAAAATTTCGAAAGATGAAGCGAAAGGCATCGATGCTGATTTCCAATTAAAAATTGAAAGCATTACCCGTTACCACGAATCTGAAATTGATCAAGAATTATTCGATAAAGTATATGGTGAAGGCGTTGTAGCAAGTGTAGAAGAATTTCGTGCAAAAATCAAAGAAAATATTCAGCAAAATCTGACTGCAGACAGCGAATATAAATTTGGTGTTGACGCACAAGAAATGCTGATTGCAAAATACAGCAACCTTTCTTTCCCAGATACTTTCTTGAAACGTTGGGTATTGTCTTCGAACGAAAATCTGACCGCCGGAAAATTGGATGAAGATTATTATAAAATGATTGCAGACTTAACCTGGCATTTGGTGAAAGACAAATTGGCGAAAGCTAACGGCATAAAAGTGGAGAAAGAAGATGTTGAAGAATTTGCCAAGAAAATGGCAAAAGCGCAATTTGCTCAATATGGAATGATTGGCATGGACGACGAAATTATTGCCAACTATGCTAAAGACATGTTGAAAAAAGAAGACACCCTTAAAAATATTATCGAAAAAGTAGCCGAAGAAAAAGTATTTGCAGCAGTAAAAGCTACGGTTAAACTTGAAACGAAAGAAGTTTCAGTGGACGAATTCAACAAAATGTTCGAAGCTAAGTAATTTTGCTTCGAAATATTTGCCGAAAGGGCTTTTAACTGCTAAAAATATAAACAAAATAGAAACTATCTTTGTTTTTCTTTTTGGGAATAGTTAAAGGTCTTTTTGATTTTAGGAGCTCAACATAAAAAATAGAAATATGAACAACAACGATTTTCGCGATTTCGCAACCAAACATCTACGTATGAATGGGTTGGCGTTGGATAAATACGCCGACATTACCAGCAACTACATTTCTCCTTCTATCTTGGAAGAACGTCAATTGAATGTTACTCAAATGGATGTTTTTTCGCGGTTGATGATGGATCGTATTATTTTTCTTGGAACTCAGGTAGACGACTATACAGCCAATGTTATTCAGGCACAATTACTTTACTTAGATTCATCTGATCCGGGAAAGGACATTTCCATTTACCTGAATACTCCGGGTGGATCGGTTTACGCAGGATTGGGAATCTATGACACCATGCAATTTATCAGTTCCGACGTAGCTACTATCTGTACCGGTATGGCTGCTTCGATGGGTGCAGTGTTATTAGTAGCGGGTGCTGATGGTAAACGCTCGGCTTTAAAACACTCGCGTGTAATGATTCACCAACCAATGGGTGGTGCGCAAGGACAGGCTTCGGATATTGAAATCACTGCGCGCGAAATTCAAAAATTGAAAAAAGAATTGTACACTATCATTGCCGACCATTCAAAAAATCCATTCGAGCGCATCGAAAAAGACTCAGACCGTGACTATTGGATGACTTCGGAAGAAGCATTGGAATACGGCATGATCGACAAAATTTTATTCAACGATAAGAAAAAATAAAGCCATTTTTCTTCTTCTTAGGGGAATTTTAAAGGCAGATTAACTACAAACTAAACGAACTTGAATTTTTCGAAAGGAAAATTCAAGTGGATGAACTATATGGCTAAAACAACAAAGAAATGTAACTTTTGCGGGCGTCCAGAATCGCAGGTCGGCTTTTTTATCATGGGTATGGAGGGTGCGCACATTTGTGACGAATGTGCCGTGCAAGCTTCTGATATTGTAAAAGAAAATACCCTAAGCAAATCGAAATTGCCCAATTTAAAAAAAGAACAGCTTCCAAAACCAATTGAAATAAAAGAATACCTCGACGAATATGTAATTGGTCAGAATGAAGCAAAGAAGTTTCTTTCCGTAGCTGTGTACAATCACTACAAACGCTTGATGCAAGAAAAAACCAGCGATGATGTGGAAATTGAGAAATCGAACATTATCATGGTAGGTTATACCGGAACCGGGAAAACTCTTTTGGCTCGCACCATTGCCAAGAAATTACACGTGCCGTTTGCTATTGTCGACGCCACAGTGCTAACCGAGGCTGGTTATGTGGGTGAGGATATCGAGAGTATCCTTACGCGCCTGCTACAGGTGGCCGACTACGATGTGAAAGCTGCAGAACGTGGAATTGTTTTTATCGACGAAATTGATAAGATTGCGCGTAAAGGTGATAATCCAAGTATCACCCGCGACGTTAGTGGCGAAGGGGTACAACAAGGTTTACTGAAACTTCTCGAAGGTGCTATTGTAAATGTTCCACCACAAGGCGGACGCAAGCACCCCGATCAAAAAATGATAGCTGTAAACACACAAAACATCTTGTTTGTATGTGGTGGTGCATTTGATGGTATTGAGAAAAAAATCGCTTCGCGCCTAAATACCAGGGTAGTAGGCTACAATGCAGCTAAAGGCACAGAGCAACTCGATAAGCACAACATGCTTCAATACATTGCTCCACAAGATCTCAAATCATTCGGTTTAATTCCCGAAATTATTGGTCGTTTGCCTATCCTTACTTATCTTGAACCGCTGGATCGCACGGCATTACGCCGAATACTGACGGAACCTAAGAATTCAATTATCAAGCAATACACCAAATTATTCAAAATGGATGATATTGATTTGACTTTTACCGAAGAGGTATTGGAATATATTGTGGACAAAGCAATTGAGTTTAAGCTTGGCGCTCGTGGGCTACGCTCCATCACGGAAACCATCATGATGGACGAAATGTTTGAAATGCCGTCGAAAAACATTAAGGAATTAACTATTTTGCTTCCTTACGCTCAAAGCAAAATAGAAAAAGCAAATATTCATCGATTAAAAACTGCTTAAATTATTAATTTTAATCACTGTATATCAGTATTGTAAAACAAATTAACTGGATATTGATCAACTTGATTGGTTAATATCCAGTTTTTTTTAAAAAACATGTTGTATATTTGAAATCTGTTTATAATTTTGTCTGAGGAAGAATCGAATGCAGGGGAAAAAATTAACGATTATTTGCAATAAACAATAAAAAAATAATTCATTCCGTGCACTACTTTCGACAATAAATACTACTTTCGCATTCATTTTTTACAAAAGACACTAATATGGCCAAACTATCTGCATTAACCACGCAGTTGAAAAAAAACTTCGGTTTCGATACTTTCAAAGGAAACCAAGAAGCGATTATTCAGAATGTGCTTGATGGCAATGACACTTTTGTGCTAATGCCTACTGGTGGAGGAAAATCACTGTGTTATCAGCTCCCATCGCTGGTTATGGAAGGTACTGCTATAGTCATTTCGCCACTTATTGCGTTAATGAAGAATCAGGTAGATGCCATGCGTAATTTTAGCGAAGAAGATGGTATAGCACATTTTATCAACTCGTCGTTGTCAAAGCAAGCCATTGATTTAGTAAAAGGTGATATTGTGTCAGGTAAAACAAAATTACTGTATGTGGCTCCCGAGTCGCTGACCAAAGAAGAAAATATCGAATTTTTAAAACAAGTAAAGATTTCGTTTTATGCCGTAGATGAAGCGCATTGTATATCGGAGTGGGGGCATGATTTTCGTCCGGAGTACCGCCGTATTCGTCCCATAATAAATGAGATAGGTTTTGCGCCACTTATTGCGCTTACTGCTACTGCAACACCAAAAGTACAACACGATATACAGAAAAATCTGGGCATGCTTAATGCTACAGTTTTTAAATCTTCGTTTAATCGAGCAAATTTATACTACGAAGTTCGTCCCAAAACGAACACTGTAGACAAAGACATTATAAAATATATCCGCTCTCAGGCTGGCAAATCAGGAATTATTTACTGTTTGAGCCGCAAGAAAGTGGAAGAATTATCGGAAACTCTAAAGATGAATGGCGTTTCGGTGCTACCATATCATGCAGGTATGGATTCAGCCCAACGAAGTGATAATCAGGATAGTTTCCTTATGGAAAAAGTAGAAGTGATTGTAGCCACAATTGCTTTCGGGATGGGCATTGACAAACCCGATGTGCGCTATGTGTTGCACTACGACATGCCAAAAAGTTTAGAAGGGTATTATCAAGAAACGGGACGCGGAGGTCGCGATGGTGGCGAAGGCCAGTGCATTGCATTTTACGCATATAAAGATTTAGATAAGTTACGCAAATTTATGCAAGGCAAGCCCGTTGCCGAGCAGGAAATTGGCAATCAATTATTATTGGAAACGCAAGCCTACGCCGAAACATCTATTTGTCGCCGAAAAATGTTACTACATTATTTTGGAGAAGAATATATGGAAGAAAACTGTGGATGCTGTGATAACTGTATGAAACCACGAAAATTTATTGAAGGACAAGAGCTACTAGCACTAGCGTTAGAGACTATTTTACAAGTAAAAGAGAAGTTTAAAGCGGAACACATAGTAGACATTTTAAAAGGGACTGAAACATCGGACGTAAAATCATATCAACATGATGAACTAGAGAATTTTGGTTCGGCGTCGGACGAAGAAGAAAGCATGTTGCATGCTGTAATTCGTCAGGCAATGATTGCATGTTTTGTTTCGAAAGATATTGAAAATTACGGATTGCTGAAGGTTACAAGTCGAGGAAAAGCGTATTTGAAAAAACCGGAACCGTTCCCAGTAGTAAAAGATAAAGAATTTGAGGAAGAGGAAGAAGAGACTGCCGTAAAAAGTTCAGGTGGAACTTGTGCTGCCGATGATGTGCTGTTTTCAATTTTGAAGGATTTGCGCAAAAAAATGTCGAAGAAACTTCAGGTACCGCCTTTTGTTATCTTTCAGGATCCATCGCTTGAGGCAATGGCTACTAGCTATCCTATCACGCTCGAAGAACTTCAGAACATACCTGGTGTAGGTGCGGGAAAAGCAAAACGCTATGGCGACGAGTTTCTTAAACTGATTAAAGAGCATGTTAAAGAAAACGAAATTGTTCGCCCCGAAGACTTGCGAGTACGCACTGTGGCCAATAAATCGAAGCTAAAAGTGTCTGTTATTCAGGCTATCGACCGTAAAATTGCATTGGACGATATAGCACTTTCAAAAGGATTGGACATTAGCGAATTACTCGACGAAATAGAAGCAATCGTTTACTCGGGAACAAAAATAAATATTGATTATTTTTTAGAAGAAGTAATGGATAGCGACCATGTAGATGAAATCTTTGATTATTTCAATACTGCCGAAACCGATAAAATTGAACCTGCACTCGATGCGCTAGGCGAAAACGACTACAGTGAAACCGAAGTGAGACTGGTTAGAATCAAGTTCCTATCAGAGATTGGAAATTAATTAACACCTGACTTTCTATTAAAAAGACGTCGAAGGAAAATCTCTTTTGACGTTTTTTTTTGATAAATATGTTGAATTATCGAAAATAAACTATATTTGCATACCCTAAATTCCACTCCTAGTATTTATTTCAATTAAACTTGTTCAAAGTTGTAACTATTCCATTTTTATTGTTATTTTTGTAACGCTATTTACGACTAGTAACCCAGATATCTCAACTCTACAATGAGAACGCCCGCATTTCTAACCAAATTATATCTTTTTTATCACGACGGATTTAAGGGCATGACGGTAGGTAAAACACTCTGGCTAATAGTCCTTATCAAGCTCTTTGTCATGTTTGTTGTATTAAAGATATTCTTTTTCCCGAATTATTTAAATAGCAATTTTCGCGATGAGAAAAGCAAGACAGACTACGTGCGGGAACAGCTGACACGGGAATAATCACACCCAAGTGTTGATGCCGAGGTGTAAATACCCATCGATAATTCAATGTATTAAAATAAAATTGCACAATCAATCATTTTTCAAATACTTATTAAACACTAAAAAATTATGGATTTATTGGATATATCTTTGGTGGATTGGTCGCGAGCACAGTTTGCAATGACCGCCATGTACCATTGGCTTTTTGTGCCACTTACCTTGGGTTTAGGAGTAATAATGGCAATTATGGAGACTTTGTATTTGAGAACCGGCAACGAAGAATGGAAAAAAATCACAAAGTTTTGGATGACACTCTTTGGTGTTAACTTTGCCATTGGAGTAGCTACCGGAATTATTCTGGAGTTCGAATTCGGAACTAACTGGTCAAATTACAGCTGGTTTGTTGGCGATATTTTCGGAGCACCACTTGCTATCGAAGGTATTTTTGCATTCTTTATGGAAGCAACATTTATTTCTATCATGTTTTTTGGTTGGAATAAGGTGAGCAAGAAGTTCCATCTGGCCTCTACTTGGCTAACCGTTTTTGGTGCAACACTTTCCGCTCTTTGGATATTGGTTGCCAATGCATGGATGCAATATCCTGTAGGCATGGTGTTTAATCCGGATACTGTGCGTAACGAAATGATCGATTTCTGGAGCATCTTGTTCTCACCAATGGCAATTAATAAATTTTTCCATACCGTTCTTTCTGGTTGGGTAATGGGTTCATTGTTTGTTGTAGGTGTAAGTGCTTGGTTTTTATTAAAAAAACGCCAGGTGAGTTTTGCAACTAAAAGCATGCTAGTAGGTGCCATTTTCGGCGTAACATCCTCCTTGCTTGTTGCTTTCACAGGCGATGGATCAGCATACAATGTCACTCAACATCAGCCAATGAAACTGGCCGCTATGGAAGGTTTATATCAAGGTAAAAAAGGTGCAGGTCTAGTTGCATTCGGAGTTCTCAATTCCGATAAAAAATCTTACAAGGACTCAATAAATCCATACATATTTAAAATTGAAATTCCCTACATGCTTTCCATGTTGGGTTATAGGGATGTTAACGCCTACGTGCCCGGTATAAAAGATGTTGTAAATGGTGGATACGATACTGCTGCTGGAAAAGCGCTTTCGTTTACCGAGAAGCAAACCCGTGGGAAGGCTGCCAGACTATCGCTCGCCAACTATCATAAAGCTATTAGTGCCAAAGATACAGCGGCTGCGACAATCCACAAGGCACAATTAAAAGCAAACTTCCCATATTTTGGATATAGTTTTTTGGATAAAGCTGAAGACATAATCCCAAGTGTACCAACTGTTTTCTATTCGTTCCATGCAATGGTAATATTGGGCTTGTATTTTATTGTACTTTTCTCGTTCATTTTATTTTATACCTACCGTGAAGAAATTGAAAAAACAAAATGGCTTTTGAAAGCAGCTTTGTGGAGTATTCCATTGGGTTATGTGGCTGGCGAATTAGGTTGGGCAGTGGCTGAAGTGGGTCGTCAACCATGGGCAATTCAGGATGTATTACCCGTTCAGGCAGCCATCTCTGGCATCTCAACTCAATCGGTGCAAATCACCTTTTTCCTTTTCTTGATTCTTTTTACCGCACTACTGGTGGCCGAAATAAGAATTATGCTAAACCAAATAAAAAAAGGACCGGAAGCAGACCATTAAGTTATAATCGCTGTCAGCCTCAGATCGTGGACAGTTCAAAAATTTAATTTTATAGAATTCTGGTTTTCAATAACTTCTAATTAATATTTTTATGATAACATATTCATTTTTACAACATTACTGGTGGTTTATAGTATCACT
>Ga0136636_10002015_pt1 | contig 12056 bp, 8 predicted proteins | sample AntDrymUQ8522106_2_FD_104653 | JGI IMG/M metagenome (GOLD analysis project Ga0136636, IMG submission 104653) | Polar desert sand microbial communities from Dry Valleys, Antarctica - metaG UQ852 (21.06) | ecosystem: Environmental > Terrestrial > Soil > Desert | place: Antarctica: Dry Valley... | reverse complement strand
TATGTGGCCGGAATGGATATCGATCCTGAAATTCCGGGCTACAAACACATTATCCTTGCACCACATGTTGGCGGTGGTTTAACCCATGCGAATGCTGAATTCACATCCCTCTATGGAAAAGTAAAATCGGCATGGAAAATCGAAGGGAATGAATTTGTTTATGATGTGACTGTACCGGCAAATACCACTGCTACTGTGACTTTGCCCGGTGCAAAGGCTGATCAGGTGACGATGAATGCCACTGCGCTTTCAATTTCAAACCAGAAACAAACAGAGAAAGGAATTTCAGTTAATGTTGGATCCGGAAGTTATCAGTTCAGGTATCCAAAGAAATAAAAGCCAAAGCCCCATCCCCAACCCTTCCCCGAAAGGGAAGGGAGTTTGGATACTGAAACATTAGAATTCTTTAGAATTAGATTGAAAATCAATAATATTTACAATACCTCAAAGTCCCCTTTCGGGGGATTTAGGGGGCTTTAATAACATCATGAACAAATCAAGAATTGAAAAAGCTTATCAACTGGCAAAAGAAGAATACGCCGAACTGGGCGTAAACACCGATGCCGTTTTGCAACGGATGAACGATGTGGTTATTTCGCTGCACTGCTGGCAAACCGACGATGTGGGTGGTTTCGAAACTGCTGATGCAAAACTTTCGGGTGGTGGAATTCAGGCAACCGGAAACTATCCGGGGAAAGCACGAACCATCGCACAAATGCGAACAGATCTCGAAAAAGTGTTATCACTTCTTCCGGGGAAACAGCGGCTGAATCTTCATGCCATTTACGGTGATTTTAAGGGAGAATTTGTCGACCGCAATCAGATTGAAGTGAAACATTATCAAAGCTGGATCGATTGGTGCAAGGCTCAGGGAATAGGAATGGATTTTAATGCTTCGTGTTTTTCGCATCCAAAGGCCGCTGATGGATTCACACTTTCGAGCAAGGACGAAGAAATCCGTAAATTTTGGGTCGAACACGTAAAGCGTTGCCGTGCAATTTCTGCGGAATTTGGGAAACAGCTTGGAATGCCTTGCGTGCACAATACCTGGATTCCTGATGGATCAAAAGATACGCCGATCGACCGCAACGGATATCGTGAATTGCTGAAAAAATCACTCGATGAAGCCATGGCCATTGATTATCCGAAGGAATACATGAAAGATGCCGTTGAAAGCAAACTATTTGGAATTGGTGCTGAATCGATGACCGTTGGTTCGCACGATTTTTACCTCGGATATGCGATCAAAAACAATAAGTTGATTTGTCTGGATAATGGACATTTTCATCCGACCGAACAGGTTGGCGATAAAATTTCAGCCTGTCTTCAGTTTCTCGACGAAGTTTTGTTGCATGTAACCCGTCCGGTTCGCTGGGATTCAGACCATGTTGTTATCCTGAATGACGATCTACAGTTAATTGCTTCCGAAATCGTCAGGAATAACTTCCTGAATCGTGTAAATATTGGCCTCGATTATTTCGATGCTTCCATTAATCGAATTGGTGCTTATGTAGTTGGAACCCGTGCGGCCCAGAAAGCATTCATGATTGCCATGCTCGAACCAACCGCTAAACTGGTTGAGTTGGAAGAAGCCGGTCAGAATTTCGAACGCTTGGCCATGCTCGAAGAATTAAAAACCAAGCCGTTTAGCGCTGTTTGGGATTACTACTGTTTGCAGGCTGATGTTCCGGTTGGAGTGGATTATATTGCAGAAATTCAACAATACGAAAAAGATGTTTTGAGCAAACGATAGTTTAAAAAAAGCCCTGAATCACAAATTCAGAGCTTTTGGGGCAATATTTTCAGAGAGATTAATCGGGCAAATATCCGCGAATAATTCCTCGTTTCGAATCTTTAATGAATAAAAGTATTTCGTCGCGCTCGGTGGAAGCAGGCATTTCAGCTTCAATGACTTCAGCGGCCTGCGAAATATTCAGTCCTTTTTGGTAGATGTAGCGGTAAACTTCCTGTACCTCGCGGATTTTTTCGTTGCTAAAATTCCGGCGTCTCAATCCAATTGAATTGATACCGACATACGAAAGTGGTTCGCGGCCGGCTTTAATGAATGGAGGAACATCTTTGCGAACAAGCGATCCGCCCGAAATCATTACGTGCGATCCAATGTGAACGAACTGGTGTACAGCCGACATTCCGCCTAAAATAACAAAGTCGTCGATAATTACTTCACCGGCAAGCTGTGTGCTATTTACCAGAATGACGTTGTTTCCAACAATGCAATCGTGAGCAACATGAACATAGGCCATCAGAAGGCAATTGTTGCCAACAACTGTTTTGCCTTTTGCTGAAGTACCGCGGTTGATGGTCACAAATTCACGGATGGTAGTGTTGTCGCCAATTTCGACGGTTGAATATTCGCCTCTGAATTTTAAATCCTGTGGTTCGGCGCCAATTACTGCTCCTGGAAAAATCCGGCAGTTTTTGCCGATCCGAACCCCCGGCATAATAGTTACACTCGATCCGACACGTGTTCCTTCTCCAATAATTACATCTTTATCGATGGTAACAAAGGGTTCAATAACAACGTTATCGGCAATTTTTGCTTCCGGATGTACGTAAGCTAATGGTTGTTTCATTTCTATGCTGTTTTCTGTTTAATTTATTTTCACAATTTGGGCCATGTAGTCGCCCTCTGCAACAATGCTGTCGCCCACGTAACACAAACCGCGCATTTCGGCAATGCCGCGGCGAATGGGCGAAGTAAGTACAACTTTAAGAACAATAGTATCACCAGGCACTACTTTTTTCCTGAACTTCACATTGTCAATTTTCATAAAATAAGTCGAAAATTTGCCTTCAAGGTTACGAAGTACAAAAATTCCTCCGGCCTGCGCCATAGCTTCAACCAGTAAAACTCCCGGCATTACCGGCTCTTCCGGAAAATGTCCCTGAAAGAATGGTTCATTTGCCGATACATTTTTAACTCCTACAATATAATCTTTCTGAACGTCAATAATTTTGTCAACCAACAGGAATGGATAGCGGTGAGGAAGCAATTCCTTAATTTTATTCACATCCATCAAAACCGGTGTACTTGCATTATATGCCGGAGCTTTCTCCCGAGTGTCTTCTTTAAGAATAGCCTTCCGGACTAATTTTGCAAATTCGGTGTTGGCACTGTGTCCGGGTTTGGTTGCAATAATACGGCCTTTAATCCGTTTTCCGGCCAGAGTAAGATCGCCAATTACATCAAGTAATTTATGTCTGGCACATTCGTTATCGTATTGTAATTCAATGTTGTTTAATATCCCTTGAGATTTAGCCTCCACCCGTTTGTGGTTGAATAAATCAGCAATCCGATCGAGTTCTTCCTGTGATACCTGGCGGTCAATAATCACGATGGCGCTATCTAAATCACCACCCTTTACCAGGTTATTTTTCAGCAAAAAGTCAAGTTCGTGCAGAAATACAAAAGTACGGCAATTGGCAATTTCAGTCTTAAAATCAGAAAGCGAATTTAAAGTCGCAAACTGGTTATTCAAGACTGAAGAGTTAAACGAAATCATGACATTTAAATTGTAGTCGATATCCGGGAGGGCTACAATTTCGGAACCGGTTTTTGAATTTTTATAAATGATTGGCTCGGTAATCACGAAATATTCGCGCACTGCATCTTGCTCAACAACTCCAGCTTCTTCAATCGCCTGAACAAAAGAACGGGCGCTTCCATCCAAAATTGGAACTTCTTCGTTGTCGATTTCAATTAAAACATTGTCGAGATCCATACCAGTTAAAGCAGCCAGACAGTGTTCGATGGTACTCAAACGGGCACCCTGGTATTCGATTACAGTTCCGCGCGAAGTGTCGACCACCAAATCAGAGCTGGTATTCAAAACAGGTTTGTTTTCCAGATCGATTCGCTGAAATTTGAATCCGAAATTAATAGGAGCTGGTTTAAAAGTCATGTTAACCAGGCAGTTGGTGTGTAATCCTTTGCCGCTGATTGAAAACTCTTTTACTAGTGTTTTTTGTTTAACTGTCATTCCAGATTTATTTTATTCTCCAATCTTTGATTTAATCGCTGCAAGTTGTTTTGCCAAATCGATTACCTGTTGCCGTAATTGAGGAAGGTTGCGTGTTATGGCAAAAACTTTAGCTGCATGTGCAATCTCCATAGCTGGTGCTCCCAAAACTGTCCGGTTCGATTTAATGCTGTTCGGAACGCCAGTCTGTCCGCCTAAATTTACCTGATCACCAATGGTTATGTGTCCGGCAACTCCCACTTGTCCACCAAACTGACAATTTTTGCCAACTTTGGTCGATCCTGAAATTCCAGTTTGAGATGCTATTACTGTATTTTCACCAATTTCAACATTGTGAGCAATTTGAACCAGATTGTCAATTTTAGTGCCTTTCCGAATGATGGTAGAACCCATCGTGGCGCGGTCGATAGTTGTGTTGGCTCCAATTTCAACCAAATCTTCCAGAATTACATTTCCAACCTGAGCTATCTTTTGGTAGGTTCCATCGTCAATTGGGGCAAAACCAAAACCATCTGCTCCAATCACTGCCCCGGCGTGTACTATACAAGCCTGGCCAATTTTGGTGTCTTCGTATATTTTTACTCCTGAAAAAATTACGCAATCATCGCCGATTGAAGTATTGTCGCCGATGTATGTATGTGGATATATTTTGACGTGATTCCCGATACGGACATTTTTCCCGATGTAGGCAAAAGCACCTATATAAATATCGCTCCCGTAAGTGGCCGTTGAATCAATGAATGAAGGACTTTCAATGCCGGTTTTACTCCCTTTTGCTGCCTGAACCATTGCAAGCAACGAAGCAAAGGATTTATAAGCATCGGGTACCCTGATTAAAGTAGCTTTAACCTGACCTTCAAGTTCAAAATCCTGGTTGATAATTACGATGGAAGATTCGGTTTCGTAGAGGTATTTATTATACTTTGGATTGGCAAGAAAAGCTAAGGTTCCGGCTTTGCCTTCTTCAATTTTGGCTACGTCTGATACGGTTACATTGGCATCGCCTTCAATCGTACCACCCAGAAAATCAGCTATACTTTGAGCTTTAAATTCCATATTTCTATTTATAATGCGGTGCAAAAATAGATTTAAATTACTTAATGTCCAATTCTTTCGGATAACAGATAAAATATTTCCTTACTGTTTCAGAGAAAACAGAAAGGTTTATATCTGATGCAACCGCAATATCGCTGGTCTTATTATTCTTGAACAATACGTTAATTTTATTGCTTGAAGCCTTATTGTATGCACTGTTTGAAATGGTATCAGCAATCAGGAAATACCTGAGATCCTCGTTACAAACATTAAAATGCGAACAGATTTTCTCTTTGAGCTGAACGATCTTCTGATCTGAAATCGGCTTTTTACTGATCTTTATTTTATACAAACGCCTGTTAATGACGCATTTTGATAGGTATGATAAGATGGCATCCGGATGTTCCTGCCATTCTTTTACTGAAGCGAAGATGTCGTTGTCATCGAGGCTTGCAAAGAGATCCAGCACTTTGCGTCCGTCAATTTCCATGTTCTGAACAAAATCGTCGAGTAAAATTTGTTTGGTCAAAAACACCTTCAATACCGGTGTGGCAAACAATTCAGTTTCTTTCATTGCAAGTTCCCGAGCGCGTGCGAGTACATTGATTAAAAGGTATTCAGCCGAAATTACTGTTTTATGCAAATACACCTGCCAGTACATCAAACGTCGGGCAATCAGAAAACTTTCGACCGAATAAATACCCTTGTACTCAACAACCAGTTCGTCGTTTTTTACGCTCAGCATTTTGATGATTCGTTCGGCTCCGATAATTCCTTCCGATACTCCTGAAAAAAAACTGTCACGGCTCAGGTAGTCGAGCCGGTCCATGTCGAGTTGACTTGAAACCAACTGATGCAGGAATTTTTTGGGATATTGATCCGTGAAAATGCGGATGGCAAGCTCAAGTTTTCCATCGAACTGCCGGTTGAGTTCTTCCATGAGCAACAGCGAAATGTGTTCGTGCGAAACATTCGGAACCAGTGTATTCTCCAAAACATGCGAAAATGGACCGTGACCAATATCGTGTAAAAGAATAGCAACGGTAACCGCATCGGCTTCTTCATCTGTAATTTCCTGACCTTTTAATTTCAGGATTGCAATGGCCGAACGCATCAAATGAACCGCACCCAAGGCATGTTCGAAACGGGTATGGTTGGCCCCCGGAAAAACCAGACATGACAAGCCCAACTGCTTAATACGGCGTAATCGCTGAAAATAAGGATGCTCAATCAGATCAAAGACGAGTTCGGAGCGTATGTTGATAAAACCAAAAACCGGATCGTTAATTATTTTTTTCTTATTTGTTTTCAAGGAATTATACGTTGTTTGTTATGACAAACTTAACAAAAATTAGAAAGTTTTTGTTTTGAAGCCTAAATTTATGATTCTGCTAATTTTGATTTTTAGATGATTTCTTGAATCCTTAATTAATTGATTTTGACAATTTAATTAAAATTACTATTTTTGTGCCGACAATTTGGGAAAACCAGAGGTAGGGGATCGAAAGTCCCCTATTTTATTACAAAAATATGATCGACAAAGCGTTAATAGCAGAACTTGTAAATGACAAACTTACTGAAGACCAGTTTCTGGTTGAAGTAACTGTTTCATCGAGTAATGTGATTCATATTATGGTCGATAGCGATACGGGTATTTCGATCAACCAGATTGTTGAAATTAGCAGGTTTGTGGAAGAAAAACTCGATCGGGAAACTGAAGATTTTGAATTATCAGTGTTTTCGGCCGGACTCAGTGAACCTTTTAGCCTGCTCCGTCAGTATAAGAAAAATATTGGCGTCGAAATTGATGTATTGATGACCAATGGTCAGAAAATGAATGGTTTGCTGAAAAATGCCGACGATCAGGGAATTGATCTGGAAGTGACCACCAAAGAAAAATCAGAAGGTTCAAAAAAGAAAGAACTTGTTACACGGGTTCATTCAATTGGATTTTCAGAAATTAAAGAAGCAAAACAAATATTAAAATTCTAAAACCGGGACGAGATGGAGACTCTTAATCTTATCGACACCTTTGCTGAATTTAAGGAACTTAAAAATATCGACCGCGCAACCATGATGAGCGTGCTGGAAGATGTATTCAAAAATGTTCTTCAAAAGACCTACGGCACAGATGAAAACTTCGATGTGATCATTAACATCGATAAAGGTGACTTTGAGATTTGGCGCAACAGAACAGTGGTTGCAGATGAGGATTTTGAAGATCCGAATTTACAGATCACGCTGAAAGAAGCCAAAAAAATTGACGCAGATTATGAAATTGGGGAAGAGGTGACTGACGAGGTAAAACTTGCTCATTTTGGTCGCCGTGCCATCCTGAATTTACGTCAGAATCTTGCCAGTCGCATTATGGAACTCGAAAAGGACCATATTTACAACAAATACAAAAGCAAAATCGGCGATATTGTTGCCGGTGAAGTGTATCAGGTCTGGAAAAAAGAAATACTGATTCTTGACGATGAAGGCAACGAACTGATTCTCCCAAGAACAGAGCAAATTCCTTCCGATTATTTCCGGAAAGGAGACAATCTGCGCGCTGTAGTTTATAAAGTTGAATTGCGCAACAACAATCCGCTGATTATTCTTTCACGCACATCTTCTGTTTTCCTCGAACGTTTATTCGAGCTTGAAGTTCCTGAAATTTTTGATGGTTTGATCACCATTAAAAAAATCGTCAGGGTTCCGGGCGAACGTGCAAAAGTAGCTGTTGAGTCATACGACGAACGCATTGATCCGGTTGGAGCCTGCGTAGGAATGAAAGGATCGCGTATTCATGGCATCGTCCGTGAATTGCGTAACGAAAATATTGACGTAATTAATTTTTCGGCAAACATGCAGTTGTTTATTCAGCGTGCATTAAATCCGGCCAAAGTTTCATCCATTAAATTGCACGAAGACACCAAACGTGCCGATGTTTACCTGAAACCCGATGAGGTTTCAATGGCAATCGGTAAAGGAGGTTTAAACATCCGTCTGGCAAGCCAGCTTACCGGCTACGAAATTGATGTTTACCGCGAAGTTCTTCAGGACGATGAGGATGTTAATCTGGAAGAATTTGCCGATGAAATTGAAAGCTGGGTGATTGACCAACTCAAGTTAATTGGCTGCGATACAGCGAAAAATGTATTAAGCCTTACCCGGTCAGAACTGATCAAAAGAACCGACCTCGAAGAGGAAACCATCGACGAAGTTCTGCGAATACTTAGCACAGAATTTGAATAAGCCTGAACGCTGTTTCAAATTATTGAATGAAAATTAGGGCATTTTAGATTTTGAATGTAAAATTGCATCATCGTTAATTCCTTAAAAATTTTTTTGAGGTTAATTTAACTGAGTGGGTTTATGGTTATAGGTAGTATAAAACGACTAAGCAAGGTAGCACGGGATTTCAATGTTGGTATTTCAACCATCGTTGATTTTCTTCACAAGAAGGGATTTGCTATTGATACAGATCCGAACAACAAGATTTCAGATGATGCTTACCATCTTCTTGAAAAAGAATATAAAGGTGATGTAAGCCTGAAAAAAGAGTCAGAATTAATCAATCTGAAAAGTCATCGTGGTGCGAAGGAGTCTATTTCACTGGAGGATGTGAAAGATTCAGGACATAAGCATCATGAGGATGACTATGTTGATGATGAGGTGATTATTAAAGATAATGCCTCAAAGAAGACTGAGCATATCGTCGAGCCAAAACCCTTCAGACACGAGCATAAAGAAGAATTAATAACTACCAACAGGCAAGAGATTGAAGCTCCAAAAATAATTGGAAAGATTGAACTGGATAGCAGGGGTCATGTAAAAAAGAAAGAAGAGCCTGTAATTGCTCCTGTTGAAAAACCTAAAATTGTCCCTCAAAAGCCGGTTGTTGAAGCCAAACCTGTTCCTGAAACTCCAAAACCAGTTGAAGAAGTTAAGGAAGTGCCTGAAGCTAAAGAGGAAAAACATGTAGCTCATCCAAAGCCGGCTGCTCATCCCAAACCAGTTGCCCATCCGAAACCAGTTGCTCATCCGAAACCAGTTGCTCCACCTGTACCAGAAGTTACTGAAGAACCAGTTCGTCTCTTTAACGACGATGACCGTTTCGATGCCGATGTGCTGACCACAAATGTTCCGACAGTTGAGGATGTTAAAGTGGTTGGACGGATTGATCTGGCATTGCTGAATCAGAAAACCAGACCAGCAAAGAAAAGCAAAAAACAAAAAGAAGAAGATCGGAAAGATCGCGAACGTGTTCGTCGCGATGTTCAAAATCCAGCTGAAGGTGAAGCCGTTCAGGAAGCAACAACTGAAACTGAAAGAACTGGTCCGGTGGTCATAAAAGCCAGAGCTGAAAGGTTGGCTGGTCCAACAGTTGTTGGTAGAATTGATGTTCCCGGAGATAAACGTCCAGTTCAGGGTACAGGTGAAACTGCACAACAGGCAGCTAACCGGAAAAAGAAAAGAAAACGCATTTCAAAAGATATTCCGGGAAATCAGCAACGGGTTAATGTGGCTGAAAAACCTGCGGTTCCGGCCGGAGAACGGAAAAAACTGGTGGTAACCAAAAACATCGGGGGAGTAAAACCTGCCGGAGGTGGATCATCTGTTTTGAAAAAACGCACACTTCTTAAAAAAGAAGTGAGCGAAGAAGATGTTCAGAAGCAAATTAAAGATACGCTTGCCCGATTGACCACCAAAGGAACAAAATCAAAAGGATCGAAATACCGCAAAGATAAACGTCAGTTGGTTAGCGATAAAATGGCTGCCCAGGCTGAACGTGATGAAGCCAATCAGAGTATTCTGAAGGTTACCGAATTCGTTTCGGTCAACGAACTGGCGACCATGATGGACACCTCGGTTACCAGTGTAATCTCAACTTGTATGAGCCTGGGATTATTTGTTTCCATCAATCAACGACTCGATGCTGAAACAATGGCTATTGTAGCTGATGAATTTGGATTCAAAGTTGAATTTGTAAGTGCCGAAATTCAGGTAGCGATTGAAGAAGAACCGGATACCGCAGAACAGTTGTTGCCAAGAGCGCCAATTGTTACGGTAATGGGTCACGTCGACCACGGTAAAACTTCGCTTCTTGACCACATCCGCAGTACCAATGTAATTGCCGGTGAAGCCGGAGGTATTACCCAGCACATCGGGGCTTACCACGTGAAACTGAAAAACGGGCGTGATATTACTTTCCTCGATACACCGGGCCACGAAGCCTTTACCGCCATGCGTGCCAGGGGTGCTCAGGTAACCGATATTGCCATAATTATAGTAGCGGCTGATGATAACATCATGCCACAGTCTATCGAAGCCATCAACCATGCTGCTGCAGCTGGTGTTCCAATTATATTTGCCATCAATAAAATCGACAAAGCAGGAGCTAATCCTGAAAAAATCAAGGAAAAGCTGGCTCAGATGAATTACCTGGTCGAAGATTGGGGTGGAAAGTATCAGAGTCAGGACATTTCAGCAAAAACTGGTTTAAATGTTGACCTGCTGCTCGAAAAAATATTGCTCGAAGCAGAAATGCTCGATTTGAGGGGAAATCCAAATAAACGTGCTTCCGGAACTGTGATCGAGTCAACCTTGGATAAAGGTCGTGGTTATGTAGCTACAGTTCTGGTACAAAACGGCTCATTGAAAGTTGGTGATGTATTATTGGCAGGTCAGTATTACGGCCACGTGAAAGCGATGTTTAACGAGCGTAACCAAAAAGTTACCGTTGCACTTCCTGCTGAGCCAGTCATAATTCTTGGTTTAGACGGTGCACCACAGGCGGGTGACAAGTTTAATGTGATGGAAAATGAGCGTGATGCACGTACCATTGCCAATAAACGCGAACAGTTGGCTCGTGAACAAGGCCTTCGGACTACCAAGCATATTACGCTGGATGAAATCGGACGACGCATTGCTATCGGTAACTTCCAGGAATTGAACCTGATTGTGAAGGGTGACGTGGATGGATCAATCGAAGCGCTTTCTGATTCGTTGATCAAACTTTCAACACAGGAAATTCAGGTAAATGTGATCCACAAAGCAGTTGGAGCTATTTCCGAATCGGATATCATGCTCGCAACGGCTTCCAATGCAATCATTGTCGGATTCCAGGTGCGTCCATCAGTAAATGCCCGAAAAATTGCTGAAAAAGAACAGATTGACATCCGCCTGTATTCAATCATTTACGATGCCATCAACGAGATAAAGGCTGCAATGGAAGGTATGCTTTCTCCTGAAATCAGGGAAGAAATTACCGGAACTGCAGAAGTGATGGAAGCCTTCGATATTACCAAGGTGGGTACTATTGCCGGATGTATTGTCCGCGATGGAAGGATCATCAGGAAAGACAAAGTTCGTGTGATCCGCGATGGAATTGTAATCTATACCGGAACGCTCGGATCGCTCAAACGTTTCAAGGATGACGTAAAAGAAGTGAACAAAGGTTACGAATGCGGATTGAATATCGACAATTACAACAATGTAAAGGAGGGCGACTTTATCGAAGCCTTTACTTTGACCGAAGTAGCTAAAACGCTATAGTTTAACAAACAGAATTTCTCATAATTCAAAAACCTGCTTCGTAAAAAGCAGGTTTTTTTTTGTAAACTTTGGGAAAGTTTTATAGTTTGTATAAAACTTTCCCAAAGTTGAACGAACTTCTATTTTAGAATTACCTTTTGTGCTTTAGAATCTTTCAGATTGGTTCTGATCAAGTAAATTCCGGGAACATTTCCTTTTAAATCAATCCATTCTTCCTTTTCCTGAATAAATTGTTTTTGAATAGTTTGCCCGGTAATATTGGTAATTGTCAAAATTATCCCTTCAGAAGGAACCTGATCAAATGCAATTTTTACTTTTCCTGAAGTTGGGTTCGGATAAATGGTTAATTGCTTCTCGTTGCGAATTGCATCAATTCCGGTAAAGTCCTTTTCAACAATACTTGTAAATTCTTTCCATTCTGGGGCAGCCTGGTAGGCATCCTTTGAATCAACAGGAACATACAAGGTGCAAGTTGTG